>Ga0075428_100004619_pt1 | contig 15233 bp, 17 predicted proteins | sample RhiMetdeltSRZDD2_FD_75291 | JGI IMG/M metagenome (GOLD analysis project Ga0075428, IMG submission 75291) | Populus rhizosphere microbial communities from Tennessee, USA - Rhizosphere MetaG P. deltoides SRZDD2 | ecosystem: Host-associated > Plants > Roots > Rhizosphere > Soil | place: USA... | reverse complement strand
TCAACGTTTCACTCAGTAACAAGGACACGACATGCAAGCTGAAGAACTGCGTGCATTGCAAGCCCCGCTGAAACAACGCTACCGCGAACAACCACAGGCAGCCATGATCACCTTGTCAGCCCGTGGTAATCTCGATGAGGGCATCACCTGTTCGGTCGAAACCGGCAAGGCACTCGTGCAAGCTGGCCTCCACCCTGCTACAGGTGGAGACGGCCTGGCGGCGTGCTCTGGCGATATGCTGTTGCAAGCACTGGTCGCCTGTGCTGGCGTCACGCTCAGAGCGGTGGCCACAGCTCTCGGTGTGCCGGTACATGGTGGGACAGTGACGGCGGAAGGGGATCTCGATTTTCGTGGTACGCTGGGCGTGAGTCGAGAGGCGTCGGTGGGCTTCGCCGATATCCGCTTACGTTTCGACCTCGAGACCGACGCCACCCCAGCACAGTTGGAACAGGTGTTGCAACTGACCGAGCGTTACTGCGTCGTGTATCAGACCTTACGCAGTGCGCCACCCGTATCGATCACCTTGAGGCAAACCGCCGAGCAGTAGACATGATGCAGGGATAAGGAGAGTCGAGGCATGGCATGGAAACGGGTTGTTACCGAGATGGGCATGGGGACCGATATCCGTGGTGGCGATTATACGAAGGCAGCCGTCCGCGCCCTACGGGATGCACTGTGGCACAATTCGTTGAGTGTCACGCGGGCTCTGGGGATGGACGTGGATTCGATGCGCGTCGAGGTGATTATCGGCGTACCACAGCCAGAGGCGGTTGATAAAGCCCAGGTCCTGGCTATCTTACCGCACGGCACTGGCGAAGTGAAAGTGGTCCACGGCGGCCTCGAAATTCTGTCCGATAATGGTGTCGATAAAACCATTATCGCGAATGCCGCCGCCGTGGTACGTCTCGACTTGCCCTAGGTACTGCGTACCGCAATTGGCCCTGCCAAACTGGCAGGGCAACTAGCCGTGCGCATGCGTGCGTTAGCACGCACGAGCACCCGCCAGTATGGCGGGGTGCGTTAGGCTCATGATGCTTGCTGCATGGCTGCATTCTGGATCGCCCGCAAACGCTGCAACATCGGGGGATGTGAGTAGTGTAAAAAGACGTAGAACGGATGCGGTGTGAGGTTGGCGAGATTGTGCACGGACAATTTCTTGAGAGCCTGCGCCAGAGCAGCAGGCTGCTCGAAGGTATCCACTGCAAACCGATCCGCTTCATACTCGTGGTGGCGTGACACCATCTGCAGCCCAATAGAGAGCACCAGTTCGAACGGGGCATAGAGCATCCCAAAGAACACGAGCCCAGCGTACACCGATGGTTGTTGGACAAAAAACGCCTGGAACAAGCCCTCGTGGCTCAAGAACCCCGAGAGTAAGCCAAACATCACGCCCAGGTGGATGATGCTGAGCACCGTGCTGCGCAGAACGTGCTTCATCTTGTAATGGCCGATCTCATGCGCCAGCACGGCCACCAGTTCGGGCACTGTATGGCGGGCGATCAGTGTATCAAAAAGCGCGATGCGCTTGTGCTTCCCAAAGCCAGTAAAAAAGGCATTGGACTTGCTGGAACGCCGCGAACCGTCGATCACAAACACATCCTCTACAGCGAAATTGACGGTACGGGCATAGGCCAGGATGGCGTCTTTCAACGCACCGGACTCTAAGGGGTTAAATGTATTAAACAGTGGCATGATCCAGGTGGGGGCGAGCCATTGCAGCCCCAGGGTGAAGGCCGTCATCGCCAGCCAGCAGTACACCCAGGCATAGGGCCCCGCATAGGCGAGGAAAGCCATGACGCCAGCCAGGAGCGGCCCACCAAGCACGATCGCGAGACCCAGGCTCTTGAGCAAGTCGGTAAGGAAGGTGGTCAGCGTGGTTTTGTTAAACCCAAAACGGGCTTCGATGACAAACGTATCATACAGCGTAAAGGGGAGGGAAAGTAGCCCTTTCCCCAGGACTAACAAGCCAATATACGCCAGGCCGGTCCAGATGAGTCCCAGGTGCCAGCTCCGTACCCACACATCTAATGCCTGAAAACCGCCAGCGCCCCAGAAGCCCAAGGTCACAGCGAGCATACACGTCGACGTCAGTATGCCAAAGCGGGTCTGTACACGGGTGTACTCCTGCGACTTGCGATAAGCTGCAGCATCGTAGGCGTCGGCAAACTCTGGCGGTAATTCGCGACGGAGCGCCTGCAGGTTGCAGCAATCAGCCACCAGGTTGAGGGTATAATCGAGCAGCAGCGTCGAGAGGATAATGACAGCGTAGACGTTCATGATGACTCTCCATAGTGGGGTGTGGCTGGATTGAGTATACCGGTAGAGAGCCTCTCCGGAAAGGCCGCACGATGGAAAGAGCGTGGCCATTGTCTGAAAATTCTCTGGTTTTCTCTACACTTTTTGTTTATAGTGGGTCATATTTAATAAGGAAACATAGCCACGTCCCTGACCTTCTTTAGTACCTTCTGCCCTAGATTGCCTGGTTAGCGACGTTCAGACTATTATACACACCATCACAATGGATGGGCCCCATAGCCCCAGCGCTTAACTTGTGGCCATGGCAAGTCACCACAGGTCCGCACCATCCAGGAGGCACCAGCTATTCCCCTGATGACAAAAATTCGTTTTCCCGCTTGTGCTGGTTTTCATAAGGCCGTCAAGCAACGTGTGGAACAGTATTTTATGGACAGCAAATTGGCCAAAACCGGCGACTGGCGCATGTTTATGAAAACAGGGGGGATCCTCCTCTGGCTGGTGATTTCTTACCTGATCTTGGTCTTTTTTTCAACATCACTTGTTGGGGCAATGCTGATGATATTTGCCCTGGCACAGGGTTTTGCGCTGGCGGGTTTCAATATTGCCCATGACGGTGCGCACGATAGCTACACAAAAAGTAAAAGGATCAACTGGCTCATGGGATGTACGTTCGATTTGCTCGGAGGGAGCCAGATGCTTTGGCGTCAAAAGCATAATAGATTGCATCATATCTATACCAATATCTATGGAGCCGACGAGGATATCGACTCCTCCCATGGCTTACTCCGTTTAAATCCTCATCAACCATGGCATCCCTGGCATCGTTTTCAACATTGCTATGCATTTGCCATGTACAGTTTGTTGACCCTCTGGTGGGTGACTATTGGAGATTTTCGTAAGTTTTTTTCTGGGCATATTGGCCCTTACAAATTGCGCAAACCGGCTGGTGCAGAAGTTGGCTTCTTTTTCTTCGCCAAGCTGTTCTATTTTGGCTATGCTCTCATCCTACCCTGCTATTTTCATCCGTGGCTGCATGTACTGCTGGCTTTCGTGGGTGTGCATCTGATCCTTGGTTTGACGCTATCCGTAGCGTTTCAACTTGCGCATATCAGCGAGCATAGCAGCTTCCCCACACCGGATGCGCACACGGGTATGATGCCACAGGCATGGGCCAGGCATACAGTAGAGACTACGGCCAATTTTGCTCCACATAACCCCTGGGCTACCTGGTATCTTGGGGGGTTGAATTTTCAGATTGAACACCACCTGTTTGCAAACATTTGCCATAGGCATTATCCGGCTATCAGCACCATTGTGGCCGAGACGTGCCACGAATTTGCCATTCCCTATGTGTCCTACCCGACTGTACGGGTGGCTCTCGCGGGGCATTATCGCTTTTTGAAGACGATGGGAAGGCGGTGCAATACCTTGCGTGAGCATGCAGTTGTTAGTGAGCCTATTTGAGCCGGGCAGCAAAGCAGTCCCGGCGTCTTAGCGGTGGGAAGTCTTGGGGGCAGGTGGGCTGCTACAGGACTATCCCCTTTTTCCAGAAGGATTGTCAGTGAGTTTTTCCATGTTCAATTTCCATCCGCGTATCGTGGCTGGTGTGCAGGCACTCGGGTATCTGACGCCGACCCCCATCCAACAGCAAGCCATTCCTCCAGCGCTCCAGGGCCGTGACGTGATGGGCTTGGCACAGACCGGGACCGGTAAAACGGCCGCCTTTGCTCTGCCCATTTTACAGCGCCTGCTCCAGCGTCCGCACCGCCACGTGCGTGCTCTCATTATTGCGCCGACACGGGAACTGGCGGAGCAAATCCATGTGACTATCGGCACCCTTGGCCAACAGACGGCTGTGCGCAGCATGACCCTCTATGGCGGCGTGAGCATGCTTCCCCAACTCCAGCAAGTGCGCCGCGGCGTCGATATCGCTGTCGCCTGTCCTGGCCGCCTCCTCGATCACCTGCGTCAGGGTACCGTTGATCTGTCGTCACTGGAAGTCCTCGTGCTCGACGAGGCCGATCGCCTATTCGACATGGGTTTTATCCCCGATATCCGGCAGATTATGTCGTACGTGCCGGCACAACGCCAGACCTTGCTGTTCGCAGCCACGATGCCCAATGATGTCCGCTGCTTGGCGCACGATATCCTCTCCGACTCGGTCACTGTCCAGGTCGGCCCCATGGGGCCGGCGCCCACGGTTTCACACGCTCTGTATCCCGTTGAGCCACAGCACAAAACCACCGGGCTACTGGCACTGCTACGCCATACCGAACTGGCGTCAGTCCTCGTCTTTACGCGTACCAAGCACCGCGCCACGCGCGTGGCGCAGCAATTGGCCAACGCTGGCTATGGCGCTACGGCGCTGCAGGGCAACCTATCGCAGCGTCAGCGTCAGGCTGCCATCGATGGTTTCCGGGCCGGGGCCTTTCAGATCCTGGTGTCCACGGACATCGCGGCCCGCGGCATCGATGTGGCGCACATTTCACACGTTATTAACTATGACATGCCAGACACGCCTGAAACCTATACCCATCGTATCGGGCGCACTGGCCGCGCTGCACGCACTGGCATGGCATTTACCCTCGTTACCCGAGACGATGCGGCTATGGTTGGCATTATCGAGCGTGGCCTTGGGGTTGCGTGGGAGCGGCGTGTGCTACCAGGGTACAATGAGAACAGGCCCAGACCCAGCCACGACGTGACTGGACCCCAGCCACGACGGCAGAGAGCATCTGAGAAAACACGACGCGCGCCGATGTTTCCAGCGCGCTATCCGGAGCGCCAGCACGCCAAGCAGGCGTGAACGTAGGGGATGTATGGTTTCACACCGGGCGGGGCAGCCCATGGGGATTACGCAGGAAACTATGTCCATGCGGTTGTTTTTCCCTGCTAGCCGTTCACAATCCCGCCCCAGGAGGTGAAATCGCTGGAGTTGCGCGCCGCTATGAGCCTCAGTCGACTCTAGCGGCAGCAGGGCAGGCAGACCGAAGCGCGTGAGCTACTGACCCCTGTCTATGGCTGGTTCACCGAAGGGTTTGACACGGCGAATCTGCGGGAAGCGAAGCACTATTGGAGGAACTGAATCTTTCCGGCCAGCCAGCTTGACAGTGCACACGTCAGCCGCGACACCAGCCTCCCAACCGAAGGTGTTGCGTACGGCTTCTACTCCTCCTCGTCCTCATTATCGAGGGCACTGTCCTCTTCGTCCTCGTCAGCATCCTCAATCGGGTCATCCAATGTGAAGACGTCCTCTTCTCCCAGGGCATCGTTGCGAGCCGGGAGAGTCACGGGAGAGGCGGAAGTCTCCGGCAAGGTGGTGGTATGGACCAAACCAAAATCCGTGGGGGAAAACGCATAACGCACCTCCTGCGTCCGTGCATTGAAGGCATGGCGCGCAATGCCATACTGCACCCGGATGGAGCGGATCTGTTCCCCAAAATGCTCTTGGGCATCAAGGATGATGTGCTGACGCATGGTGTCCGTCAAGAGGTAGTCCGTCTCATTGTGAATCGACATACTGGCCATTGCGATACTCCTCTTTCCTCATTGACTGTGTGCGAGCCATTCCACAAGACCCAAGAGCAGCTCCTGCTGCTGAAGGCGCCATGACAACGCCTCCCAGCAGTTACCAGCGCTCGCGCCGGGGGCGCGGCCGTTCTTCTCGGGGCCTCGCCTCATTGACATTTAAGGTCCGTCCCCCAAGAGCGGTGCCTTGCAGTCCAGTGATGGCCGCGCGCGCGGCTGTATCATCGGGCATTTCCACAAAGCCAAAGCCCCGTGGGCGCCCGGTCTCCCGATCGGTCATAATTCTGACGGTGTCCACGACGCCATAGCGCTCGAACATCTGACGGACGTCTTGCTCAGTGGCGGAGAATTCCAGATTGCCGACAAAAATATTCATGGATAGTTTCCTATGAGCGAGAGAAACGCCTATTGCCACCTGAACAGGATACCAGTGCATGATGCAGGAGACTTCGCGTGCGAGGTCTGGCATGATAAACAGAGGTGGCATGCAAGATATCTACTGATACTACCATAGCCGGGGGATGGAAGGAACTACAAATTGGTCGCGAACGTTGTTGGTCGCTTCCCGGCAGTAATCGAGCCATCATGCACCATGGTGTATGATGGCTCTAAAGCTATTAGGAAGCGGCTTCAGGTGGATTCTGCTACCTGCGCGACAGTAATTCTGCCCGGTCAGCACTGCCTGGTCCGTGCAGACAGTCGAACTAACACCGGCGCTCTTCCCCCTGTACTGGCTGAAGTGTGCGCAATGGATAATAGTTTTCTCGGCACGAAGCGATCGACATGCGGCACGCTAGCACAGCTTCAAGTATCTCCTTGTCTTTGACTAAGGGCCAGAGGGGTTGCGCCACAGTAGGCATCAGCCGAAAGGGCTCAGCGACGATCTTGTCCCACTGCTTGGCATAGGTCAGGAGATCGTCAGGGTGAATGGTCTTGCGACAGGCCGCAGCGGCGCAGGCACAGCGAAAATCGTATTCGAGATTCAGCGAGCCATAATCGTCGGTGAGTTCTTCACCAGGATGGATGTCACGTACTGCCAGCTCAAAGTCATAGCCCGCGCTGCGGCACGAGGGATCACACGAGTGGTTGATATAGCGGGCCAAGTCCCAGCACAAGACAAAATCGCCCCGGCTATCCACAAAGCAGTACTTCGCCACAATATCGCGGTAGAGCGGCGCCATACGCTCTACCTGAGCCAGTGAAAAAGTTTGGTCGAAGTCATCCCGCACCCATGTGACGGTGCCACGCGGAATGAAGTGTGTCGCGACGATACCGTACCCTATTTGCTCATTAATGAACTGCAGCTCCGTATGCGGATGCAGCATGGGTTGTTCACCTTTCTCCTTGGACTCTGAAGGGGGTTGATAATACCTCGGCAATGGCTGCACGAGCCTGTCTGCCGATGCACAAGAGCTGTTCCATGGCCTGAAGCGTACCTCTCGAGCACGTACTTAGCTCAGAGCGTCGCGGAATGCTTTGAGGGCTTCCGCAGTAGCCGTAGTTAATATCCGCATCTCATTGCCGATAGGGGTTCCCCGTCGAACACCAACCCTGGACGGCTGGCTTGCCCTGCTGCCATAGTTCTCGGACACGACTCTTCTTCACACGTTCCTCCTGGAAAATAGGTGACACATCTGGAACATCCAAAACGTAGAGGCTACCTGTATGAGCTATGAAACACAAGAGCGGATGCATCTCTTCCATCTGCGTGCCGTTTGTGCGTGAAGAGGCGCCTGGAGGTCTCTCTCCCAATGGGGTTTGACAGGCAATGTGCAGCCGAGGTATTTGGCTCCTTCTGCCGTGACGGGGGAAGGTTGGATGACGAGGAGTCTAGGGAGGAGTTGGGCTCAAGCCCCACCTACAGTGTCTTCGGTAGGTCGGGCTTGAGCCCGGTAATACTGGCTGACGCAATAGGCATCTAGGTTTCGGCTGCTGGCTTGATGACAGTAGCGAAATGCTCCATGCGTTCAAGGCTTTCGCTCTGGCTCTCACTGCGGAAATCAAAGATGAGTTCGCTGACTCCGAGACGGCCATACGTAGCGATATCCGCAACGATTTGCTCTGTAGTACCAGAGAAGGGCCGACGTGCGAGCCCAGCCTGACGCTCGGTGCTCAACGAGACATCGTAGAGTGGGGCTTTATAGGAGATCGTAAGCGCTTCCGGGTCGCGTCCAGCCACCTCGGTCAGGCGTTTGAGGTCACCCAGCGCGACTTCCAGCTCATGAGGCTGCAGCGGTACCGCCGGATTGGCACCGACCGGGTGCCAGCCATCGCCATAGCGCGCGACCCGTCGCAGCGCTGCAGAACTATGGCCGCCAATCCAAATGGGGGGGTGCGGTTTTTGTACAGGATGCGGCAGACAGTGCAACGCCTGAAATTGATAAAACTCCCCGGTGAAGGTAGCCGGATCTTGCGTCCACAACGTTTTAAAAATCTGGATATACTCATTGCTCACTGCCCCACGGCGTGTAAAGCCAGGTGCAGCCAGGGCCTCAAACTCCTCACGCAGCCAGCCCACGCCGACGCCCACGGTCACACGCCCACGCGACAGCACATCAATGGTCGCCAGCATTTTTGCGGTGAGCACCGGATTGCGATACGGTAGGATCATGACGCTGGTGACCAGGCGCAACGTCGTCGTCTTCGCCGCCACAAACGCCATCAGCGTCAGTTGCTCCATAGCATCGCCATGCCCGGGAAAAGCGCCGCTCACGGTATATGGATAGCGTGACTGGATGTCAGTGGGAAACACGACGTGATCCGCGATCATGACAGAATGAAACCCATACGCCTCACCGCGCTGGACCAGCGTGTCGACATCGTCCGGCGTGGTGGTCTGACCGCGCGTTGGGAGATAAAAGCCATAATGCATGGCATGCCTTTCTCACGTGCTGGAGCTATTCCTTAAGCGTGACGTCCTCAAAAGCAGGAAAGGGATGCACTGGCATAGAGTTGATTGTATGCGCCGCGATCCGCGGCCCGACGCCTATGAGACCACGCAGGTCCATGATGGGGGCAAACATCGCATGCTCAATGGTGAGTTGCTGGATGCGATGCAGTACGGCCTCGCGTTTCGTATGGTCCCGTTCAAACGCCTGTTGTTCAAAGAGTTGGTCGATATCGGGATAGCCACCATAGGCGTATGTGCCCTTCGAGTACATAAAAGCCTCAGCGCGTGTTGCGGCATTGCCCGACGCACCAACCGCTGCCATCACCACTCCCCGGAACTTTTTATCGCGCCAGGAGGTGAGAAATATGGCGCGCTCCATGGTACGCAGGCGCACCCGAATACCCACAGCGTTCAGGTAATTGACTACCGCTTCCGCGACCGTCGGAAACCCCGGGTTGGGGGTGAAGTCGCCAGCATCAAAGCCATTGCGATAGCCGGCCTCGGCCAGGAGCTGCTTGGCTTTCTGCGGCTCGTAGGGAAGCGGTTCGGTTTGCAGGGCGAAGTCCATAACCCGTGGTACAATGACCCCGGCCGGTGGACAGAACCCCAGGCACGCTGCCTCATTGATCGCCTGCCGATCGAGGGCGTAATTGACGGCCAGGCGTACGCGCTTATCGGCCCACGGGGATTTCGGGTCCCACTGCTCGGGGAACTCGAGCCAGAATATGGACGCATGGCGTGTATCGACCAGGGTCAGCTTGGGATCACGTTTGACCTCCTCGGCGATCTCACCCTGCATGGCAGCGGCAAAATCAGCTTCCCCCTTCTTCATCATGGCCAGGCGTGTGGACTCCTCAGGCACACTCTTAATGCTAAGGCGTTTGATGTTGGGTACTTTGCGCCAGTAGCCCTCAAACGCCTCAAGCACCAGTTCAACACCGGGTGTGTGGCTGACAAACTTATAGGGCCCCAGGCCAATAGGATGCTTCTTAAAACCCTCATCACCAACCTGTTCCAGATATTTTTTCGGTACTACCAGACCAGCGGCGGTCGCGCTGCTACCGTAATACGTCATGAAATCCGGCCAGGGTGCGTGCAGATGGAAGCGCACCGTGCGCGCGTCCACAACCTCAACACTTTTAACTTTCGTCTGCAACTCATTGGCGCCTGAACCCTTGTAGCGCTTAAAACTGAACTGGACATCCTCCGCCGTGCAGGGATCACCATTATGAAATTTCAACCCTGAGCGCAGCTTGAACTCATACGTCAATCCATCCGGACTTTCACTCCAGCTCTCTGCCAGCGCTGGCCCCATGCGTACGCCAGGCAGGGCGCGCGCCAGAGCATCATGCAGCGTATACCCAATGATAAACGGGGTGATCTGGGCCGGCATCTCGGCCGGGTCAAACCAGGCCGGGGCAATGGTCACATGTAGAGCATACACCATTTCCCCTTTGGGCTCGGCCACAACACTCTGTACCAGACCCATTGTGAGCGCCACGACCATACACCATACGACGAGACCAGCTTTCATACTAGCACCCTTTCCCCTCTCTCCCTCTCCTCGTCTCCACCTCGTTCTTCTACTCCACGCTGGCCGTGAGCAATATCTGCACGACCTGCCCGGCCACACGACGCGCGTGTTCTTGCAGTTCAGCCTCAGGACACGTCGAGAGCGGATGTGGCATATAAATCACCGGATAGTTCGGCACGCCCCATACAGCCGCAGTGGCCTGGCCGGTAGCCATAAAGTGGTCGGTGCAAATGGTGGCAGCAGGGATACCGGCACGGTCCAGATGAATACCGTCGTGCACACTGCACGAGCTGCACGAACCTCAATCTCCCACACCGACGATGGCCAGATCACAGAGCTTTTGCCACGCCTCGATCACCTCAGGCGCCACGGGCTTCGAGGCCGAGGGTTTGCGGTGCCGCACGATGTTGCGGAAACCATACTGCTCATCCAGAATCTTGGCCACCATTTCCAGGAAGCGATCAGCGTTGCTTTTGCTGTTATCGAGCAGACCAAGGCGCTTCCCCGCAAGCCCTGTGGGCCGGGGTGCATAACTGGACTGCTCTGGGATGGCCTCGTTGACCGGCTTGATTAAGACCAGCTTTTGTACGTTTTCCATAGTCATGCGCTTGCCTCCTTTCTGCGACTGCGTCGGCGGAGGGGGCACAGTTTAACGGCGCCCCCGTTCCCCGCGTCTGCGTCGGCGGAGGGGGCACAGTTTAACGTGCCCCCTTCCTTTCGCCCTATAAGGCAATCGGCCAGGTGACCGCGGTCGACGACACCTTTGGACCCCAGCTTGGAATCACGGCACTCATCGCTCCCTCGTCGCCCCCGGCTGCAATGATCATGATATCGTCAGGGCGCTCGACTACCGGAATATAGATGTGCTCATCACCGGGGGCAACCTCCCCCTCCAGGCCACCCCCGCGCTTCAGATCAGCCACTGTACGCCGAGCATGCTCGGCCAAATAGCGCCGCACATCACTCTTCGACCAACCATGCCTGGAGATGGTCTGCATATGCTCCCCAGCAATGACGATAGCCATTTCTCCCTGCCGGGTGCCAGTAGACGTGCTCGCCACTGAGCCTGACGTGGTCAGCGATGTCCCCAGACTGGACATGACGTCAGCAATCGTCGTCAACACGCCCTCTGGTGTCTGGCTCAGCCCATTACGCACCTGCCGCGGCCCCTCACAGGCGAAGGCAGTCACCGCACTCGTGCCAGTAGCACAACCCCGCTCCACGTGCAGGGGTAGCCACGGGCTGTCGGGCTCATTCTCCCCGATACAATAAGAATACTTCCCCGGATGCCCCAGACAGGAGCGGTCGAACAGGCCGGGAATAGCGCCACAGGTGTTCATCAGCACCAAGCGGATGGCCCGCCCAATGGTAGCATTGGCACGGTTCCCCGGTCCAAAGAGATTATTGCGGCAGTTGATCTGGAGTTGCTCCACCACCGGGCCATTCACGATCAGCAAGATCCCTGAGCCCCCCAGACTTGCCGATGGCCCGACCAGGTTGAAAGCTGGTTGCAGGATGGCCTCCACGGCTGCAACCACGACCGGCGCGTACTCGGGCAGGCACCCGGCCATCACCGCATTGGCTGCGACTTGCTCGACAGTGACAAAACGCCGACGCTCCGGCACCCCGCCCAGTACCTCCTCGCGGCCGCGCTTGAGATGCCCCAGGAAGGCCGCTACCCGCTCGTCTGTCGGCGGGATGACTGGCAGGCCATCGGTCCAACCCTGGCTATAGCACAACTCGATTGCTGCAATTGGATCCGCCGCTTCACGTCCGGTCACTTCCAGCACTGCCATGCCCTGGCGCTCCTCGTATGAGATAGATTAAAATAAAATTCTGTCTCCATGCCCTCGCCCGGCAGGATAGGATGAGGAATGTCCCAGTAGTACTACAGCTCCTCCCCATTGTCAAGCCCTCGGCAGGAGCGACGGCGCTACTGCTATGGAGCCAGACCCCCAAGATATGTCAGCCTCGCTCGCGCCTACGCACGGAGCCGCTCCTGCAGGTAAGCCCCAATCTCCCACGTGCAGTCCATACCTTGCGGAATCGTCTTGGTGAGTGACAGGAAGGCGTGGATCTGACCCCGGTACTCGTGGTACACGACATCAACGCCGGCTGCGCGTAACCGCTCAGCATAGGCGGCCCCCTCGTCTCGTAAAGGATCAAACCCCGCAGTAACGATCAATGCCGGTGGTTGACCGTGCAGGTCGGGCTCGCGCAGCGGCGACGCATGCGGATCGTTGAGGTTGGCCCCCGCCGGCAAGTACTGTTCCATGTACCAGACAATACGGTCGCGCGGGATGATATGCCCATCAGTGAGCTCGCGATGCGATGGCGTATCGAGCGCGAAGTCGAGCGCAGGATAGATGAGCACCTGGCACGTGGGCACTGGTACGCCCTCGCGCGCTGACAGCTGGGATACGACCGCCGACAGGTTGCCCCCTGCCGAGTCACCCGCAACCGCGACCCGTCCGGGGTCGCCCCCGACTTCTGCTGCGTGCGACCTGAGCCATCGGTACGCGACAAAGCTGTCCTCCACTGCAGCTGGAAACTTGTGCTCGGGCGCCAGTCGATACTCGATCGCGACGACGATTGTGCCGGAACGGAGCGCCAGGCGCGCGCACAACCCGTGATGCGTCTCAAGATCGCCTTGCACCCATCCGCCGCCGTGGAAGTACGCGACCACCGCGCGCGCCGGCACACTGACACCAGCAGCGTCATAGACCCGCCCCGGAATCGCACCCGCAGGTCCGGGAATGGTGATGTCCTCAACGCGCGCGAGACTAGGCGCCGGCTCGTCCATTAGATACACCATCGTCCTGAGCTGCTGCCGCAACTCCGGCAATGGCGGGAAGTAGCCCGGTACACGAATAGACTTGACGAACTCGCCAACGATCTGCGCCTTCGGATCCATCGTGCGGTCGCCCCGCGTAATACGGTGGCCGGCAAGAAATTGCAGCGCTTCCGCCTCGCTCATCGCGGTATGCTCGCGGGTCAGGGCCGCTCGGGTTGTCGCTTCGCTCATGGCTTTTCCTCCATCACAGCACACCAATCTGCTCTGCTAAAGTACGCATATCCGGGACTTCTAAATCTGGCTGTGCCTGCGCCGGGGGCGTGGCGCCAAAACCTGGTTTCGCGTGACGTCGGTTGACCCAGACAGTGGACAGGCCAAGCGTCCTAGCCGGGGTGATGTCGTGATAGAGGCTCTGGGCGACATGCAGGATTTTCTGGGGCGGCACTCCAATACGGGCCAACGCCATATGGAAATTGTGCAGGGAGGGCTTGTAGGACTGCGCTTGTTGTGCCGTAATAATCCAATCGAACTGCACGCGTAAGCGCTGTGCTGACATGGCGAACAGGTCGTCATCAATATTTGAGATAACGGCAAGCTTGTATTTTGTGTGCAAGGCCTGTAAGGCAGGGGCCGAATCGGGGAAAGGCGGCCAGGCGGGGACCGAGGCCGCGAACTGCTCGAGTTCGGTTGCCGTTGGCACAAAGCCGAGCCGAGCCCCAAAGCCCTCCAGTACCATGCGCAGTACCATCCGATAAGTATGATACGGTCCACGTTCAGCTTCCGACTCTATGGCACCGAACAGGGCAAGCGCTTCGTCCATGGCGAGAGCAATACGGTGCTGGGCAAGGATAGGATGGAGTGCAGCCCAGAGGCCCGACTCCCAATCAATTAAAGTGCCATAGCAATCAAAAGTCAGCACATCAAAGTCATCAAAGGACCACACGATGCTTCCCCCTTCTGTGCCACCGTTTTCCCCACTCTAGCCAGGTGTACAAGCCTATCATACGGATTGCATGGCATGGTTGCAAATCGCTCACCAACGGACATGGGTACTTCACAATTTGTGAATGCGTGTGCTATAACAGCGACATGGCCAGATAAAGCAGACAACCACGGAGAGTACCGATGATATACCGGATTGCTGATACACAAGACTGGGAAGCTGCCCAGACATCGGGCTATTTTGCAAGTGCTGATCTCGCTGCAGAAGGTTTTATTCACTGCTGCACCGCCCAGCAGGTCGCCGCGGTGGCCAACCGGTATTATCAGGGGCAAGCGGCATTAGTGCTGCTGGAGATTGACGAGACGCAGATATCCGTCCCCCTCAAGTGGGAAGATCTGACCAATGCCGGCGAGCTTTTTCCACATGTCTACGGGCGCATTCCTCGCGCAGCGTTTGTACGCTGTCTGGTGTTCCAGCCGGGCATAGATGGTCGTTTCTCTTCTCCCCTTGCGAACCATCGCCCTGAACGCTAGTGGTGTCGTGGACCGTACTGCTCCTGCACCAGCCCATGCACGAAGCGCGCTATCTGCTCAGCACCGCGTGTCTCACGCTGTGGCTGACGGGGCAGTGCTAAGAGCGCTGGGAGGCACGAAAGCCAGGCACCGCTGTGAAACTCGGGTTCTGTTATGGTGATACTGTGCATATGGGCAGCAATGTACGCGTCGAGTACTGGCCCTTCGCGGAAGCGCTCACGTCTGACATACCCAAAAGGCACTCCGGCGTGATACGTCTCTGCCACGATGCTATAGCCAGCCTTACTCACTACAGCATCACAGGCGTGCACGAGGTCAGGAGGAAACACAGTCGAGCGATAGGGCAGAATCATCACATTGTTGTGCTGCTCCACACAGTCCCCTGCCCCCAACACCACGAAACAGGTGCCCCAGTGCTGTTGTAATTGGGACAAAAACGCGTACGATTGAGGAATCCCACCCATAGTGAGCAGCACGGCTGGCGCCTGGGTAGGAATACCCAACTGGGCACGCGTCTGCTGCCGCGAGCGCTGCGGTTGACGACTCACGGGAAGGGTCGTGAGATCAGCCGGACAGGGACAGCAGACGGGCTCCATGTGGACGTGATAATCGGCGGTGGCAAAGATCTGCTGCAGATAGGGGATGTGCCGGCTGAGTCCGGTCTCTTCCTGCACATAGCCTTGATAAATCCAGGCCCAGGTAAAATTTTCGATGAGCACTGCAGGCACTCCGGCGGCGCGGGCAGCAACAAGGCC
>Ga0075428_100004618_pt1 | contig 15233 bp, 13 predicted proteins | sample RhiMetdeltSRZDD2_FD_75291 | JGI IMG/M metagenome (GOLD analysis project Ga0075428, IMG submission 75291) | Populus rhizosphere microbial communities from Tennessee, USA - Rhizosphere MetaG P. deltoides SRZDD2 | ecosystem: Host-associated > Plants > Roots > Rhizosphere > Soil | place: USA... | reverse complement strand
TCGAATGCCTTGAGGCACGCGATGCCTTCAGCAAGTTCACGGCGCAGTTCCTCCGGACCATCCAGACAGAGGTGCTGCGGCGACAGATCTTCGCCCTGTTCCCAGGCCCTCTCCCACCGTTGCAGTAACTGGTCGAGAATTTCTTCTCTCCGCTGTTGCCAGTCCTCTGGCCACGGCGTTAGCACGTTGTCATGTGACATAGGTGTTCTCCCGGTAGAACCTCGCCAGGTATGCAGACCGATGCCCCTGCATCGATTACTGCCCTTACTACGCACGATGACGGGACGGCGGCATTGAGGATGCTCATCCGTCCACATCATTATATAAAGCGCTACCATGGTCGTCGTGGGGAAGATTTTTCCAGCATGCTTGTCCGTCAATGGCGTACATGATAGAGTGGCAGCAGCCCATTGATCTGCATCGGTCCTGCCCTGAAAGGTCTGTATATGAGCGAGAAAAGCACAACGAGCCAGTTGATCGAAGCCTGTCTGAGCCGGCTGGCCGCGGGCGATAATACTGCCTGGGACGAGTTGATCACCCATGCCTTCAATCGCCTGCTGGCCCTGTGTCGCACTACGGTTCACAAGGAGCTGGCGAAGCCAAATCCGCTGATTACGCCAAACGCCGTGTTAGCGGAAGCGTACAAGAAGCTCGCCACGGCTATGAAGAATCCCAAAGTGCAACCGAAGAACGCAGAGGAGTTTCTCGGCCTCGCCGCCCGCAATATCCGCTGGCAACTCCTCGATATGATACGCCAACTTACCCCACCACCTGTAGATGCCAGGTTTTTTGACGCTCACCCCGACGGACGAGGCATCAGCGAGGTACTCGAGAAGCGCGAGATGGCAGTCAAGGAGCAGGAAAGATGGCGTCTCCTGAACGAAACGCTGGACACCCTCCCGGAGAACGAGCGAGAAATCTTCGATCTCCACTGGACCCAGGGACTCTCCGAGTACGAAATCGCCGAGCGCCTGGGCAAGACTAGAAACGAAGTCGATGGCATTTGGCGCAAAGTGAAGCGGAAAATCGGTGCCGTCTTGAAGGACTATACCCCACCCAAGACTTGAGCAGCCTCTGGCACGCGTCTTCTAATGCGTGCCTTGACGACACACCGATTCTGGTGCCTTTGTGCCGGACTAACCCGTCTCTCTCCCGAGTTTTTTCCGCTCCACGCTCTTCCGCTGTCCCCAAACGTGCACTGCAGACGCTTATTAATTGCACGCCACGTCCCAACGGCTCATTGTGCAGGAATATAGTGTGTTCTCTACTTTGCCGAGCCCGTGGGCAGCTGCAAAGTGCCTGGACTGTCGGATATAAACCTGATGGATGCAGAGGTAACCAAACATGATGTCTGGACGGAAGAAAAAGGTGCGCAGTGCACTCCCCTGCGTTCGGATGCGTAGACCGCCACGCTGTGTCATCAATGGTGCTGCATGTTTTCTGTGCAAACCGAAGGAGGATAATCATGGCTAGAACAACAGCGCTAACGCTCGTCTTCTTCTTGGTGGCGGGAGCGACGGGACCTTTTTTACCAAACCTCAGTGACGCTGCCTCCTGCGATGCGATCATCGGCAAGTGGGCCTGGTTCATAGGGGGTGAAGTGACGGTCAATCGCGATGGGACGTTCACGCAGCAGTCGGGGAATGCGGGAACCTGGGAGTGCCAGGATGGCGCTCGGGGCCGGTTTACATTCCGGTGGCGGGACGGCGGTTTCGTGAATAGTCTTGTCCTGTCGCCAGATGGGCAGGGCTTATCCAGTACGGACCAATCGCAGCTTTATGTCACGGCGCAGAGATCAGGCCCAGCGCCCCAACCACAGCCGGTTCGGCCAGAAAATTGCTGTCAGGAAGCTTACGCCTGTGAAACGAAAAGGATTGAAGCCGAATTCGACCAGAAACTGGCCCAGTGCCATTTCCCAGGGAATGCGAGTTGCAACGCGGAAGCGGTGCGTACGAAAGCGGCCCAGCTGCAAGCGGCCAATGAAGCGCTCCGGTCGTGCAACCGCGCTGCCAGTGGTGCGGGAACTCGTCCAGTGCCGGGGTCTGGCGGCGCCGCGGCTACTGCGGCGGGCAATGACGAGTTCCATTCCACCGAACGGCCCGGATTTTTCTCCCCAGAGTGCGCCTGCGAAACCGCCTCGGACCAGGGGCAGCCGGGGCCGCAGCCTAATCCACCGGACGGCCCTTTGCCATGGGAGCAGCCGGCGCAAGCGCAAAGCCCAGGCAGCTGTGATCCGACCACCATTCAGGGCGGGATCAAGGACGAATGGGACGACTGGAATCGGAAGCTGGCGGGCGCGATCTCCGACGAGTTCCAAAAACACACCGCCGAGTTCCGCAGCCAATACGGGGGCGAACGCGTTCCTCTCAAAGTGACAATACGGTATTACGTTCAGGGCCCCCCGACCCCGACGATGTACAGGAAGAAGAAGCTCGCCTACGGAATTTACATAAGCACCTCGGAGCCCGAAGCTATTCCGTTCGGGTACTATAACTTGACTCAGGCGCAGCTCAAGACGCTGCAGACGAGCTTTACAAACCTCGCGAAACAAGCGCTGTATGCCACGATGGCGTCGTACCAGAGTCGACTTAAGTTCCCGGAGGGCGCTCAATGCCCCAATGGCAGGTATGAAAAGACGGGGGTCTTCAGCAACGATCCGACCGCCCCCGGGCTGATATACGATGACAGGCCCACGCGGAGGTACTGACAAAAAAAGGAGCCGTCGTAACCGCAAGCAACCGCTCAGCGCTTATGGCAGGTAGTCGGCCAACCCGTTATGAAACGTTCAGCACGTTTGTGAAAAAGCACCCTTGCGCAAGCGGACTCGATCGTCTTGATCAATCGAAACGACCATACGGGCACGAGACGTCCAGCAGAGGGAGGAGAGGAGCGCAACCAAAGACCAGCCAAGGGTTTGGCTAGCGGTGTCCTGGTTCTCGGTTTTGCAGCAGTGCCGGGCCCCAGCGCTGCCGGCAACGGCGCTTGCGAGCGAGTACTCGGCGAGTGCCACTGGTTTGACAATGGCACGGTGACCTTCACCCCGGACCGCAAAGCGATGTGGTGGTCGCCGCTCACTGGGGAGATTGAATACACGGCGAACTGGCAGTGTGAGACACGCACCGGAGCTGTCACGCTCCCTTGGACGACCGGATTCACGGATGTGACAATCCTCTCCTCCATGGGCAATGCCAGATGCCTCATGAACCGCATGGCGATAGGGACTATACTTACGGCATCGCCTGGGCCTTGGAACACATCGCCTCCCAGAGGCGGCAGAGGCACAACGCTCCCCTTGTAGCCAGCGGCTTCAGCACCCCGTCAGACAGTGATGCCTCTGCCCTGCGCCGCAGTGTGGGCGGTCTCGCAGTTCTATTTTTTTGCATATCCGCAGGAGGTCGGTCATGGCTAAAACCAGGGGTTCAATCTTCGTTTTTCTTTTGGTCGCTGGCGTGGCTGGGTTTTCGTTGCAAGACACCGCACATGCCGCCTCGTGTGAGGCGATCCTGGGTAAGTGGACTTGGTTCACCAAGGGTGTGGTGACATTCAACCCTGACGGCACGTTTGTGCATGAACCGGGTAACGACGGCACCTGGGAATGTACCGATGCGGTGCGGGGAAAGTTTACACTCCGGTGGCGACGAGGAGGCTATGTGAACCAGGTAGCCCTGGCGGCGGACGGGAATGGTTTGTCCAGCACTGACCCATCGCAACATTTTGTTACCGCAAAAAGAATTGGCGCAGGTGGCACAACGCAGTCGGCGCAGGACGCATCTGCGACCCCGGGTGCGGCTACTCTAATCCTGACAACCCAGTCGGACAGTGGGCGGCAGCTACCCAAGGATCTCCCAGAGCTGATGCATGCCGCGACACAGCGCGCGCGGTTGTGGCGCCCGGATGCCATCCCTGTCGCGCTCGAAGTCCAACATCGCGATGCCCCGAACCCAACGATGCGTGGACCAGCAGTCCGTATTTTCTTCTTGTCGCCTGCGGCGGACACCGGACTGTTGGTGACGGTGACCGCCGACGGCGCGCGCACGTCTGAGTTCAACCGACAGGTGAGTTGGGGTAAGTTGCCGTTGCCGCCGGTGTTCGTGGACCTCCCCGCGGCTGTGCGCCTTGCACGCAACAACGGCATGCAAGGCCAAATCGGTCACGCGAGCCTTAGAATCTGGAGCCCGTCCGGCGCGCCGCCGGTCCTTGCCTGGATGGTCGGCAATAAGACGGTCAACGGCGCCACCGGCGAGCTCATTGACTTCGACGTGACTGGCTACATCAAAAGCTACAATGCGCAGTGGGAGCGTGCGGCAAAGGGATTGCGCGCGCTGATGCGGAGCGCCCAAGGGGGCGCATCGAGCGGCAGTTCTCCCACCATTGGCGGCGACAGTAGCCCCCCGCCCTCAGGGTCTGATAAACCCTATGACGACGGCAGCGCCGCCCGTCAGGAGTCCGAGCGCAAGCAGGCCGCGGAGGGCCGCGCCTATTGGGGCGGGAGTGCGGCAGACTACAACCGCGTCAAGAACGGCGAGTGCACCTGGAGCGATTCAAGCCGATTCGGCTGCTAAGGCGCTGGTCCGGAGGGGTCGAACGTGAGGGAGAAGCGCTGTGGTTGACACATGTGGCAGAAGAACGCCATCAACTTCATGCCATAATGCCGCTACTGGATACGTTCAAATCGGAGTAGCGGCCGCTTGAATTTATCCTCCCACGCAAAGGTCCGCTTGACACACAGGCGTAACGCATGGATGGCCGTACTGAAGAACCGCTTGCGCCCGCCCTTGGGGCGCTTGCGGGTGCGGGGATTCTCTTTGATGTTGGGGATCATGCCGGCATTGCAAATGCACTTCCGATTGCGTGTGGAATCAAAGCCACCATCGAGGTTGACATAGGAGCCTCTGAGGGCTTTGTCGCAAACTTGCATTTGAGACTATTTGTACTGTAGTCTCTCCCGGTGACCTACGGTACGCAGAGTGGGAGAGCGACGATGGCAATCAGTTTCACCCCCCTGAGCAGCACGTGATCGGGAAACAGCACACGCAGAAAATCGAGAGCACACCTATTAATCTGTGGACTCGAATTAAGCGGCTCGTACGCTGCACGATTTGCTTTTCCTATACTCAAAAGGATGGTCGAGCACGTCTGGCCGATGATCGCTGATGGCCGGTTCAAGCCCTTCATTAGCCACGTCTGTCCGCTGGCGGAAGCCGACAAGGCCCAGGCCCAGATGGAAGCCGACGACCACGCCGGAAAGGTGATCCTGCGAGTGGCCTGAGACGTCCGCTCTGCGCTAGGCTGGCCGGACGTCAATAGGAGGGATAGACATGTCCGTAGCCGGGAGAACCCTGCAGTTTGGCCTGGTGGAAGTCAGGTGCCTTTTTTTGAGTTCGGTCATGATGGTGTTGGTACTGACGTGCAAGACGCGGGCAGTATCGCGAATCCCACTGGCATTCATCGCCATGTCGACGACCTGCTCCTTCACCGTAAGTGATTGCCCTTGATAACTATAGTCCAGGAGGAAGGTGCGACCGGCACAGCGTGGCTCGCGGCAGCGGTACCGCTGCTTCCCTTGATGGGTCTGGCCATGACGGACTATGTCGGTCCCTTGACAGTGAGGACAGTGCAAGATCTGGATGATCATGAGGCCACTCGATCGTGTTGGGGTATGCAGGTTCAGAGACGCTCATAGAGCATAGCACATCAACACCTTTGAGACATCTTCCTTGCCGCTCCATGGCCTTGCCGCTGTCCCCAAACGTGTGCGGCAGACGCTTATCTATATGCAAGAACATTTCAACGTCGTCTGTCTCCGGAGTGCTGTCGTGGATGCTAAAGGATGGCGGGCGAAATTGGGCGGCATGACCACAAGTGCAGACAAGAGGAAGCATATGGAGCAAGCCAACCGAAATCACGAGTTGTGGGCGGCAATGCAGGGAGGGCACGACGCCAGGGTGGCAGAGCTGCTCGCCGCTGGGCTAGACCCGAACATCCCTGACAGTCATGGCCAGACACCCTTATACTGGGCCGCCGGCAAGGGCCTCACAGCCATCGTGGACCTACTGCTGACGCATGGGGCGGATGTCCACGCGCGGGGCCCATGGGGCCGCACCGCCTTGCACGAGGCAGCAGAGTGGGGCCACACAACCATTGTGCAACGGCTCCTCCAGCAGGGGGCGGTGGTAGACACACCGGACGAGCATGACCAGACGGCCTTGTACTGGGCCGCCGGCAAGGGCCACACGGCTACGGCAGCGCTGCTAGTGCAGCACGGGGCCGATGTGAACGTGCAATTTGAGGACGAGCGCGGGACCGTCTTGCACTGGGCGGCGGGGGAGGGCCATACCGCCATCGTGCAATTGCTGCTGCAGCACGGGGCAGCCATCGTCCTGGACGGAGAGGGCCAGTTCGCCGTGGATCGAGCCGCAGGGCAGGGGCACCAGGCGATTGTGGAGTTACTCCAGGCTCACGTGAACCCCCTGGATAGGGACGGTGCAACACGCTTACATCGGGCGGTAGAGACGGGGAATATTGCAGCCATTGAGCACCTGCTAGGGCAGGGGGCAGATATTAACGCCCGGGATAAGGACGGCCAGACTGCCTTGCACTGGGCGGTGGTCTTGCAAAACCTGCCCCTCATCAAACTGCTGTGCGCACGTCAGGCACAGGTGCTCACCCCAGACGCTGAGAACCAGACGGTGCTCGACTATGCGATCCGGATGGGAGATGCGACCGTGCTCAGACTGATACTGCCAACGGCCTTGCATGCGGCAGCCCGTGAGGGAGATACGGCAGCCGTTGCATGGCTGCTGCAGAGTGGGGCGGATGTAGACGCCAGAGACGAAGACGGTGTAACCGCCTTACATACGGCAGTGTGGAGAGGGTACACCGCCATTGTAGAACTCCTCCTGGCGCATGGCGCGGAGGTGTGTGCCACAGATGAGCATGGCCGGACTGCCTTGCATATCACGGCCGGAAGAAGGCACACGGCCATCGTGGACCTGCTACTGACCTATGGAGCCGAGGTGGCTGCGGCCGATCAGTGGGGCTGGACCGCCTTGCACATGGTGGCACATCAGGACGACGACGTAGCCTTTGCGCAACGGCTGCTGCAGCACGGAGCCGATGTGCATGCCAGGGACCAGTGGGGCCGGACCGCCCTACATATCGCGGCCCGGTCACAGCACCGAGCCATTATGGAGCTGCTGCTAGCGCACGGGGCCAATGTGCACGCCACGGACACGGCGGGCAGAACGGCTCTGGATGGAGTGCCCGAGCGCGGGCACAGCCCTGGCCTTGAGTGGGACGATCGGGATCTGGTATTACATACGCCGTTGGTCGTGCGTTGAGCTGGAAAACATGGAAAACACCGAGGGTCCTATGTGTGGGGGATGTCCCTCGATAGCTCAGCAACTCTTCCAGGGTCCCAACATGGTCTGTAATACCTGCTGCCATAGTAGGTGTGACCGGAATCCCGGGTTGGTTGGGGTTCCGGTACAGGTTGTTTCAAGCTGTCATGCGGCAGCACGAGGTGATAATAGGTCAAGCTCAACCACAGATGCTTCTCTAACCAACATTACGCTGGCGACAGGTCAAAGTTGTGGCATTCGATGAAACTGGGATTGATGGTCTACCTGACCGTGGAAGCGGCCAAATGCGCTTGCACCGCTCTGAAGAACCGCCTGGTGTGTGTACCATCGGCCTTTCCTGTGATGCCACTGCTGACGCGTCTTGCCAACCGGTCCGTCGTGTGGAGGCCGGTGCCTCGTCTGGTGCGGTCGGGACCTTCGTATCGCGCCCGCCGGAGCCGTTGCTGCCGGCGGCACCCCATGTCTATCAAGCGACAGCAGAGGTCGGCTCTATGGGAGTGACCAAGCTACTGCTGCGCAAAATCCACCTTGAGAGGAATCTCACATGAAGCAGAGAGTCATATTTTGTTGCTTGCTGTTGCTTTGCTGGCCTTTAATCGGTGATGCAGGGGACTCTGCAGCTCCGCTGCCTGAAGAGCTGGTGCTGGCGCGTGCCCAGCCCGCAGTGTTCATGATACGTGCCTCTGGCAATATTGAGGTCAGCTATCCGAAATATGTGACGACCATTGGCAGGTCAATTACGTCGCAGTCGAAAGCCATAGCGTTACTAGACGGGCTCGGCTCAGTACTTGAAGCGGAATATGCTCGTGACCTACGGGATGGCATGATCGCAAAAAATAAAACTCGAAGTGAGTACTTTTGGGAAAAGATTGCGGAGAATCCCGGTAAGTATCTAGCCGCCTCTCAGGAGCGCGAGAGCCGATCGTTCGAGAATGTCTCTTATAGTTCCGGGACGGGTTTCGCGGTCAGTCGTGAAGGGATTCTCTTGACCAACGCCCACGTGGTGGCCGATATGGAGGGCGCCGAGCTGTTGAGCCAGCTCGGGTTTGTTCTGACATTGCTGGGTCAGCCCATCGACGACATAGTTGCCTCCCTGAGCAAGGAACTTGAAGGTGAACCAACCAAAGTGGCGATAATCAATCTGATCAAGTGGTTTGCACTCCAAAGTAGTGCTAAAGCCATCTTCAAACAAGCATATGTGGTGCTGGATTTCGGGCCTCCGGAGTCAGTTGAGAACTGGCAGAAGCAACACGGCACCGGGGAATCCGTCTTGCAAACCATACTTGAGTACGACAGGACGCGACGTCCTCTCACAGTGCCGGCCAAAGTGTTGGCGACCGGACAGCCTCTACCCGGAAGGGATGTGGCCGTCCTGAAGATAGAGCCGGAACTCGTCTTTTACGACTTTCTCCGCTCCGGCCTTCCGTCTTCGCGTGCTAAGTCTTCTGCCCACGTAGATGCTCAAGATCGGTTGATTTGCTTGTCCCTGGGCGACTCCGACGCCGTCTTCGCCGGTGCACCCATACGGGCCATGGGCTTTCCAGGGGCTGCATTCAATCCTGCGATTATGGCTCCGGAATCGCAATTCCGCGTCAGCAACCAGCCTGGTTACATTAGCACCACGAAGCCCATGCAAAGTGGCTGGAGGGCGTTAGAGATGACGTATTCCACTGGCCCCGGAAATAGCGGTGGGCCGGTTCTCGATCAGCAAGGCAATGTGATCGGTGTGCATGTGGGGGGCGCTACCAAGGAGGCGAATCTTAAGCTCGCGGTCCCCATCAATGTTGCCAAGGAGTTCCTCAAACAAGCGGGAATCCAGCCGGACCCTGGACCATTGACCCGGCAGTGGGTGGAGGGGATGCAGTTGTTTGGCAGCGGGCGTTATACGGAAGCCTACGTTAAGTTCCTGGATGTGCTCAATCAGCAGTCGATGTCCCTGACACTCTCGGATGGCACCAAAACCGCTGTCTTTTCAGACCAATTGAAGCAGTACGGAAACCCATATGTCCATGACATGTTAAAAAGGGCTGAGAGCAAGAAATCTCAAAGTGAGAAGCAGTGAGAAGACAATGCTTTTTCACAAGGCCCCGTCTGAGGGGCGTGGGAAGAATGCCTCAGACGGGGTGGCAGTGAACCGAACCAACACGGCGAACCTTTGTAGATCGGAGACGTCTTTGGGCAACCCCGTATCTCGTCAAAGCGCGCTTGGATTGAGAGACGTAGAAGCTGGGAGAGAAACGCGCCCTGACGATATCACCATGGCTGGTAAGACTCATTGAACGTTGAGGGCACGAAGACGCCTTGCAAACACACGTGTCACGTCGGTCATCCGTTAAATATCTGCTGTGGATTCTTCTCGCATTGGCGGTTGCGTATCTGGCTGTGGCCTGGCTCTGGAAGCGGGACTTCATCTGGGGCGATAGTTGGGGCCCGTATTGGCTTTTCATCATGATGGACTGGACGGTATTGCCGCTGATCCTGGTGAACGCCCTTGGCTTCGTCATGGCTGCCGTGGTTTGGCTCGTGCGGCTGCCCCAGACGCCAAGACGAGGCCAGAATGTTCAGACTGATTCATTAAGTTACGGTCATGGAGGTTTGCATTGGCCCTACCCATGCGGAAGTTGGGGTGGGTAATTCCTGAGCTGAGAAGGCCGGCGAGCGCTGGGGCGCTGATCGGATCGAGCGCGGCACCGCGAGTGGCAATGAACAAAACTGGTACCATCGCTCGTCCACTGCCGCAAACATCGGTAGTCTGACGCTCATGACGCGAAAGCAGGGACGGCGCTATGGCCCTGCTTTCCGCATCCTGGAGATGCTATGATGGACAAGAATGAAACCCAGAAGACCTCACCCTTCGAGCCGCTTTTGCCGGCCCTGTTGACCTGCCTGCAAGAGCCAGGCGGATACGACTGGCTGACTTGGTACGACCTGTGGGGCGCAGGCTACCGGCCCACTGCAGCCGCTGAGGTCCTCCTGCATATCCTCGCCTACCATCCGTCTGCTGACCTACGTAGGAAGGCTGCAGAGTTTCTCGGTCGGCTTGGTCGCACAGTACGAGGAGCAATCCCTGCACTGTGTCAAGCGTTGCAGGATGAAGCTGCAGCCGTCCGGCAGGAAGCCGCCAGAGCCCTTGGCGAACTTGCAGCCAAGGAGGCCACACCGGCCTTACAGATGGCACTCAACGATCGCCATCCTGACGTGCGCCGGGAGGCGGCCGAGACGCTCTTTTTCATCAATCCTGCAGCAATCCTGACTGCTACACCAACCCAGGCGACCACTCGGCACCTGCTGCAACAACTGCACAGCGGGGATTTCGTCACCCAGTTCCGGGCCATTGTGGCTTTGGCCAACCCGTCTTACGCCAGCCATGAGGTGGTGCGGGCTTTGCTTGGCAAACTCGGTAATACGCCTTGGTACATCCAAAAAGTGATCATAAACACGCTAGAAGCTATGGGTGAAACTGCCGTTCCTTTCTTACACGAGTTGCTGACGGCTCCTGATCTGGCTACGCGTGAGCAAGCGACAGCGGGGTTACAATGTCTTGGACTGGCCGCTGCTCCTGCGGCTGCAACCCTCGTCCGCTCACTCGACAGTACAGACTTTGCCATTCCCGAGCATCGGGTGGCTGAGGCGCTGCGCGCCATGCGTCAGGCGGCCCTGCCGTACCTGCTGGAGGCCCTGGAACAGCGGCCGAGCGAGAAAATTGCCCGGGTGCTGCGCGAAGTCTGGCCGCCAACAGATGCCATCGAACCGCTGTTGTCCAATCCCAATGAAGATGTGCGGTACTGGGCGCTGCAGACGGTGCGAGACGTCACGCCGTCCTTGTCCCTGCTGCTCCATGATCCTTCAGAGCGGATTCGGAAAAAGGTTGTCGAAACGCTGGGCGAGACGAGGGACCTGGAACCAGAAGGGGAAGCAGCCTTGATCCAGGCGCTGCACGATCCAGCTCCGACTATTCACAACTTAGCACAGTACGCATTATCCAGGCGCGCGCTGGCGCCACTGCTCGTAGTGCCCTTACTCATTGAGCGCCTACAGGCGCCAGACGCCAAAGAGCGCGAAGAGGCGCTGGAGGCACTGGAACAGTATGGCGAGGCAGCCAGAGATGCGGTACCTGCCCTGGCCGCACAGCTGCACGATTCGAACATGGCCTGGTGCTATCACAATGTCCTGCGTGCAATCGGCCCCGCCGCGGCAGCAGCAGTCCCCGTCTTGATCTGCCTTCTAGAGAGTGCGGATCCCGTTATCCGGCGGGACGCTACCGAGACGCTAGAGCGACTCGGCCAGGCTGCACAGGCTGCCGTGCCGGCGTTGCTAGCCGTGATACACGATAGGAGGACAGCCCCTCGACCTCGGAATCCAGAGGCTTATGAGACCGACGAAGACGAGTCAGCACAGGCAGAACGCAACGTCCTGCAGGCGCGCGTAGCGGCCATCACAGTCTGTGCAAAGCTCGCCCCAGATACCCAGACGGCTGGGCTATTTGAGTGCCTCCAAGATCCTGCCATTGACATCCGCTGGGCTGCCTGCCGCGCACTCTGGCAGCGTGGGGTCCATACACCCGAGATGCGGGCTGTGTTGCTGCGTACGCTTCCTGCGTGGCTGGAACAGTACATACAGGCTGCAAGGTGGAGAGCGTATGAGAAGCTTGAAGAGGTTCTGCAGGAACTCGTTCTACACGAATCAGAGTGCCATGACGCGCTGTGCGAGTGGCAGCAGTATCCGGATCCTGAAGTTCGTTGGGCCGCTTGTTGTGCGCTCTGGAAGCGAGGGGTCCGCACCTCTGAGGTCAAAGCCAAGCTCCTCGACTCCATATCGCCAAAAGTCTATACGACTCTGGAAGTCGCCATCTGGCACTTAGGAGAACTGGACCCCGCCGATCCAGACTTCATCCGAGTTTGCATCGATTACCTCGGGGATAGTGACCGGAAAGTCCGAGAATCAGCAGAGTTTAGTTTGGCCAAAGCGATCGGGACTGAAGCCCAATACTGGCTCGCCCGTGTTGCCGATCCTGATGCTCAGATGCGGTATAAGGCTGTCATTGCTTTGGGGCAGCTTCGGCTATTCGAGGACACTCTGCAAGCGCTGTTGGTTGCATGTCAGGACGCCGATCCAGAGGTTCGCATGGCTGCGGTGCAAGCCCTAGGCAATCTTGGGCTTACAGCACTGACAGAGCAGAAACAGCACGTGATCATCACGCTGGCAAACGCCTTGGCTGACGACAGGGCAGCTATACGCCTTGCCGCCGCCGAGAGCCTCGCGGATCTTGGTGAAGCAGCAAAACTTGCTGTGCCAGAGTTGTTGCAGGCGCTTCAGGACCCGTCCGACCAGGTGCGGAGAGGCGTCGCTGTGGCCCTCTACCGCCTCGCCCCAAGTGCGGCAGTCGCTGCTGGCGTGCAACCACCACAGCATCTCCAGCCTCGGGATACAGAGGAAGACGTCTGGCTGGAGGAACTCACTGACCACCTTGCCGTCCCCCGCCGACATACAAGCCGTGGCAGGAGAAAACGGCGTCAATAACCATCCGCGTACCCGCAAACGTCGCAAGACCGTCGTACAGGGCTGCAGAGGCTATCCGTGGTGTCTCTTCTTTGGGAAGGCTAGCATGGCTCCTCGTGGCATGCCCTTGGCAAATTTTCCATAATACAGTGGCGTATTTGAAAACAGTTGCACGTGCGCGTCTGCTATGCTAAGGTTGCTCGGCTTCCACCCAGACACAGCGTTAGAGAGGTACATGCATGTATTTCTTTTTCTTTCTTTTTGCGATCGTTGGCGTGTTCTCGGCGATTATGGTGATCACGCGCAGGAACGTCATGCATGCGGCGCTGTTCTTACTTTTGACCTTTGCCTGTGTCGGTGCCACGTATGTTCTGTTGCGGGCTGAGATGCTGGCTGCCGTGCAGGTGCTCGTATATGCTGGGGCGGTGACGGTACTCTTTCTCTTCGCCATCTTGCTGGTGAATATCCCACGTGTCGTACGGCTGCGGCAGTGGAATCGCCAAACCAGCCTGGCCGTTGCCATTGCCGGCCTCACTGGCCTGTGGCTGATCATCGCCACGACGCAGACATTCCGGACGTTGGAGCTTCCCGCTGGTGCCCTCGACCAAGCGCTTGGCACACCACGGGCCCTTGGCCAGCTCCTCTTTTCTGACTTTATGCTGCCGTTTGAAATTGCTTCACTCATCCTGCTTGCTGCGATGGTCGGGGCCATCTTTCTGGCGCGCGAGACCGCTCTGGAGGAGGAGCGCGCGGGGACGAACCTCCCCGAGCCAGATCAGGTGGGGAGGCCACAGAATGGTCGGCAGCTTGTCTAATCCCCCGTGGATGTGGAGGATGCCGTGGTTCCCCTGCCGTTATACTTAGCTTTTGGGGCGCTACTTTTTGTGATCGGCGTGGTCGGGGTGTTGACACGTCGCAATGCCATCATTGTCCTCATGTCTATCGAACTGATGCTCAACGCCGCCAATCTGACGTTGATCAGCTTCTCGCACTATTTACAAGATCTCCGCGGCCAGATATTTACACTCTTTATCATTGCGGTTGCTGCTTCGGAAGCAGCGGTTGGTCTGGCCCTCGTGATTTCCCTCTACCGGGGGAAAGCTACGTTCAATCTCGACGAAGTGAACCTCTTGAAATGGTGAGTGGCCGACGTTTGAACACGTAACTTCTAACTCTAGAAGCGCGTGTGGAATGTCTCGCTAAAGTTTCAGGCGTAGTCTGTGACGAGGGAAGTGCACGTACTATGAACGTTCTGGTTTGGCTAATTCCGATCTTTCCAGCCCTGGCTGTGCTTCTCAATGGTCTCTTGGGGCGACGGACTATTCGCGATCAGGCCCACCTCCTTGGGGTCGGCTCGGTTGGCTGTGCCTTAGTATGTGCCCTGATCGTGATTGTCCGCCTCATTATGCACCCGGGCGAACCCATTAAGGCCAAACTCTACACCTGGATCTTTGCCGGCACCTTTGCGGCTGACATGAGCCTGCAGGTCGATGCCCTCAGCGCCATTATGCTCTTTGTCGTCTGTGGGGTTGGCTTCCTGGTGCATGTCTACTCTATCGGCTACATGCACGGGGACCCGAGCTATTACCGCTTCTTCACCTACCTCAACTTGTTCATGACCTCTATGCTCGTTCTGGTCCTGGCCGACAACTACCTGCTCATGTTCGTTGGCTGGGAAGGCGTGGGGCTGTGCTCCTACCTACTCATTGGCTATTGGTACGACCGGCAGTCCGCCTCGGATGCTGGCAAAAAAGCCTTCCTGGTGAACCGCGTGGGCGATGCCGGGTTCATCCTGGCTATGGCGCTGATTTTCTGGACTACAGGCTCACTGCAATATGACGAGGTCTTCGCCAAAGCCGCCGAGGGGCACGTCACGACGAGCATTGCTACGGCCATTACCCTGCTTCTGTTTGTCGGCGCCATCGGCAAATCGGCGCAGGTGCCCCTGTACGTGTGGCTGCCGGATGCCATGGAAGGCCCAACGCCCGTGAGTGCCCTGATCCACGCCGCCACGATGGTGACCGCTGGCGTCTATATGGTCGTCCGCAGTCAGGCGCTATTCCTCCTGGCGCCGGTGTCGATGCACGTGGTGGCTGGTATCGGAGCCTTTACGGCGCTGTTTGCGGCGAGTATTGGCCTGGTACAGAACGATATCAAGCGCGTCCTAGCTTATTCCACGGTGAGCCAGCTCGGGTTCATGTTCCTGGGCTGTGGTGTGGGGGCGTTTGCCTCGGGGCTGTTTCATGTCATGACCCACGCTTTCTTTAAGGGGCTGCTCTTTCTGGGGGCCGGCAGCGTCATCCATGCCATGCACGAGGAGCAGGACATGCGCCGCATGGGTGGTTTGCGCAACCACATTCACGGCACCTACGA
>Ga0075428_100004616_pt1 | contig 15237 bp, 15 predicted proteins | sample RhiMetdeltSRZDD2_FD_75291 | JGI IMG/M metagenome (GOLD analysis project Ga0075428, IMG submission 75291) | Populus rhizosphere microbial communities from Tennessee, USA - Rhizosphere MetaG P. deltoides SRZDD2 | ecosystem: Host-associated > Plants > Roots > Rhizosphere > Soil | place: USA... | reverse complement strand
CACCACCGACGCGATGGTGGACCCGCGCTTCAGCGCCGGCGACTCCATCCGGTTTCACGGCATTCGCTCGGCGATGTGCGCGCCATTGTGGAGCAAAGAGCAGGTGATCGGCATCGTCCACGTCGACAGCCCGATGCTGACCAACTGCTTCACGCTGAACGATCTCGACCTCCTGACCGCGCTCTCGAACTATGCGGCGGTCTCGGTGGAGCGCGCGCGCCTCAACCAGAAGATCGTCGCGGAGGAGAAGAAGCGTGAGCGCCTGGGCCGCTTCCTGTCGCCCCAGGTCACGAGCCGGATCCTGGCGAGTTCCGAGTCGCAGTCGGCGGCCCTCGGGGTGCCCGAGGAGAAGGAGGTCACGGTCCTGTTCGCCGACATCGTGGGCTTCACGAGCATGTCCGAGAGGATGAGCCCGGCCGCCGTGGCGCTCATCCTCAACGACTACCTGTCGCGCATGACCGACGCGATCTTCAAGCACGACGGAACGCTCGACAAGTACATTGGCGACGCGATCATGGCCGTGTTCGGAGCGCCATTGGACATGCCCGACCACGCCGCCCGCGCGGTGAGCGCCGCCCTCGAGATGCGCCAGCGTCTGGAGGAATTCAACGCCGAGCACAAAGAGGGGCCGCACCTCCGCATCCGCATCGGGATCAACAGCGGCAAGGTGGTGGCCGGCGAAATAGGCTCGATCAACAAGAAGGAGTACACGGTGCTCGGCGACACCGTGAACATCGCCAGCCGCCTCGAGAGCTCCGTGGCCCAGCCCGGAATGATCGTGATCGGCGAGAACACCCACGCGATGGTCGCGGGCCAGTTCCAGGTGAACCCGCTGCCGCCGAAGGCGCTCAAGGGCAAGGACAAGCCGGTGGCGACCTTCGAGGTGTTGGCCACGGCGGGCGTCGCGCTCGCCGCAGCGCCCCCCGGGCGTGAGTCCTGAGCCGTTGGACGTCTCGAAGCCCCGCCGCCGCGGGACCATCCTGGTCTCGCTGCTGCTGCTGCTGTTCGTCGTCGGCGTCATCCCTCTGCTCCTGACGTCTCGGACGCTGGTCCAGCGCAGCCGCGACATCCTGGAGCTCGACCAGAAGGCCATGCAGCTCGACAAGGCGCGCAGCCTGTCGCAGCAGGTGGCGGTGTACGTCCAGAGCCTGCGCGCCCAGCTCGTCGCGGTCGCGCGCACCCTCGAGGTCGAGAGCGGCGCGCCGTTCCCGCAGCGCGTCGCGCGCATCCGGGAGGCGAAGGCACTGGAGCGTTACGTGGGCGAGGGCAGCCGCTTCTACTCCTTCAGCATCGCCGACACCAAGGGGTCCGGCGCCCGCTCCGGTGCTCAAATCCCGGAGCCAGCCATCGAGCAGATGCTCCAGGAAGGCTACCTGCGCGGGCTCGAAGCCAAGCCGATGATGGGTCCGCCCATCTTCTCGACCTCGCTCCAAGAGCCGGTCATCGTGCTCTCCGAACCCGTCAACTCCGACGCCGGCGCCCAGGGCGTCGTGCTGGCGGTCGCGAGCCTCGGGCCGCTCTGGAGCATGACGCAGCAGCTGGGCGAACAGGGTCTCGTCGACGTGTACATCGTCGACAGCCGAGGTCGGCTCGTGGCCCACTCCGACGCCGCGCGCCTCAAGGAGGATCCCGACTACTCGGGCGTGGAGATCGTTCGCCAGTTCCTCGACACCAAGGGCCGCACCTCCGCCACGGTTCTTTTCGTGCTCCAGGGCAAGGACGGCCCGGTGGACATGCTCGGCACGTATACCGCCGTCCCCGATGAGGGTTGGGGCGTGATCGTCCAGGTCTCGGTGGACAAGGCGTACCACCAGGCCACCCTGATGAGCCGGCAGTCCATGGCGCTGGTCGCGATCGTCACGGTCGTCGCAACCGTGTTCGGCTTCCTGTTCGCTTCCCAGATCAGCCGGCCGATCCAGGAGCTGGCCGTGTTCTCGCGGCGCCTGGCCGGCGGAGACTACGGGGCGCGGGTGCAGGTCCGCAGCCGCAACGAGGTGGGCGTGCTCGCCGAGGCCTTCAATCACATGGGGGAGGAGATCCAGAAGTCCATCGATGAGACTCGCCGGCAGGCGGAGATCAACAAGGAGCTCTTCATGGGCACCGTGCGCATGCTGGCCAACGCCATCGACGAAAAAGACCCCTACACCCGCGGCCATTCCGAGCGGGTCGCCTACTACTCTTCGGTCATCGCGAAGCACATGGGGATGGCGCCTGACGAGATCGAGCGCGTCCACCTCTCGGGGATCATCCACGACGTGGGCAAGATCGGCATCGAGGACAAGATCCTGCGCAAGCCGGCCGCCCTCACCGACGACGAGTACGAGATGATGAAGCAGCACCCGACCAAGGGCCTGAAGATCCTGGAGGCGGTCCCGCGCCTCAAGGACATGGCCGGCGCCGGGCTGATGCACCACGAGAACGTGGACGGCAGCGGCTATCCGGACGGTCTGAAGGGCGAGCAGATCCCGCTCCTCGGGCTCATCGTGAGCGTCGCGGACGCCTTCGACGCGATGACCACCGACCGTCCCTACTCCAAGGCCATGACCTTCGAAGCGGCGCTCTCGCGGCTGCGCGTGCTCGTGGGCAAGAAGTTCGACGACGCGTCGGTCACCGCGATGGAGAAAGCCTTTGCCGCCGGCGACCTGACCATGGCCAAGGCCCGCAAAGCCTCGCTCGCCGCTCGCCAGGCGGCGGTGGCGTCCTGAGAGTTCGAAACAGAGACACAGAGGCATAGAGATGGGAGAGATTCGATCCCTTGCCGCGTTCGGGCTATTGGCGGCACTGGCGGGCCCCGTCGGGGCGCAGAAGCCGCCCACGGACGGCGAGTCCCGGTTCGAGAACGGCATCGGTCACCTGCGCGAGGGCCGCCTCGAGCTCGCCCTGCAGGAGCTGAAGGCGGCGGTTAAGGCCGACCCGAAGAGCCCGTATTTCCAGAAGGGCCTCGGCGTCGCCTGGGCGCAGATGGCCGACCGCTGTCCCGACCCCAAGTGCCGCGAGAACGCGTTGAAGGAATCCGTCGCTGCGGCCCGCAAGGCCCTCGAGCTGAACCCGTACTATGTCGACGTGCGCAACGACCTGGGCACGGCGCTGCTGCGCCTGGGGCAACGCGATGCAGGGCGCCAGGAGCTGCTCACGGCGTTCAACGACCCGACCAATCCCGCCCCCGCCATGACAGCCCGCAATCTCGGCCAGTCGTACTTCGAGGACAAGAACCTGAGCGAGGCCGTCAACTGGTACCAGACCAGCGTGAGCCGCGACAAGAACTACACGGAAGCGTGGCTCGGGCTCGCCGACGCCCTGATCGCCCAGGGCCGCGGCGACGAAGCGATCCGCCAGCTCGAGGCTGGGCTGCGAACGCTGCCCAACGACATGAACATGCTCGTTGCTCTCGGCGAGGCCTATTTCCGGGCCGGGCGTTTCGACGAGGCGAAGCCCCGCCTCGAGACCGTGGCCGCCAAGGACCCCGGCGGGCCCGCAGGACGGCGTGCCGTCACCCTGCTGGAGAAGTTTCCGAAGTAAAAAATCCGCGATGCCCTTTCAAGCGCTCCTGGACCGCCTCGTGGACTCCGTCGACGGCGCCCAGGGCGCCGTGATGATGGACGCCTCCGGCGAGGTCGTCTTCGAGGCGGGAGACCGCGACGAGCGGCACCGCTTGATCGGCGCGTACCAGGGCATCGCGCTGGTGCGTCTCAAGAACGCCGAGGAGCGCGGTGAGATCGGCGGCGTCCGGCAGCTCTACTGCCGCTACAGCGCCGGCCACGTCATCCTGCGGCCACTGAAGGACGGCTACTACCTCGTCGTCTCCCTGGCACCCGACGCCAACGTGGGCCAGGCGCTGTTCCGCTCGGCGGAAACGAGTGAGCGGCTCGACGCGGAGCTCTAGCCTGGCGCTCGTCGATCGCCTCAGGCTGGGGCTCGAACGCACCCGCAGGGTGCTGAACACCCCGGTCGAAGACCTGGTTCGCGGCCGGCGTCCGCTGGAGCCGGCGGACCTGGATGCGATCGAAGAGGCGCTGATCGCCGCCGACCTCGGGCCAGCCGCAGCAGCCGAGGCGATAGAAGTGCTCAAAGCCAGAAGCGGCGAGATCTGGGAAGGGGGGGCGCCGGCGATGCTCGCCGTGCTGCGTCAGGAGATCCGGCGGTCCCTCGAGAGGCCGCCGGGCCGCGCTCCGTTCTCGGCGAAACCATGGGTGGTCTTCGTCGTGGGCGTGAACGGCTCCGGCAAGACCACGACCATCGGCAAGCTGGCACGTCTGTGGAGCGCCGAAGGCCGCTCGGTCCTGCTCGTCGCGGCCGACACCTTTCGCGCGGCCGCCGGCGAGCAGCTGGAGGCCTGGGCGCAGCGCAGCAACACGCCCCTGCATCGCGGCGCCGACGGCGTCGATCCCTCGGCCGTCCTCACCGACGGGCTGCGCATGGCACGGGCGCGCGGCACCGAGGTGGTCCTCGTCGACACCGCTGGTCGGCTCCATACCAAGGGCAACCTGATGGCCGAGCTCGCCAAGATGGCGCGCGTCGCCGGTCGCGAGATCGAGGGCGCGCCCCACGAGACGCTGCTCGTCCTCGACGCGACCTTCGGCTCGAACGGCCTCGTGCAGGGACGAGAGTTCGCGAAGGCCGGCGGCGTGACGGGCCTCGTGCTCACGAAGCTGGACGGCACGGCTAAGGGTGGCGTCGCGGTGGCCGTGGTGCGCGAGCTCGGCGTGCCGATCCGCTACGTCGGCCTGGGGGAATCGGTCGACGATCTCGTGCCGTTCGACCCGGAGGCGTTCGCGGCCGGCCTGGTCGGCTGATCGAGACGAGGGCGTCGCTTGGCGCGTCCACCGCAACCGGCTACGCTGCTGCGCGTGTCGGACGTCCGCTTCATGCGCCGCGCCCTCGCACTCGCCCGACGGGGCGAGGGCGAAACCAATCCGAACCCGATGGTGGGGTGCGTGGTGGTGCGAGACGGTCGCATCGTCGGCGAAGGCTTCCACTCGCGCGCAGGCGGGCCCCACGCCGAGGCCGTTGCATTGGAGCGAGCCGGCGAGCGCGCTCGCGGCGCGACGCTCTACGTGAACCTCGAGCCTTGCTCCCATCACGGGCGCACGCCTCCCTGCGCGCCACAGGTGGCGCTATCGGGCGTGAGGCGTGTCGTCGCGGCGATGCGCGATCCCAACCCGCTCGTCCGAGGCCGCGGCCTGCGGCTTCTGCGCCGGAGCGGCGTGCGCGTGGACGTCGGCCTTCTGGAGAGCGAAGCCGCCCGCCTCAATGAGCGCTTCGTCACGGCGGCTCGCCTCGATCGCCCGTTCGTCCTGCTCAAAGCCGCCGTCACTCTCGACGGCCGCATCGCCACCGCTCGCGGCGATTCGAAGTGGATCACGAACGCGACCCAGCGCGCGGCGGCGCGTGGCCTGCGCCGGCTCCACGACGGCGTGTTGGTGGGCATCGAGACCGTGCTGGCCGACGACCCGCTGCTGCTGCCGAAGCCACGCACCCGCAGGTCGTTCTTTCGGATCGTGCTCGATTCGCGCCTGCGTCTCCCGGTCACGAGCCGACTCGCCCGCACGGCCCGCCGCGAGCCGGTCTGGGTGCTCTGCCGCAAGCCCGCCCCGCCGCGGCGTCTGGCGCTCCAGGCCGTGGGGGTCATCGTCCTCGAAGTGGGAGGTCGCGCCGCACGTGTGCCCCTTCGCAGGGCGCTGCGGCTCTTGCGGAGCCGGGCGATCTGGAGCGTGATGGTCGAGGGGGGCGGCGAGGTCCTGGGCGCCTTCCTTCACGAGCGGCTCTTCGAGCAGCTCGCGCTGTTCCGCGCGCCGCTGCTGCTCGGCGGCCGCGGCAGCCGTCCTGCGTTCGGTGGCCCCGATCCACGGCGCGTCGCCGACGCGCTCCGCCTCCGCCCCGGCACTGTCCCGCGGGGCGCGCCCTACGAGCTCTGGTACGCTCCCTAGCGTGTTCACGGGAATCGTCGAAGAGACCGGAGCGATCGAGCGGCTTGAGTCCCGGCACGACGTGCTTGTCGTCGGAATCCGTGCACGCCGCGTGCTCGAGGAACTGCCACCCGGGGGCTCGATAGCCGTGAACGGCTGCTGCCTCACCGCCGTGTCCACGAACGACACGGGGTTCGCGTGCGAGCTGACCGCCGAGACGCTGCGCCGGACGGCCTTCGACGAGCGCCTGAGGCCCGGCGTGCGCGTCAATCTGGAACGGCCCATGAGGGCCTCGGGACGCTTCGATGGGCACATCGTCCAGGGCCACGTCGACGGGCTCGGAACCGTTCGCGAGCTGAAGCGGCTCGGCGCATCGGCCGAGCTCACGGTCGCGTTGCCGGCTGCCCTCGAGCGTTATCTCGTGGAGAAGGGATCGGTCGCGGTCGACGGGGTCTCGCTGACGGTCGCGAGCCTCGGGCCCGGCGTCTTCACGGTCGCCCTGATCCCGTATACACTGAGCGAGACGAACCTCGCAGACAGGCGGCCAGGAGACAAGGTCGGTCTCGAGGCCGACGTGATTGCGAAGTACGTGGAGCGCCTGCTCGCTCAGCAGGAGCGTTGAGCCTTGCCACTCAGCCCGATCTCCGAGGCGATCGACGACATCCGCGCCGGCCGCATGGTCGTCGTGGTCGACGACGAGGACCGCGAGAACGAGGGCGACCTCACCCTGGCGGCCGAGCGCGCGACGCCCGAAGCCATCAACTTCATGGCGCGTTACGGGCGCGGACTGATCTGCATGCCGATGACGGGGGAGCGCCTCGACGAGCTGCGCATCCCCCTCATGGTCCAGGACGACGAGAACAGCGCCAAGTTCGGCACGGCCTTCTGCGTCCCGATCGAGGCCAAGCATGGGACCACGACGGGGATCTCGGCGGCCGATCGCGCGCGCACGATCCTGGCCGCCATCGACCCGAAGACCAGGGCCGAGGACCTGGCCCGGCCGGGGCACATGTTCCCCCTGCGGGCACAGCCTGGTGGTGTGCTCCAGCGCTCGGGCCAGACGGAGGCCGCGGTGGATCTGGCACGCCTTGCCGGCCTCAGGCCGGCCGGCGTGATCTGCGAGATCATGAACGAGGACGGGTCGATGGCGCGCGTTCCTCAGCTCGAGGCGTTCTGCCGCGAGCACGGCCTGCGCATGGTCTCCGTACGTGACCTGATCGAGCACCGGATGCGGAACGAGCGCCTGGTGCGCAAGGTGGCTGAGGCCAACCTGCCCACGCGCCGCGGCGCGTTCAAGATCCACGCCTACGAGAGCACGATCGACCGCGAGCACCACGTGGCCTTGACGCTGGGCGAGATCACACCCGGGGATGACCTGCTCGTCCGCGTCCACTCCCAGTGCCTGACCGGAGACATCTTCGGGTCGGGCCGCTGCGATTGCGGTGAGCAGCTCGATGCGGCGCTGGACATGATCGCCCGCGAGGGCAAGGGCGTGCTGCTCTACCTGCGCCAGGAGGGCCGCGGCATCGGCCTCGTGCACAAGATCATGGCGTACCAGCTCCAGGACCAGGGCAAGGACACCGTCGAGGCCAACGAGGCCCTCGGCTTCAAGGCGGACCAGCGCGAGTATGGGATCGGCGCCCAGATCCTCGCGGAGCTGGGAGTGCGCCGTATGCGACTGTTGACCAACAACCCGCGCAAGTTCGTCGGTCTCGAGGGCTACGGTCTCACGATCGTTGAGCGCCTTCCGATCGAGACGCCAGCCCACGACATGAACCGCCGCTACCTGCGGACCAAGAAGGAAAAGCTCGGCCACATCCTGCGGAGTGTCTGAACCTGATCCAAGAGTTCCTCCGCGCCAGCCCCCTGTTCCGGGACCTCGAGGACGAAGACCTCGCCCAGCTCCTGATGGTGTCGGTCGCCCGCAAGTATCCGGCGGGGGCGCCCATCCTGACGGAGGGTCAGGCCGGCGGCCACCTCCATTTCATCCGCGCGGGGAAGGTCCGCATCAGCAAGGTGGTTCCGGGCGTGGGGGAGGAGGCGCTGACGATCCTCGAAGCGGGCGACTTCTTCGGCGAGTTCGAGTTCTTCGACGGCGCGCCAGCGTCGGCCCACGCCATCGCCCACGCGGACTGCGACGTCCTCTCGGTGCCCCACGCGGAGATGAAGGGCCTCGTCGCGCGCCGACCGGAGACGGCGGCGCGCTTCCTATGGGCGTTCGGTTACACGCTCGCGCGGCGCCTGCGAGAGACCAACCAGAAGATGGCGACGCTGTTCGCGATCACTCGGCAGGGGTAGGGGGCTGTTCGTACTTCCTGAGCCGTAACCTCCTTCGCTTCCATAGTTTAGTGTTTTGACAACAGAATGCGGATGCTTGTAAACTCTCCCGTTCGCGGCGGAGCCCGCGGAACGGCCTGGGGAGGGCTGCCTTCCAAGACGTGTTCGAGACACTCAGCGACAAGCTGCAAGGCATCGTGCGGTCGCTTCGCGGCCAGGGGAACCTCTCGGAGGCCCACGTCGACGCTGCGCTGCGCGAGGTGCGCCTCGCACTCCTCGAAGCGGACGTCCACTTCAAGGTGGTCAAGACCTTCGTCGAACGCGTGCGCACCCGGGCGGTCGGGCAGGAGGTCCTGAAGAGCCTCAGCCCCGACCAGGCCGTGCTGCGCATCGTTCGCGACGAGATGGTGGAGCTCCTCGGTGGCGAGACCCCGCAGCGGCTGCACTTCGCGCCGCTACCGCCCTCCGTCATCCTCATGACCGGCCTCCAGGGCTCTGGCAAGACGACGACGGCGGCCAAGCTCGCCAAGTGGCTGATCAAGAACGGCCGCCACCCGCTGCTCGTCTCCACCGACGTCTACCGGCCCGCCGCCCGCGCGCAGCTCAAGGTACTGGGCGACCAGAACGGCTTGAAGGTCCATGAACCTCAGGGAGACGAGCCGCGCGCGCTGCTCCGCTCGGCGCTCCAGGAGGCACGGGCCACGGGCCACGACGTGGTGCTCGTGGACACGGCCGGCCGACTCCACATCGACGACGAATTGATGAAGGAGCTCGAGGACCTCAAGGCAATCGCCGAGCCCTCGGAGATCCTCCACGTCGCCGATGCCATGACCGGCCAGGACGCGGTGCGCAGCGCCGAGGAGTTCCATCGGCGCGTGGGGACCACCGGCATCGTGCTCGCCAAGCTCGACGGCGACGCCCGCGGCGGAGCCGCGCTCTCAGCCGCCAGCGTGACGGGCTGCCCCGTCAAGTTCGCGGGGGTGGGTGAGCGCGTGGACGAGCTCGAGCCCTTCGACGCGAACCGGATGGTGGGCCGCATCCTGGGCATGGGTGACGTGCTCGGGCTCATCGAGAAGGCCGAGGCCGCTTTCGACCGCGACCAGGCCGAGAGGATGGTCGAGAAGCTGCGGAGGAGCGAGTTCACACTCGAGGACTTCCGCGAGCAGATGCGCCAGATCCGGAAGCTCGGCCCTCTCGAACAAGTGATCTCGATGCTGCCCGGCGTCGGCAACATGAAGGGCGTCGACGTCGATGCGGGGGAGCGGGAGATGAAGAGCGCCGCGGCGATCATCGACTCGATGACGCCCGGCGAGCGCGACAACCCTGCGGTGATCAACGGCAGCCGCCGCAAGCGCATCGCGAAGGGCAGCGGCACCCGCGTCGAGGACGTGAACCGGCTCTTGAAGCAATTCGCTCAAGCCCGCAAGATGATGAAGGCTCTCGGGGGCGGGAGCAGCAAGGCTATGAAGCGCCTCGCCGCGCGCCTCCCCCAGTTTCGCTAGATCAGGAAGGAACGCATGCTGTCTATCCGGCTGAGAAGGACGGGGTCGACGAAGCGCCCCTACTACCGCGTTGTCGTGGCCGATTCCCAGGCGTGGCGGGATGGCCGTTTCGTCGAGACCCTGGGCCACTACGATCCGCGCAAGCAGCCAGCGGTCGTGAAGATCGACCAGGAGCGGGCAAAGTACTGGATCGAGAAGGGCGCGCGTCCCTCCGACACCGTGAGGAGCCTGCTCAAGAAGGCGACGGCCTAGGGGCCGTCTCCCGCAGTGGGTGAGGGGTTGAAGGAACTGCTCGAGGTCTTCGCGCGGGCATTGGTCACGCGCCCCGATCAGGTGCGCGTGACCCAGATCGAGGACGAGGAGGGGATCCTCCTCGAGCTCGAGGTCGCCGAGGAGGACCGCGGCCGCGTCATCGGTCGTCGCGGCCGGACCGCCGATGCCCTGCGCATGGTCCTCGACGCAGTGGCCGAGCGCCACGGCACCGCCTGCGACGTCGAGGTGATGGATTGAGCGCCTTCGCCGACATGATCACGATCGGCCGAGTGGTGAAGCCGCAGGGGCGCCGGGGCGAGGTCCTGACCGAGCCTCTGACCGACCGGCCCGACCGCTTTCCATCGCTGCGACGCGCCTATGTCGCCGGGCCCTCCGGCGAGGCACGTGAAGTGCGGGTCTCGTCGTGCTGGCCGCACAAGAGCCGCTTCGTGCTCAAGCTCGACGGGGTCGACTCGATCGACGCGGCCGAGCAGTTCCGCGGCCTCGAGCTGCGCATCGCTCCCGAGGAGCTGGCGACGCTCCCCAGCGGCTCCTACTATCATCATGACCTCATCGGCCTCCTGGCCGAGGACGAGTCCGGACGGCCGCGGGGCCGCGTCGATGGCGTCTGGGATACGGGCGCCGGCGCACCGGTTCTCATCCTGCGCGGCCCCGAGGGCGAGGAGCTGCTTCCACTGGCCGCCGATTTCGTGAAGCGCGTCGACGCCGAGCACGGCCGCATAGTGGTGGCGATGCCGGAGACGGTCGAGGCGCGCTGAGCATGCTGCGGATCGACATCGTCACCATCTTCCCGGCGATGGTGCAAGCGCCCCTCGCCGACGGAATCGTGGCGCGCGCCGCGGACAAGGGGCTCGTCGTGACCGCTGTCCACGACCTGCGGCAGTGGTCCGACGACAAGCACCGCAGCGTCGACGATGCGCCTTTCGGCGGGGGACCGGGCATGGTGATGAAGGCCGAGCCTTTCGCCCGCGCGGTCGAGGCCATCCTGCTGCAGCCGGCGGCCGAAAGGCATGCGGTCGTGCTGCTGTCGCCCCGCGGGCGCCGTTTCGACCAGGCTACGGCGGTGCGCTACGCGAGCCTCGAGCGCCTCGTGTTGCTGTGCGGCCGCTATGAAGGCATCGACGAGCGGGTGAGTCGGTCAGTCGCGACCGAGGAGCTGAGCCTCGGCGACTTCGTCCTGACGGGTGGGGAGGTCGCAGCCCTGGCCGTCGCCGAGGCGACGGTACGGCTTCTCCCCGGCGCCCTCGGAGACGAAGACTCGGCCGCGCAGGACTCCTTCGCCGATGGGATCCTGGACTGCCCGCACTACACGCGGCCCGCCACCTGGCGGGGCCGGGGAGTCCCTGAGGCGCTGCTCTCGGGCGACCACGAGCGCATCGCTCGATGGCGCCGCAAGCAGGCGCTCCGAGCCACGCGGATGCGCCGCCCCGAGCTGCTGGCGCAAGCCCGCCTCTCGGCGCAGGACGAGAAGCTGCTGCTCGAGCTCGAGGGCGATGACCGCCATCCCGATCTCGAGCCGGAACTGAGCAAGAAGTAAAGGGTGAAGCCATGAATGCGATCGAGTCGGTCGAGAGCCCGGACCTCAAGAGTGGGCTGCCGCGCCTGTCGCCTGGAGACACCGTGCGCGTACACGTGCGCGTCAAGGAGACGAGCGTCAAGGAGGAGAAGGGCAAGGCCAAGGAGACCGAGCGCGAGCGCCTCCAGGTGTTCGAGGGGATCGTGATCGGGATCCGCGGCAGCGGTGCCCGGCGCACCATGACGGTCCGCAAGGTCTCGTTCGGAACCGGGGTGGAGCGGATCTTCCCGCTTCACGCCCGCACCATCGAGAAGATCGAGGTCGTGAAGCACGCGCGCGTGCGGCGCGCGAAGCTCTACTATCTGCGCGAGCGCAAGGGCAAGGCGGGCCGCATGAAGGAGCAGCGCGAAGACGCCTAGCTCGAGAGCCTGATGGCGACGCGCGTTGAGCCCGGTGGTCGTCGCAAGAAGAAACCGCTGGTCCACGAGGGACGCGCCCTCAGCTGCACGGCGAGCTTCGAGGAGGCAGCGCACGGCGAGGGCTTCGCCCGCGTCGCGGGGCTCGACGAGGTGGGCCGCGGCGCACTGTGCGGGCCCGTGGTGGCCGCGGCCGTGGTGCTGGGCGACGGGTTCGACATCGAGGGCCTCGACGACTCGAAGCGCCTGACCTGCCGACAGCGCGAGCGGCTGGCGGAGCACATCAGGGCACGGGCCCAGGCCTGGGCCATCGGCGCCGCCGAGCCCGACGAGATCGACCGGTTCAACATCCTGCGTGCCACGTACCTGGCGATGCGCCGGGCCCTCGCGGGCCTTGGCGCCGCGCCGCCCGACCTGCTGCTCGTCGACGCCCTGGTCATCCCCGAGGTGACGGTGGTGCAGCGTGCGATCGTCAAGGGCGACGCGCTGTCGGTGTCGATCGCGGCCGCCTCGATCGTGGCAAAGGTGGAACGCGATGCGCGCATGCGGGAGTGGGACGCTCGCTGTCCAGGCTATGGGCTCGCGCGCAACATGGGTTACGCGAGCGCCTTCCACCGCGATGCTCTGCACCGGCTCGGACCCTCGCAGATCCACCGGCGTTCTTTCCACGGCACGCAGCCGTGGCTATTCTAGAAGCGCTGACCTAGGATAAGCGCGGGACCCGTGGCCAGAATCAACCCCGTCAAGCTCAAGCAGGACGCCGACAAGGCCGAGAAGGCCGGCAAGTTCCAGGATGCGATCAGCCTCCTGAACCAGCTCGTCGACGACAACCCGCGCGACTGGAACACCATCAAGAAGATTGGCGACCTGTACGCGCGCTTGAACCGCAACCGCGAGGCATGCGACCAGTACGCCAAGGTCGCCGACTTCTACGCGAAGGACGGATTCCTGCTGAAGTCCATCGCGATCTGGAAGCAGATCCAGAAGCTGGATCCCGCCGCGCTCGAGCCCTCCGTCAACCTGGCAGACCTGTACTCGAAGCAGGGCCTCATGATGGAGGCCAAGAGCCAGTACCAGACGGTCGTCGACGAGTTCATCAAGCGCGGCAAGACCCGGGAGGCGGGCGAGGCGCTGCGCAAGCTGGCCGACCTCGACCCGTCCGACCTGAAGGTCCGCAGCAAGCTGGCCGATCTCTACATGCGCGAGGGCTCGAAGGAGAGAGCCCTCGACGAGCACGTCGCGATCGCCGAGGAGCTGACCAAGAAGGGCCACCTCAACGAGGCGCTGCAGGTCCTCGAGAAGGGCCTCAAGATCGATTCGAGGAACATCAGGATGCGCGGGGAGATCGCCCGCATCCATGTGGTCCAGCGCAACTTCGAGAAGGCGGCCCAGGTCCTCGAGGAGGTGGTCCAGGAGGCTCCCAAGGACGCACAGCTCCTGTTCCGGCTCGGCGAGGCCTACGTCGGAGGGAAGAGGCTGGCGGAGGCCGAGTCCATCTTCAAGCGCCTGCTCGAGATCGATGCGAACGATCAGGACAGTCGCGTGCAGATGGGCCGCGTCAACCTGCTCCAAGGCAATCCCGACGGGGCGTTCGAGCACTTCCAGCCGGTCGTCGAGAAGCTGGTCGGACGCAAGGAAGGCGACAAGGCCATCACGCTGCTGCAGCAGATCGCGCAGCAGCGTCCCAACCACATCCCGACGCTCGCGAAACTGGCCGATCTCTACAAGACGCTGAAAAAGGACATCCTCCTGACCCAGGCCTATTCGCAGCTGACCGAGGCGTACACGCAGGTGGGGCAGTTCGACAAGGCGGCCGAGGTGCTCGAGATCCTCGTGGGTATCGAGCCGCAGAACGGCCAGTATCGCTCGAAGCTCGATTTCGTCCGCGGGAAAGCCGGTGCCGGAGCCCCGGCCGCCGCTGCGAGCGAGGACGAGGACCTGGATTTCGAGGCGGAGCCGCCCGTCGTCCTGGCGCCCGAGCCGTCGGTTCCCACGTTCGCGGCGGAGGACGTCCAGGCGCCGGCCGAGACGTCGCTGTCGGCCACGCCGGCCGCGGTCCGCCCGACCGTCGAGCTGAGCGGCGCGCTCACCGACGAGGACAAGGAGTTCATCGACGAGCACCTGGCCGAGGGCAAGGTGTTCCGGAAGTACGGCCTCGTCGACAAATCGGCGGATCAGTTCGAGGCGGTGATCGCTCGCTTCCCCGACCACGTGGAGGCTCGCCAGGAGCTACGCGACGTCTATCGTGAGAAGGGCCAGAAGGACAAGGCGGCCGAGCAGTGCCAAGCGCTCGCCGAGATCCATCGTCTCAAGGGCGACGAGGCGGCGGCCGAGGCCTTCGATGCCGAAGCGCGCGAGCTGAGCCCGGCGGCCGCGGCAGCGTCGGCCAGGCCCGCACGGGCCGCGGCGATCCTCCCGGAGGCCGAGGAGATCGAGGAGGCTCCCGAGATCACGCTCAGCGAGGTCGAGACCACAGTCGAGGTCGAGGAGGACATCTCCCTGGACGTCGAGGAGGAGGCAGCCGAGGTCGAGGAGGGCGGGATCGAGGCGATTCCCACCTCCGAGGAACCTTCCTTGGAGCTCGGGCTCGAGGACGAAGGCGGCGCGCTGTCGCCACAGTTCGTGGAAGAAGAGCCGGCATCCGTGGAAGCTGTGCCAGCGCCTGCGCCCACGCCGACGGCGTCGCCGGAGATCTCGTTGGCGGCGGAGCCCGAGGAGGAGTTCGTCGTCGGCGTGCCGGAACCAGCCGCGCCGGCGCCCCCGCCTCCGCTTGCGGCGCGAAGGCCGAGTCCACCCCCGAAGCCGAGCACGCCGGGGCTGCCTGCGGATCTCCAGAAGGTCCTGGGCGAGGTCGAAGAGTACGTCTCGCTGGGGTTCGTGGACGATGCGCGTGAGGCGCTGCGAGAGATCCTGGGCCGCTATCCGAACCATCCCGCGATCCTCGACAGGACGCAGTCACTCGGGCTCTCGCTCGAGGAGCCGGTGCCGGAAGCCCCTCCTGAGGCGCCGCGTGTGGAGCCGGAAGCCCCCGCACTGGACCTCGGATTTGGAGAGCCCGAGCGGCCGGAGCCGGAGGCCGCGCTCGACCCGGCCTTCGCCGACCTGGCGCCCGCTCCGGCGCCGGCGGTGCCTTCGGACGGCGGGCTCGACCTCGGCGCCGAGCTCGACAACCTCTTCGGCGCGCAGGCGGCGGTCGAGGAGCCCGCTCCTCACGCGGAGACCAGCGCGCTGGGGGACGCCGGACTCGAGGAGATCTTCAAGGAATTCAAGAAGGGCGTCGACAAGCAGCTCGGCAAAGAGGACTACGACACCCGCTACAACCTCGGCATCGCCTACAAGGAGATGGG
>Ga0075428_100004613_pt1 | contig 15241 bp, 23 predicted proteins | sample RhiMetdeltSRZDD2_FD_75291 | JGI IMG/M metagenome (GOLD analysis project Ga0075428, IMG submission 75291) | Populus rhizosphere microbial communities from Tennessee, USA - Rhizosphere MetaG P. deltoides SRZDD2 | ecosystem: Host-associated > Plants > Roots > Rhizosphere > Soil | place: USA... | reverse complement strand
GCGAGACAGAGGCGGGATGATGCGAAGCGGATGCTCCAGGATGGATTGGATCCGAGCCATCAGCGGCGGGTGCAGAGAGTTTCGCAGACGGTGACATTTGAGTTGGTGGCGCAGGAGTGGCTGGAGATGCAGTCGAGGAAGCTGGGGCCGGTCACGATTTATAAGGCGCGGTGGATTCTGGAGAGGTTTGTCTACCCGCATCTCGGGTCGCGGCCGATCAGCCAGATCAAGGCGCCGGATTTGCTGGCGGTGCTGAGGAAGATCGAGGCGCGCGGGACGAACGAGACGGCGCATCGCACGAAGCAGCGGGTTGGGCAGATCCTGCGCTACGCGATTGCGACGGGAAGAGCTGAGAGGGATTGCAGCGTTGATCTGCGAGGGGCACTCGCGCCGATCGTGACGAAGAATCATGCGGCGATCACGGAGCCGGCGAGGATTGCGGAGCTCATGGTTGCGATTGAAGGGTACGTTGGGCAGCCGGTCACGCACGCAGCGCTGAAGTTGTCGCCGCTTGTGTTTGTCAGACCTGGCGAGCTGAGGCATGCGGAATGGAGAGAGATCGATTTCGCGAATGCTGAGTGGCGGATACCGGCACAGAAGATGAAGATGCGGACGCCTCATATCGTGCCGCTTGCAACGCAGGCTGTGGCGATTCTGCGTGACGTTCAGGGGTTGACCGGATCTGGAAGGTACGTCTTCCCTTCCCTGCTCAGTCGACAACGACCGATGTCGGAGAACACGATCAATACGGCGCTTCGGCGGCTCGGCTACTCACGGGATGAGATGACGGCGCATGGGTTTCGGGCGATGGCATCGACGTCGCTCAATGAGCAGGGATGGAATCCGGATCTGATCGAGCTGCAGCTCGCGCATGCCGAGAGAAACAAAGTGCGGGCTGCCTACAACCGCGCTTCGAGACTGGCTGAGCGGCGAAACATGATGCAGGCCTGGGCAGACCATTTGGATGCGTTGCGCGGGAAGGCTTAGCAGCGCCGTGACCCGGCAGGGATGAAATGAGGACTTCATGCGGTCAAGCCTACAAATGGGCCTCGTCGCATCTGATTGCCTCCTAGAACCGTGAAAAGCCCCTCAGATAGCGGATTGACAGTGTTAACCTAAAAGTTAATATGCTCCTTCACCAGCTCGGACGCGACAGATGGACGGTTCTGGCGGTTGCCCGTACGGAGGCAGAGTGCGAGTTGCGGATGGTGCTAGCTGAGCCGGACGCGAACGATTTAGGGATTCGAATGCTTGCCCTGCTCCGCCAACAATTGCCGTCCAGTGGACCGCCTCACAACGAGGAAATCTCGAAGCGACTCGACGGCGACATCTATGAATTTCGCAAGACCCCGAAGCGAGGCCCAGCGCTGAGAGTTCTGTGGTTCTATGACGAAGGCAGGATAGTCGTATGCACTCACGGTTTCTGGAAGACCACACAACGCACTCCGCCGGCGGAGATCGAGAAGGCGAAGAAGCTGCGCAAGGAGTACCTGGCTGCCAAGCGAAGCAACACAGTCAGAATTGTTCCTGCGAATTGGTAGACAACCTATGACCAAGAAAGCCCGCAAGTTGATCGCGACAGCCGAGCGCTCTCCCCTGTACTGGGCGGAAGCCGCGTGGCTGCAATTCACTGAAGATCTCAATGGCCTGATGCAGTCACAGAACGTCACGCGCGCGGAGCTCGCGCGCCGACTGGGCGTATCTCCTGCTTACATCACCAAGGTATTTCGCGGGACCGTCAATCTGACTCTTGAGTCCATGTGCAGACTCACGCTCGCGCTCGACGCCTCACCGCGTCTGCACGTCGCCGCGATCGACAAGCTCACCCGGTGGGCCGACGTACCCGCTGTCAACGAGGTACGGACTGAGTTCGTGTTTGCGCACCGACTGAGAGCTTCCGCTCCATATCGAGTCGCTTCCGTTACAAGCGACTCACCTCACCCGGATGCCGTGTGATGGCTCGTCACGTCTTCAGTGTGCTTTGTCGCCGGACCATAACCGACCAGGGGTCCAACCTGCTGTCGATTATCGACATCCTCGATGGAATTGCAGCCGCACCTGCGGAGCCGGAGGATGTCGTGACCAAAGACGGGCAGATTGCGCTTGCGTTCGACGCTTCGTTCGTTAGCCAGTTCACTCGCTCTGAACTCGACAAGGGCGAAGAGTTTGAGGTGCGCGTACTGCTACTGGGCCCGGGCGGCGAGAAGCTTGGTGGAACAGGCGCGCACATTGATCTGACCAAGTTTCAAAACTTCCGGATGGCCACGAAGTTCGAGAGGCTGCCCCTCGTCGGATCTGGACGCTATGAGTTCAAAGTGCAGCTACAAGAGGGCAAGCGCTGGCGTACCGTAGCTGCTGTACCGCTTGCAGTCACGGTTCAGACAGAGGCGCCTGCGCGCGGATAGTTAGAACGTCGCGAGCAGCCCTCGGATCGTCCAGAGTCATTCCCGAGAACACGTCACCTATGCGCGCCGTCATTGATAAGAGTATTGACGACTATCTCGCGTTTGCGGACGACCGCACGCGCGCCTACCTTGCTGCTACACCAGACACCTACACTCTCCTAAGAGACGTAGACGTCCTGGTCAGAGATCTATTTGCGAGCGGCGTGCTCGACGCGTCGCCTATTGGTTCGTTCCTAAATTTGAATGCCTACTATCAATTGATGTCGGCAGTTCGTGTGGCCATTTCGGGCCATGTGTCTGCTGTGTTCCCGTTAGTACGCGCCGCGCTAGAGAGCGCGTGCTACTCACATTTCATCGGCGACGATCAGGAGCGACAGGCTGCATGGCTGCATCGAGATCGCACACCTGCAGAGGGACGAACGTTCCGGCGCATGTTCGGCCCCGCGATTAAGCAAACAGCAGACGGCTTGAAAGCGATAGACCGAGATCTGGCGAACTACATCGCCGCGCTCTACGAAACCTCGATCACCTTTGGGGCACATCCGAATTCGTACTCCGTCATGCGCCATCTGGAACCGGGTGAACCCGACAAGACACAATGGAAAGTAGGTTTTGTCTGCATGTACGACGAAACAAGTCAAGAAGTTCGCGCGGTGCTGGTTGCGTGCGCGGAGTACGGTCTTGCGATCGCGGCTCTGGCCATGGCTTCGAAGGCTGCGGAGCCATCGCTCAACCCTTGGAAACAGCGATGGAATGCAGTCAACGAACACAAGAATGCCGTCGCGGCAACATCCTCTCAATGACCGTTATTGCCGCAGGATAATCTCGCGCGCGAGCAGGTTCGCCCATGGAATTCGTGCTGGCAGTACAGCGAAACAAGGTTATCGGTCCTCTACGCCGGGGATTCGACCAGAAGATCTGGGACGCAGAGCACGCACGCCTCGGCACCGATGAGCGCGACGCTCACCTTCACGCCGCCGGCATTCGAATTCACGAGAAGGCAGCCACGGCTCGCGCCTTCCTTGGTTTCGCTGCATCGGATGATGTAGAGGTGACCGAAGAGTCTCGACATTTGTTACTACTACGCGCGTATGCCAATGAGCCCTACTACGCTGACCTCCTGAACGAAGCGCAGCCTGCGCTCAACGGCGCATGCATTCATGACTTGTTTAACGTATGGGCTTTCGTTCGCAGCGTAGCGCTAGTCTTGCGAGGGCCGATCCGCATTGACGGCATTCCGCCGGACCGGCCAGAGCACGACTGGCTTCCAACATTCACGCCGGTGGTGAAGCTGGATGTACTAATTCGTTCGGCAAGCGCCGCAACTGCCATTGAACCACCTCGCACTTCGGCAATTGTTGAATTCCTCACATATAAGGGAGGATCGCCAACCTACTAACTGCAGCACGCCACTACGTCGATCAGTTGCCCCAGTCAGTGGCCGGCTTGGTCAATGACGAAGAATCTGATCGGTTGGCTTCGACTGTCCGCGAGCTGCTATCGAAGCAATACGGCGAGTCTTTCGAATATCGCTTCATGGAGGCCTTCAGAAATCATGTCCAGCACAGCGGCCTGCCAACACATTCAATTCAGTTCGGATCAACGTGGACACCTGAGTTCGAGCGCAAATGGCAAGAGAATTACGTGCTGGCATTCGCAACACGCAGCCTTCTCGCAGAAGACAAGAAGTTCAAGAAGGCAGTGTTGGACGAGACTCCGGACCGAGTGGACCTCGTACACGCAACGCGACACTACTTGGAGAGACTGGGTACAGTTCACAAGGAGGTGCGAGAGATGGCTTCGCCTCATACCAATCGCGCGAGGGAGACAGTTAGAGGCCTGATTGATAGATATGCTGGCTTGCATCCCGGAAAGCCCATTGGCTTAGCAGCACATCGCGTTGGTGAAAACGGAGACGAGGAGTTCGTGCCCTTGCTACTTGATTGGGATGACATACGGCTCTACCTGATTGAAAGGAACGAGACGCTCCCGAATCTAAGCAAGCGAACCGTATCGGGTAGGACGAACTTTTGATCCGAACCCCTTCGGATCTGCTGTCCCTTCTCCCCATAGGCCTAAGCAACCTTGGCTGTTAGCTTCAACCCCAGCGCCTTGACCACTTTGAGCACTGTGGCGAGGCTCGGATTTCCATCCGGTGAAAGAGCCTTGTACAAGCCCTCGCGCGAGATGCCCGTGTCTTTTGCTAACTGCGCCATCCCGCGGGCACGTGCAACGTCGCCTAATGCTGCGGCAATGTATTTGGCATCATCACCCGCCTCCTCCATGCACGCGTCCAAGTATGCCGCCAAGTCTTCCTCGCTGTTGAGGTAGTCGGTGACGTCGTAACTCGAGAACTTCTCTTTCTTCCGCGCCATCTCAGTCTTCCCAATCCTCAGCGATCTCGATCGCTCGCTTGATGTCGACGTCCTGCGTCCGCTTGTCGCCGCCGCAAAGAAGCAGGACCACAAAGCGGCCTCGCCTTGTGAAATACACGCGATACCCTGGCCCGTAGTCGATTCGCATCTCGCTCACGCCTGAGCCCACAGGCTTCACGTCGCCTGGATTTCCCTGCGACAGCCGCAGGATCCGCGCCTCAATCCTTGCTCGCGCACGAATGTCGCGGAGCTCGCGCAACCAGACATCAAAAGTCCCTGATCGAAATATCTCAAGCATGGGCACTGTAAACCATAGATTACACGCCAGTCAACCATAGTTCACACACGCAGCAGCAGCGGTTCGACCGCACCCGAAGCGCCCGCTCGCTGTCTTTTCAGACGGCCACTATTTACGGCGGCTGTGGTTGCTGCCGCTTCTTCGCGGCACTTCGCAACTCCGCGCGATCAAGCGCATCCGTCACTCCATCGACCAGCTGTCGCGCGACGTCCGCAACATCACCGGCGTCGATGTCCCGCTCATCGCGTCCCACCGCAACGCTGAGCGACGCTAGCACCGCAGACGCCCGCTGCAGGTTCCTGCGTTCACGCTCAATCACTTCGAACACTGCTTGTTCACCAGCGTCCTTCTTCATCCTCGGACGTCTATTGTTGGAAGCGCCCTGTCCTTGGCGCTTAGAATTTCTCGTTCGCTTCGTACCCATGATCGGCCTCCAATCAAGGTCGGTTGTGGTAGCCGCATCGCCGGGGTAACAGCCCGGCGGTGCGGTGCCTGCGACGTCTTGCGCGACTTTGGGTAACCGCGTTGGGTAACTCGATTTTTCAGCGATTAGAAAATCTTGGCAGCTCGGCTACTTACGCTTCACTGCGGTGCCCGGCCCCGGGCACCAGCACAGGGTTTTCCGTCGTCTGATATCGTCCGTCCACACGCACGATCTCGATGCGCTGCGCGGTCATGGTGGCGCGACAAGCGTCGCTGCTTTAGGCGACCTGAACGACGGCTCACTCGGCCTTCGCATCGGCGCCATGCTCCGATAGCTGCGCGCCAAACCAACGGTGTATCGCAGTCAGCAGACGTCGGTCCTCTGTGACGAACTTGATTTCTGCGCCATCAGGTCGGGCGGCATAGGAAACCGCTACTTGCGACTTGGCGGTCTGAAGGTCCGCCAGGCCAGGCATATCACTTCCGTGAAGCGAGCCCGGATCGGAATAGTCGCCGTTTTGGAATCGCTCCGCCTCGTGCTTCAGATGCTGCTGAATGAGGGGCACCTGCGCCTTGGCCGAAGGGTCTCTTATGACCACCCGTTGGACACCGCCCTTCTCGGTCATGCGAAAGATGTGGATGGTCTTCGACATGTCGAACGGCATGACGGTATGGGCAGAGTTGTGAACGTGCTCCTGCTGTGTCTGTGCCGGCGCGAGAGACATCCAGGAAAAGATGCACACGCCCGCCGCGACCAGCGCAACCTTGATTCTTGGATGGTGATCCATTTCTTCACCTCGCACTCGGCCCTTCTGATGCGGAACCTGTCGTCAGACCTTAGACTCCGCGTGTAGCGGATCGTCCTGTCTAATTCTGGCACGCATGGCACAGCACACCGAAGACAGCTCTTCAGCCACGATGCAGTGGAGCAACTGCGGCCCACTACTGGGTTCGGTCGTGCGTTCGATGTGGTCGCTCGCCGGACCACCGGAACAGGCATCCCTTCCCGGGATTGTTGCGCCGGACGCGCACGTCGAATTTGTCTTCCACCTTGGTGAGCGATGGCTGTCTCAGCGCCTCGGCTATCCCGGCTGGGCCTTGCAGCCTAGTGCCTTCGTGTATGCGGCCAGTCGAGGTGGACTGCAGTTCCAGGCGACGGGCCCCGTCTGCCTGGTCGCCTTTCGCGTCAGTCCTATCGTCGCCACGCGGATCCTGGGTCGATCGCTTGCCGATCTGTGGGATGTTCCAGTCGCACTCGATACGCTCATCGGGCCGGAGGCGTCCAACGTCACCGCATCTCTGCAGCGCGGTCCAGATGAGGCACGCTTTGAACTCCTTCGACAATGGATTGCAAAACGGCTGAGTGGCTGGGGTGTAGAGGATTCGAATTCGGAGCGGTTGTTCAACACGCTGCTGTGGCAATCTCATAGTGGCTCCATTGCCCGCGTCAGTCGTACGCTGGGTCCGTCAGAGCGATCCTTGCGTCGCCGAATGGCAATGGGCGCTGGGCTCTCACCAAAGGCTGTGCAGTTGAGCGGACGCATGCTGGGTGCATGCGCGCTGCTACGCGAGAGACACTCGCTCGAGATTACCGAGATCGCGAGTCGCGTGGGCTTCTACGACCACGCTGCGTTTACGCACGCTTTCACCAGGCGTATTGGGCTGACACCCACCCAATTTCGCGCTGCTCCGATTGCATTTTACGAACGCGAGCATCGCCGGCCGTAAGCGCCTCGCGCGGGCATTGGCCGCAATTTACAAGCGCATTGCATAGACTGAGCGTTACCCTTGCGTGAGCCGGTCCAATACAGAGGTATCCAGATGATGCGGTTCGTCGCTGCGTGGCTGTTTTCGCTGCTGATCTCAGGTACCGCAGGCGCGCAATCGAGCGATGGGCTCACCGAGTTTCGCTGGCTGATCGGAGATTGGCGCGGCGTGGGTCAGGGCGATCCGGGCACGTCCGGCAGTGAGCGGCGCAACGACTCCTTCCTCGATGGACGCTACATCCGCGTCACAGGAACCTCCGTCTATCCGCAGCAAGAGAAGAATCCCAAGGGAGAGGTGCACGAGCAGCTCGATCTCTGGAGCTACGATCGCGCTCGCAGCAGCGTTGTCCTGCGAACGTTCGATACATTGGGATTCACATGTACCTACGTGCTGGACAAGAGTGCGAGCTCGGCAGATCGTTGGGTACTCAATGCCGAGAGCCTGGAGAATGTCCCCAAGGGTATGAAGGCGCGCTACATCTACACCCGACCGTCAGAGAATGCGTATCACGAGGTGTTGGAGCTGGATACCGACGGCAAAGGCTTCAAGCCCTATGTCACGAATCGATTCCTGAAGGTTGAGCCGCCTCGTTCATAGCGCACGAGAGTCGTTCATGAGCCGCGTAACTCATTGGGACGGCGTGTACGCAACGAAACAGCCCGAGCGCGTGAGCTGGTTCCAGCCGCACCTCAATCTGTCACTTGAACTGCTCGAGCGAGCTGGTCTAGGGCGAAGCACCCGCATCATCGACATCGGAGCTGGCGCATCAACGCTCATCGACGATCTCCTCGATCGCGACGTGCAAACCGTGCTTGCGCTCGATATCTCGGCCGCGGCACTGCAAGTCACGCGCGATCGTCTGCGTGAGCGCGGCGCCCGAGTGCGCTGGATTGTCAGCGATGTGACACAGCTGAATCTCCCACCGTCCAGCATCGACATGTGGCATGACCGGGCGACGTTGCATTTCCTCACGGATCCTGAGGACACCCATGAGTATGTTCGGGTGGCGTCGCGTGTAGTCGCGCCTGGCGGTCACGTGGTCATCGGTGGTTTTGCAAGTGATGGCCCGGACCAGTGCAGTCTATTGCCAGTAGTGCGGCGTGATCCGGAGGAAGTCGCTGCGCTCTTCGGGAATGAGTTTGCCCTCGTCGAAGCTCGACGCGAAACGCACAGAACGCCCGGCGGTTCACCGCAGAACTTCGCGTACGCACTACTGCGCAAGCGAGCCGAGTGATGGGTGCGCCCCACTTGCAGCGCCGACTGAGCCCCGCGGCATTGACATTACGATGTTTCTCGTAATATCGTACGCGCCATGGAAACGAAGCATGCAGTCGCAGCCTTGGGTGCCCTGGCTCACGAATACCGGCTGCAGATCTATCGCCATCTCGTCGAGCAGGGTCCCGATGGATTGTCAGCTGGCGCAATCGGCGAGACGGTCGGCCTGGCTCCGTCGTCACTCACGTTCCATCTGCAGAACCTGCACCGTGCCGGCCTGATCGTGCAGCGGCGCGAAAGTCGCAGCCTGATCTACAGCGTCGATTTCGACGCCATGAACGGCCTGGTTGGCTATCTCACCGAAAATTGCTGCGCTCGCAGTGGCGAGTCCTGTGCGACTGCATGCAAGCCTGCTGCGACGTCGAAGACCGGCAAGCGCAAGAAGGTCGCTTAGTCATGCAAACTGCTATTCAACAGGCGCCTCGTCGCGCCGACGTCATCGGTCTCCTAGAGAGTGCATCGCTTCCGACGTCCGATCTTGCCGATGGCGACATGACCGACTTCTTCTATGCCGGGCCATCAAGTGCACCTATCGGCATCGTCGGCCTTCAGTTCTACGGCTCCGACGCCCTCCTCCGCTCGTTGGTTGTGAGCGCGTCCCATCGCGCGCAGGGACTAGGACAAGAACTCGTCGAGCATGCCGAGCAACACGCCCGCAGGCGCGGGGTGGCCACCGTCTACTTGCTGACGACGACAGCCGAACGCTTCTTCCGTTCTCGCGGCTACGTCGTGACGCCGCGCGACAGCGCGCCGCCCGCAATTCAATCCACGCCTGAGTTTGCAAGCTTGTGTCCCGCGAGCTCGGCATTCCTGTCCAAACGTCTTTGATCGAGGAATTTGTCATGAAGCGATTGCATGTGCACGTCAGCGTCGATGACCTGGCCAAGTCGATTCAGTTCTACAGCACCTTGTTCGCCGCGGAGCCCACCGTGACAAAGGACGACTATGCGAAATGGATGCTCGAGGATCCGCGCGTGAACTTCGCCATCAGCAAGCGCGGCAATGAAACCGGCATCCGGCACCTAGGCATTCAAGTCGAGGACCGAGCCGAGTTGAGCGACGTCTATTCACGCCTCCAGCGCGCCGAGGCGCCAATCCTCGAAGAGGGAGCGACGACCTGCTGCTACGCCAAGAGCGAGAAGAGTTGGATTGCAGATCCTCAAGGTATCCAGTGGGAGACGTTCCTCACGACCGGCGAAAGCACCACGTATGGCGCAGCGCCGGTCAGACTGAACAAGGGCAAGCCTTGCTGCGAGCCAACCAACGCGGCGTGAGCATGCAAGGGCGGCCGCACAACGTGCTCTTCCTGTGCACGGGCAACTCCGCGCGCAGCATCCTGGCCGAAGCCCTTCTGAATCACTGGGGCAAGGGCAGGTTCCGCGCCTTTAGTGCGGGAAGCTCGCCGAAAGGTGAGGTTCACCCGCTCGCGCTCGAGCTCTTGCAGTGGACGAAGTTGCCGACAGAAGGTTTGCGTAGCAAGAGCTGGGATGAGTTCGCTGTCCCGGGTGCGACGCCGATCGATTTCGTCATCACTGTCTGCGACAACGCCGCCGGCGAGGCCTGCCCGGTGTGGCCCGGCAAGCCTATGACTGCACACTGGGGTATTGCGGATCCGGCCGCGGTCGAAGGCGCTGCAGAAAAAGGTGCAGCCTTTCGCAAGGCGCTCGCCGAGTTGGAAGCGCGGATCAAGTTGTTCGTGAACATCCCGATCGAGTCGCTGGATCGTCTCGCACTCCACCAGGCCGTGCGCGGCATCGGGCAGATGGATAGACGTTAGGCGCTCACATGCGTCGAGCCGTCGTCGCGGAGGGACTTGGCTCGATGCTGCTTGCGGCGGCCGTGATCGGCTCCGGGATCATGGCGCAACGGCTGACCGACGATAGCGCTGTTGTCCTCCTCGCAAACACCTTCGCGACCGTGGCAGCGCTGGCCGTACTGATTGCGGTACTCGCGCCCATCAGCGGTGCGCACTTCAACCCGGCCGTAAGTCTTGTCTCGTACCTGCGCGGCCAGCTCACTCTCGGAACGGCCGCGACGTACGTTGCCGCACAAACAGTGGGATGCTGCCTCGGCGCAGTGTTGGCACACGCGATGTTCGAGCTCCCGCTTCTTCAGGCGGCGACGCATGCTAGAGCCGGGTTCGGACAGTTCCTTGCGGAGATGGTCGCCACATCTGGTGTGATCGCGGTTGTGTCCGCCAGTACTACGCCGGGTCAGGCCGCATGGCGCGTGCCGGCGTGGATCGGTGCGGCCTACTGGTTCACTGCCTCGACATCCTTTGCGAATCCTGCCATCACGCTCGCTCGCGCCTTCTCCGATACTTTCGCAGGAATTAGGGCAGCAGATATGCCAGCGTTCATGGCGGCGCAGGTACTGGGAGCGCTGATCGGTCTCGCGCTTACGCGATGGCTGTTTGGCTCTGCAACGCTCAACCGTGGAGAAGCGAAGGCCGCACCGGAGTGAGAGATCAGGCGGCTTCTCTCGAACCAGCTCGCGTGTGCCGTCGCGTGGCCAGCGAGTAGAACACCAACCCACTCGCTGACACGATCGCGAGCAGTGCCAGGCCGGATCGTAACGAGAACCCCGCACTCAAGCCGGCGGCAAACAGAGCGGGAGCGAAGGCTTTGGCAAAGAAGCTGGGGCGCGCGAGAGCACCGAGCAGAGCTCCTTGTTGTTGGGGGCCGAACAGCTCCGCCGGCACTGTTCCGCGGGCAATCGTCAGGATGCCATTTGAAGCGCCATAGCACATCGCGAACAGCAGACCGAAACCAATGACGCCCGGAATGAGGTTGAGGAGCACCATCCCGAGCAGCGCCAGCACGCAGGCGGCGTACCCTACGCCGATTGCGGAGATCCGACCCGCGAAGAACCATTCGACGATTCGCGCGAGCACTTGCATTGGACCTATCAGCGCTCCGATCCAGACCGCTTGCTCAACACTGAAGCCGCGCGTACCAAGCGCCGGGATCATGTACGCCGAAAGTGCACTGAAGACGAATGTAGCTGCGGCAAAAGTCGCCGCCAGCCAGGCGAAGCGCCCATCGCTGGAGTACGAGCCAGAAGACGGCAACGCAATCGTGGTCGACGCGGATGCCTCACGGACCGGCGGTAACGCGAGCCAGTGAATGGGCATGCATATCAACAGATGAAGCGCAGCAAAGCTCAGCAGCGTCGCGCGCCATCCCCATCCCTCGGCCAGCGCATGCGACAAGGGCCAGAAAACTGTGCTCGCAAAACCGCCGAACAGGGTCAGGCCGGTCACTGAGCGGCGGTACCGATCAGGCGCGATCTGATACAGGCTCGCAAACGCCGGATCGTACAGACATGCTGCCATGGCCACGCCGGCGAGCATCCAGCCCGCGGTGAACACGACCGGCTCGCGTGCCGCCGCGACCACCACGAGTGCGAGCGCGGCAAGCAGCGAGCCCAGTGCCATCACATTGCGGCCACCGGCTTTATCGATGCGCCGGCCGACAACGGGAGCGGTTACTCCAGACAGCAGTTGCCCGAGCGTGAAGGCGCCGAAGATCAGCAGATCATTGAATCCCAGCTCTTGCCTGATCGGCGCAGCAAGTACTGTCAACGTGTAATAGAGCGAGCCCCAGCTGATGATCTGGGCGATGCCGAGCAGGGAAACCGTTCTCCAAAGTGGCGTGTTCGGGGGCACGCTATGCAAGCCGCAGTGACATGAAGACGCTATTCCCGTTCTCGCGATAGGTCCCGAAAGGCCCGCAGACCGCAAAGCCGGCGCTGCGGTACAAGGTTTGGGCTGGCAAGAAGGCAGGATGACAGCCTGTTTCCAGGTACAGGGCGTGATACCCGCGGGAGCGAGCGACATCGATGATGTGATTCAGGAGTGCACGACCTGCACCGGTCTTGCGCAGCGATGTCGGAGTGCGCATGGATTTGATCTCACCCTCCGTTGCGGAGATCTCCTTGAGGGCCGCACAGCCCAACAGCGACTCACCGTTCCAAGCTGTCCAGAAAGTAACGCCAGGTGCTTTCAGCTTGCTTGCATCGAAGGCAAAGACCTTCTCGGGCGGCGACAGCTCGTACATGTTGCGCAGGTGCTCTTCAAGGAGGCGCAGAACCGCGACGCGAGAAAGATCATCAAGCTCGATGCGCAGCATGCAGAACCTGTGGAGCGGCCGAACGTGAACAGTCGCCGCTCAATAGTACGGTACGCGCATGGGACGCGCATGATCGGCCTGCGGAGCAAGTTCGGTCGTGCCAGCCCGCACCGCCGGGGAGCAACCGGAACCCGCCGGGGTCAAACCTCGTTTTCCTCTAGTTGAAAGGAGACCGACGATGGCCAAGAACGTAATTTGCCTTTGGTATGACCGCTCCGCTGAAGAGGCCGCCAGGTTCTACGCCAAGACGTTTCCGAACAGCGCCGTGACAGCAGTCCATCAAGCCCCCGGCGATTTTCCAGATGGCAAGCAGGGTCAGGTGCTCACGGTCGAGTTCACGGTGCTGGGCGTGCCCTGCGTCGGGCTGAATGGCGGCCCTACTTTCAAGCACAGCGAAGCTTTCTCGTTTCAGGTCGTCACCGAGGACCAGGCCGAGACCGATCGCTACTGGAATGCGATCGTCGGCAATGGCGGCGCCGAGAGCCAATGCGGATGGTGCAAAGACAAGTGGGGCCTGTCGTGGCAGATCACGCCACGTGTGCTGATCGAAGCCACGACCGACTCCGATCGTGCGGCCGCGAAGCGCGCGTTCGACGCGATGATGAAGATGAAGAAGATCGACATCGCCACGATCGAAGCCGCTCGACGCGGAGCGACCCGCGGCTAGCGTTACTTCACGCTCTCATACACGGCATCGCGCAGGTCTGTGGTGAACTTGCCCCACAGGCCTTCGGGTGCCGTGTTCGTGAACGCAACGACAGTCAGCTTCCGCGCGGGATCCACGTCCCACGTGTGACCGTACACACCACCCCATTGCCAGGTCCCTGCCGATTGCGGGCTGTGTGCCGCTACCGGATCGACGACGACGGCACCGCCAAAGCCGAATCCCATGCCCGGCCCCGGTCCCGTGACCGAGCCAAGCTGATTGCGCATCATGCTCGCGGCGGTCGCCGCTTTCAGGATCGGCTTGCCGCCCGTGCGGATGGCTTCGAGAAGACGCATGACGTCGGGAGCCGTGCCGACCATTCCGGCACCGCCTGAGGGAAACGCTTTCGGATCCAGTGCACGTGACGGCGAATACGTCATGCGAGCGCCCTCGCCGTACGGCATGACATATGGGTCGCTCATCGGCGCAGGTTCGGGCTTTGCGTCGTGATAGGGCACAGCGAGTCGCGCCGGATCTTTCGCCCAGAACGCCGTATCGCGCATGCCGAGCGGCTGCGTGATGAGCTCAGCGACGACCTGCGGCAGCGCCTTGCCGGCCGCCTTCTCAATCACAGCGCCGAGCACATCGATGGACACCGAGTAGCGCCATGCTTGGCCCGGGGGATTGAAGAGCGGCACCGTCGCGAGGCGTCGCACGTTCTCGTCGAGGCTGATGCGCAACTCGTCGAATCCATCCGAGATGCCGGCCTGGTAATACGGCGAGCCGGGTTTCTCCGCGAACTTGTAGCCGAGCCCGGAGGTGTGAGTCAGGAGCTGCCGCACTGTGATCGTGGGCGCAGCGCCGCTCGCGAGCTTCGGGCGGAAGTCCGGCAGCCACTTCGTCACGGGATCGTCCAGCGAGAGCTTCCCCTGATCGACCAACGCGAGCGCGGCAGCCGACACAATCGGCTTGGAGACCGACGAGAGCCGGAACACGCTGTCGACCTGCATCGGACGTTTGGACTCGCGATCCGCGAAGCCCGCCGCGCGCTGATAGACGAGCTTGCCGTCGAGGCTGACGAGCACGACCGTCCCGACGATGCGCTTCTCCGCGATCGCTTGCTCGATGACCGAGTCGATGCGCGAACGCTCGGCGGGGAGCGTCAGTGTCGGGGTGAGGAATGCGAGCGCGATGGCGCAGAGAGCGAGTCTTCTCATTAGTATCTCCAGGCTGGCGCGCAATGATTGCCCGGGCAGCGCCGGGACGCTACCACTGTCCGTGCTCACTAGGGGATCTGCCTAAGGCCCCGGTCCAGTTCGCTGCGCGGGGCGCGGTAGGCATTCTGGCCTCGGACCGCGCCCCGTGTCGCAATGTCGCGGGCACCCCTCCCGGTAGTGACGTGCGCTCGTGGCTCGGGGTGCGGTTCACTCCTCTTTAGAATCAGCAGCCCGCCGTCAGTCGTAGCGCTGCCGCTGCATCCACGAGCCGAAGCCCGAGTCGATAAACCGTTTGCCTGCCGCGACGTGCGGCGCTGGAGTTCGTGCACGCAAGAAGTGCACGGTGCGCCGGCACCGCTCGGTCTTGACTGCAGCGGTCGCCATCAGTTATATAACCACTCAGTTACGCAACTGATAGGTTATTCAATGGCGATGACGGACCGGCTCGATGCAACCTTCGCGGCGCTCGCCGACCCGACGCGGCGCGCGATCCTTGCCCGCCTCGCCTCCGGCGAAGCCTCGGTGCTGGAGCTGGCAGAGCCGTTCGACATGACGCAGCCGGCGATCTCGAAGCATCTCAAGGTGCTCGAGCGCGCCGGGCTGATCTCGCGCGGCCGCGACGCGCAGCGCCGGCCGTGTCGCCTCGAGGCGCGGCCGCTCGCCGAGGCGAACGACTGGCTGGAGAGCTACCGGCAGCTCTGGGAA
>Ga0075428_100004612_pt1 | contig 15241 bp, 5 predicted proteins | sample RhiMetdeltSRZDD2_FD_75291 | JGI IMG/M metagenome (GOLD analysis project Ga0075428, IMG submission 75291) | Populus rhizosphere microbial communities from Tennessee, USA - Rhizosphere MetaG P. deltoides SRZDD2 | ecosystem: Host-associated > Plants > Roots > Rhizosphere > Soil | place: USA... | reverse complement strand
GCGTAAGCTGCACGCGTTGCTGTGCCCCTTACATTGGGAGCAGATTGGGAGCACGCGTGGCTCGTCGTCGGCGTGTGGGTGCCGACATCTACGGTTACCGGCTGTGGCCGGGTTGGGCAGTGGCCATTGCGGCGCGGCTTGCTGCAGCGAGCGGTGCGGGTGAGGTCGGACCGAGACGCGTTACCAGCCTTTCGATTGGCCCGTCTTCTCGGCCCGCCTCCCGAACCGGCGTGCCCTTTCAAGGGCACCGGGCTCTCCACATGTCGCGTTGAGTGCTGGTTGCTCACGCTGTGGGCCAGGGTGAGGGAATCCCGGTGACGCCTCGGTAGCGGTAGCGGGTTGTGCTGAGCTTGCCGAGGTCGAACAGGGAGGTGCTCTCACCGGAGGGCCACCAGCCGCCGTGGCAGTAGCGGCGGCGGAGGTCCTTCCAGCTGTGCTAGAGCCATGACCATTGACTTCCAAGACGCAGCGCTGGAACGGTAGGAACAGGGCCCGACGACAACTGTCACCGCACAGATCCCGTGATCGCCTCGTGGCGGCGTGGAATGGGCGCGATGTCGCACGTCAAGGGTGTGGGACGAACAACGACGCATTGCTGAACTGTGTAGCGACGTCAGCAGGAATTGTCCCGTCAACCCGGGTGAGGTCCCAATCCTCGGAGAACTCACCTGTGGTGCCGGGTCGCCAGCTACCGTCGATGATCCGTTTGTCTGCATCCCACTTCAGCCTGAACCTGACCTCACCCGCGGTCGGCGGCTGGCGATCCGGAGGCTGCGTCCACCACCCCGTGAGGGTATCGCCATCGACCGTTCCGACGATGTAACCCTGTCGGTCCGGATAGATAACCTTCACCGTCGAGCCGTCGACCGAGAAATAGTGTTCGCCCCACTGGCTGCTGGTCCAATGACCGGCGAAGTCACCCGCAGACGCCTGCTTTCTGCCGCACCCGCTGAACGCTCCTACCAAGACGACAACGACAACGATCACCGCGACCCGTCCGGCCCTAAGCATGACTCTCTCCCGATTGCCAACGATGAAGGGCAGTGTCGCAGGACGCAGAACGGGCAGACTCGCTATGTAGCTAACGCGACATCATTGCACCGTCGCTCGAGCGGACTCCGCGGAACTGCCTCGCCATGCGCATAACTAATGGCGATCGATCGCAGGCGGCTGATGTTCATGGTGAGTTCGATCAGGGCGGGACTCGTCTCAGTGCTGGCACCCCACAGGGTGTTGGCGGCGTAGCGGAAACCGGACTCGGTGGTCGCGGTCCCCACCGATCTCGGCGAGCAGTACGGCGGTGCCGATCGGTCCGACGCCGGGGAAGCCGAGAAGATCGGCGCGTCAGGGTGGCGTTGCACGGCCTCGGCGATGGCGTCGTCGTAGTCGGCGAGTTGGCCGTTGAGCAACGCGAGCAGCTCCGTGAACACCAACGCCGAGTGGGACTGGCCGGCCACCCGTGCCGGGTGCGGCGCTGAGCAGCCCGGCCGACGAGCACGGCGGGGTCAACCTTGCCGGTGTAGCGGTGACGCTTGCCGAAGCAAGCCATGCGGACCTCACCGATCGCGGCGGCTGCCACCAGCTCGACGACGAGGGTAGACATCGGGTCCGCCTCTATATAGACAGATGGCGATAGGCGTGCCGACACAACTCGTGTCTAGGGGGACACCATGGATCCCACGTACCCGCGTGCTGGCGACTCCACCCGATCGGCCGTACGCTGGCGCGCCACGGGTGGGTCGCGCCGCCGAACCGCGTACGCGGTGGCGCTGCTGTTGGTGGTGAGCCTCGCCGGTAATCCCGGGTCCGTGCCTATGGCGGCCGGGAGGTCGGCTGAGCCTGGGCCGGCGTCGATCACCGCGCCAACCTCGACGGATGCGGCGGCGGCCGCGGAGGCGGAGGCGGAGTCGAGCCAGGCTCCAGCCGGGCATGCGGTCGAGGGGGCCGAAGGACCGTGGCGGGCCAGTGCGAGATCGGCTACCGCGATGGCGTGCCCGCCCGTGGACGCGTTCAATCATTGGCTGGTGTCCTCGAGCAACGCCGGGGGAGTCAACGACGCGGGCGACAACTTCGGTGCCGCCGCGGCCGTGGGCGACTTCAACGGGGATGGGTTCGGTGACGTGGCGGTGGGAGCGCCGCAAGATGCGGTGTCCGGTGTGCCGGCGGGTGCGGTGTACGTGTTTCCTGGATCGGCGGCCGGGATCGCGTCGGGTGTCCGGTTGACCCAATCCAACGCCGGCCGGGCGAACGAGTCGGGTGACGAGTTCGGCGCCGCACTGGCCGCGGGCGACTTCAACCGGGACGGGCGGGCGGACCTGGCCGTAGGGGTGCCGGGTGAGGCGATCGGCTCGGCGTCGGACTCCGGCGCGGTGATGTTGTTTACCGGCTCCGCCTCCGGACTGACGACGGGCAGCTTGAAGGACCAGGCCCCGGGCGCCAACGAGGCCGGTGACGGCTTCGGCCGCTCGTTGGCGGTCGGCGACTTCAACTCCGACACCTACCCCGACCTGGTGGCCGGCGCGCCCGGGGAAGCGCCGGGTAGCAACCCGGCCGGCGGCGCGGTTTTCGTGTTCAATGGTTCCGCTACCGGGCTGGGCGCGGCGGCTTCGAAGACGCAGGAGAACGCGGCCGGTAACACCGAGGCGGGGGACCGGTTCGGGCAGGCGGTGGCCGCGGGCGACGTGAGCGGCGACGGTATCGCCGACCTGGTGGTCGGCGCACCCAGCGAGGCACCCAACGCCGACCCGGCCGGTGGCGCGATCTATGTGCTGCCCGGCTCGACCGGCGGCTTGGTCGCTGGCTACTACCGGACCCAGGAGAACGGCGGCGGTAACACCGAGGCTGGCGACAACTTCGGCGCGGCACTGGCGATGGCGGACTTCAACGGCGACGGGGTGGCCGATATCGCGGTGGGCACGCCGAACGAGGGACCGGGCAGCGACCCGGCCGGTGGCATCTTCTATGTCTTCCGTGGGGTATCGGGGGCTCAGCCCTCTGGGTACTTCGTGGAACAGCCGGCCGCCGGCGGGGTGACCGAAGCCGGCGACGGCTTCGGCGCCGCGCTGGCCGCGGCGGACACGGACGGGGACGGCTACGCGGAACTCGTCGTGGGGGCACCATCGGACCGGCTGGGTGCGGGGGCGCGAGCCGGTGGGGTGACGCTCTTCGGCGGCGGTACCCGCTCGCCGGAGCGGGCCCGGTGGATCAGCCAAGCCGACCTCGGCTCCGGCGACGAGACCGGCGACCGGTTCGGTGCGGCGCTGGCCGCCGGCGACGTGACGGGTGACGGCCGCCCCGACCTGGTCCTCGGTACGCCCGGTGAGGCCATTCCCGGCCAGCCGGCGGCCGGCGCGATCAGGTTGGTCTCCGGGCTGTCGGGCGGGATCTCGATCGGTCCGCTGGTCGGCGCCCCGACCGACAGCGCCGTCCGGCTGTGGGCGCGGGGAAACCGCCCGGGGACGCTCCGCGTGCAGTACCGGGCAACCGGTACGCCGGCGTGGACCACCGCTACGGCCGAGGTCGGTTTCAATAGCGCGGCGGACAACACCGCGGTACTCACGCTCACCGGGCTGGCCCCGGCCACCAGGTACGACTTCCGGCTGGCGGTCGATTGCGTGGTCGACCCGCTGTCGAAGGGAACCTTCCGGACCGTGCCGGCTCCCTCGACCACCGGCCGGGTGCGGTTGGCCTTCGGCGCGGACCTGACCGGCACCCCGTTCACCGGCTTGGCCAACGTGGCCGCCAAGAATCCCGACCTGATGCTCTTCGGCGGCGACAACGTGTACGCGGACGCCGACCCGGCCGCGACGACCACCGCGGGCTACTACGGCAAGTACCGCAATCAGTGGGGTGAGGCGTACTTCCGCAAACTGACCGCGAAGGTGCCGAGCCTGATGATGTGGGACGACCACGAGATCACCAACGACTGGAGCGGCGGCCAGACCGGCCTCTACCTGCAGGCGCGGCCGGCGTTCGACGCCTACCAGGGCAGCCACAACCCGCCACCGCGGACCGCCGGCAACACCTACTTCTCGCTGCGCGCCGGACCGGCCGACATCTACGTGCTGGACACCCGCAGCCACCGCAGCCCCAACTCGGCCGCCGACAACGCGTCGAAGACGATGCTGGGCGCGACCCAGAAGGCTGACCTGAAGGCCTGGCTGTCCGCCTCCACCGCGCCGTTCAAGTTCATCGTCTCCTCGGTGCCGTTCAACGATTTCGGCGGTACCGGCAACGACTCCTGGCGCGGCTTCACCACCGAACGAGGTGAGCTGTTCCGCTACATTCGCGACAACCGTATCGGCGGCGTCGTGCTCGCCTCGGGCGACCAGCACTGGTCGGGCGCCTTCCGGAACACGAGCTTCCCGCCGTACCAGTTCCATGAGTTCATGCCCAGCCCGCTCTGGGCGTTCTTCCTGCCACCACCGACGACGACGGACCCCCAGATCCTGTTCAAGGTGGGCAACCGCAAGGTGTACGCAATCTTCGACATCGACGCCATCGCGACCCCGCCTCGCCTCACCGTGGAGTATTTCGACACCACCACCAACGAAAGCCTCTACCGGACGAGCCTGACCCCCGACCAGATTTCGCCCACGGACAAACCCACGCTCTCCTCGCCGGACACACTGCACTCCAACGGAGCCGATCTGTCCTGGTCGAGGTACGCCGGCGAGTTGAGCGGCGGACCGTTCACCCGCTACGAGGTACACCGGTCCGCGACCGCGAACTTCACCCCGTCCCCGGACACCCTGCTGATGTCCACATCGGACATCGCCACCACGACGTACCGCGACACCACCGCGGCGCCGGGTGGCACCTTCTCCTACCGTGTGGTGGCGAACGCCGGTGTCTCTAACGAGGTACGGGTCACCCTGCCGCCCGACGGGCAGGCGACCAAGCTGCTGCAGCCCGATCCCGCGGCCGCCAAGGACACCAAGCTGTTCTACCAGCTGCTCAACGGTGCGATCCAATGCGGCACATACGGCACGGAAAACTGGTTGCGGGTGGGCAGCGACGATGCGAGTACCACGATGTGGCGCAGCCTGGTGCGGTTCGACCTGAAGGACATCCCCGCCGGGACGACGATCACCTCGGCGAACATGTCCTTGTGGAAGATCGCCTCGAACGTGCCGGCCACGGTCAACGCGTACCGCGTCGGCCGGGACTGGGAGGAGGGCACCTACGGGTGTTTCAACGGCGCGACCTGGTACACCGCGGCCAACGGCGTGAACTGGACCGCCCAAGGCGGTGACTACGATCCCGCACTGGTAGCCAGTCGCACGGTGGCCGCGGGCGAAGGCCCGGGTTGGCACGACTTCGATGTGAAGACCGCGGTGCAGCCGTGGGTGAACGGGGACAAGCCCAACCTCGGCCTGCTGTTGCGGGTCGGCGACGAGAGCCGCACTGTCAAGAACGACATCGACTATGCATCGTCCGACGCCACCGCCTCCGCGGCCGACATCACGCACCACCCCAAGCTGGCGATCACCTACGTGGACAACAGCCACGCCACCAAACCGAACGTATCCATCGCCGCGCCGGCTGCCGGTGCGATCGTCCGCGGTACCGCCCCCGTCACCACCGCCGCCTCCGACGACCGCCGCGTGGACAAAGTGGAGCTGTTCGTCGACGGCGTGCTCAACGGCATGTCCACCACCGCGCCGTATACGTTCTCGTGGAACACCACCACGCTCGCCAACGGCAGCCATACGCTCACGGTCAAGGCATACGACGACGCCGGCAACGTGACCACCTCGGTCCCGGTACCGGTGCAGGTGGCCAACCACGCGGCACCCACCACCGCGATCACATCGCCGGCCAACAACGCGGTCGGACTGATCGGCACGGTATCGGTGACCACCGCCAACACTGTCGCGAGTGGACTGTCCATCGGCCGGGTCGAGCTGTACGTCGACGGCGCGCTGTACGCCACGTCGACCACTGCGCCGTACACGTTCGCCTGGAACACCCTGGACGCGGCACTGCCCGCCTACGACGGCGCGCACGCTCTGTCCACAAAGGTCTATGACTCGACCGGGCAGTCCGTCTCCTCGGGGATAGTTACCGCGACGACCGGGAACACCGCCGGGACCCCGTACCGGGCGACGTTCACCAGCAGTCCGGTGCCACAGGCGATGCTCTACACCCCGGGCGGGCCCCAGCTGACCTATCCGGTGGACGTGACGGTCACGAACACCAGCACGCAGGCATGGACGAGCAACCAGAAGGTGCTGCGGTACCAGTGGTACAGCCCGAACCCGGCCGATCCGATGGTGGAGAGCGGAAACCTGACCGCGCTGAACCTGGCCGCCGGCGCGAGCACCGTTACGCCGGTGCGAGTCAGCGTGACCCCGCCGGTCCTGCCGGATGGGGTGGACGCGGCCCAGTACCGGCTGCGTTTCGAGGTGGTCGACACCGCCCTCAACCCGGCCGTCGCTTTTGCCGGCAAGGGTAACCAGCCATTGGACAACCCGGTGGTGGTGAACAAGGCACTGTCAACCAAGCTCGGCATCGAACAGTATTACGCGTACGTCACCACCCCGGTGGGCGCCGGCATGACCAACGCGGTCAACGTCGCCAACGGCAACTCGATGCTGACCCTCACGCCACTGTCGAACCCGGGCCGGGGCCTGCACACCCTGACCCGGCTGACGTACAACAGCTTGGAGCAGAAGTCGGAGTCGCCGGTCGGCACGAACTTCTCGCTGTCGATTTCCAGCCTCGTCCGGTTGGGCAACCCGCTGGACGTTCATCCCAACAACGCGGACACGATCGCCGGGCGGTCCAACAAGTTCGTGGAGTTCGTCGACGGGGACGGGACGCTGCACCACTTCGACGGGACCACCGCTGGTGACGGCAGCACGTACTGGACCGAGCCGGCGGGCACTCACCTGTTCCTGCGGTCGTTGACCACGGACACGACCAACCCGCGGTACTGGGCGCTGACCCGACCGGACCGGGTGACGTTCTATTTCAACGCCGACGGGTACCCGACGTTCGTGAGCGACCGTAACGGCAACACCATCTCGTTCACGTTGACCGCGGTCGCGCCGGGCGATGACCCGGGCGGCCCGAAGTTCCATATCACCAAGGTGACGGACGCCGCCGGTCACGGCCCGGCACCGGCGCCGAGCCGCAGCTTCGACATCACGTATTTCACGAAGGCCACGGCGAAGAAGCCGCAGATCCGCGGCAAGATCTCCCGGATCACCGACCATCTCGGCCACGCGGCGGAGTTCGCCTACTACGACGACGGGAACCTGCTGTCGATTACCGAGAAGGGCGGCACCAACGCTGACGGCACAGCACTCGCGGACCGGAGCTGGATCTTCACCTACACGACGTCGAACGGCGCCGGACCGGCGATCCCGGACCCGGCACAGCGGGTCGCGCCGGACCCGAAGACACCCAACCAGGCGAGCCTCGTCTACAGCGTGCGTGACCCGATGGGCGCCGAGACGCGCTTCGCCTACCACGGCCCGGGTACCGCACAGAACCGGTGGAAGCTGGCTTCCGTGACAGACCGGTCCGGCGCGATCACCAACTTCAGCTACGACATCACCAACCGGGTCACCACCGTGGCCGCACCAACCCCGGCCGGGCAGACGGCGCGGACCACGAAGTTCGCGTACGACGTCACGGGCAAGCCGCTCAGCATCACCAATCCGCTCAACGAGGTCACGGCCCTGGAGTGGAACGCCGACTTCAAAGTCACCAAGCTCACCGAGCCGAACCTGAGCACGCGGCGGTTCGTGTACAACGACAACGGTTATCTCACCGACTCCTACGACCAACTGAACAACCACACCGTGCTGACGTACCAGAACGTCGCCGTGGATACGGGAGACGTCGCCGGGCGGTGGAAGCCGGGGCGCACGATCCCGCACATCAGCCAACTGGCCACGAAACAGGACCCGGTCGAGGTGGCTGCGGGCAGCGCCAACCGGTGGAGCTTCGGCTATGACGCAAACGGCAATGTCACCACCGTCACCGAGCCGCTCTATCCCACCAAGCCGGCCCGGTACACGTACAACGCCGACGGCACCGTGGCCACCAGCGCGGACTTCAAGGGCAACGTCTCGCGTTTCACGGCGTACGACGCGAACGGTTTGCCGACCACCGTCGTCGACGCCAGTGACAGCCCGACGACGCCGACGCATCCGGTGCGGATGCAGTTCGACGACGGCGGGCGCCTGCTGTGGGTGCAGGACGCGAACCACGCGAGCTTCACCGGGGGTGACCCGCGGCAGTACCGCACCTATTTCGGCTACGACTCGTTCAACCGGCTGGGTCGGCAGTCCACGCCGAAGTCGACCGGCCGCGAGCTCGGTCAGCTGATCTTCACCGACTCGTTCTACGATGCGAACGACAACGTGGTGAAGGCTGTGCAGCCACACTTCGGCGCGCTGGACTCCGGCGCCGGACCCACCACGACGGTCACCTACGACGCGATGGACCGCCGCTTGGTGGTCACCGGACCCGACACCACCGCCGACCCGGCCGGCGAGCGGACGCGGTACGCGTACGACGTCGCCGGTCGCGTGACGACCGTGACGTTGCCGCTCGGCATGAAGGACGGCACGCCGAACAACACCCGGACGGTGAACCTCACCTACGACGCGCTCGACCGGGTCATCCGGCAGACCCGCAACCACGTGAAACCCGACGCCACGATCGAGGCCCTGGTCCAGCACTCGTGTTACGACAACGTCGGCAACCTGGTCTCCACGACGGAGCCGAAGGCGGCGCTCGCGACGGTGACGTGTCCCGCCTCGCACACCACACCCTTCACCACCGTCTATGGGTACGACCTGGCGCACCGCCTGACCAGCGTCTCGGATCCGCTGAGCCACAACACCACATTCGGCTACGACGCCAACAGCAACCGCACCACCGTCACCGACGCCGCCGGGAACCCCAATACAACCAGATACGACGCGCTGAACCGGCCGGTGCGTATCGAGCAACGGTTCGTGGCCGGCACCAATCCGCGCGACTCGGTGACCCTCGTCGAATACGACGAGAACAGCAACACCACACGCGTCATCAGTCCGCGCGGGTACGACGCCTCGGCGGACAAAGTCACCTTCACCGCGTACGTCACGAGCTATACGTACGACGCGCTCAACAGGCAGACCCGCGTGAACCTGCCCCTCGACAGCACATATCCAACGCAGTTCTACGTCCACCGTGGCTACGACTTCAACGGCAACCTGACCGTCACCACGCTGCCCGACAGCCACCCCAACCTGGTCGACGTACCCACCACGGCGAGGACAACAGTGGAGTACTTCGACCCCGGCTGGATCGCGGCAAGCAACGACCCGGCCAACCCGAAGGTGCACTTCGACTACAACGCGTCGGGTCAGCAGACGCTGCGTACTCCAGAAGACCGCAACGGCAACCTCGACACCACCAAGCAGATCCAGTGGCTGTACTTCGCCGACGGCCTACTGCGCCAACGCACCGACCAGCAGGGCCAACCCGTCACCTACACCTACAACGCCGACAACCAGTTGGTGTCCAGCCGCGACGCGAGCGGTCTGACCACACCGGCGGAGACCTTCGTCGACCTGCGCAACGCATACGACGACCTGGACCGGCTGCTCCGCGCGGACCACAAGAAGCAGAACGACTCGGCCTGGACGTTCAGCGCGTTCACCTACGACGCCAACAGCAACATCACCGACATCGAATCCAACGGCAAGGAATCCACGCCCGGCGGCACGGTCACCCAGGCCGGGCGGAAGCAACACACCGACTACGACCAGGCGAACTGGATCACCACCCAGCTCGACTTCGGTACCAGCACCGGGGCCGCGGACGACCAGCGCACCACAAACACGTTCAGCCCTGTCGGCCGGCAGATACTGCGGCGCATCGAGCAGAACAACGGATCCGGCGTCTGGTCCACCAAGCAGACCACCACCTGGGACTACTTCGCCAACGGTCTACTCAGGACGCTCAACACCACCAACGGGTCCGGAACCGTTACCGAGTCCCATGTCGTGGACTACCTAGACACCACCGGAGTCTTCGTCAACGGCAACCGTACGAAGGATGTCTTCAGCTTGCGCCCGGGTGGTGGCGGCACCTCACCATGCTTCCCCGGTACTTGCACTGCCACCTACGCCTACGACCCGCGGGACCGGCTCGTCGGCACCAACGACGGCCACGGCAAGACCACCGCGTACACGCTCGACGGCACTGGCAACATCCTCACCGAGGCCGTCAACGGCGCCACGACGAAGACCTACACCTACACCGGAAACCAACTCCAACAGGTCACCGGCGGCGGTACCACGTCAAAGTACTGGTACGACGACGTCGGCCGGCTCGCCTGCGTCACGACCGCCGCCGGCTCGGCCGCCGACTGCGCGCCGCCCCAGCAACCCGCGGGCACGCTGATCGCCGACTACAGCTACGACTACCTCGACCGGCTGAGCACCTACCGCGCCTTCAGCGGCGGCACCCAGACCGACAGTGGCGAGTACACCCACGACGCGCTCGATCGGGTCGTCGCCCAAGTCGAGACCCACCCGGCGTTCCCGACCGACCCGCGTACCACCACGTTCAACTATCTCGGCCTGACCGCCCAGCAGACCCGGGAGGTCCAAACCAACTCCACCGGGACGTTGGCGGCCAAGGACTACAGCTACGACCCGGCCGGCCGCCGGCTGGCCATGACGAACACTCCGTACAGCGGCGGCGTACCACAGGCACCCACCACATACACCTACGGATACGACACCCACGGCTCGACCTCACAACTGCTCGACCCGACCGGCGCTACCAGGGCCAGCTACGGCTACCGCGCCTACGGCGATACCGACACCGACCTCAGCAAGGGCGACACCAACGCGGTCAACCCGTTCAACCCGTTCCGCTACAGCGCCAAGCGGATGGACACCGGTTCCAACACCCTCGACATGGGGGCGCGCCGGTTCGGCCCGGACATCGGTCGGTTCCTCAACCAGGACGTCTTCCACGGGGCGCTGGCCAACCTCGGCCTGGCCACCGACCCGCTCACCAACAACCGCTACGCCCTCGCCGCTGGCAACCCGATCAGCTACGCCGAGTGGGACGGCCACATGCCGATCCCCGACGGCGGCGGCAGCAGCGGAAGCACCAGCGGTGGCACGAGCCAGTGCTACGACGCCAACGACTGCGTGGCCACCGGCAGTAGCATGCCGTCCGGTAGTCCTCCCTCGTACTGCGCGACACTGGCCTGCGCCATGGCCGGCCCGCAGCCGTCCACGCCCGCGCCCCGGATCAACCCGGGCACCGGTTCGTCGGGCGGTGGCGTGATCAACAGTGTTTGCAACTCGTTCGCCGGAGTCGTCATCTCGTTCCTCTGCCCCAGTGCGAAGCCGAAGGAGAAGGAAAAAGAGAAGACAGACACCAAACGCCCACCGATACCCGTTCCGTGGATACCCGGTGGTGGCGGCGGTGGAAACGACGGGGACGACAACCAGGACTGCCTCAACGGGACCTGGTCCGGCAACATGGTCCAGTACTTCGACCGGAAGCCCACGATGCTGGGCGAATACCGGGCAGCCGGTGGGCAGGCCTGCTACACGTCGACCCCGCCCACGGGCACGGAAACCAGTAGCAGGGTCAAGCCACCCGGATACCTGCCCGGTATCAACCAGGCCGGCCACATCATCGCCAAACGGCTCGGCGGCAGCGGTACGAACCTCAACAACCTCGTTCCGGTCTACCGGCAAGCCAACATCCGCATGCGCGACACGATCGAGTCCACTGTGTACAACCACGCGAGCGCGAACGAGACCACGTACTACCGGGTGGACGTGGTGTACGGAGGCCCCTGGGACAACGTGCCCGACTACCTCCGCTTCACGGTCACCACCAGCGCCAACTACTTCATGACCTGTTCCATCACGAACTCGGCGATACCATACAGCGACTGCTAGGGAGGGGTGCCGCCACCGCGAGATTCGTGGCGGCCTAGATCGCGACCGCGACCGTGTGGGTGCCCACAATTCGCGTCTGCCGGTTGAGCTGCTGGCTAGTGGCGGATGACAGCTCCTGGCGTGGTTGGCCTGCTGACTCGCGACGGGGCGTTCAAGACCGCCGAGATCCTGCTGTTGCGGCACGCGAACGCGATCCTGCGCCGACAGGTGAAATAACCGCGGCGTTCGTGGGCGGACCGGGCAGTGATCACCGCCCTGGTGGGTTTGCTACCCCGCGCCCGCCGGGCGCGGTACTGGGCCCGACCCACCGCAAACCAGGACGACCCAACATCGCGGCGGAGGTCCGTCAGCTGATACTGCGGCTAGCCGCCGAGAAGCCGACCTGGGGCTACCGGCGCATCCACGGCGAGCTGGTCGGACTGGGCTACCGGGTCGGTGCGAGCGCGGTATGGCGCACCTACACGTTCAGCGTGGTGGCTTGTTGGGGGTGGTATCGCGTTCTCGGCGTACGGTGGCTTTCTTTCCCTTGATGGTGCTGCGCCGCAGGGCTGCGATCACGTTGTCGGCGGCTGATTCCGGGACCTCGACCAGGGAGAAGCGGTCGGCGATTTCGATGGCGCCGATGTCGCGGCCGGTAAGGCCGGATTCGCCGGCGATGGCGCCGACCAGGTCCTGTGGTCGGATCCCGGCGCTGCGTCCAACGTTGAGGAACAGGCGCGTCATGCTGCTGGGGACTGGTCGGCTGCGCCGCTGTTCGCGTCCGGGACCGTCCGGGCGGCTTCGTGCGTCCCGACCGACCTTCTCGGCGATCTGTGGTATCTCCTCCTCGTCCCCGGCGGCTCCGCTGTATTCGTGAGCGAGCTTGACCGCTGCGAGCGCGATGTCCATGATGTCGAACTCGTCGGCGAGCGTCTCGACGACGACCCGGAAGCCGTCCAGGTCATCCTCCAGAAGGCTTTCCTGTAGTGCGGCGCGGGTCAGTTCCAAGCGCCGTGCGCGAAGGTCGGCGATCGTGGGGACCTTCTCCATGCTCATCCGTTGTCTGGTCGCCCGCTCGATGGCCTTGAGCATCCGGTGTTCGCGCGGCTCGGCCAGGGTGATCGCCACGCCCTCCCGGCCGGCCCGGCCCACCCGGCCGATGCGGTGCACGTACGCCTCGGGCGCGGACGGGACGTTGTAGTTGACGACGTGGGTGAGGTGTTCGATGTCCAGCCCGCGGGCGGCCACGTCGGTCGCGATGAGCAGATCCGCGGTGCCGCCGCGCAGCCGCCCCATCACGCGGTCACGTTGCTCCTGGCTCATCCCGCCGTGCAGTGCCTCGGCGCGGTAGCCGCGTCCGTTCATCGTCTCCGTGAGCTGGTCGACCTCCTCGCGGGTGCGGCAGAAGACCAACGCCGCGGAGGGCGCCTCCACGTCGAGCACGCGTCCGAGCGCGGCCGGCTTATGCGCCCGGCCGACCACGTAGGCGCTCTGCCGCACCAGCGGCGCCTGGCCATCGGTCGGCGTCTCGTGGCCCATCCGGATCCGGACTGGGTCACGCAAGTGCCGGCGGGCGATCCCGTCGATGCGGGCTGGCATCGTGGCGGAGAACAGTACCGTCTGCCGGTCCTCGGGCGTCTCCCGCAGGATCGCTTCGATGTCCTCGGCGAAGCCCATGTCGAGCATCTCGTCCGCCTCGTCCAGCACCACCACCTCGACACCCTGCAGGCGAAGCGTCCCGCGGCCGATGTGGTCCAGCGCTCGCCCCGGTGTGGCGACCACGACGTCGACCCCGCGTTCCAGCGCCTGCAGCTGCCGGCCGATCGGCTGCCCGCCGTAGATCGGCAGGACCCGTACCCCCAGATCGCGGCCGTAGCGGTGGAACGCTTGCGAAACCTGCACCGCCAGCTCACGGGTTGGCACCAGCACCAACGCGGCGGGGCCGGTGCCTCGCCCGTCGTCGGGCATCCGCTGTAGCACCGGAAGCGCGAACGCCGCTGTCTTCCCGGTGCCCGTCGCGGCCTGGCCGAGCACGTCACGTCCGCGTAGCAGCGGCGGGATCGCCTCCCGCTGGATCGGGGTGGGTTCCTCGTAGCCGAGGCTGGACAGCGCCAGCAACAGCTCCGGCCGCAACCCCAAATCGGAGAAGGTCGTCGGGTGGTCCGCTGCATTCGGGGTCATAATCGGACTCCTCGTCGTTCACCGTTCACCCGTGCACACGGGCCCGGGTGAACAGAGTCTCTCCGACGCGGCTGGCAACCGCCGGGTGATCCCCGCAGAAGAGTGCTGCTGAATGCTCTCAGCGTGGACCACCGGCCAAGTCGGCCACCGGCAAGATCACCAGTTCGCGGCAGGTCGATCGGGCCTTGCAATGCCAGTCGGGGTTCACGACGAACCTGGGTCACATTGTCCCCCGAGCCCGGAACGTGAGCCACAACTTCCCGTCCACAGACGCGGTCCGCAAATGTGGCCGGCGTAAACCTCGCCGAGGCAATGCCACCCGGCCACAATATGAGCGGGACGTCGGCAGCCGCAGGTAGGAACGGGCGACGGCCGGTCAGGGCAACGTCTGCGAGTCTCCCGATGGCCGATGCTAGCTCTGCGTGGTGAGAGTACCCGGGTCTGCTAACTTTGGGTTCTATCCTGCACACACCGGGTAGCATCCGAATGGTTGAATGCCCGGCAAATACCGTCCAGAGGGTGAGTGACGGAACAGTCGCCTATCCCTCGTGGGCGGCAGGATAGATGCGCCGGGCGACCGATATTGCGCTGATTGTTGACGAGATCCATCTCCTTCGGGTTACTCTTTCGAGGAACCTGTGATTTGGCCGGAGGGAACTGTTGTGGCACGACGTGAAATGGTGGTCCTCGAGGATGACCTGGACGGCGGCGATGCGGCCGAGACCGTGAAGTTCGCCTTGGACGGCGCCTGGTACGAGATCGACCTCAACAACAAGAACGCCAAGAAGTTGCGGGACTCCTTGGCCCGGTATGTGGCATCGGGGCGCAAGATCGGCCGTGGCGGAGTCATGGCCGGGGCCCGCGGCCGGGGGCGGGTCGCCGCCGTTAGTGACCGGGAACAGAACCAGGCGATCCGGGCGTGGGCCAAGAAGACCGGTAAGGATATTTCCGACCGTGGACGGATCCCGCAGGACATCGTCGAGGAGTACCACGCCAAAGCCAGCCGACGCGCGGGCTGAAGCAACGTAATACCCATCAGAACCGAAGCAACGCGTAACGCGGGTCCGACAAGCCACGGCGAAGCAATCCGCACCTAGGTGAAATCGACCGTATGTCATCCGACTGTGCAGAGCCACCGCAGCGGG
>Ga0075428_100004610_pt1 | contig 15243 bp, 9 predicted proteins | sample RhiMetdeltSRZDD2_FD_75291 | JGI IMG/M metagenome (GOLD analysis project Ga0075428, IMG submission 75291) | Populus rhizosphere microbial communities from Tennessee, USA - Rhizosphere MetaG P. deltoides SRZDD2 | ecosystem: Host-associated > Plants > Roots > Rhizosphere > Soil | place: USA... | reverse complement strand
CCCGGGGCCTTGGCGCTGTTGTCGAGAGCAGCGGGCGAGCGCGGCGCCATCGTCGCAAGATCCCACAGCTCCGGATCGAACGCTCGGCGCGTCGGGGCAACTTGCGGATAACCGCCGACCTCGGCTTCGCTGTCGATGATCTTGCCGCGGCCTTCCGTGACGTCGGCCAAGAGCCGAGTGTCGTGCGCATCGCGATCCCACGGCCGCGCTCCGACGTTGGCGAGCACCCAGCGTTCGACCTCGACGGCGGGGACTGCCATGAGTCCCGTTGGCCAATCGAGCGGCTCCGCGTGCTCGATGATGCGCGCAGCGCTCGTCGTGTAGCGGCCGAACATCGGCAGCGGGTTTCCGAGCCTATCGACGGCCACGTTGTCGCTGCCGTGATAGTCGAGGTCGCCAGCGCCGCCGATCATCAGGAACGCGAGATCCGCGTGCGTCGACGGCCCCGCGCGCAGCACGTTGCCGACGGCCGTCATGCGGCCGTTCTCGTACGGCACGTCGCCCCATTCGAGCGGTTGCAGGTTGTAGTGCACGGCGCGTGTGCCCGGGTCGTAGATGAAGTTGTTGACGATCGTGCCGTGGACGCCGCCTTTGAACAACGGGCTGCGCTCGACGTCGTGCGCATAGAGGTTGCCGTAGATCAGGATGTCGGTGACGTTGTCGTGGATCAGCGAGCCCTTCGAGTGCTCGAACTTCGCGTGCGTCGAGTTCGCAAGCCCTTCGGCGATGATGTTGTGGCTGAACGTGATGCGGTGCGACGTCCCACGCCGCCAGTCGTCTGGCCCCTTGCCCGTGAAGCGCGGCCCGGACGCGGACAGATTTTCGTCGGTTGCCCACATGAACGTGCAGTGATCGACGATGACGTCGCTCGCTCCGCCCTGGGTCGAGAACGCATCTTCGCCCCAGTTGCCGCCGTTGACGGCTTTTGGCTGGCCGGCTTCGCCGGTGCGCACGCGGATGTGCTGTAACACGACGTCGTGCGTGAGCAAGTCGATGCCGCCCTGGATCAACGTGACGCCGGGCGAGGGCGCTGTCTGCCCGGCGATCGTGACGTTCGGCTCTGTGATCTTCAGCGTCTGCCGCTCGAGATCGATGACGCCCCCGACCTCGAACACGATGATGCGCGGCTCAGCCATGGCGAGCGCCGCGCGCAGCGAGCCGGCGCCGTCGTTGGCGAGCGTCGTGACCTTGACGATGCGCCCGCCGCGGCCGCCGGGGGTTGTGGCGGCCCAGCCGACGGCGCCGGGGAAGGCCAGCGGCGCGGCTTGCCGAGCCTGGTTCTGGCGGGGGGCTTGCGCGCCGGCGGCGAACGCAATGCTGGTAGTCGCCGCGAGGGTCGCGAGCAGCGACCTTGCGAAAGCGCTAACGCCGTTTGCCACGGTTGCAGTCTCCGGCACGTCGATGGAAGGGCAGTATATTGCCAATGACACCGGTTTCCCATACCCTGGCTGACATCGACGGCGTGGACGAAAAAGGGCTCTTCGTGCTCGAAAAGACCGGCGCTCGCGCCTTCAGCGCCGAGGCGGAGGTGATTGCGAAGCGCTTCGTAAAAGCGCGCCAAACCGGCGACTCGCTGCCCGCGTTTCCCGGCGCCTTACCCCCCGATCTCGCCTCGGCCTACGCGTGCCAGGATGCTGCGATCGCGCTCGTGCCCGACGCGATCGCCGGCTGGAAGGTCGGCCTCATCGGTAAGGACCTCGCGGCGGTGTTCAAGCAGGACCGCCTCGCCGGGCCGATCTTTGCGAGCAGCGTGCGCGAGGCTCGCGCCGGCGAGCAGGTCGGGTTTCCGGTGTTTCGCGGTGGATTCGCCGCCGTCGAGGCGGAGTTCCTGCTGCAGATCGGCCGCGACGCGCCGCCCGATCGCATGCAGTGGACGCGCGAGGACGCGCGCGAGCTCGTCGCCGCGGTGCACGTCGGCGTGGAAACGGCCGGCAGCCCGCTCGCGACGATCAACGATCTCGGTCCCACCGCGATCGTCGCCGACTTCGGCAACAACGCAGGCCTGATCGTCGGCCCGGCGCTGCCCGATTGGCGCACGACGCCCATCGAGCGCTGGCAGTGCGAGACGTTCGTCGACGACGTCGCGGTCGGCCGCGGTCATGGCGGCGTGCCGCCCGGCGGGCCATTCGAGTCGCTGCGATTCCTGCTCGAGATCTGCGCGCGGCGCTCGCGGCCGCTCACGGCCGGCGCTTGGGTGTCGACCGGCGCGATCACGGGCGTGCATCAGGTCGTCGCCGGCCAAACGGCGCGCGTCTCGTTCGGCAGCGCCGGTGAGCTACTTTGCCGCGCCGAGCCGCATCGCGGCGCGCGCGTCGCCGCCGACGCCTCGCGATGGTGACGCGGCGCGCCGTCGTGCAGGCGCTCGCGGCTTGCGCGACGGCTCGCGTCGCTCGTGCGACTGAGTCTTCCGCTTCGCTCACGGCGGCCGACGTTCACCCGAGGGACTACCCGACCGTTGCGGCGGTCGGTTGGATCAACGAGCAGCTCGCGGCGGAGTTTGGCGGCGAGCTTGCGTTACGCGTGTATCACTCCGGGCAGCTCGGCACCGAGAAAGACACCCTCGAGCTCGCGCGCATCGGTGCGCTCGCCATCACTCGCGTGCACAGCTCCGTTCTCAACAACACGGTGCCCGCCACGCGGATCTTGTCGCTGCCATACGTGTTCGATTCGACGGAGCACATGCGCCGCGCCTTCGACGGCGCATTCGGCAACGAGATTCTCGCGGCGTGCGAGCGGCACGGGCTCATCGGTCTCGCGCTTTACGACTCGGGGTCGCGCAACTTCTACAACACGCGTCATCCGATCGAAGCACCGAGCGACTTGCACGGCCTCAAGCTGCGCGTGCCGCAGTCGGACATCTTCATCGAGAGCGTCGAAGCGCTCGGCGCGAGCCCCACGCCGCTCGCGTACAACGCGGTGTTTTCGTCGCTGTCGACGCATTTGATCGACGGCGCCGAAAACAACTGGCCGAGCTACTTCACGAGCCGGCATTTCGAGATCGCGCCGTACTGGTCCGAGTCGGAGCACTCGTACGCGCCGGACGTGCTGCTGATGTCGCAGCGCGTCGCGGACGCGTTGCCGCCGCGGCAGCGCGACTTTCTGGTCGCCGCGGCACGTCGCTCGTTGCCGCTGATGCGTGCGCGTTGGGACGAGCTCGTCGCCAAAGCGCGCCGCACAGTCGTCGAAGCCGGCGTCAAGGTTGCGGCGATCGATCGGCCGGCCTTTCGCAAGGCCGTGCAGCCGATGGTCGATCGCTACTTGCACGACCCGGAGATCGCGCGCCTCCACAAGCTTCTGCGTGATACGGCGTGAGCGCGGTCTCCGCGAGCGACGGCGACGTGCCAAGCGGCGAGGGCGTCGTGCTCGCGCACGGCCCGCTGCACGCCGTGGCCAGCGCGGCGCTCTGGATCGCATGCTGCGCGCTCGTCGCCCTTACGGCCGTTCAAGTGTGGCAGGTCGTGACGCGCTACGTGCTCGATTCGCCGGCGGCATGGACCGAGGCGGTCTCTTTGCTGTTGTTGAAGATCGCGCTGATGCTCGGCGCCGCCGTCGGCGTGCGCCAAGAGACGCACTTTCGCTTCGCGCTCGGTGCGGCGGCGGCCGGCCCGTTGCGCGGCCCGCTGGAAGCATTCGGCCGGCTCGCGACGGCTGCGATCGGGGTCGTGCTCGCCGTTTGGGGAGCGAGCCTCATGATCGCGACCTGGGCGCTCAAGACGCCGGGCGCTCCGCTGCCGACCGGCCTTGGTTTCCTGCCGTTCGTTGTCGGCGGCGGGCTGATGGCGCTGTTCGCGATCGAGCGCCTGCGCGACCGCAAGGAAGGTTGAGGTGGCGCTCTTCATCTTGTTCGGCGCGTTCGCGGTGTTATTGGCCGTCGGCGTGTCGGTCGCGGTCTCGCTGCTCGGCGCTTCGCTGCTGACGCTGCTCTATCTCGGCTTACCGGCCGATGTGCTCGTCATCCAGACGGCAGCGGGCACGGACTCGTCGACGCTGCTCGCGATACCGCTGTTCGTGTTCGCGGGTCAGCTCATGTTGCACGGCGGGATGTCGGAGCGGCTCATCGCGCTCGCGAGCGCGGTCGTCGGCCACGTGCGCGGCGGCCTCGGGCAGGTGAATGTGTTGTCGTGCCTGCTGTTCGGCGGCGTCTCCGGCTCCGCGATCGCCGACGTGTCCGCAATCGGCGGCTCGCTGATCCCGCAGATGGTCGAGCGCGGGTACGACCGCGACTACGCCGTCAACGTGACGATCACGGCCGCTCTCGTGGCGCTGCTCGTGCCGCCGTCGCACAACCTGATCCTCTATTCGGCGGCAGCGGGAGGCGGGATCTCGATCGCCGATCTGTTCGCCGCGGGCATCTTGCCGGCGCTGCTGCTCATGGTCAGTGTGATGCTGACGGCGTACTTCGTGGCGCGCCGGCGAGGTTATGCGACCGCGCGGTTCCCCGGGATGCGCGTCATCGCGGTGCGGCTCGTGGCGGCGTTACCCGGCCTCCTGCTCGTGTTCGTGATCTTCGGCGGCATCCGCGCCGGCGTGTTCACGGCGGTCGAAAGCGCGAGCATCGCGGTGCTCTATGCGGTCGTCGTGACGGCGCTCGCGTACCGGCGCCTCGGCTTAAGCCAATTCAAAGCGGCTTGCGCGAGCGCGGCGCACACGGCCGGCATCATTTTGTTCGTGATCAGCGCCGCGGCGACGTTCGGCTGGTTGTTGGCCTATCTCGAAGTGCCCGCGCAAGTCGTCGCAGCCGTTCGAAGCATGGCCGACGACGCGACGCCAATCCTGATCGCGATGAACGTGATGCTGCTCGTGCTCGGCACGTTCATGGACATGGCGCCGCTGATCATCATCTGCACGCCGATCTTCCTTCCGGTTGCGACCGCGTTCGGCGTGAGCCCGCTGCAGTTCGGCGTCATGCTGATTTTGAATGCGGGCATCGGACTCATCACGCCGCCCGTCGGCTCCGTGTTGTTCGTCGGGACGGCGATCGGCAAGATCAGCATCGCGCAAAGCATGCGGACTATTTGGCCGTTCTACCTCGCGGGGCTCGTCGTGTTGATGCTCGTGACGTTGCTGCCGAGCTTGTCGTTGTGGCTGCCGAGCGTGTTGCGGTGAGTGAGCAGCGCGCGCTCACGGATATCTTCGAGACGCAGCGCATCGTCGCCGTCGCGACGATCGAGCGCGCGGCCGACGCGTTGCCGCTGGCCGACGCGCTGTTCGCCGGAGGTGTGCGCGTCATCGAGGTCACGTTGCGCACCGCCGCGGCGTGCGCGGCGATCGAGCGCATCAGGAGCGCGCGTCCCGATGCGATCGTTGGCGCCGGCACCGCTCGCGATGCGCGGGGCTTCCGCGCCGCGCGCGATGCGGGCGCTCAGTTCGTCGTGAGCCCGGGATTCACGCCGGGGCTTCACGAAGCGGCCAGCGCGGCCGCGTTGCCGTGGCTGCCCGGCGTCGCGACCGCGTCGGAGATCTTGCTCGCGCACGAGGCCGGCCATGCGCTGCTGAAGTTCTTTCCAGCCGAAGCGGCAGGCGGCACACGTGCATTGCGCGCGTTCGCTTCCGTCTTTCCCGAAGTCGTTTTTTGCCCGACTGGCGGTGTCACGGCCGAGAACGTGCGCAGCTACCTCGAGTTGCCGAACGTCGTTTGCGTCGGCGGCACTTGGCTCGCGCCGCCGGCGCTGATGGCCGCCGAGCAGTGGGCGAAAATTCAGGAGCTCGCGGCGCGAGCCGTCGAGCTCGCGCGCGCTAACTGACGGCCGACCGCCATGGATGGCGGAAGTGCCGTAAGTGCAGGAGAAGCTTGCGGCCCTCGCGAGGCGGCCGGTCTCGACTACAGCGTGTAGCGAAGCCCAAGGTAGAACTGCCGACCGGTCTCGTGGAAGTACGAGACGACGTTCGCGGGCAGTATCGTCGCATCTAGCCGCTGGTTCTCCGACTCGTCGGTGAGATTCAACCCCTCGAACGTGAGCTTCAGGTTGTCATTGAAGTTGTAGTTCGCGGAGAAGTCGATGTTCGACGTGCCCTCCGTCCGTTCCTCGTATGTGCCGTTGCGGCCCGGCACGCTCGTGAGGTAGTCGTCGCGCTCGGCGAACGAGATGCGCGCGCCGAGCTTGTCGTTCTCGAAGTAGAACGTCAGGTTCGCCATGTTCTTCGACAAGTTCACGAGCGGCTCGTCGGGACGAACAATAGTCGTCACGCCGCCGACGACGCCTAAGTAGTCGATGTCCGCGTCGACGTAGGTGTAGTTCGCCATCAGCCCGAAATTGCTCGCGAAGCCGTCGAAGAACGAGAACGGCTGCTGATACGAGAGCTCGTAACCCTTGAGATCTCCGCCGGGGCTATTGCCGGGCGCGTTGACGTTCCAGGGCAAGTTTTCGTTGCAGTTCGGCCCATAGCCGGACGGGCTGCCGTTGCACGCGTCGATCGCTTGCTGCAGCGGCAGGCCCGTGTCCGTGTACGGCACGTTCTGCACGATCGTCTGCACGAAGCTGCCGATGTCCTTTTGGAACAGCGCGAGCGCGAGAACGGACTCCTCGGCGAAGTACCACTCGGCCGAGAGATCGTAGGTATCGGCCAACGTGGGCCCGAGGCCCGGGTTGTTGCCGGTCACGGTCCGGTTGCTGCCGGCCACGGAGACCGTCGCCACCGGCCGCAGCAACTGCATGCCCGGGCGATTGATGACCTCGGCATAACCGAAGCGAAGCAGGAGCTCGTCCGTGAGCTCGAACACCATGTTCAGCGAGGGCAGCGTATCGGAATATTGGAAGTCGGCGCTGATCGTGCCCGCTGCGAGGCTCGAGATGCCCGTCGAGTTCTGATCCGTTTCGAACGAGCGCACGCCGACGTTGCCGCGAATCGGCAGGCGGTCGCCGAATGCGAACTCGAGCTGCACGAACGCGCTGTCGGTTTGTTCCTCGACCGTGAACGAATTCGGGAGCGCGGGGGTGAAGTTAGTGCTCGTCGTGAACGCACCGCTGTCCGCGTAGAAGCCGTATTGCTGATCGAACGCGTCTTGGTTCGGCGCCGCCCAAGAGCCGAGCGAGCCCGCGTCGTAGGTGTAGAGCAGGGTGGACGGCTGCACGGCGGTAAAGCCCTGGTTGGTCTCGGTCGCCATGACCGCTTGGCTCGTGTCGAGGTTGTACGTCTTGCTCGTCACGCCAGCGTTGAGCGTCAGCAGGTCGTTGAAGCGGAACACGAACGTCAATTCGCCGACGTCGAGCTCGTTCAGCGTGTACGGCTCGCGCTTGCGGAAGTTCGAGATCGTCCAGCCGTTCGGGTCGCGCGTCTGCGGCCCCCAAACGAAGCCAGCGCCGTCCGCGCCGGTCATGTCGTAGCTGAAATCGCCGTTCTTCTGCAGGATCACGTAGCGCTGCACGGGACTGTCGAACTCGGAATCCGCGCTGCCGACCAACGCGGTCATGCCGAACCGGTCGTTGAAGTCGTGCCGGAACGACAGCACCGTCTGATCGAAATCGACCGAGAGCTCGTCGTGGCGGCGCTCGGACAATAGCGTCGCGTTCGTCAGCGTCGCCGACACGATCGCCGCGTCGCGAATCGAATAGTTCGAGATGTTCGTCGCCGTGACGAACCCGTTGTTGTTCAGCGCCGCCTGGATGAACGCCTCGTCGCGCGTCGTGTCGGCCTGCGAGACGAGCACGTCGAGATCCAGCGACGTCGCGTCGCTCGGACGGAACTGAAGCGAGCCCGCTACACCGAAACGCTCCGTGTCCTGCACGTAGGAGTCGGTCCGCGGCAGACGCGGGTGGAAGGCCGTATTGACCTCATGCCCGGCAACGGCGGCCGCAGGGAGCACTGCGCCGTTCACCGACCCGAAATTCTCGGTATCCGACCAGCGGACCGTGCTGCTGCCTTCGTCGAGCGTGTTGCGCTCGCTCCACGACAGCGACAATAGCGCGCCGAACTTGTCGTCGGCGAACGTGTTGCTGATCTGGAAGGCCGCGCGCGGATCGCTTTCGTCGGAGCGGTCGTTGTAACCGAGCTGCGCCGATGTTGCGATCGTGAAGCCGTCGTAGTCGAACGGTCGCGCGGTTTGCAGATCGAGAGTCGCGCCGAGGCCGCCTTCCTCGATATCCGCGGAAGAGGTCTTGCGGACGGCGAGCCGTGTGAACAGCTCCGAGTCGAACGCGTTGAAGTCGAAGCCGCGCGTGCGGTTCTGACCGCCGAGTGCGTCTGTGAAGCCGCCCGTCGATAGCGCCTCCATGCCGTTGATGCGCGTCGTCGTGAAAGTCGGCCCGAGCCCTCGCACCGTGACCTGTCGGCCTTCGCCGCCCGCGCGCGAGATCGCGACGCCCGGGATGCGCTGCAACGCTTCCGCGAGATTCAGATCGGGGAAGTCGGCGATGTCCTCGGCAACGATCACGTCGACGGCGCCGTCGGACTCGCGCTTCGCGCTCAACGACGCATTGAGGCTGCTGCGATAGCCGTGCACGACGATCTCGTCGCCGGGCGGTGCTGCCTGGGCGGCACCGGCGCGCGGTAGAGCCGCGAGCGCGAAGGCTACGCCCAAGCTGAGCAACGAACGGCGGTGCAGCGAGCCGGCGGCGCGGCGGTGGACCCTGCTCATACTTATCCCCCTTTTACGAGCCTAGATGCCGTCCGGTGGCAGTGTGGACGCGTCAGAATGCCACCGGTATCATTTTGCTGGCATGTCTACCGGTGTCATCGCGATCCTACTCCCGCTTCCGGGCGACGAGCAAGGGGGTGGGCGGCTCGCGGGCTAGCAGCGGTCACTTCCCGGGCGGCACCGGGTCCATCGCGCCGTCGAGCGCAAACAGCCAGACGCTGTCGCCCTTCGCCGAGGCCGCGAACATGTTGCCGGCGGAGTAGGCCACGACGTACTGCTTGCCGTTGTGCCCGAACACGCTGACGGGCGCGTTCATGCCGGCGCCCGTCTGAAACTCCCAGAGCTTGCGGCCGTTGCTCGAGTCGAGCGCCGTGAGCCGGCCGTCGTTGCGGCCGACGAACACGAGGCCGCCGGCTGTCGTGGTCGCACCGCTGTAGCACCGGTCGGCCCAATGCTGCTGCCAGACGATGGTGTTCGTGCGCATGTCGAGCGCCGTGAACGTGCCGTAGGCCGGGAGCGGGTTCGTGCCGAACGCGCCGCCGACAAAGTACTCACCGGCCGGCGGCCGCTCGGTCCCGAGCTCCGCGGCGACGAATGAGCTCGCCAGATCGCCGGCGCAGACGTACAGATAGCCGGTTGCGGGGTCGTACGCGCTCGGCGGCCAGTTCGCGCCGCCCAAGATGCCGGGCTTCGCGATGATGTAGTCCGTCCAATACGGCGTGAAGATCTTGCCGCCGTTCACGAGCGGATAGCCTTCGGGTGCGATCTCGAGATGCTGCGGCACGAACGCGTCGCCGCGCGGGTGCGGCTGGGTCGCCGCCGTCGCCTGGCGCGGCTCCTGCGGCACGGGCTTCTCATCGATGCCGACGAGCGGCGTGCCGTCGGTGCGATCGAGAATGTAGACCCAGCCCGTCTTGCTCGGTTGCGCCAGGCCGTGGCGCTCTGTGCCGTTGTATTCGAGGTCGAATAGCACGACGGGCGCCGGGCTGTCGTAATCCCAGATGTCGTGATGCACCTGCTGGAAGTGCCAGCGGTAACGCCCGGTCTTGAGCTCTACGGCCATGATCGACGACGTGTACAGGTTGTCGCCGGTGCGCACCGCGCCGTTGAAGTCGGGGCCCGGATTGCCCGTCGAAAAATAGATGAGGCCGAGCTCGGGATCGACAGCCGGCGTGTGCCACACCGTCGCACCGCCGTGTTGCCAGAGCTCGTTGTCCTGCGGCCAGGTTTCGTTGCCGCGTTCGCCGCGCCCCGGAATCGTATAGAACGTCCAGACGAGCGCGCCGTCGTCGGCATTGAAAGCTTTGACGCGGCCGCGCACGCCGAGCTCGGCGCCGGAGAAGCCCGTGATCACGAGGCCGTCGTAGTAGAGCGGCGCGTTCGTGATCGAGAAGCCGTCTTGCCAGCGTTCGGCTTGCACGGTCCACGCGACCGCGCCTGTTTTGGCATCGAGCGCGACGAGCCCACCGTCGAGCCTGCCGAGGAAGATGCGGCCGTTGCCATACGCGACACCGCGGCTGCTCCAGCCGCAACAGACGACGTCGATCGCGGGATCGAGCCCGGACTTGTACGACCACAACGTCTGGCCCGTCGCGATGTCGAGCGCGAACACGTCGCTGGCGCCGGTCTCGACATAGATGACGTCGTCGACGACGAGCGGCTGCGCCTCGCCGGAATACTGCGGCCCGACGCCGGAGCCTTCGAGCCGCGCGCGCCACACGCCTTTGAGCTGCGCGACGTTGCTGCGATCGATCGCGGTCAACGGCGAGTAGCGCTGGTTGTACCAATTGCCGCCGTTCGTCGGCCAGCCGATCGTCGGCGGCGCCACGAGCGACGTGTCGGGCGGTGAACAGCCCGCGAGCAGCGCGGCTGTTGCAATGATCGAAACGAGCGCGCGCATTGAATTCAGATGCACTGTGTCGCTCCCTTGGAGATGGAAGTTCGCTAGTCGTGCGGCAGCACCGTCGCTACGTAGGCGGCGACGTCGCGCACTTGCTCGGCTGTCAGCAACGAGCCGAGCTGCGGCATGGCGTTGCGGCCTTCGCTGACGATTTGCACGATCAAGTCCGTGTTCGTCGCGGCTTTCAGCACCTTGCCGCCGCCGTGGCCGCCTTCGCCTCGCTCGCCGTGGCAGGCAAGGCACGTGGTTTCGTAGACGACTTTGCCGGCCGCTGGGTCGGCCGTGCCTTCGGCTTCGCGCGTGAACAACATCGCGGAGCCGGCCGGCGGCGCGGGCGGCAACGTGCCGTCGAGCCCGAGCAGCCAGACGCTGTCGCCCTTCGGCGAGCCCGCGAACAAGTTGCCGGCCGAGTACGCGACGATGTACTGCTTGCCGCCGTGCTCGAACACGCTGACGGGCGCGTTCATACCCGCGCCGGTTTGGAATTCCCAGAGCTTCTTACCGTCGCGCGCGTCGAGCGCCGTGAGGCGGCCGTCGTTACGGCCGACGAACGTGAGCCCACCGGCCGTCGTCGTCGAGCCGCTGTAGCATGCGTCGCTCCATTGCTGCTGCCACACGAGCTTGTTGGTGCGCATGTCGAGCGCGGCGAAGACGCCGAACGTCGGCAAACCCGACGCGCCGAAGATGCCGGCGACGTAGCGCTCGCCGGCGGGCGGACGTTCCTCCGTGAGCGCGTCGGCGCGAAACACGCCGATGCGGTCTTGCGCGCAGACATAGAGATAGCCGCTCTTGGGATCGTACGAGCTCGGCGGCCAGTTCGAGCCGCCGCCGAATCCCGGCTTGATCGGCACCTCGCGGTCGGTCCAGTACGGCGTGAAGATCTTGCCGCCGTTCACGAGCGTGAATCCCTCGGGCGCGATCGCGAGCGATTGCGGCACGAACGAGTCGCCGCGCGGATAGGGTTGCGTCGCTGCCGTCGCTTGCCGCGGCTCCTGCGGTACGGGTTTCTCGTCGATACCGACGAGCGGCGTCCCGTTCGTGCGGTCGAGGATGTAGACCCAGCCCGTCTTGCTCGGCTGCGCGAGCCCTTTGCGCAGCGCGCCGTCCACCTCGAGATCGAACAGCACGACGGGGCTCGGGCCGTCGTAGTCCCAGATGTCGTGGTGCACTTGTTGGAAGTGCCAGCGGTACTCCCCCGTGCGCGCGTCGAGCGCGACGATCGACGACGAGAACAAGTTGTCGCCGGCGCGCACGCCGCCGTTGTAATCAGGGCCGGCGTTGCCGGTCGAGAAGTAAATTAGCCTAAGCTCCGGATCGACAGCCGGCGTCTGCCAGACCGACGCGCCGCCGTGCATCCAGAGGTCATTGTCCTGCGGCCAGGTATCGTGGCCGCGCTCGCCGGGGCCCGGGATCGTGTAGAACGTCCAGCGCAGCTTGCCGTCGCGCGCGTCGAACGCTTTGACTCGGCCGCGAATGCCGTACTCGGCGCCCGCGAAACCCGTGATCACGAGGCCGTCGTAGTAGAGCGGGGCGGCGGTGAGCGTGAGCCCGTCTTGCCAGCGCTCGGCTTGAACCGACCACGCGACCTTACCGGTCTTCTGCTCGAGCGCGACGAGCTTGCCGTCGAGTTGACCGACGAACACCTTGCCGTCGCCGATACCTAAGCCGCGGCTTGTCCATCCGCAGCAGACGACGTCGTTCGCGTCGTCGAGCTTCGCTTCGTACGACCAGAGGATCTCGCCGGTCTCGACGCCGATCGCGAACACGTCGTCAGCGCCCGTGACGACGTAGACGACGCCCTCGTAAACAATCGGCTGCGCTTCGCCCGAGTACTTCGTGCCGACGCCGGAGCCGCGCAGGCGCGTGCGCCAGACGCCTTTGAGATTCGCGACGTTGCTGCGGTCGATCTCGCTCAGCGGCGAATAGCGCTGGTTGTACCAGTTGCCGCCGTTTGTCGGCCAAGCCGCGGTCGGCGGCGCGACCAGCGCCGTGCCCTTGAATGCGGGTGCCGGTCGAATGGGTTGCGCGTGCGCGGCCGACACACAAGCGATCGCCGCTAGCGCGATCGCCGCGCAGCGCATCGGAACGTTCGTCTCCGTCATGTCCAGCTCCCCCCGAAGCCAGTTCACACGAGGACTACTTCGTTTTCTTGAAGTGCTCGAGCCCCGGCTTGAACGTCTTGTCGTCGAGGAACGCTTTCATAGCGTTCGCGCGGTTGTCGCTCGCGCCGAAGAAGAGCGCCTCGCCCATCTTCGCGTACAGGTAATCCGCCGACGCATCCCAATCCATGTAGCGCATGCGCTTCATCGCGATTTTGATGCCGCGCAGCACTGCCTGGTTCTTCGTCAGCAGCGTGCGCGCAACTTCCGTCGTGCGCTTCTTCAGTTTCTTGCGCGGCACGGACTCGTTGACGAGCCCCATGTCGGCAGCGCGCTTTCCTTGGAACGGCTCGCCCGTCATCGCATAGAAGAGCGCGTTGCGCAGCCCGATCGTCTCCGAGGTCGCCTTCGTGACGTTGCCGGCCGGGATGATGCCCCAGTTGACCTCGGACAAGCCGAACGTCGCTTCGTCGGCGGCGATCGCGAGATCGCACGCGACGAGCGGCGTGAACGCGCCGCCGAAGCACCAGCCGTTGACCATCGCGATCGTCGGCTTCGGGAAATCACGCAGCCGCCGCCACTGCCACTCCTCGGCCGTGCGGCGCACTTTCAAGATCTTCTCGGGCTTGCCGTCGGTCTCGCGGAAGTACTCCTTGAGATCCATGCCGGCCGCGAACGAGTCGCCGGCGCCCGTCAACACGAACACCCCGCAGCGTTCGTCCTCGGCGAGCGCCTCGACGGTCTCGCGCATCTCCTCGTTGAGCGACGGGCTCATCGCGTTGCGCTTGTCGGGGCGGTTCAGTGTCACCCAGGCAATACCGTCATCGAAGTCGACGAGCACGGTCTTGCCCCAGGGTTCCTTCTTGCGGGCCATGCGGAAATCTCCTCAAAGAATCAATGCGGTGGCGGAACCCGCTGTTCTTGTCTGGTTGCCGGGGGTGCCGCTTGGGCTTAAAGTCCACGAGTCGCCGGACCGACGGGTTCGGCGCGCAGTTTATCAAGGAGTTCGGGCGATGGCTTACGACTTGTTGGGAAAGAACTTCGTGCCGGCCGACGTGCACGGCAAAGTGACCGGCAAGGCCAAGTACGCGGAAGACTTCCGTGCCGAAGGCATGGTGTTCTGCAAGCTGCTGCTCTCCCCGATGCCGCACGCGCGCGTGCGCAACGTCGACACGAAGGCGGCCGAGGCGCTGCCGGGCGTGCACGGCATCTTGCGGGCTGCGGATGTGACCAAGCTGCCCGCGCCAGGCGAGCCTATTTTGACCGACGAGCCGATGTGGATCGGCCAGCCAATCCTTGCAGTCGCGGCCGACAGCGAGCAGATCGCGGCGGACGCCATCGACCTCATCAAGATCGACTTCGAGGAGCTCCCGTTCACCGTCGATCCGCTTCAAAGCCTGTTCCCGGGTGGGCCCGATGCGCGCAGCGATGGCAACACCGTCGACAACCGCTTGATCGGGCCGCCGAAGCTGAAGCAAGTCAAATGGACGGCCGGCGACTTCGCGGCGGTCGGCGACGACAAGCTGCCGATGGGCGAGCCGCTCGTCGAGTGGTCGTACGGCGACGTCGAGGCCGGCTTCGCGAAGGCGAAGCTCGTGCTCGACGAGACGTTCGTGACGGCCGGCATGTCGCATCACTCGATGGAGCCGCGCTCCGCGATGGCGTATTGGGAGAACGGCAAGTGCTTCGTGCACGGCTCGTCGCAGAGCCAGAGCTACGTCGTGCCGGGCCTCGCGAATCTGATCGGCATCACGCCGAACGAGCTCGTCTACATCGCCGAGACCTGCGGCGGCGGCTTCGGCTCGAAGGGCACCGAATATCCCGTCATGTCGATTCCCGCGCACATGTCGAAGAAGATCGGCCGGCCCGTGATGCTGCGCATCAGCCGCGCCGAGGAGTATTTCTTCGGCTACGCGCGCACGGGCTTTCAGGGCCGCATCAAGCTGGGCTTCGACGCGCGCGGCCGCGTGGTAGCGGCTGACCTCTACACCGTGCAAGAGAACGGTGCGACGCAGGGCTTCCCCGACTGGCCGTCGTCGGGCGAGACCGTCTCGATTCTTTATCAGCCGGAAGCCATGCGCTTCCGCGGCATGTGCGTCATGACGAACACCGTGCCACGGTCCGCGCAGCGCGGCCCGGGCCACAACCAGACCGTCTCGGCCGTCGAGCCATTGATCGATAAAGCGGCGAAGGAGCTCGGGATCGATCGGCTCGCGATCCGCCGCTTGAACGGCCCGCGCATGAACGCGAAGGTCGGCGAGAATCAGGGCCCCGTCACGAGCTGCTATCTGCAAGAGGCGTTCGACAAGGCGGCCGCGCTCTTCAACTATCAGGAGCGCGTCGCGCGTAGCGGCCGCAAGAACGGCACGAAGGTCACTGGCATCGGCGTCGGCCAGGCGTTCCATCCGGCCGGGTTCGCCGGCTTCGACGGCCTCGTACGCATCACGACGGACGGCAAAGTGCACTTCCACAGCGGCGTCGGCAACTTGGGCACGTACTCGCACACGGGCACGTCGCGCATCGCCGCCGAGGTGCTGAAGGCGAATTGGGACAACTGCGTCGTCGAGCGCGGCGACACTCGCAAGGGCTTGCCCTGGAACATCGGCCAGTTCGGCAGCAACACGTCGTTCACGATGGCGCGCACGAACTTCGTCGCGGCCACCGACGCG
>Ga0075428_100004609_pt1 | contig 15243 bp, 15 predicted proteins | sample RhiMetdeltSRZDD2_FD_75291 | JGI IMG/M metagenome (GOLD analysis project Ga0075428, IMG submission 75291) | Populus rhizosphere microbial communities from Tennessee, USA - Rhizosphere MetaG P. deltoides SRZDD2 | ecosystem: Host-associated > Plants > Roots > Rhizosphere > Soil | place: USA... | reverse complement strand
GTGCACGCGCTGCTCGCCAACGACCTCGTTGACGCGATCAGCATCTTCACCGTCCCAGTCGTCCTCGGCGGCGGCAAGAAGCTGTTCGCGGACGGCTCCGCGCCGAACAGCTTCAGGCTGACCAGATCACGCGTTTCGACCACCGGTCTCTTGATCGGCCACTACGACCGCGCCGGCGGCATCGCGATCGGCGACACCGCGTTCGATGCACCGAGCGACGCTGAGCACGCGCGGCGCGAGCGCATGAAGCGCGAGAACTAGCCTAACGTTCTTGCATCCAGAACGAAGGGGCATGCGCATGAGCGGCATGAGCAGCGAGGGGCTTGTCGAATTCTTCGTGACTGATCGAGAGTCCGCCACTTCTTTGTCATTGACGCATGACGTAGTCGTCGACATGCTCGAGGACTCGATCAGACTGACTTGGTCCTTGGAGGCTTCATGAGCACGGTCTCGCGTCGTGACTTCGCACGCTTCCTCGCTCTGTCAGGTACGGCTGCCCTGGTTCCCGGCACCGGGGCCGCGCAAGGATTCGAGTCGTTCGCCGCGCTTTCTCGTGAGCTCGGACCTCTGCCGCGCACACCCCTCGAGCCGGACGAAGCGTTCTGGCAATCGGTGCGCGCACGATTTCTGATTCCTCGAGACGTCGGATTCCTCAACGCGGCGAACCTGTGTCCGATGTCGCTGCCCGTGCTCGAGGCGATCGAGAAGAACGCACGCAGCTACGAGCTCAATCCATCACCCGACGCGCGCTCGCCACTCCTGCACGCGCGTGAGGACGCGCGCAGCCTCCTGGCCGAGGCACTGCGTGTCACGCCGGAAGAGTTGGTGCTCACGAGAAACACGACCGAAGGCAACAACTTCGTGTCGAGCGGACTCACACTCGGCGCCGGCGATGAAGTGATCGTCTCGTCGGACAACCATCCGAGCAACCTCAACGCGTGGCGGCAGAAGGCGACCCGATTTGGTTTCACGGTCGTCACCGTCGCGCCGCCCCCTTCGCACCCGGGCACACAGGGCTATGTCGATCTGTTCGCGAAGGCGTTCACGCCGCGAACGAAGGTCCTCGCCGTCACGTACGTGAGCAGCAACGCGGGCGACATGCTTCCCGTCGCGGAGCTCTGTGCGCTCGCGCGTGAGAAGGGCGTGCTCTCGCTCGTCGATGGCGCCCAGGCGTTCGGAGTGCTCGACGTCGACCTGAGCAGGATCAAGCCGGACTTCTTCACCGGCTCGATGCACAAGTGGCCGTGCGGCCCGAAGGAGAAGGGCGTGCTGTTCGTGAACAAGGCCGTGCACGACCGGATCGCGCCGTCGATCTACGGCGTGTATGGGGGCGCGGTTGGCATTTCGAAGACGTTCGAGGCGGAAGGGCAGCGTGATGACGCGGCGATCGCCGCCGTCGTCGACGCGCTCAAGTTCCAGGGCGGCATCGGCCGCGCGACGATCGAGCAGCGTGCGCGCGCGCTGGCCGCCCACCTGATCGCGAGTCTTCAGCAAGTGAGCGGCGTCAAACTCTGGACCGATCCGTCGCCCGACCGCTCGGCCGCGATCGTGATCTTCAAACCAGGTAATCTCGATCCGCGGCCGCTCGGTGAAGCGCTGGCGAAGAACGAGAAGATCGTCGTGACGGCGCGCGCGGCGAACGGATGGAATCCCGGCCTTCGCGCCGCGCCGCATTTCTACAACACGATGGAGGACATCGATCGCTTTGTCGCCGCGATCGCGAAGTACGTGAAGAACGGCGGGCGAATCTGACCGGCGCTCCGCTCGCTTGACGCCTCTATATGCGCGGCGCATATTGGCGCCGCGCATATAGACGAGCTGCCATGGACCGCGAACGCTCCATCCAACGATTTCTCCCGCTCAGGCCCGTCGAGTTCGACATCCTGCTCAGCCTCGCGGCCGGTGACCGCCATGGCTACGGCATCATTCGAGACGCCGAGGCGCGTGGGCTAGGCCCAATACCGGATGTGGGCACCCTCTACCGAGCGCTTCGCCGACTTCAGGAGCAGGGGCTGATCGCACCCGCCGGACGCGTCGTGGCGCCGGACGCCCAGGACGAACGGCGCAATTACTACGGCATAACGTCGCTGGGCCGACGCGTGGCTCAGGCCGAGGCTCGACGGCTTCACGCTCTCGCTCGCGCCGCGCGCCTCAGCGGATTGCTGGAGGCGACGTCATGACGATCTCCAGATCGGAGCGCTGGTTCAGGCTTCTCCTTCGGCTCTATCCGGTCGACTTCCGTGAGGAGATGGGGGAGGCGCTCGTCGAAGCCTATCGCGACCGCTGCCGAAAGGCGGCGGCGCGTGGGGGCGCGGCGGCACTGACTGGAATCTGGTTCCGAGCGCTCGTCGATTCGCTTCGCAACGGACTCGGCGAGCGCGCGAGACCGGGCATCACCTGGCGGCGCACGGGCGATTGGGGCCGGGACGCGGAGCTCGCGATGCGGCGGCTGGTCCGCGCACCCGCGTTCACGCTCTCCATGCTCGGGACACTCACGGTGGGGCTGGGCGCATTCGCCGTCGTGTATGCCGTCGTCGACCAGATCCTCCTCGAGCCCCTGCCCTATCGGCGACCGAACGATTTGTACTTCGCGTGGCGCGATTACACGACGCTGTTCGATCTGAAGCGCGGTTGGGTGGCGGGGCCGGACATCACGGCGCTGCGCGATGCCGGCGGCCCCATTCAGGCTGTCGTGGGGCTCCGACGCGATCGGCGTACGCTCGCCGACGTGCGCGCTGGCGAGGGCGAACCGGAAGAGATCGCCACCATGATCTCATCGCCGAATCTGTTCGACGTGCTCGGCGTGCGCCCACGGCTCGGGCGGGGGTTCGCGGCTGACGAGGTCGGCCCGAACCGGCCGGGGGTCATGGTGCTCGGCTACGATCTCTGGCAACGCCGCTTCGCGGGCGCACGCACGGTGATCGGCACCGACGTTAGGCTCGATGGAGAAGTGTTCCGCGTGATCGGCGTGATGCCGCGAGACTTCCAATTCGTGAGGCACACAAGCCTCGGGCCTCCCGAAGCGGCGGACGCGTACATCACGTTCGCGTATGACCTCGCCGCGCGGAGCCCGACCCAGGGCGCGTTCTCGGTGCTCGTCCGGGCGCGTCCCGGGTCGACGCCCGACGCCGTGGCGGTCGCGGTCGGTGCGGTGGGAAAGTCCATCGACGAGCGCCACTTCAAGAAGGGACTGAAGCTCTATCCGGTTGGCTTGAAGTCCGACCTCCTGGCGGCCGTGCGCCCGGCGCTGGTCGTGCTCGGGCTGTCGGCCGTGTTCCTCGTGCTCGTGCTGGCGGTGAACCTCGCCACGCTGTTGCTGGCCCGGGCGATGCAGCGCGAGCGTGAGTTCGCCGTGTCGCGCGCGCTCGGCGCCAATCGAATCGCCCTCCTCCGCGCTACGCTGCTCGAAGCCGGGCTGCTCGGATCGTTAGGCGGGGTAGCGGCGACGCTCGTCGCGGTGTGGGCGACGCGTGCGCTGATCGCTCTCGCGCCGCTCGACCTACCGCGACGCGAATCGATCGGCGTGGACTGGAGGGTCGCAGTCGTGGTCGTGGCCGTCGGCGCGCTCCTCGGCGTTCTGGCCGGGGCAGCGCCGGCGGTGTGGGCGTCGAGGTCCACGCTGGCGTCGTTGCTCCGCAGCGCCGCCGTGCGAGGTGGCGGAGGCCACGGGCGTCTTCGACGGTCGCTCGTCGTTGTCCAGGTCGCGCTCTGCCTCGTTCTGCTCAGTACCGGCGGCCTGGTCGCCCGCAGCTTCGAGCGCTTGTTGCGCTCCCAGCCCGGATTCGAGCCCGCCGGCGTGTTGACGATGCGCGTGCCCATCGTGCAGGCACGATACCCGGCGAACGCGGACGCGGTGGCGTTTCACGAGCGACTCGCACGGGACCTCGCAGCGATCCCCGGTGTGGTGGCCGTGGGGGCGGCCAGCGCGGTTCCACTCACGGCGAATACCGATCAGTACTCGATCTCGCTGCCAGGAGCGCCGGGCAACACGGGCGACGCGGAGCACGACCGACCGCTCGTCGACTACATCCAGGCCCGGACCGGCTGGTTCAGGGCGTTAGGCATCCCGCTGCTTGCGGGGCGCGATTTCCGTCCCCCGCAGACCGGCGCTCGGCGCGAGGCTGTGATCGACCGGACGCTGGCCGCCGAGTTCTTCCCGGCGGGCAACGCGCTTGGGACGATGCTCATGGTCGGGGCGGACTCGATGACCGTGGTGGGCGTGGCGGAGCATGCCCGCCAGTATGACCTGCACGCCGATGGGAGGCATCAGGTCTACGTTCGGGACGATGATGACACGTACGGCACGCTGTACTTCGCGCTGCGAACGCGGCGGCGGCCGGGAGATCTCGTGCCCGACGTTCGCGCCGTCCTGCGTCGCGTGGATCCGCAGATCGCCATGTCCGAGGTGCGGTCGATGGAGCAGGTGGTTGAAGGATCGCTCCGCCAGCAGCGCGTGAGCGCCGTGCTCATCGGAGGATTCTCCGTCGGTGCGCTGCTCCTCGCCGTGACGGGGCTGTTCGGCGTGGTGGCCGGATCGGTGGCCCGGCGCCGTCACGAGATCGCGGTCCGCCTCGCGTTAGGTGCCGAACATCGGCAGGTGGTGCTCCTCCTGGTGCGCGAGGGCGCGGCGCTCGTGGTGCTCGGTGTCATGATCGGCGCCCCGGGCATTACCTGGCGGGGCGGGCGCTGCGGTCCATGCTGGTCGGGATCTCACCCTTCGACCCGACGACCCTCGGAGCCGTGGCCGCCGGGCTCGCGGTCGCCGGGGTAGTCTCGTGCTACTTGCCTGCCCGACGAGTCGGGCGCATAGATCCCGCCCGGGCGTTCCGGGACGGGTAGCGAAGGGCGGTTTCGTTCGTCACGTTGACGGAGAAGTGATTTTTGTAGCTGCGTCGGGCCGCACTCACTCATCCTGGCCGATCCGAAGATCGCGTGGACGCCTTCAGCTACCTCTCGGTCCTCCTCTCGATCATTCTGGGGCTTGGACTCACTCAGTTGCTCACCGCAACCGGGCGCTTGATTCGCCATCGCGAACGCGTGCGCGTGCACTGGTTGCCGCTGCTCTGGGCAGCCATCCTGCTGCTCATCTACGTCCAGGTCTGGTGGTCGATGTATGGCTTGCGCTTTCGCCGTGACTGGACGTTCCTGGCGTTTGGCGTCGTGCTCGCGCAGACCGCAACGCTGTATCTCATGGCAGCCGTGGTGCTGCCAGAACAAGTCGAGGACGGCGAGCTGGATCTCGGCACCTACTTCGACCAACAGCATCGCTGGTTCTTTGGGTTCTTTCTCGCCACGCTCATCGTCAGCGTTCTGAAAGACGTGATCCTCGGCGGGCGTCTTCCGGACCCGGTCAATCTGGGCTTCCATGTCGCGCTCGGTCTTGGATGCACCGCAGGGCTCTTTCTGCGCCGACGCCGCGATCAGGGAGTGCTCGCCGTCGCGTGCGGGGTTGCGATACTCATCTATATCGGGCTGTTGTTCGCGCACCTTCGCTAACGAGGACTGGCACCGGCGGGCCCCCGTTCGCTAACGACCGTGTACCTAACGAGCACCGCTCATGGGCTGGACGCTCCGCGCCCGCTTTCTTGGGCCCGATTGCGGGACAACTCGCGTTAGGTGGCCACATGCTGATAGTTACTCAAACACTCTTTCGCACGTTCGCTTCCTTCCGAGATACTTTGCTTGCGAGGCCTGGCGCCAAAGAGAAAACGGGCTGAACGTAAATACCTATGCCGCTTCTCCGAGCTCTCGCCTTCGTCTCGGCCCTCGGGCCGGGCAATCCTGCCGCCGACTGCAACGGTGTACCCACGACTAGCGCGGCGCGCGCCGTCGCCAACGACAACCGTGTCGCTGCCGGTACGCTGACGGGCGGAGTCCTCACCGTGCGACTCGTAGCCCGACAGGTGGCCTGGCATCCCGACGGCCCCCGCGGCTGCGGCCTCCGCGTGAACGCGTTCGCCGAGGAGGGGAAGCCCGCGCGGGTCCCGGGACCGCTGATCCGGGTTCCGGTCGGCACGGAAGTGCGCGTCATCCTCCGCAACGCGCTCGACGACGCGGTCCGCATCCGCGGCCTCCTCGAAAGGCGGCCCGAGTGGCTGGGCCTGACCTCCGGACAAGCGCAAGTCGCGATGGACTCGACCGCGATCGAGATCGCCAATGGGGGAACGCGGGAGATCCGGTTCCGCGCGAACGTACCCGGCAACTTCTACTACTGGGGGATCAGGAGCGCCGCCGACACGGTCCGCGCAAGTGGTCGTCTTCGTCCCGACCTCGCCACCAACGACGACGGGCAGCTCGTCGGAGCCTTGGTCATCGATCCCGAAGGCGGTTCGACGCGCGATCGCATCTTCGTCCTCACCCACACCCGCGTGACCGGTGCGCCCAGCATCGAGGATCCGGCGAGGGCGCGCGAGGTCAACGCGGTCAACGGCTTGTCGTGGCCGCACACGGAACGCGTGTCGGCCACGGTGGGTGATACGCTGCGATGGCGCGTGCTCAACCCCGCGGCGACCTCGCACACCATGCATCTCCACGGCTTCTACTACCGGATCACCGCCCGCGGCTTTGTCTCCGCGTACGACAGCGTGTTGCCGCCGTCGCGGCAGGAGACCGTCGTCAGCGAGTTCATGGCACCCAACCGCACCATGACCATGGAGTGGATTCCTGAGAAGCCAGGCAACTGGCTGTTCCACTGCCACTTCCTGATTCACATGTCGGCGGCGCAACGAGTCGATCGGGTCTTCGGTCGCGTGACCACCGCGGAAAAGCCTCAGCATGGCGATCACGGGGCCGATGCGATGGCGGGCCCGATCGTCGGCATCACGGTGCGACCAGCTCGCGGTCGCCCCGTCCCCGCCGCTCCTCCGCGGCGCGTCCTCCGGCTCTTCGCCAACGAGCGGCCACGCGTCTTCGGTGAGCAGCCGGGGTTGGGCTTCGTGCTGCAATCGGGGGACACCCCGCCTGCGGCCGATTCCATCCGCATCCCGGGGACGCCGATCATCCTAACGCGAGGGGAGCCGACGCAGATCACGGTGTTCAATCGCCTGCGAGTCGGGCTCGGCGTCCACTGGCACGGCATCGAGCTGGAGAGTTACTTCGACGGCGTGCCCGGGGTGAGTGGCACATCCGGGCGCCTGATGACCGCCATCCAGCCGGGGGACTCGTTCACGGTCCACATGACGCCACCGCGTGCCGGGACGTTCATCTATCACGTACACAGCGAGCAGTTCGACGAGCTGAACTCGGGACTTTACGGCCCGCTTGTCGTGCTCGAGCCGGGTCGCAGTTGGAATCCCGAGACGGACCATCTGTTCGTGATGTCCAACGGCGGCCCCGGAGATTCCTTCAACACGATCTTCGTCAACGGCTCCGCGACCCCGGCCGCGATCGAGATGCGGCGAGGCGTGGCGAACCGGTTGCGCTTCATCTCGATCCCGGCGAACGGTGAGTTCGTGGTCAGGCTGCTCGACGCGAGCAACAACGAGGTCGCCTGGCGCCAAGTCGCTCGCGATGGAGCCGACGTACCCGTCGAAGCGATCCGGCTCACACCTGCTCGGACCCGGGTGGACGTCGGCATCACGAAGGACTTCGAGCTCACCCCCGACCAACCCGGCGAGCTGGTCCTCGAGGTAGACCACCGTCGGCCCGGCCACCCCACCAGGCTGACCATCCGACTGCGGTAGCCGGCGCTGCCTTCGCTGCAACACTGGTCGTCTCGGCACGCACTCAAGTGGCACACGCCTAACGTGGCTTGGAACGGTCGAGCGGCCTATGGATCCTCGAGTCGCTCGCGTTGGTGAGATCCGCCCGCGGCTCAACGTCAGGCGTTAGGTAGCGAACCGCCATCTCGGACGGCACACATGCAAGCGCACGACTTGGACCGTATCGAGACCCAGCTTGGCGTGTCCCTGCCCGCCGTCTATCGCGCGACCATGCTCGCCTACCCCTTCCCTCCGCAGCACCAGGCCGCCGAGCTCTGGATGCCCGACGACGCGGCGGTCGTACTGGACATGAACCGACCGACCCCGGAGCGTCTCTCGGACGGGCAGCCGTGGCCACGACACCTGGTTTTCATCGGCGGAGACGGTGGCGAGGAGGACTTCGTCCTCGACACCCGAGCTGCGGACGCCCCGGTCTTCGCGTACGAGGCGGAATCCGGCCACCTCCGCGCCCTCGCTCCGGACTTCAGCGCGTGGCTCACCATGCTGCGGGACTGGGAAGCGGAGCTCGACCGGGATGCGGCGGCGATGCGGGAGGCGTACCTGCGCAAACGCTGGTGGCAGTTCTGGATTCGGCGCTACCCACCCTGAAAACCGCGAGCCGCTACCTACGGTCGTTGAGGCGCTTGACGACTCATAAGCGGTGACTTATTAATTGTTCGTGCAGAGCGCGGTCACGGTCCGAGACAAGATCTTCCATGCGCTGGCGGACCCGAGCCGCCGGGCGATCTTCGAGTCACTCACGCGTGGCGAAGCGGCCGTGAAGGACCTCACGGCGCGCTTCGAGATCTCGCAGCCGGCGATCTCGCAGCACCTCACGACTTTGAAAGACGCCGGGCTGGTGACAGGCCGGCGCGAGGGACGCCGTGTCTACTACCGGGTGGAGCCACGCGGAATGAAGCCGCTCATCGATTGGATCGCGTACTACCGTGCCTTCTGGACGGAGAGCGTCGATCGGCTCGAACGACTGCTGGAGACGATGGACGAATGACGCCTGTCGACAAAACCGCGCAATCGCAGAGCGAATCCATTTCGCTCGAATTCGATCTGCAACATTCGCCGGAGAAGGTGTGGCGCGCGCTCACCGACCCGGCTTTGCTCGCGGAATGGCTCCTCCCCGTCGTTGGGCTCGAGCTCGAGCCAGGGGCGGCGTTCACCTTCAAGACGCAGGCGTACCCCGGCTGGGACGGTACCGTGAATTGCCGGTTCGTCGAGATCGAGCCGCATCGGAAGCTCAGCTATGCGTGGACCGTCCCCTTCCTGGACACCGTCGTGACGTTCACGCTCACGCCCACCGCGTTAGGCACCCGGCTGTCCATCGTGCAGTCGGGCTTCAAGCCGGACCAGAAGCGGGAATCCGGCGGCGCGCGCTACGGCTGGAAGATGATGGGAGGCAAGCTGGTCGACCTTCTCGCGAGGATCTCATGAACTGGAACAAATGGATTCGGCAGATCCACCGTTGGCTGTCCATCGCCTTCACGGTGACGGTCATCGCCAACTTCGTCGCGTTGGGCGTGGCACAGGGGAAACAGCCTCCCGACGTGGTGACCTACTCGCCGCTGTTCCCGCTCGCCCTGCTCCTGCTCACTGGTCTGTACATGTTCGTGCTGCCGTACGCCAGCAAGTGGCGTAGCGGGCGGCTCACCAACCGATAGGAGCGACTACAATGGCCGGCAAGGCGAAGAAGTCGGCGAGGGTCGCAACGACGCCCGTCGCCAAGAAAACGCCAAAGGGAGGGAGCTCTCCCTCTTTACTGATCGATGCGAGGATCAGGGAGCTTGGCGACTGGCGGGGCGAGATGCTCTCCAGGATCCGCACATTGATCAGGCAAGCCGACCCCGAGGTGGTCGAGGAATGGAAATGGCGAGGAGTCCCGGTGTGGTATCACGACGGGATGATCTGCAGCGGTGAGACGTACAAGAACCACGTCAAGATGACCTTCGCCAAGGGCGCAGCCCTGAAGGACCCGTCGGGCCTGTTCAATGCCGGTCTCGAAAGCAACGTCAGGCGCGCCATCGATTTCCACGAAGGCGACAAGGTCGACGAGCAGGCTCTCAAGGCGCTCGTCGTAGCCGCCGCGAAGCTGAACGCAGCGAAGCGCGCCTCGCGCCGCTGACCAGATCGCGACATGCCCTCCAACCAACATCTCGCAGACAGCCACGATCTGATCCGCGTCCAGGGCGCCCGGGTGAATAACCTCAAGGACGTCAGCCTCGAGATCCCCAAGCGGCGCCTAACGCTGGTCACCGGCGTCTCCGGATCGGGCAAGTCGTCGCTGGTGTTCAGCACCATCGCGGCCGAGTCCCAGCGCCTGATCAACGAGACGTACAGCGCGTTCGTGCAGGGGTTCATGCCGACGCTGGACCGGCCCGAGGTCGACGTGCTCGAGCAGTTGCTCAGGCTTCTGGATCGCCTCGTCGACTCCGGGAAGTCGGTCATCGTGATCGAGCATCACCAGGCGGTCATGGCGCACGCCGACTGGATCATCGACCTCGGCCCGGGCGCAGGCCATGATGGCGGGCGGATCGTGTTCGAGGGCAGCCCCGCCGACCTGGTGGCGAAGAAGCCGACGCTGACCGGCGAGCACCTGGCGGCGTTCGTGGGGAGCCGTCCGAAGGCCGTCCGATCCCGCTGAGCGAGTTTCCGTTCCCATCGGAACTGTCCTTCGTTACGAATGCAAACGTTTCCGCCGTGTGACGTACAGATCGTTCCTGCCGTATCCGCCCGCCCGATCCGAGAAGAAGTAGAGCTCCGTGCCGTCCCACGAGATGGAGGGCGCACCGTCGAACGTGGCGCTGTTCACTACAGCGCCGAGGTTCACCGGCGTGGACCACGGACTCTCGGTGCTCGGTCGTGTCGACATCCACACGTCTTGACCGCCGATCCCGCCGATGCGTCCGCCGACGTCGGACGAGATGAAAAGCGTCAGCTGATCGCGCGAGATGGTCGTTCGTGTGTCTCGGAACGGGCCTGACAGCTCCGGCACGAGCGTGGGCGTGCTCCACACGCCGTCGTCTCCCACGCGGGTCGTCTGATAGATGTCGAAGTTACCGGGGCCGCCCGGCCGCGTGGTGTTGAACAGCATCGTCGTGACGCCGGTCGACTCGTCCTCCCAGATGGTGGGACCCGCGTCCTCGAACGGCGAGTTCACCGCGCAGCCGAGATTCACGGCGACATCCCAGCCCAGATCGTCCTTCACACGCTTGCGGCGGGTCGCGAACAGGTCCGAGCCGCCGCACCCGCCGCGGCCGGCGCTGTGGTAGTACATCACGTGGCGGTCAGGCGAGAACGCGACGGCAAGATCATTTGCCGGCGAGTTGATGCTGGCTCCGAGGTTCACCGGTGGACCCCACGCGTCGTCGACGCTGGCGCGCTGCGACACCCAGATGTCCAGCCCGCCCATGGTGCCCGGCCGATCCGATGCGAAGTAAAGACTCCGGCCATCACGCGAGATCGTCGGATGCTGCTCGATGGCGTCGGTGTTGATGACGGATCCGAGATTCTCCGGCGTGGACCACGCGGACCACATCGCGTCATCAGCCCCTTTCTTTGTGGTGACCGTCGCACTCGTCACGGTTGGTGCAATCGGTTCGCCGGGCGCGGTGCAGGACGTGAGCGTCACTGAGGCGCACAACAGCACCGGAAGCGAGTGTACTGATCGCAAGCCGCGGAACATGGAGAGCTCCTGGTCGATGGAGGTGAGTTGCGGACGCACCGCACCCCGCCGGACCACCGCGCGCGAGGTCCTTGCGCGGTTGCAATCCGGCAGTAGTGTGGACAGAGCGAGCAGCGTTGTGAGCGGCTCGGTGACGATGCCGTGCGGGCCTAACGACCGTCTATCTGGATTACAACGGAGCCGGCGAAATCAGCTCACGACGCGCCCAGACGGATGCCTCCGTCACACAGCTTCTCCAGGCCATGCGAGAGGGCGATGGCGCCGCTCTGCATGCGCTCGTTCCGCTCGTGTACGACGAGCTGCGCGCCATCGCCCGCCAGCAGCGGCGTGCGTGGCAGGGCGACTTGACGCTGGACACGACGGCGCTCGTCCACGAGGCGTATCTCAAGCTCGTGGACCAGAAACGCATCGCCGCCGAAAGCCGCGCACACTTCCTGGCGCTCGCCGCGAAGGCGATGCGCCACATCCTGTGCAACTACTCCACGGGGAAGCGGCGTCTCAAGCGGGGTGGCGGTGTCGAGCACGTGACGTTCGAGGAGGCGGCAGACCTCGTCGATCGCCTGAGGCTCTCCGACGATGACGTGGAGCTGCTGAACGCCCTGCAGGACGCGCTCGTTAGGCTCGAGGCGATCGACAAACGGCAGGTCGCCGTGGTCGAATGCCGATTCTTCGGTGGCATGAGCATCGAGGACACCGCGGTCGCGCTCAATACCTCATCGGCGACCGTCAAGCGGCAATGGACGCTTGCTCGCGCGTGGTTGTATCGCGAGATGAAGCGTCGGCTTGAGCTGCCGTCCGAATGACGACAAAGGATCCTCGGCTCAGCACGGTCTTCGCGCGCGCGCTCGACGTTTCGCGCGACGGTCGCGCACGTTTCCTCGACGACGCGTGCGACGGTGACGACGCGCTGCGCCGCGAAGTAGAGTCGCTGCTCGAGGCGCATGATTCCGCCGGGCCATACTTCGACGAGCTCGCGCAACGCATCGTTGCGCCCACGCTCGACGAGCTCGGCGTAGCCGCGGCTCCGATCGATCTCCTGTCCGCACTCCAGTCGACCCTCGCTGACCGCTACCGCATCGAACGCGAGCTCGTTGGCGGCGGCATGAGCCGCGTCTTCATCGCCGAGGAGCTCGCGCTCCGGCGACGCGTCGTCATCAAGACGCTTGCTCCGGAGATGGCCGCGACGGTGAATGTCGACCGCTTCCGCCGCGAGATTGCTGTCATCGCACAGATGCAGCATCCCCACATCATCCCGTTGCTCACCGCAAACGCCACCGGTCGCTTTCTCTACTACACGATGCCGTTCGTCGCGGGCGAGTCGTTGCGAGACCAGCTTGCCATCACAGGGCGGCTCGCTGTCGACGACGCGCTGCGAATATGGCGCGATATCCTGGACGCGCTCGCCCATGCGCACACGGCTGGCATTGTCCACCGCGACATCAAGCCAGCGAACATCCTGTTGAGCGGCCGGAATGCGCTCGTGGCCGACTTCGGGATCGCGCGCGCGATCGAAGCCGCGGTCGTGGAGACACGAGTCGGCGTGACCGGGGCGATCGGTACACCGGCCTACATGGCTCCCGAGCAGGCTTCTGGGGGCAAGATCGATCAGCGCGCCGACCTGTATGCGGCCGGCCTCGTGATGTACGAGATGATTGCGGGCCACGGACCATTCACCGCCGCGTCAGCGCGAGAGTACGTGGATGCGCACGCGCGTCGCGACCCTCCCGCCGAGCCGCTTCGGCGCCGAGACGTTCCCGCGCCGCTTGCCGAACTTGTGATGCGATGCCTCGCGAAGGACCCGGCGGCGCGTCCTGCGAGCGCCGAAGCCGTTCTCGCGGAGCTCGACGCGCCGTCACACCGCGGTTCGTTCTCGGCGACCACGTTCCGTCGTCCCCGGCTACTGGCAACAGCGGTGTCCGTTGCGATGCTCCTCGGCATCGGTGCTTGGGGCGCGTGGCGCGGGCGAGTAGCCGCGCGGCCCGTCGCGTCCGTCGCGGGACACATACCTCCCGATACCGCGATGCGCCTTTACCAGCGCGGCCTGGCCGAGCAACGTCGCCGCACGATGGAGGGCGCGATGGAGGCGATGAGTCTCTTCGAGCGCGCGATCGCGATCGACTCAGAGTTTTCGCTCGCGTGGGCTGCGACCGCGCGCACCGCGCAGTTCGCGAACATCCGCGGGTGGGTATTCCCGGGGCGGAGCAACGACTCCCTGCTTTCGTTGGCGGTCCGGACGAGCCGCCGAGCCGTCGCACTCGATAGCGGGTCGGCAGAGGCGTGGACGGTGGCGGGAAAAGTGGCGGGCACCGTAGACCTCGAGGATCGGGCGGCCACGTTGCACGCCGTCCAACGCGCACTGGCGCTCGACTCGACCTACGCGGAGGCGTGGTTCGAGCTCGGGCTTGCGTACGAGGAAAGTTTGCGTCCCAAGGAGGCCGAGCGTGCGTGGCTGCGCGCGGCCGAGTTGAGCCCGACGAACGTGCAGGTGCTCGCCTTTCTGGGCTTTCACCATCTCTGGTATGGCAACTTTCTCACGGGAGCGCGTTGGGCGGACAGCGCGATTGCGCTCGAGCCAACCTATGTGCTCGCGCGTGACGCGGCCGCGTTTCTCGCACTGGCGATGCGACGCCCCGAGGTCGCCGTACGGCACGCCGACGCGATGGTGCGAGCACGCGGCAACGAAGCGCATCTTCCGCCATCCGTCCTCGCTATCGCAATGGCACGGCAGGGCCACTTCGCTCGCGCGCGCCAGTACGCAATCGAGGCCGAGAAGGCGGTTGCCGCGCCGATGCCATCGAAACACGAGTCAGTGCATCTAGCCGCGGCGTGGGCAGCCGTTGGCGACACCGCCCGCGCGAACCGCTGGCTCACCTCATACGCGCCCCAGCGTGATCTGCACTTCCAGCTGCACGTAGCGCGCGATCCGGAGCTCCGCTGGGCGACACGCCGCGCGTCGCGTTAGGCACATGGATCTGAATAACGAGCAGCGCCTCTTGCGCTCTCGGACTCACCAGCTGTAGCGAACCCCCAGCTGGATCTGATAGTACGAGTCGACGTTGCTCGTGTCGAAGTGCCGAGTGGCTGGATCGAACCGGAAGACGGATCGCGCGGGTATCGTAGCCGTCTGGGCGGTATGCGTGAGCAGATTCACCTGCGGGGACGGTGTCGCGAGGCCGGTGGGAATCGCGACACGTCCCCAGCGGCGATTCAGCAGGTTCAGCAGGTTGAACACCTGCAGCTCGGCGGCGACGGCTTTGATATGCGGCACCGATTGACGCACCGCGATATTCAGGGTGTTCGTCCACGGCGTGCGGCAGCTGTTCCGCTCCATGATGCGGCCGCGCTGGCGACGCAGGCAGCCGGCGCCCCCTATGAACGAATCGAGCGCCCCCCGCTGTAACGCCGGCGAAAAAACCGTCGAGTCGAAGGTAATCTCCGCGGGATCTGCCACGTCTCGCGGGACGTATATGGGATCGTTGAGCGGCGTTCCATCGGCGTTGAGGTCGCCGGTCTGCTGATCGCCGCCCGCCAGGTACGTGAAGGGGAATCCCGAAGCACCGACGAAGTACAACGAGAGGTCGGTGGTAGAAGCGCGACGCACGAAGGCGTACGTCCCGCTCGCGACGACGCGATACGGCTGGTCGAAGTCCGACCTTCCAAGAGTCGGACTGTCCTGGCGACCCGTGACGGTACGGCCAAGGCGCCAGTTGTCCGACGCGGGACTCCGCGTAAAGCGGTGACTCTGCACGTCGCGCGCGCGGGCGTACGTGAATGAAAGGTCCGCGGCAAAGTTCGACGCGAAGGGTTTGTGGAGCCCCGCCGTCACGCTGTAGGCGTAGTCCTTCGATT
>Ga0075428_100004607_pt1 | contig 15248 bp, 9 predicted proteins | sample RhiMetdeltSRZDD2_FD_75291 | JGI IMG/M metagenome (GOLD analysis project Ga0075428, IMG submission 75291) | Populus rhizosphere microbial communities from Tennessee, USA - Rhizosphere MetaG P. deltoides SRZDD2 | ecosystem: Host-associated > Plants > Roots > Rhizosphere > Soil | place: USA... | reverse complement strand
GGGTCCACCTGGCGGGCCCGCTCGTAGCTGGCGCGGGCCTCCTCCTTGCGGCCCTGCCGCGCCAGCAGGTCCCCGCGCGCGATGTGGACGCCGCCGTGGCGGGAGTCGAGCCTCTCCGCCTCGTCGAGGAGCCGGCCGGCCTCCTCCTCCCGGCCGTCCAGGATCAGGATCTGCGCGAGCAGGACCGACGCGTCCGCCCTGGGCTGGATGGCCCGCAGCGCCCGCAGCGCGTCCTCCGCCTCCTTCAGGTGGCCCAGGCGCACCTGGATCTTGGCCAGCGTGTTCAGCACCGTGCGGTCGCGCGGGGAGCGGGCGGCCGCGCGCCGCGCGTGCTCCAGCGCCTCGCCGGGCCGTCCGGCGGCCAGCAACGCGTTGGCGTCCAGGACGAGGGTCGCGACGTCGATCATGTCCTTGGGGTCGGCCAGCGGCCCGCGCTCGGCCGGGCCCGCACCGCCCAGGTAGCCCAGGGCGTGGAGCCTCTCGCGCGTCTCCGGGTCCACCGTCCGCGCCGCGGGCGCCGCCGTCTCGTAGGGCGGCATCCGGTCCAGCATGCGTTCGAGCAGACGCGCCTGCGCCGAGCAGGCTCCCTTCCGGCCCGCCTTCCCGTCGAGCAGGTTTCGCCGCTCGTCCAGGTCGGATCGCAAGTCGTAGCACTCGGCCCGCGGCGCGAGGACGTAGCTCTCGCGCAGGCTCCGCAGTCCGAACAGCGGGGCCCAGCCGAAGTCGAGGTAGGGAACGAGCGACTCGACGTACACGGCGCGCCTCGGGTCGGCCTTCGTGGCCAGGAGGCTCACGCCGTCGCCGGCCGGAGGGTCCTCGACGCCGAGCAGGTCCAGGAGGGTGGGCGCGATGTCGGCCAGCGAGACCACGGTCCCGTCCACCACCGCGGGGGTGGGGAAGAGCCGTCGGTTGGCGACCACCAGCGGCACACGCACCGTCGAGCGGTACAGGAAGATGGAGTGCGTCCTCTCGTAGTGGTCGCCGAGGCTCTCGCCATGGTCGCCGACCACGATCACCAGGGTCTTGTCGCGCACTCCCGCGGTGTCCAGGCCCTGCAGCAGGCGGCCGAGCTGCTCGTCCACGTACGCGATCTCGCCGTCGTAGAGCGAGCCCGCGAACCGCGAGGCGAAGGGCGCCGGCGGATCGTAGGGCGCGTGGGCGTCGAAGTAATGGACCCAGAGCAGGAAGGGCCGCGCCCGGTCTCCGGACCGGAGCCAGGCCAGGGCCGCGTCCGTCGTCTCTCCCGCGCGCCGCTCGTTGGTGCCGCTGGCGAAAGCCGTCCCCCGGGTGACGTCGACACGGTCGTCGTAGTGGTCGAAGCCCTGGTCCAGGCCGAAGCGCGCGTCCAGCACGAAAGCGGAGACGAAGGCGGCGGTCCGGTAGCCGCGGGCGCGGGCGACCTCGGCGACCGTCTGATGGCGCGACCCGAGCCTTCCCTCCGTGTTGATGCGGACGCCGTGGCCGGGGGGCAGGAGGCCCGTGAAGAGCGTCGCGTGCGCCGGGAGCGTCTCCGGCGCAACCGTCACGGCCTCCGCGAAGCGGACCCCGGCAGCCGCCAGGCGGTCCAGGACGGGTGTGGCCGCGGGGCCGTAGCCGTAGGAGCCGATCCGGTCGGCGCGGGTCGTGTCCAGGGTCACCAGGAGGATGTTGAAGCCCGCCGCCGCGCCCGGAGGAACGGCCAGGATCGCCCCAGGACGCGCGAACGCGGCGCCGGGAAGGCCGGACCCCAGGCCGAACAGGATCAGCCCGGCCACGAGCCCGCGGACGATCATGGATAGCAGGATATACCTGGCTAGAATGGGTCCGTGCTGCGTACGGCCTCCGTCGGGACCCTCGTTGCCGCCTGTGCGTGGGCGGTGGCCGCGCCGCCACCCGCGACCCCGTCCCGGCCGGACGTCCTGCTGATCAGCGTCGACACCCTTCGCCCCGACGCCCTGGGCTGGGTGGCCGGACGAAACGCCACCCCCGCCATGGACGCGCTCGCCCAGGGCGGCGTACGCTTCCCGGCCGTCGTGTCACCGGTCCCGCTGACCCTGCCCGCGCACGTCTCCCTCATGACCGCCGTCGTGCCGCGCCGTCACGGTGTGCGGGACAACGGCCAGGTCCTGGGGCCCGGCCCGGCCATGCTGGCCGAGGTCCTCCGGGCCAACGGCTACGCGACGGCGGCCTTCGTCAGCGGGTACACGCTGCGCGCGCAGTTCGGCCTGGACCGCGGGTTCGACCATTACGACGACGCCTTGCCCCCGGGCGAGGAGGCCTGGCGCGAGCGGCCCGCCCCGGAGACCACGGCCGCCGCCCTGTCGTGGATCCGGTCCCAGCGGGCAGCGGGCAAACGAAAACGGCAGCCGTTCTTCGCTTTCGTCCATTACTACGACGCGCACGATCCCCACGCGCCACCCGCCCGCCTGGCCGGGGCGGGCCCGCGTGGCGCCTACGACGGCGAGGTCCGCTACGTGGACGAGGCGGTGGGGGAGCTGCGCCGCGGTCTCCAGGGTCTGGAGGCCGACGGCGACCTCTTGACCGTCTTCACCGCCGATCACGGCGAAAGCCTCGGCGAGCACGGCGAGGCCACGCACGGGTTCTTCGTCTACGACGCGACGATCCTCGTCCCGCTGGTCTTCCACCTCCCGGGAAGGCTCTCTCCGGCCGAGAGCGCCGCGGCGGCGCGTCTCGTTGACATAGCACCCACGGTGCTGGACCTCCTCGATCTCCCCGCTCTCCGCTCCGTCGATGGGGTCAGCCTGACGCCGACCCTGCGTGGAGAGCGGCAAGACATCCCATTGGCCTACCTGGAAAGCCAGCAGCCGTGGCTCGGCTACGGCTGGGCCCCTCTGGCCGCTGTCCGTTCCAAGGAGATCAAGCTGATCGACGCGCCGCGGCCCGAGCTCTACGACTTCCGCTCCGATCCGGCCGAGTTCTCCAACGTGTTCGACCGCAAGCCCGCGCTCGCCCGCCGCTTCCTCGACGAGCTACGGCGGATCGAGGGGTCCGCGCCGCCCGGGACGCGCCCGGAGCCCGACGCCCAGACGCTCGAGAGGCTCCGTGCGCTCGGGTATTCGGGCGGAGCGGCACGGCCGGCGCCGGCGGCCGCCGCCACGGGCCTGGCCGACCCCAAGGATCGTCTCCCGCAGAAGCGCGCGCTGACGGAGGCCGAGACCCGGATGCTCAGGCGCGACCATGCCGGGGCGCTGGCCCGCTTTGACGCCGTGCTGCGCTCCGAGCCCGACAACCGGCTGGCGCTGCTCCGATCGGCGGCGTCGCTCATCCAGCTGGGCAACCCGCGCGAAGCCGTCCCGCGCCTGGAGCGGCTGGTGGCGCTCGACCCCGATCACGCCGAGGCCCGCTACACGCTGGCCGACGCCTTGGGCCGCTCGGGCGAGCGGAGCCGCGCGATCACCGCCTGGCAGGAGGTGCTGCGCCTGCAGCCGCGCCGGGCGGTGGCCTGGTCGAACCTCGGGGCCCTGCTGATCCATGCCGGCCGCGCGCAGGACGCGGCGGTCGCGCTCGAGCGGGCGCACGCCCTCGAGCCGTCGAACACCGTGCTGGCCCAGAACCTGGGCGCGGTCCGCTATCGGCTGGCGAACTACGCCGCGCGCCAGGGCCGGGTCGACGACGCGCGGCGCTGGCTGAGCGCGGCGATGGACGCCGATCCGAGCCTGCGCGCCATGGCCGCCCAGGACGCCCGCCTGGCGCCCCTCCTGACGCGATGAGCCCGCTTCCGGGGCCGGTGCGGCGGTCGGTCCCGCTGGCCTTGGGCGCGGCGGTCGCCGGCGCGCTGTTCTCCGGCGGACTCCTCAGGAAGGGCGTCGTGATGGGGCCCGACTCGTGGGCCTACTGGGAAGGCTCGGTGTCGTGGATCGAGACCGGTCGCTATGCGTACTTCGGGGGGGAGGCCGTCACGTCCTTTCCACCGCTCTTCTCGTGGGTGCTTGCGCAGTTCCAGTCCGTCCTCGGCGTCTCGGCCGTTACGCTGGCCATCGCCGTGATGACGCTCGTCGCCGCCGCCGCGTCCGCCTGGACGATGCTCTACGCCGTCCTCACCGGCAGCCGGTCCCGACTCGGGCTCACCGATGTCGCGGCGGCGCTCTACGTTTCGGCGACCCTGGCCGTGTACGCGCAGATGCTCCTTTCCGAGACACTCTGGCACGCCCTGTTGCCCATCCTCCTGGTGCTCGTGCTCGTCCCCGCGCCGCCTGGCGGGTCCAGGGTCTGGGAATATTCCAGACCCTTTGCCGTTTCCGTGATCCTGGCCCTCCTGCTGTTGTGCCGTAACGCCACGGTGGCGCTCGTCCCGGGTCTTTTCTTGATGCTCTTGCGATTCGGCGCGGGAGGCATTGTCGTCCGGGCCCTGGTTGCCCTGCTCGTGGTCGCGGGCGGCCTCGCCCCCTGGTACTGGATACGGCGATCGCTGAGCCAGCTGGGGAACCACCCCATCGGCACCAGCCATGCGGGGGTATTGAAGAACGCGACGGAGATGGTCGGCGGGGTGGCCTATGCGTTGGGGCCGTCTCGCGGTCAGGTCGGGACGGTCCTGCTCTGCGGGCTGGGCCTGGTCCTCGTCTGGGACCTCGTCGACAGGACCCGGCAACGGTCGGAGATCCGTCCACGGCACGCGGCGCTGCTGGAGTTCGCCGTCCTGGGTCTATTCGGGTTGGTCGGTATCTTCAGCATCACGCACGTGGGCGAGCCCCTCGCCGGCCGGTTCGTGGCCTTCGCGGTGCTGATGCTGGTCCTGGTCGTTTTCGTCGCGTCCCGGAACCGGCCGCCGGGAGCGTTGCGCATCGCCGGCGTCATCGTCGGAGCCCTGCTCACCGCGGTCGCCCTCTACCGGGTGGGGGTCAAGTACCGCCTGGCCGGGCTCGAGCAGGAGGCCACGCCCCTGAACGTCTGGATCTCGTCTTCCTACTCGTCCGGACCGCCGCGGCCGAGCGGCGACCAGGTGCTCGTCGCGCCGCCCTCCTATCCGTGGCTGCGGCGCGGCGGCAAGCAGTGATCCGCCGTCGGACGGTCTTACCTAGCTGATCTTGAAGTCGAGCAGCTCGGTGGGCACCAGGACGCAGCCGCTGCCGGTGACCGACAGGTCGAAGGGACCGCTCGGGCCCGGGGGCGTGGCTCCCGACGAGTAGCCGTCGATGACGACGAAGTAGTCGAGGCCGGGCACGGCGTTCAGCACGACCGATTCCGTCGAGTCGGGGAAGTCGCTGTCGTCCACGCAGACGCAGTCGGCGAGGTCGCTGCTGCACTGGGCCTGGTAGACGATCAGGGCCAGGTCCCAGTTGGGGGCGGTGTCGGTCCCGCTGATGGTGAGGTCGCACGGGGCGTCCACGCGGATGCGATAGGCGCGGTCCGGGGCCGTGCCCGTCCCCGTGTAGACGGCGCCGCGGGGAAGGCTGCCCGCCGGCCCTCCGCCCGTGCAGCTCGTGGAGGCCGTGCAGGTCGGCGTCACGATGTCCGGCGGGAGGTCGTAGTCGTCCACCATGCCGATCGTGCTGTCGGACGAGTTGAACGGTAGCGATCCGATCTCGTAGGTGGCGGCGCTGCATGTATCGGCCGGCGTCAGCGGGGCCTTCTGTTGAAACACGCGCCGCTGGAGCCGGCCCGTGCGGATGGCCTCGGCCAGCTTGAGCTTGTAGGCGTGGAGCTGCTCCGGGGTCAGGCGGTCCACGATGGCCTTCCGCACGGGCAGGGCGTCCACGTCGATGTCCTGCGCCCCTGCGGTGGCGCTGACGGTGGCCGTCGCGGCGAGCATCAGGGAAGCGGCGAGCAAGCGCCTCATCGGTTCATTCTCCTTGATCGCGAAGCGTGTTTCCCCAGGGTCTGAACCTATTATAGTCCGCGGGAGCGTCGGAGCGTTGCCATGAGCGAGTGGGGACGGAGCGCGTGGTCCGTCGGCGGCGGGCCGGCGGCGGCGGCGGTGGCCGGCCTTCTGGCCTGCCGGTCGGCCGGGGCTCCCGTCCCCGCAGCACTCCCTTCGCCCGTGCCCGCCGCGCCGGTCCAGGCGTCTGCCGAGGCTCCGCACAACACCTTGACCTGGAAGACCGACGACGTGAGCAATTTCGGCTATGACATCTACAGGGCCGAGAGCGAGGCCGGCCCGTTCGTGAAGGTCAATGCCGTGCCCGTGCCCGGGACGCTCAAGCCCGGCAAGGTCCAGACCTTCCAGTACGAGGATCGCGCGATCGATCCCCGCAAGGACTACTGGTACTACGTGGAGTGCATCACGCTCCAGGGCGAGCGCCTGCGGTTCACGCCGACGCTCAAGGCCCCGGCCAAGATCCCGTCACGCCAGGAGTGACGCGGGACTCCCGTCCGCCCGGTAAAAAACCGTACACAAAAAAAGAGCGGCGGCCCCTGGGGGGACCGCCGCTCGGCGGAAGAATGGTATGCGGCGAACGGACTCAGTGCAGCCGCGGGAGCATCGGGCTGTCGAAGCTGAAGCCCGTGGAGGGCTCCAGCGCGACGGTCTTGCCCGACAGGTCCCCGTACCGGGCGTCGTGCGCGATGGTGAGCGCACCAGCGGTGCCGGGCGCCACGGTCGAGGTGTTCAAGACGATGGTCTGCTTGCCCACCATGCTGAACGGGAAGTTGCCCACCGCCGCTCCCGCCGGGTTCCAGAAGTAGACGACGCCGGTGACCGCGTAGTTCGTCGGGTTCTGGAGCAGCAGCACCGTAACCTGCGTACCCGAGTTGTTGAAGCGCGGCACCGAGTACGTGGTCTCCGCGAAGCGGATCCGGTAGACGTCCTCCGGGCCGCAGTTCGTGGTGCAGCCCGCGCTCATCACGCGGATGAACTCGGTGTTGACCTCGCTGCCGGTGAGATTGGCCCAACGAAGGCTACGGGTGTAACCGATGCCGACGGCCTGCGAAGCCTGGAGCACGGCTCCGCCCGCGTCCACGCGGTCGAGGGCCATCGTGGGGCCGATATCGCCGGACGTGGCGTCGGCCACCGCCTCGTACGAAGAGAACGGCTTCTGGCCGAGGGCGAACCAGTCCTGGTCCGGAAGCGGCGGGCCGCCCAGGTCATGGAGCTGGTCGGAGCCGTGGACGAGCTCGTTCTCAGTCGCCGAGGAGCCGTCGTGCTGCGTCTGGATGTCCCAAAAGTCGGCCCTTGCGCCCCGCCCGCTGACGAGGACGAGGCCGAGGCCCAAAACCAGCCAAGCATTCTTCCGCATGGCGACCTCTTTCCTTTGAATCGACCCGCCAACCCGGGCCTGGTCTGTCATGTGATTACGCGTGTCTGAACTCCTCGTGAGCCCCCTCATCAACGAATCCTCGGCAGGGCCGGCGAGTCGAAGCTGAAGCCGGTGGCCGGCTCGAGCGCGACGGTCTTGGCCGAGATGTCGCCGTAGCGACCGTCGTGGACGATGGTCAGCGCGCCAGCGGTGCCCGGAGCCACGGTCGAGGTGTTGAATACCATGACCTGCTTGCCGGTCAGCGTGAACGGCTGGTTGGCCACCTGGGTGCCGGCCGGGTTCCAGAAGTAGATGGTCCCGGTGATCGCATAGTTCGTCGGGTTCTGGAGCAGCAGCACCGTAACCTGCGTACCCGAGTTGTTGAAGCGCGGCACCGAGTACGTGGTCTCGTAGCCGCGGATGAAGTACACGTCATCCGGTCCGCAGTCGGTGTTGCACTGGCCGCTGGCCACGCGCACGACCTGATCGTCGATCTGGGCCGCCGTGTTGTTCATGAACCGGAGGCTGCGGCTGAAGCCGACGCCGATCGCCTGGCCCGCCACCAGCACCGTGGTCCCGTCGCTCGCGATCAGGTCCACCTGCAGCGTGGGCCCGATGTCGCCGGAGGTGCTGTCCACCACTGCCTCGTACGATGAGAACGGCTTCTGGCTGATCCCGTAGTCGTCTGCGACTGTGCCCTGCTGCGCCGCCGTAGAGATGTCCAGGTCCTGGAGGAGCTCGTAACCGTGGCTCAGCTCGAGAGCCGGATTGGCCGGAAGCGTCGCCCCCAACCCCAGATTGCCCGGAGCGAAGGTCACGCTGCCGGACGTCGACAAGTGTTGCGTTGCCTTGGCCTCGTTCCTGTGCTGGGACGAGGCGGAGGCCTTACTGATGTTCGCTGCGCTGGCAGCGCCGACGGCGGCCAGCCCCAAGACTACCGCACCCAGCACGTCGCGAGTGAGCCGCATAACTTCCTCCCTTTCGGCGGTAACGACCTTCCCGCGGCGGGCACCGCCCTCTTGACGCAGCAACCAGCGTCTAGGAGCGCTCATTCGGTCCCCCAACGGGTACGAGATCAGCGGCAGAGTGGCGATCCGTATTAGTAATGGTATTCGGTTCGGGTGTCAAGCGTTCTTTTTTGCCTTTGCTGTCGCGGCTTTTCAGGGAATCTGGGAGACGTCGGTCGCCAGCCTCCTCGCCACGACCTCCGGACGGTTCTTGTACGGCACGAAGTTCGGATCGTGGTAGGTAACGGACTCACCCACCATCGAATAGCCGCCGGGGACCTCGGGGTCGTCCATCACGACGACCGGCCGGGCCTCGGCCGCGCGTTGCGCGTTCGCCTTGGCCTTCAAGGCCTCCTCGCGGGAGCGGTGGTCGCGCTGCTCATCGGCCAGCACCTGCTCCTCGGCCACGGACAGCCCGGGCGACGGCGCGGCGCTCTCGCCCCCGGAGGGAAGCGGCGAGCCGGACGTCACGCGCAGGGCGGCGTCCTTGTCGCCGACGAAGATCCGCCACGGGCCGTTGGCGCCCCCCCAGATGAGGAAGGGCAGGTTCGAGTCGGCCAGCACCTGGTTGATCGCCTCTCCCTTGGTGGCGCCGACGATGTGCGCGTTCACGAGGTGGCTCTCCACCTTGGGATCGATCATCAGCGCCTCGATGGGCGCGACCGCGAGCATGTCGCGGAGCAAACGGCCGATGGGGAGGGACTGCGCCTCGACGTTGACCCGATCGTCGCCGGAGCGGGTGACGGACTGGGCCGAGGCCGGAGCGCAGGGGACTGAGGCGGCCACGAGCGCGATCACGGAAACCCGTAGCACGGACCGGAAGGAAACCATCGGGACCTCCAAGGGGATGTTCGGTAGCTTATGGCCGGGTCCAGCCGGTGTCAAGGGCGAAATCGACGTTGCGGCAGGACCGTCAAGGGCCAGGCTGACCAGGGGTTTGAGTTGCATTTTCGCTTCCAATTATACGGCCATCGCCGTGGGGCATCCCCGGGGTCCGGTCACGAAGTATTTGGTGGATGCAATCCCCGCGCCCGGGCGTAGGCGGCCTCCAGGCGCTCGACCGAGCGCTCCCACGTGTACGCCGATTCGACGAGCGCCCTTCCCGCCACGGCCAGCCTCTCCGCGAGCGCGTCGTCGGCGAGCACGCGCAGCAGCTCCGTCGCGAACGCCTCCGCGTCCGGCGCCACCAACAGGTGCTCTCCGTGGCGCGCCTCGAGGCCCGCGGCGGCCAGCGGGCTCACCACCGCCGGCGTGCCCGAGGCCAGCGCCTCCAGCGTCTTGTTCGACTGTCCGGAGCCGGCCTGGAGCGGCGCCACCGCCACCTGCGCCGAGCGCAGGCGCGCGCCCAGGTCCGCCACGGGTCCCACGATCTCGACGGCGCCGTCACGGCGGGCGAGGCGGAGGAGACGGCGCGGAGGCCGCGCGCCCACCACCTCGAGGCGCGCGTCGGGCCGCGATCGTCGCACGAGAGGCAGCACACGCGTCGCGAACCACGCGACGGCGTCGGCGTTGGCGAAGTAGCCCAGGTTGCCCGTGAAGACGATGCGTCCCTTCTCGCGGGGCCCTCGGCCGAACGGGAAGCGCGCGGCGTCCACGCCGTTGGGCACCACCGAGAGGTTCGCCGGCGCGCCCAGGGCGTCCCGGTCGGCCGCCGAGACCACCACCGCGTGCTCCGCTTCCGCGCAAACGCGCCGCTCGTACGCGCCGAGGCGCCGCGCCTCGAGACGCGCCAGCCAGCGGCCCGGGGCGCGGTCCCGCCCGGCGCGGCGCTCCATCCCGAGGGACAGCGCGTCCACGAGGTCCACCACGCGCGCGCGCGCCGGGCAGGAGGCCAGGTGCGGGGCCATGCGCGCCAGCTGAACGTGCGCCACGTCCCAGGGCCCATCCGCGGCCAGGGCGCGGAGGGTTGCGGTCATGGCCGGAGCGTCGTAGAGCGCGGCCTGCAGGGGAAGGCCGGACAGCCCGTGCCGGACGAGGTTGAGGCCCATCCTCGCCCCGCCCAGGGGAACGACCACGACGCGCTCGCAGTGGCGGGCCACCTCGTCGCGCTCCTCCGCCGCGGGTGGGCGGCCGGCGAAGGTGACGAGCGTGACGCGGTGCGTGCGGGCCAGGACGCGCATCTGATGGAAGGCCCGGAGCTGGTCGCCGCGGTGAGGCGGGTAGGGGAAGCGGCCCGTGAGGAAGAGGATTCGCACGCCTGCCTACTATAAGATCCGAACCCATGTCCCAGGGCCCTCGCGCGGGCGCGTCCGGTCCCGCGGTCGTCACCATCATCGCCAAGAACTACCTGGCCTACGCGCGCTCCCTCGTGAAGTCCCTGCGCCGCTTCCATCCGGACCTCGCCGTCTACGTCCTGTTCGTGGACGACGTCGCGGGGTTCGTGGACCCGGCGCAGGAGGACTTCGTCCTCCTCGACCTGGGCGTGCTCGACCTGCCCCGGCGGCAGGAGTTCCTCTTCCGCTACGACGTCATGGAGCTGAGCACCGCCGTCAAGCCGTACGTGCTGCAGTGGCTCTTCGACCGCGGCCACGGCAAGGTGCTCTACCTGGACCCCGACATCTGGGTCTTCGCGCCGCTGCACGACCTGTTCGAGTGGCTGGAGGATGCGGATGTGCTCCTGATCCCGCACCTGACCGGGCCGCTCGGCGACGGGAAGTATCCGGACGAGCGCGACATCCTGCTCTCGGGGACCTACAACCTCGGCTTCATGGGCATCGCCCGCGCGCCCCAGGTGGACGCGCTCCTGGCCTGGTGGGCGGACCGCTGCGAGTTCTACTGCGTCTCCGACATCACCCACGGGATGTTCGTCGACCAGCGCTGGATGGACCTCACGCCCGGGCTGGTGGACCGCGTGCGCGTCGTGCGCGAGCCCGGCTACAACGTCGCGTACTGGAACATCAAGCACCGGCGCCTGACGGGCGCGCCGGGGGCCCCGCTCGTCAACGGCGAGGCGGTCCGCTTCTACCACTGGAGCGGCTTCGACGCGCGAAAGCCCACGGCGCTGTCGAAGCACCAGAACCGCTATCCGGTGATCGAGACCGAACCGCTGCTGTCCATGGCCCGCGAGTACAGCGCGGAGCTGCTGGCCGCGGGGTACCGGGTCAGCTCGGGCTGGCCGTACGGGCTCGGCGTGTTCAGGGACGGCCATCCGATCTCCCGCGAGATGCGCGAGCTGTTCCGCGAGATCCCGCCCGGACGCTTCCCGGACCCCTTCGAGCCCGCGGGCGAGGACTCCTTTGTGAGCTGGGCCGTCCAGCCCCCGGCCGCGGGCGGACCGGCCCCACTCGTGGAGCGGATCCACCGTACCTGGTCCCGCCTGGACCGGTCGCCGCGCTGGCGCCGCACGCTCCCCGTGCGCGCCCTGCGCAAGGTGGCGATCAAGCTGCTGGAGCCCCTGCGCGAGGCCCTGGCGCGCCGTGCCCCGCTGCCCCCGTTGGCCGCGCAGATCCTGGCCCGCCGCGCGGACGTCCACAAGGCGTTTGCCATCCCCGGGGGCGGCGTGGACCGGCTGGAGTTCATGCGCTGGCTGGCCAGCGACGCGATCGTCCACCACAAGCTGAAGCCCGCGTGGACCGTCCGGTGGCTCGAAACCGCCGGGGCCCCGGCCGTGATGCGCCGACTGCTCGACCTCTACGACTCCGATCCCCAGCTCCAGGCGCGCTTCCCGCTCGCCTTCGTGGACGAGCACGACGCCGCGGCCTTCCTGGCCTGGCTCGAGGCCCATGGCGTCGAGCGTGGCCTCCCCGCTCCGGTGCTGGCCCAGGTCCGCCGCGTCTTCGCGGCCCACCCGGTGGCGCGCATCCGCGAGATCTACCGCAGCCGGGCCGATTTGGTCTCGGCCTTTCCCGACGCGCTGGGATCGCCGCCGAGCGAGGCCTTCGTCTCCTGGCTCCACCACTCCGGGAACCGCGAGCACGGCGTGGGCGAGGACTGGGTGCTGTGGTTCGAGCGTGCCCAGCAGCAGCACGTCTGCCTCCGCGTGGAGGCCCTGTACCGCGAGAACCGCGAGTGGCAGGCGCTCCACCCGCTCGGGCTCGCCCCCTTTGGACGCCGGAGGCTGCTCGATTGGCTGAAGGGGCCTGCGGGGGCCCGCGCGGGCCTCTCGCTCGCCGGCGTGGAGCGCCTCTGCGCGCCCGCGGTGGAGAGCCCGCTGGAATCGCTGCGGACGCTCCACGCCGCCGACCTCGAGCTGGCCGCGCTGTTCCCGCGCGCGTTCGAGGACGCGGACCAGATGGAGGGCCTGCTGGCGCGGCTCCACCGCGACGCGGAGGAGCTGGAGCTGGACCCCGAATGGCTGGAGCGCCTGGCCGCCGAGGTGCCCCGCCTGAACCTGCGGGAGGGGGCCACGGTGGTCGGCTACCTCCGCACGGAATCCGGCATGGGGGAGCTGTCGCGCTCCTCGATCCGCGCCCTGCGCGCGTCCGGGTATCCCGTCACCACCGTCGATGTGGACGACGCGCCGCAGCGGCAGTTCGACCTCTCGGTGGAGCACCAGGACCAGGGCAACGCGCTGCCCTTCACGATCGTCCACGTCAACGCGCCCGAGGCGGTGCGCCACGCGGAAAGGCTGCGTCCGTGGCTCGAGGGTCGCTACGCGATCGGCTACTGGGCCTGGGAGCTCGAGGACCTGCCCGAGAACTGGGCCGAGGCCTTCGCGATGTTCCGCGAGGTCTGGACGTGCAGCATCCACGCCGCCACCGCCATCGGCCGCTCGGCGCCCGTCCCGGTGCAGGCGATGTGGCCCGCCCTGCCCGACGCCGTGCCGTCCCCGCTGCGCCGCGAGGACCTGGGGCTGCCCGCCGACCGGTTCGCGTTCCTCTTCGCCTATGACCTGCTGAGCGAGAGCGACCGCAAGAACCCGCTGGGGCTCCTGGCCGCGTTCCGCGAGGCGTTCCGGAAGGACGACCGCGTGCACCTCGTGCTGAAGGTCACCAACGGCGACTTGCGCCGCGAGGACCTGGCGCGGCTGGTGGACGCCGCCGCCGGCCTGCCCGTCACGGTGATCGAGCGCTACCTGTCGCGGGCGGACGTCATGAGCCTGATCCGCATGTGCGACGCCTACGTATCGCTCCACCGCGCCGAGGGGTTCGGCTACACGCTGGCCGAGGCCATGGCGCTGGGCCGTCCGGTCGTCGCCACCTATTACTCCGGCAACGTGGACTTCATGACGCCGTGGAACAGCTTCCCCGTGCCCTACCGCATGGTGGAGATCCAGGAGGAACGCGGCCGTTACCGCAAGGGCGCGCTCTGGGCGGACCCCGACCTGGGCGCGGCGGCCGAGCTCATGCGCGCCGTGTTCGAGGATCGGGAGCGCGCCGAGAACGTGGGGCGCCGGGGGCGCGAGGACGTGACCCGGCTGCTCTCGGCGGCGGCCTGCGGCGAGCGCATCGTGGCGCGCCTGCGTACGATCGGCCGCCAGGTCCCGCTCAGGCCGGAGCCGGCGGCGCCGCGGCCCGCGCTGGTCCAGGCCGAGGAATAGGGAACCCTCAGGGCAGCAGCCGGGCCAGGTCCGGCTGCGCCTCCGCCCGCCGCCGCAGGCCCGGGTCGGCGGCCACCGCCTCGGCCAGGGCCTTGCGCGCGGCCTCGCGATTGCCGGCGCGCAGCTCCCGCAGGGCCAGCTCGTAGCGGGCCGCGCCGAGGTTCCCGCGGAGCACCGCGTTGTCCGGCTCCAGGCGCAGCGCCTCGCCGAACGCGCGCGCGGCCGCATCGAGCCGGCCGGCGCGGCCCAGCGCGGTGCCCAGGTTCGACCAGGCGGCGGTGCGCCGCGGCTGCAGCCGCACCGTCTCCATCCAATGCGGCACCGCCGCCGCGTTGTCGCCGGCGCGGGTCAGGGCGTCGGCCAGCGCGTAGTGCGTCTCCGCCTGCTCCGGGTCGAGCTTCACCGCCTCGCGCAGGCGCTCCGCCGCGGCGCGCGCGTCTCCCTTCTTCAGGAGCGCCACGCCCGAGCGCAGCGTCGCGAAGCGGTTCCCCGGGTCCCGCGCCAGGACCTCGTCGAAGCGCCGCGCGGCGGAGGCGAAGTCCCCGCGGCGCAGCAGGGCCTCGGCATCCATGAGCGCGTTGCGGTCCGCGACGCGGTCCTTCGGATCGGGCAGGCCCGGCGGCGGCTCGCCCCCCGCCGGCGCGCCGCCCACGTAGCCGAGGGCGCGCAGGCTCTCCAGCACCTGCGGATCGCCGCTGCGCTCGGCCGCGCCCGCGGGCGCCTGCTCGAAGCGGCCGAGCAGCGCCTGGAGCTCGGCCGCGCGCGTGGGCATCTTCGGCGCGAGGTTGCGCGTCTCCCCGGGGTCCTGCGCGAGGTCGTAGAGCTCGGGCTTCGGGGCGGCCACGTACTTCCATCCGCCGTGGCGCACGGCGGCCAGGGGGGACCAGCCGTAGGTGATCCACGGCTGCCGCGTCTCGACGTAGGCGGGCTCCGCGGGCGGCCGGCCGCCGGCGATCAGCGGCCGCAGGCTGACGCCGTCCGTGCCGTGCACCGGCGGCAGCCCGGCGAGGTCGAGGATCGTCGGCAGGAGGTCGATGAGGCGGGCGGGCGAGTCGCTGCGCGCGGCGGCCACGCGGCCGGGGAAGTGGACGATGGCCGGCACCACCACCGTGGTGTCGTAGATGAAGAAGCCGTGGGCGCGCTCCTGGTGCTCGCCCAGGCTCTCCCCGTGGTCGGCGGTGAACACCGTGAGCAGCGGCCCGACGCCGGCCTCGGCCGCGCCCGCCCGGAGGAGGCCGATGGCGTGGTCCACGTAGCTGACCTCGCCGTCGTAGGCGCCCCGCGGCCCCGGCCGCCAGAAGGCGCGCGGCGGCGCGTAGGGATCGTGAGGGTCGTAGTAGTGCACCCACAGGAAGAAGGGCCGCGGCGCGCCGCGCAGCCAGGCGAGCGCGGCCGCAGCGGTCGCGGCGGCGGGGCGCTCCAGGAGCTCTTGATCCCCTTCGGGCGCGGCGGTGAATCGGTCGTCGTAGACGTCGAAGCCGCGGTCAAGGCCGAACGACCTGGCCAGCGGATAGCCGCTCACGAACGCCGCGGTGGCATAGCCGCGCGCCCGGAGCAGCGCCACCAGCGTCTCCGGCTGCGCTCCCAGCG
>Ga0075428_100004606_pt1 | contig 15249 bp, 9 predicted proteins | sample RhiMetdeltSRZDD2_FD_75291 | JGI IMG/M metagenome (GOLD analysis project Ga0075428, IMG submission 75291) | Populus rhizosphere microbial communities from Tennessee, USA - Rhizosphere MetaG P. deltoides SRZDD2 | ecosystem: Host-associated > Plants > Roots > Rhizosphere > Soil | place: USA... | reverse complement strand
AGCCGCGTGAGCGCGGGGCACGTCGAGGTGTTCGTGGCCGACACCGGCCCGGGGATTCCCGCGGAAGTCGGCGGCCGCCTGTTCGAGCAGTTCTTCACCACCAAGCCGCAGGGCACCGGCCTCGGGCTGTCGATCTCGCGGCAGATCATCGAGGAGCATGGCGGCGAGCTCTCGTGGGCGAACCGGCCGGGCGGGGGCGCGGTGTTCACGATCCACCTGCCGACGGCGAGACGCGCCCATGTCTAGCGAGCGGACGCTGCTGGTCGCCGACGACGATCCGGGGCTGCGCGAAAGCCTCGAGCGGACGCTGACGCGCGAGGGCTACCGCGTGCTGCTCGCCTCGGACGGCCAGGCCGCGCTCGAGCGACTGCAGGCCGGCGGCATCGACCTCGTCGTCACCGACCTCAAGATGCCCGGCTTGACGGGCCTGGAGCTGCTGCGCGCCGCCAAGGCCATCGCCCCCGATCTCGACGTCATCCTCCTGACCGCCTTCGGAACGGTGGAGGAGGCGGTGAAGGCCATGAAGGACGGCGCCTACGACTTCCTCACCAAGCCGTTCCGGCGCGAGCAACTGCTGAAGCTCATCGACAAGGCGCTCGAGCGCCGCGACCTCATCGTCAAGAACAAGGCGCTTCAGCAGCGCCTGGACGATCTGCTGCGTCACGGGGCGATGATCGGTGGCAGTCCGGCCTTTCGCCGGATGATGACGCTCGTGGAGCAGGTGGCCTCGTCGAGCGCGACGGTGCTGATCCAGGGCGACAGCGGGACGGGCAAGGAGCTGGTGGCGCGGGCGATTCACGAGCGCTCCGCCAGATCGAGCAAGCCTTTTGTGGCGGTGAATTGTGCCGCGCTTCCTGAGACGCTTCTCGAGTCCGAGCTCTTCGGCTACGAGCGCGGCGCCTTCACGGGAGCGGCCGGGCGCAAGGAGGGGCGCTTCGAGCTGGCCGACGGCGGCACCCTCTTCCTCGACGAGGTCGCCGACCTCTCGCCGGTCACCCAGCCGAAGATCTTGCGAGTGCTCCAGGAAGGGGAGTTCGAGCGCCTCGGCAGCACGCGGTCGATGCGGGTGGACGTCCGGCTCGTGGCCGCCAGCAACCAGGATCTGTCCCAGATGGTCAAGGACAAGCGGTTCCGCGAGGACCTCTTCTATCGGCTCAACGTCATCACGGTCAACGTGCCGCCGCTGCGCGAGCGCCGCGAGGACATCCCGCTCCTGGCCCAGCACTTCCTGCGCGTCTACGCGGCCAAGAACAATCGCAACCTCGACGGTCTCACCGACGACGCGCTCCGGCGGCTGGAGGCGTACGCGTGGCCGGGCAACGTCCGCGAGCTGGAGAACGTCATCGAGCGCGGCGTGGTGCTGGCGCGCGGCTCCCAGGTCGACGTGGCCGACCTTCCCGCGGAGATCGCGGGTGCCACGCCGCTGCCGGAGGGCGTCCTCACCGTGCGCATCGGCACCCCCCTGGCGGAGGTGGAGCAGCGACTGCTCGACGAGACGTTGCGCGCCACGCGCGGCAACAAGGCGCTCACGGCGCGGCTGCTCGGCATCGACGTGCGCACGGTCGCTCGCAAGCTCGAGCGGCTCGAGGAAAGCGCCGAGCAGCCGCCCGGTCCCGAGCCAACCGAGCCGCGCTGAGCGGCGCGCTCAGGTCTTCGGCGGCGCCTCTCCGCGGAACTGCTTGCCGAGCTCCGTGGCGCAGGCGGCGACGGCGTCGGTGATCATTCGGCGGTAGACATTTCCGTCCGGCGCTTCGATCTCCTCGAGCGTGGGACTCTGGGCGGGATCCTCCGGACCTTGCAATTTGCAGAAGCCCTGCCACATCACGGTGCCGTCGTCGGTGTTCACCAGGCGCGCCCGCGCCGCGTAGATGAGCCGATAGCGGGCCCAGTTGGACGGGTAGTAGATGATGTTGCCGGCGCTCCGGACGTCGAGCACCACGGGGCGCAGGCCGCTCTTCTTGAGCGTCTCGATGTCGTCGCTGGCCGGCGCGGCGCTGGCGGGCATCAGGCTGGGCAGGGCGCCCTTGAGCTCGTCGCCGAGGCGCACGGCGAGCTGACGCGAGAGGTCGTCGACCTTGTTCTTTTCCATGAGGTCCTTGCCGATGGACGCCGCCCGCGCCCCGGCCACGGCGCCGCCGATCGGGCCGAAGAGGGCGCCGGTGCCGATGGCCTTGGCGGTCATGAGTCCCGGCGCCTCGGCCGGGTAGGCGACCACGTGCACGCTCGGGGCGGACGTCAGCTGCTGACGGGCGCCCGGAGCGAGCTCGATGAGGGCCGGCGCACACCCTGTGAGCGCGGCCAGGAACGCCACCACGAGGACGGTCGGAATTCGCATGCTGGCCTCCCGGGTCAAGGGGCGAGGATCCACGATTTCAGCACGTCGCCGAGTCGGGCCTGGATCTTCTGCCACTGCCGCGCGTGGTCCTGATGAAAGCGCGCGTGCACGCGCAAGCCGGTGGCGGGATCCGTCACGAACATCTCGCAGCGCGGTGACGACTTGGTCACCTGCGGCTCGGGAGCGTCGCAGATCATGTAGGTGGGCACGCCGTCGGGCCGCTGCCCGACGACGACGTAGTTGACGGAGTAGCCCTGGAGCGGCAGCCGTGCCTTGGTCAGCTTGGCGTCGAACTGATAGGCGGTGAGCCCGAACGCCTGCGTGGTGGGCGGCTCGGTGGCGATGAAGGCCTCGATGAGCTCCTCGGGCTTCGGACCCGAGTCCGCGCGAAGCCGTACGGACATGAGGCTCTTGTTGCCGCTGAGGTTGCGCCAGTTCTCCAGCGTGTAGCCCTGGAGGTCCGGCAGGAACATCGTCGTGGTCAGCTCGCTCGTCTTCTCGACCGGGCGCGCGGTGAGCCCCTGGGCGGTGACGTAGTTGGCCGGGATACGGAGCGGGCGGCCGCCGATCACGCGATCGAGGGGCGCCGTCGTGTAGTTGCGCTTGACGTTCTCCTCGGCCTCGCGCTGGAGCTGCTCCGGGCTCTTGTACTCGCGCGCCTGCTTCTCGTAGCGCGCGCGGTTCTTCTTGAGATCGGTGGCGAACACGACCAGGCCCTCGCGGGCCTCCGATCGGCGCTTCAGCAGCTCGTCGCTCAGCGGATCGAGCGTGTGCGCCCGCGCCCACGTCTCGTACGTCTTCTCGTCCCACCGCATCACCTTGGCCAGCGTCTCCAGCATGCGGACGATGTCCTTCATCGCGTGGGCGTTGATGCCCTCGCCGAGGGTCATGGTGGAGATCGTCACCAGCTGGCTCTTGTCGCCCGCGAGCTCGGGGGTGTACCGGGCGCGCAGCTGGCCGGCGTAGAACCAGAACACGGCCTGCTCGGCGTCACCGAGCTCGAACTGACGGGCGGCCGCCAGCATGAGCGAGAGCGGCTCGGCACGATCCGCGCCGGCGATGACGTCGCCGACGGCGGCCCGGACGACGGCCGCATCCTTCGAGTGGAGTCGCTCGTCGACCTTCGGCTCCTGCCCCCACGCGGTGGAGGCCCACAGCACGCACAGCAGCACGCCCATCGCACGCGACGCCGTCGGGGTAAACGCCATGAGCCAAGATAGCGTCCGGGCCGCCATCCCACCAAGAAACGCGACCGTCGCCGGAACGCCCCGGAACGTCGGAGCGGGGGCGATGTCGCGCTGGGTTATGCTGTGCCCATGAAAGCCCTGCTCCTGACGCGCGAATATCCTCCGCACATATATGGTGGCGCCGGCGTCGTGGTGGATCAGCTGGCCCAGGCGCTGAAGCGACGGATGGGCGTCGAGGTTCGCTGCTTCGGTGAGCGGGAGCCGACCGACGACGGCGTGACCGTGCGCGGCTACACGCCGTGGGAGCGGTTGAAGGCGTCAAAGGACGGTCCGCGCTTCGCGCCGGCGCTGGAGACGCTGTCGATCGGCCTGGCGATGGCGCGCGATCCCGTCGACGCCGACGTCGTTCACGCGCACACGTGGTATGCGGACATGGGCGGGCTGTGGATCCGGACGCTTCACCGCATCCCCCTCATCGTGACGCTGCACAGCATGGAGCCGCTGCGGCCGTGGAAGGTGGACCAGCTCGGCAGCGGCTATCTGCTGTCGACCTGGATCGAGAAGACGGCGGTGGAGGCGGCCGATCGCGTCATCGCCGTGTCGGCCAAGATGCGCGACGACATCCTGGCCCACTTCGCGTGCGATCCCGCCCGCGTGGTGGTCATCCACAACGGCATCGACCCCGATAAGTTTCGCCACACCGAGCGGCGCGAGCACCTCGAGCGGCTCGGCGTGAAGCCGCCGTACGTGCTCTTCGTGGGGCGCATCACGGACCAGAAGGGCATCTTCCATCTCCTCACGGCGGCCAAGCTGCTGCCGGCCGGCGTGCAGATCGTGCTGTGCGCCTCCGCCCCCGACACGCCCGAGATCGAGGAGCGCCTGCGCAAGACAGTGGCCACGCTGCCGAACGTGCTGTGGATCAACGAGATGGTGAAGCACGAGGTCGTCACCCAGCTCTACAGCCACGCGGCGGTGTTCTGCTGTCCCTCGGTGTACGAGCCGTTCGGCCTCATCAATCTCGAGGCCATGGCGTGCGAGACGCCGGTGGTGGCCTCGGCCGTCGGCGGCATCGTCGAGGTGGTGGAAGACGGCAAGACCGGGCTCATGGTGCCACCGGCGCAGCCGGAGGTCCTCGCCCAGGCGCTCACGCGCGTGCTCGAGAATCCTGAGCTGGCCCGGCGCATGGGCAAGGCCGGCCGCGCCCGCGTGGAGGCGAAGTTCAGCTGGGCGTCGGTGGCGGAGCAGACGGAGCGCGTGTACGCGGAGGCCATCGCGGAGTTCAAGCGCACGGCCGCCGACTAGCGCGCCGAACTTCCGCGACCATGGCCGCCCGCCCCCCGTCACGCCCGGAGCGCGCTGCGGCCCTCGCCGACGTCGCGGGCTTCGTGTTCGATCTCGACGGCTGCGTGTGGCAGGGCGAGCGGCTCAACCCCGGCGCGGCCGAGACGCTGGCCGCGCTCCACGGCGGCGGCCGCGGCGTCGCCTATCTCACCAACAACTCGCGCGCCCGCGGGGCCGACATCTCCGCCAAGCTCCGGCGGCTTGGCGTCACCCCGACCGAGCCCGCCCTCACACCGCTCGAGATCCTCGGCAGCGTGATCGCGGAGCGCTTCGGACCCTCGCGCGTGCTGGTGATCGGCTCGGCGGAGCTGGCGGCCGTGGTCACGGCGGCTGGCCACACGCTCGTCGACGTCGCGCGCTGGCGGGAGGCCACCGTGGTCGCCGTCGGCAACGACTTCGACCTGACCTACGAGCGGCTGACGGCGGCCAGCCGTGCCGCCGCCGGCGGCGCGCCGCTGCTCACGCCGAACGTCGATCCGCGATTGCCGCTCGAGGACGGGGACTTTCTGCCGGGCTGCGGCGCCATCGTGGCCGCGGTGACGGCCGCCGCCGGCGTGGCCCCCATCGTGGTCGGCAAGCCGGAGCCGCCGCTCTTTCGCATGGCGCTGCGCCGGCTCGGCGTGAGCGCGGCGACGGCGGCGATGGTCGGCGACAGCGTCACCTCCGACGTGGCGGGCGCGCGCGCGGTGGGGATGCGGACGGTGCTCTACGCCCCCGAGGGAGCGCCACCAGACTCCGCTGACGTGGTGGTGCGCTCGTTCGACGAGCTCGCGCGCCTGGCCGGCGTCGGCGCCGCCGCGCGCTGATCAGCGCTCGAGGGCGTACCCGCGCTCTCGCCAGGCCTCGAGCCCGCCTTCCAGCACGTAGACGTTGGTGTGACGCCGGCCGCGCAGGAACTGGTAGGCACGGAACAGATCGTCGCGCGGGCAGCCGCAGTACAGCACCACGATGCCAGCGCGGGGAACCTCGTCGACGCGCTCGGTCAGCTCGCGCAGCGGAAGGGACCGTGCGTGCGGGAGCCGCCCGGCCTGGAAGTCCGCGGCCGGCCGAAGGTCGAGCGGTTCCACCGGCTCGCCGCGATCCATGAGCGACTTCGCCGACTCCGCGTCGATGGTCAGCACCGGCGCCCAGGCGTGATCGGCCGCAGCCGTCCCCGGTGCCATGAGTGCGAGAGCGCCGAGGAGCAGCACCACCGCTCTCATGGGTTCGCGACGGTCACCGTCACGCTGCCGGTGCCGGTGGCGCCGGCGCTGTCCGTCGCCGTCACCACGAGCGTCTGCGTCCCGTTCGGACCGTCGGTGGTCCGCCACGGCAGCGTGGTCGGACGATTCGCGCTCGCCTCCGTCCATACGGTCGTCGTGCCCACCTTCATGGTGTAGTTCTTCGTTCCCGCGGCGGCGCCGTCGACCCAGATGGTGACCCACACCGTGCCGCTGACGGTGGCGCCGGCTTTCGGCGCCGTGATGCCGATGACGAGCGTGCCGCCGCCGGTGCCGTTCTGCACGGTGACGCTCCGGCTCGCGGTCGCGGTCCCGCCGGCGCTATCACGGACGGTGAGACCAAGGGTGTGGGTCCCGGCGGCGTAGGTCGTGGTGTTCCAGCTGAACGACGCCGACCCGCTGGAGGCGACCTGCGTACCGTCGATCGTGAGCGTGTAGGTGTACGGTGCGGTGCCGCCGCTGGCCGTCAGCGAGACCGTCGTGGTCCCGCTCACGGTCGCGCCGGCGCCGGGCGCCGAGAAGCCCGCGGTCAGCCCGGGTGGCGGCGGCGGGGTCGTCCCGTTCTGCACGATCACGGTGACGCTGGCGCTGCCGATGGCGCCGGCGGCATCGCGCGCGTTCACGACGGCGGTCTTGGTGCCGTCGGCGCCGTCGGTGGTTCGCCACGGCAGGCTCGCGGGCCGGTTGTCCGTGGTGGCCGTCCACACCGTGACCCCATCCACCGTCACCGTGTACGTCTTGGCGCCGGCCGCGCCGCCATCGACCCAGGCGGTGATCCACACCGTCCCGCTCACCGTGGCGCCGGGCTTCGGCGCGGTGAGCCCGACGTTCAGCGTGCCGGTGCTGTTGTTCTGGACGGTGACCGCGCGGGTGGCGGTCGCCGTGCCGCCGGCGTTGTCACGCACGGTGAGGCCAAGGGTGTGGCCGCCGTCTCCGGCCGTGGTCGTGTTCCACGTGAAGGTGGTCGACGCGCCGGACGCGACCTGCGTGCCGTCGATCGTGAGCGTGTAGGTGTACGGCGCCGTGCCCCCGCTCGCTACCATGCCGACGCTCACGCTGCCGCTCACGGTGGCGCCCGCCGCCGGTGCGCTGAAGCCCGCCGTGAGCGCCGTCGGGCCGCCGCCGTTCTGCACGCTGACCGCGCGGGTGGCGGTCGCCGTGGCGCCGGCGCTGTCGCGCACGGTGAGACCGAGCGTGTGACCGCCAGGGGCGTACGACGTGGTGTTCCAGCTGAACGTCGTCGACGCGCCGGAGGCAACCTGGGTCCCGTCGATCGTCAGCGTGTACGTGTAGGGCGCGGTGCCGCCGCTGGCCGCCATCGTCACCGTGGTCGTTCCGCTCACGGTGGCGCCGGCGGCCGGCGCGCTGAAGGAGGCGCTCAGCGCGGAGGCGGCGTTCTGCACGGTGACCGGGATGCTGCCCGAGCCCGCCGCGCCCTGGGGGTCACGCACGGTGGCCGTCAGCGTCTGCGGACCGTTCGCGACGCTCGTGCTGTTCCAAGGAAGCGTGACGGGGCCACTCGACGTGCTGGTGCCGGTGGCCAGCGTCTGACCGCCGACCGACAGCGTGTACGTCTTGGTGCCGGCGGCGGCGCCGGCCACCCAGATGGTGGTCCACACCGCGGTGCCGCTGACGGTGGCGCCGCTCTTGGGCTGCGTCATGGTGACTTGTAAACCGGTGTTCTGGACCTGGACGTACACGAAGCCGGTTCCGCTGTTGCCGGCGGCGTCCTCCACGGCGGCGCTGAGCGTGCGCGAGCCGTTGGCGACGGTGGTCGTGTCCCAGTTCCAGGTGACGGTGGTGCTGTTGCTCACGATCACGGTGGGCTGGCCGCCGTCCACGGACACGCTGAACCGATTGTTCGCGCCGGTGGTGCCGCCGACCTGGATCTGCACCGGGACGGTGCCTGTCACCGTCTGCCCGGGAGTCAGGTTGGGGAAGCTCACGCTGAGCTTGCCGGGAGGCGTGGCGTTGTCGACGCGCAGCGCCCGGGTCGCCGTCGCGGTGGCGCCGCTGCTGTCAGTCACCGTCAGCGCCAGGGTGTGCGGGCCGTCGGCGACCAGCTGCGTGTTCCAGGAGAAGGTGGCGGCCGCCCCCGCCGTCGTGGAGAACACCTGGGTGCCGTCGAGCCGCAGCGTGTAGGTGTTCGACGAGCCGCTGGCGCCGCTGGCGGCGAGGCCGACGCTCACCGTGCCGTTCACGGTGGAGCCCTCGGCGGGGCTCGTGAAGCTGGCCGTGAGGGCCGCGCTCTGGACGGTGACGATGCGCATGGGCGGGCTCGGGTCGTTCACGCCCTGGTTGTCGGTCGCGGTGAGCGAAACGTGGTAGGTGCCCGGAGTGTTGAACGTCACCGCGCCCGGCGTGGCGCTGGTGCTCGTCGCCGGCGAGCCGCCGGGGAAGATCCAGCGGTAGCCGGCCACGGTGCCATCGGCGTCGGTCGCGGAGCCGGCGAAGGTCACGGACTGCCCGGCCCGGATGGTGACGTCGCCGGCCGGATCGGTGATGGTGCCCCGCGGCGGCTGATTGCCCGGCGTGGAGGAGACCTGCACGAAGCGCGCGATCGAGGGGACGCCATTCGTGTCGACGAGGAACAGCATGTAGTAGCCGGGAGGCGCCACGTTGGCGTTCGGCGGCGCCGTGATGGTGAGGCTGCCCGCTCCGCGGGTGAAGCTCAGCGACACCATCCGCTGGTCCATGTCGAAGGCGTGCGTGTCGGCGCCGTTGCGCATGAGGGCGACGGAGGCGATGCTGGCCGCGTTCGGCGTGCTGACCTGGAAGCTCGCGTTGTAGCCGACCACATCCGGTGCCGTCGTGATGCTCGGCCGCGCGGCGGCGCCGCCGCCCGGCGCGAACAGGTACGCGGGCCGATAGATCTCGATGCGCTTCTCGTAGGTGCCCTGCTGCGGGTTGGAGCCGGCCGTCCACACGGTGCCGTCGGGCAACAGCAGCGCGACCGAGTGGTACATGCGCGGCACGCTGGCGCGGCCGGCGGGCGACCACGTCTCCGTCGCCGGATCGAAGAGATCCGCGTTCAGACTGGCCGTGCTCGCCGTGTTGTTCTGCTCGGAGCCGCCGAGGGCCAGCACCTTGCCGGTGGGCAGGAGCACGGCGTTCATCTGGATGCGCGGCGCCGACATCGGCGCCACCGTGCGCCAGCTCGGCGTCGCCTGCGAGAGGTCGATGATCTCGGCGCTGGCGGTGGCGGGGTTGTCGCCGCCCATGATCATGATGCGCGCGCGATAGCTGTCCGCCGCCGACAGCGGGAGCAGGACGGAGGAGCCGTACGTCCGCTCGCGCGTGTAGTTCGTGCGGGCCACGTTGGTCTGCCACGTGTTGGTGGCCGGATTGAAGATGGACGAGTCGATGCTGGCGCCGGCCATGAACACGCGGCCGTTCGGCAGCAGGTGGAGCCACGGGTAGAGCGGCGGAACGAACGGCGCCATGAACTGCGGGCTCCAGCCGCCGGGGACCGAGTAGATCTCGACGGCGTTGTTGGTGCCGCCGCCCTCCATCCAGCCCGAGAACGTCGCCGTGCGGCCGTCGCCGAGGGCGACGTTGGACGGATACCAGCGTCCGCGCGCCATGTCCTGCACCTGGATGAACTTCTCGGTGGCCGGATCGAAGATGGTCGTGGTGCGGATGCCGCGGAAGGGGTTGTATTGCAGATTGCCGCCCGTGATCAGCGCGCGGCCGTCGGGCAGCCACGAGAGGCCGTTGCAGAAGAGGTCCCACGGCGTCGTCTGGGTGGCGATGGTGCTGGTGCCGGGATCGTACACGCCCGCGCGATAGATCGTCTGCGTCGGATCGTTCTCGGAGCCGGCCACCACGAGGATCTTGCCCGTGTGCATCAGGCCGACGTGGACCGGGTTGATGGGCATGGTGTTCGACAGCACCGTCCATTGCCCGGTGACGTTCGTCTGCGCCGCGGCGGGAACGGCGAGCCCGACGGCGGTCAGCAGCAGGAGCGAGACGCAGATCAGCGCGGCCGTACGGTGTCGCATGATGGCTCGAAGTCCACTATCCGTGCCAAACGCGGAAGGCGCGAAAACACGGGGGAATCGGCGGGCGCCGACCGCGCATCTGCAGCTCGTTGCGCAATCGCGGTGGAGCGGTTCGTTCGCTGGGGATTCCGGCGCAGGGTGGCGGCGCCGCCGCCCTTAGATGAGCCGCTCGCGGAGGTGCCGCGCGGCGCGCGCGGCCAGCGAGGGCTTGAGCGCGCGCAGCGCACGCAGCCGCGCGACAGTGCGCGTCGACATCGCGCGCCGTGTGGCGAGCGCGCGGCGGGCGCCACGCATGGCGTCGATCACCCCGCGGCTCCACGCCGCCATCTCGCCGGCGCGGGCCGCGGCAAAGCCCATCAGCATCAGGTCGCGCGCGATGACGCCCACGGCGCCGCCCGCCCGGTGGGTGCGCAGCGCGATCCAGATGGCGTTGCGAGTGAACGTGTAGTAGATGCGGCTCGAGGGTCTCGCCGTCGCCTCGACGAGATGGCGGACGTGGACGGTCGGCGCGTAGACGAGCTCGTGGCCGGCGTCGAGGAGCCGCAGCGCCAGGTCCCAGCCCTCGTGGCCGATGAAGAGCGGAGGCCAGTAGCCGCCCGCCTCGAGAAACGCCTGGCGCCGGCAGGCCGAGGCGCCCTCGAGCACGTAGTCGGTGAGGAACTCGGTGTCCGCCCAGCGGTCCAGGTCGCGCGGGTGACACCAGTCGCGGCGCGAGAGCCCGCCGTCGGGCCCGAGGATCTTGAAGTTCACCACGGCCGCCGCGGGATGCCGGTCGAACGCGGCCACCCCGCGCGCCACGTCGTCGGGCGTCGTGAAGAGCACGTCGTTGTCGAGGGTGAAGACGATCTCGCCCTTGGCGGCGCGCACGGCCTCGTTGCGGGCGGCGGCCGCGATGTTCTCCGGCAGCGCCACCAGGTGCACGTCGGGAAACTCGTCGCGGACCATGTCCTGCGAGCCGTCGGTGGAGGCGTTGTCGACGGCGAGGATCTCGAGCGACGGCCAGCGCTGCTCGCGGGCGGCCGCCAGCGCGCGGCGCAGGGCGTCGCGACGCTGATAGTTGAGAATCGCGATGGTGACGGTGTCGCTCAATTGGGGACCTGGCCGCGGATCCACGGTCCAATGAGATTGGCGGCCGGCACCGGCAGGCGCTTCCACGCGGAGATGAGCGTCGCGAAGCGGCTGGTGTCGCGCTCCACCGAGGGTGCCGCGCCGGGCGTGGAGTCGATGAAGATCCACGGCAGCGTGTGCGACTGGGCCCCCCACTGGCGCTTGAACTCGAGGGTGCCGGCGTTGCGGAACGAGCGGCCGAGATCGAACGTTCGATAGCCCTGCTCGCAGGCGCTTCGGATCACTTCCCAGTACAGGACGAAGTTCGGGCACAGCGCGAAGGCTTCTCGCAGCGACGACACCCAGGACATCATGACCGTGTCGCGAAAGAAGAGGCAGACGGCGGCGCCCACGGCGCGGCCGTCGCGGTCGCGGACCACGAGGACACGCGCCGTGCCCGGCAGCTCGTCGAGCACGTGCCGGAAGAAGGCGCGGCTGTGCACGGGCGAGCCGAGATCGCGCATGTTCACGGCGAACACGCCGTAGAAGTCCTCGAGGGCTTCGCGTCCGCACCACGCGGCCGTCAGCCCGCTCTTTTCCCCCTTGCGCACGCGGTTCCGGCGCTCGGACGGCAGCGCCTTCCACATCGCGTCCGCCGTCGTGAGCGGCAGCAGCATGGTCACGCGCTCGTTCGCCGTCGGATGCGGCAGGGGAACCGGCTGAAACTGTCGCAGGCTGAGGCTGGCCGCGCCGGTCTCCCCGGCCACGACCATGGCCTCGTCGACGAGCGCCTGTTCGATCGCGCCCGGCGCCGCGGCGCCCTCCGTGGCGAGGACACCGCCGTAATCCAGGAAGGGCATGGAGACGAGTCGCCGCCCGAAGATCCGGCTCCGCATCGACACCAGAGGGAGGACGCCCACGGGCTCGCCGTCATCCATGGCCATCAGATAGACGGGGGTGTGGCCGTAGACCGAGGCGGCGATACGGCCCCAGCCGGAGAGATGAGCGACGGTGGCGGCGGGATGCTGCTCGACGAAGCGGTCCCACGCCTTGTCGGGATGCTGTTCGCGGACGATGGTGAGCATGCCACCGGTGCTGCGCAATTCCCGTACCACACCCCCGGCAGCCGTGATGCGCGTCAAACGGGGATGCGCGCGGGCGTAGACGGAATCGATTCGGCCGATTCATGACGCTTTGTGCACAGCGCTGGCCGCGGCGGTCCCACGCCGACAGTGTCCGCGTCGACGAGTGTCAGCTGTCAGGTGACGGCCGCCGCCCTGAGTAGAACGTAGAACTTCCAAGGTGCGCCGAATCGCCACTTTGCAGGCTTTTCTGGCTCTGGCGCGCCTCTTGCCGACCCTTCCGCCCCCGGGAAAAACAGTTCCCAGCTGTGTAAGCCGTACACGATTCGAATTTCTTTTGGGGGTGCACATGCGGCGTTCGATGGCAGCAGTCCTAACCTTGGTTATGGCGGTCACCTTGGCCGCGCCGATGGCCCGCGCGCAGGCGCCGACGCTCATTGGCGGCGGCCTCACCGCGCTGCCCACAGTAACGCTTGGACCGAACAAGCTGTCCAACAGCGGCTTTGAATCTGGCTCTGCCGCCCCGTGGTCCGGGGGGGCCGGCTGGTCGATGGATCAGCTCACGAAGCACGACGGCACGTTCAGCTATCGGCGCGATACCGGCGCGCCGACGGCCAGCACGAAGCTCCAGCTACAGCCGGGCATCTACAAGTTCTCGGCCTGGGTGAAGACCCAGAACATCGGGACCAGCGTGCGGCTGCAGTTCGACTTTCGCCCCGCCATCAACAACTGGGTGAATCTCGAGATCGCCAGCGGCACCGCGGACTGGAAGCTCTACGAGCTCAAGAACGTGGTGGTGAGCCAGCCGTCCACCGTCACGCTGAAGCTGGAGAACTTCAACAATCCGTCGGGCACGGCGTGGTTCGACGACGTCAAGCTCGAGGAGCAGCTCGCGCAGTCGGTGGAGGCTTTCCTCCTCTACCCGAACTTCCGCGGGATGCTCTTCGACGACGGCCCGTCCACCATGCGGTTCAACGTGAAGGTGACGCCGCCCGCGGACGACTTCGGGCGGTACACCGTGCGTGGCCAGCTGAAAGACGAGGCGACCGGCCAGGTGGTGGCCACGCAGTCGTATCCGGCCAGCGGCGATTTCCAGGCGAGCCTCGAGGGCGGCGGCATGCAGATGGGCCGTGCCTACCTCGCCACCTTCTCGCTGGTCGACGGCGCCTCCGGGAACGCGGTGTACACGTATCCGGCCTACCGCGTGTCGCGGGCGCCGGCCTCGGCGCGGCAGTCGATGAACGTCTCGTTCGACGCCAAGAACCGCGTGCTCGTCAAGGGCACGCCCCGCTTCATCCTCGGCGTCTACGACTCGGGCATGGGCTACAGCGCCCAGGATTCGTTCTGGGAGAACGCGCTGTGGTCGCCCACGGGCGATCGGCGGATGGACAACCTCAAGATCAACATGTACCTGAACTACTGGTACGGCGAGGCGCCCGTCGACGCGATGAACGCGCTGATGACGAACCTCCAGAAGCGCGGCGTCACCTATCTGCAGACCGGCAACTGCTTCGACAAGTTCCCGGCCGACAACACCTTCAACATCAACAACTCCGACGCGTACGTCCAGCAGCTCGGCTCGCACCCGGGCAGCGCGGGCTACTACACGATCGACGAGTGCATCTCGACGATGATCCCCGGCGCCTTCAGCCAGTACGAGCGGCTGCGCCGGCTCGATCCGGACTCGATCACGTTCTCCGCGAACTTCGGCAACCCCGACCTCCAGCTCTGGCGGGATGCCACCGACATCATCTCGACGGATCCGTACCCGCTGTTCTCCACGGAGCCGGCGGGCGGCTACAACCACCGCACGGTGGCGGACTGGACGGCCAACGCGCGGAATTCCGTCCAGAACTCGCGGCCGATCATGACCGTGCTGCAGTTCTTCAAGTTCACGTCCCTCGGACGCTGGCCGACTTTGACCGAGATGCGCAACCACGCCTACATGGCCATCGTCGAGGGCGCCCGGGGCCTCTGGTGGTGGAGCCTCGGCGACAACGCGCTGAAGGCCGTCTGCTCGGGCTGGTGCGCCGAGAAGACCGCGCACATGAACGACCTCAAGACGGTCGTGAACGAGATCGCCGCCCTCGAGTCGGCGCTGATCGCCGACGACGCGCCGGGCTCGCTCCCGGGCAACTCGAACACGAACATCAAGACCAAGGTGAAGGTCGTCGGCGGCAAGGGCTACGTGTTCGCATATAACGCGGCCAACAGCAGCCAGACCACCACCTTCACCTGGAGCACGGCCCCCGGCGCGGTGACGGTCAACGCCGAGAACCGCACGGTGGGCGCCTCCGGCAATTCGTTCACCGACACGTTCGGTCCCTTCGCCGCCCACGTGTACGTCATCGGCAACGGCGGCACCGCCGGCACTGGCGGCGGCGGGACAACGCCGCCTCCAGCGAACGATCCGACGGTGGCGTTCTCGACGCCGGCGCCGGGGGCGACGGTCAGCGGCACCGCCACGGTCACCGTGAGCGGCGGCGGCGGATCCGGGAGCGGCTACACCTACACGCTCAGCGCCGACGCGGGGACGGTCAGCGGGACCGGCCCGAGCTTCTCGTGGAACACGGCGTCCGTCGGCAGCGGTCCGCACACGCTGACGGCCACGGTGAGGGACTCCGCGGGCCGGACGGGCTCGGCCACGCGGACGGTGACCGTGTCGAACGGCACCACCACGCCGCCGACGTCTCCGCCGCCGACATCGCCGCCGCCGGCCGACGGCACGCTGAAGGTGGCCATCACGCAGCCCAAGGCCGCCACGTCGGTGAGCGGCACGGCGTGGGCCGTGCTGTGGATGGAGGGCGGCACCGGAAGCTCGAACACTTATAGCCTGACCCTCGGCGGCAGGTCGATGGGCTCGATCACCACCGCCAGCAAGGGACCGGTGTCGATGCCCTACGACACGAAGACGGTGGCCGACGGCAGCCAGCCGCTGGTCGCGACCGTGCGGGACAACACGGGCAACAGCGGCTCCGCCACGGTCAACGTGACGACCGCGAATGGCATCAGCACGCCGCCGCCGGCGACCACGCC
>Ga0075428_100004605_pt1 | contig 15249 bp, 10 predicted proteins | sample RhiMetdeltSRZDD2_FD_75291 | JGI IMG/M metagenome (GOLD analysis project Ga0075428, IMG submission 75291) | Populus rhizosphere microbial communities from Tennessee, USA - Rhizosphere MetaG P. deltoides SRZDD2 | ecosystem: Host-associated > Plants > Roots > Rhizosphere > Soil | place: USA... | reverse complement strand
CCCGCCTCGTGCGGATCACGGCGGCCGTCGCGATCGCGCACTGGAATCCGACCCAGCGGACTTTCGACGCCGGCGAGCGCGTGGTGAGCCTCCTTTCGGAAGCCGTGCTCACGAGCGGCGTCCGCACCGTGCAGAAAGTCATGGGCAACAACGGACTCTCCAACCGCCTCGCCGAGATGCTCGACGAGCTCAACATGGAAAGCTACACCCCTCACCGCAGCGTCGAAGAGGGCTACGAGGCCGTGGTGAACGCGCCTCCCGACGTCATCTTCGCGGACGAGACGATCACGAAGTCCACGGGCAAGGCGGAAATCGCCCCCGTGAACTACTTTATCAACGAGCTGCGGAAGAACTATCGGACCGCCAACGTGCCCGTGGTCGTGATAGTGCAGTCCGCGAAGCTGGCCGACGCCAAGAAGCTCTACGAGAGCGCCGAGCGCAAGGTTTGGGTCGTTCCCGAGAGCATCGATCGGCTGGGCCTGAACAACGGAGTGTTCAGCAAGATTTTCAGCGACGCGACGGACTCGAAGAGCGAAGCGACGCAGCTCGCGCGCTCCGCGGCCGAGGCGATCGACTACCTCGCGACGGTCCCGACTCGGATCCCGATCAAGCGAAGCGCCGACGCGCTCCGCAAAGTCCTGAAGAACCGGCCGGACGAAGTGCGGCTGCCCTCGATCGAGGCACTCGGCAACATAAAGGCTACCGAGGCGGCTGGAGAGCTGGCCGCCGTCTACGCGAACGAGGAGAACGCGAAGCCCATCCGCATCGCGGCCATGCGCTCGCTGGGTCAGGTGCTGCAGGGCCAGACGGGCTCGTCCGGCCAGGTCTTGAAGACGATCGTCGACGGAATGCGGTCGCAGGACCTCGAGCTTCGACAGGCGTCCTGGTTCGCGTTCTCGAACGCGAATCCCGATCCGAAAACCCGTCTCGAGATGCTGCTCTCGATGGCGCCCGAAGCGGGGGCTGCGGCGCCTGCGGGAGAGCCCGCTGCGGAACCGGCGACGGAGCCCGCCGCCGAGCCTGCGGCGCCCTCGGATGAGCCTGCGGCGGATAAGCCCGCGAGCGATACGCCAGCGGAACAACCCGCGGAGGAGCCCGCGCCCCCCGAGGAGCCCGCAGGGGGCGACGATTCGAAGTAAGGCACGTTGCCGTACCGTCAGCGCGGGACGCAGCCGGAGCGGCTTCTGGGAGTCCGCGATTGGCGCTGAAGGCGACCTGCAGCTTCTGCAAGAGAACTTTCTCGGCCCCGGACGAATACCGGGGCAAAAAAGTCGATTGCCCCTCCTGTGGCCGGCGGGTCCTCGTCCAGACTGAGGAGGACCTCCAGGCGGCGCAGGAGCGCGAAGAGGAGAACCAGCGGCGCCTCGAGGCCGACAAGGATCGCATCGCGCTCATCGAGCGGATGGACTCACGGGGGCGCCGGCGCGCGGGACGTCCGTATTACGAGGAGTTCCAGACCGGCTCGGAGGGAGTCCGGCACTTCAATCCACGGGGCCCGTCGAGGTTCCTGAGGTTCCGGAGCCTCGCTGATTTCCTCGTTCTCGGGGCCTACCTGGAGCTCTTACTCGTGGCGGTGGGTATCGGCCTGACGATCTACTTGAAGATCGCCGGCGTGCTGGAAAGCATCGCCGTGCTCTTCGTCGTCGTCGTCGCGTGGCTAGTCGTGGGAGGCGGCCTCTACCTATTCTTCAAATATCTCGGTGAGCTCGCATTCCTGCTGGCGGACGTGGGAGACCAGCAGAATGACCTGGTGCAGCTCCTGCTCGACCTTCGCGAGAACACGAATCCTGCGCCCGGAGAGCCCGGACGCGACGTGGAATGAGCCACGCGGCGGGAGCTTACTCCGCGAAGAAGCTGTCGAGGTGATTCTTGGCCGTCTCCGAGAAATCCTTGCCGAGGCCGCTCGAGCCGTCGTCGTTTCGCTTCCCGATGCCGACGAAGATCTTCTGGAGCTTATCGGCAGCTTCTTTCGCGTAGAGGCGCACCATACCGATCGTCGTCCTCTCGTCGAAGACGGTGGCGAGAATCGTTCGGTCGCCTACGAGCGTGAGCTGGATGTTGTCCTTGCGCCCCTGATGAAAGAGGACGGAAAACTCCTCCTCGCCGAGGAGGCGTGCCATCTCGCGCGTCGCGGCGTAGCTCCCGGCCACGAGGGCCGAGACCGCCTGCATGTCGAAATCGTCCGTGCTTCCAGCCTTCGTCACCATGTGCCCTTCCTTGTCGATGAGCATGTTGCACTTCGAGTCGGAAAGGCTGAGGAACTCTTTCAGCACGGCATTGATCTGGTCAATGTCGTCCTTGTAGAAGACGAGACGTTTCTCTCGGATATTGTCGCTGTCAGTGATAATGGCCCACCTCCTAGGCTATTCAGCCAAGCCCGCGCACAGGTATTGCTTGTTTGGTATCGTGATCCCTTGCCTACGTCTTGAGCCGTTACCCGAAAACTCCAGCGAAATAGAGAGCAGCCGCAATGACAGCAGCAGCTGCCACCGCGACGACGGCAACCAAGGTTCCAGAGCTCTTTTTCGGAGCCGCGTCGGTCTTGGGGGCCGGAGCAGGAACGGCAGAAGCCTTGCGTCGGACTCCAGCGTCCGCGCCAGGAGCTTTCCGTTCGATGGCCTTGACTCCCGGTGATTCGGAGACGTGCTCGCGGATGACACGGCCGCCCTGCTTGCCTTGCGTATGCCCTTTAGCCTCGCGCGCTGCAGGCGCGGATGCCGCGGGAGCCGCAGAGCGCCCCGCCGCCGAGGCCCCGCCGCCGCCCCCGGCCATGGCGGCCACGGGGACCTGGGCGCGCGCTCGAGAGGCCTGCGCCGGGGCAGCCTCCTTCGTGTCGGACACCTTGCGCTGGCCTTTTACGGCCATCGAAGCTTGCTGCCGGTTCAAACTCTCCAGAACCATCTGGGAGAGCTTCTTCAGGGTCGGGAATACTCCCTCGCCCGTCACGGCCACGGCCTCGAAGTACGGTGCCTTGTGCTTGTTGAGCTTTTCCTCGAGCTCCGACACGCCGTACACGTCGGGAAGGTCGCGCTTGTTGTACTGGAGGACGAGCGGGATCGTAGAAATGTCCATCCCGTACTCCCTCAGGTTCTCCTCCAGGTTGGAGTAGGACTCGAGGTTCTCATCCATTTTTCCCCGGCGCGAGTCGGCGACGAAAACGATCCCGTCCGCGCCCTGGAGGACCAGCTTCCTCGTCGAGTTGTAATAGACCTGGCCGGGAACGGTGTAGATCTGGAACTTCGTGGTCATTCCAGCCACCGGGCCGAGGTTCAGAGGGAGGAAGTCGAAGAACAAAGTTCGGTCGCCCTCCGTCGCGATCGAGGTGAGCTCGCCTACATTATTGGCCGGTGCCTTGGAATGGACGACTTCCAGGTTCGTCGTCTTGCCGCTCAGGCCAGGCCCGTAGTAGACGAGCTTGCAGTTGACCTCTTTCAGCGCGAAGTTGATCTGTACCATTTTCGGAGTCGCTCCAGTTCTTACCCCTCAAGCGATTCGGCGATTGCAAATCTTCCGAATCGCTTCTTGGATCGGCGCGGCGTTGCCATCGATTTCTGTATCGGAGTCCGAAACCAGAACTAGATAGGAATTCGGCATGTCATAGAACATGACTTTACCGTTCGCCGCGGTCAGGCTGCACGACCTCAAGTCGCCCTTCGTCTTCAACAGCGAAAAGTTGCGCTTCAAGGAGAGGAGGAGCGAAGCGGCGAATGCCGCCATGGAGTCTTCCTCGAATCCGGGGCCGAGGGCAGCGGCCACCATGATTCCATCGGGTGTGATGACCATGCTCCCGCTGATCCCCGTCTCTTGATTCAACCTCGTTAGAATTCCTCGCATGGCACCTTACAGCGTATGCAACGCCAGCTGCTCTATGGCCGTCTCGAGCGGCTTGCACGAAGCCGGGCCCTCGAGGAAAGCCAGGACGCTCAGTTCATCCATGGATCGAAGCAGGACCTGCCAACCGTCTCCCGTCAGGACGCAGGACTCGAGCGCGCCGATGCCGATGCGGTCGGCGTCCGCTCTGCAGCTCTTCACCATGCCGTGAATGACCGCGTCTCCAACGCTGAAGTCGAAGACGTCGCTCACTCGGACGATCTTGGCAATGGACCCGCCCTTGCCGTCGAAGACGAATGCTCCCAGCGTTTCCGGAATTTCCGCAGCTTTCTCGACGATCCGCTGGGCGAGCTCGACGTGCGTCTCGCTCGTGCCCGAGGCCGGCTGGGCAATGCTCGTCTGGAAGGCGCTGAGGCGCGACACGTCGCCCCGGACCTGAGGCCCGGCGGCCGCCTGTTTGATCTGCGTCTTGAGCGCGAGCGCCTTGGCGTCGCCAGGAGCGCGCTTCAGAAGCAGGTCGATAAAGCGGCCCGCTTCCCTGTAGAGCCGAGCGTGCGCGCACGTCAGCGCCAGGAAGAACAGAACTTTCAGATTGTCCGGATTGTGATCTCTGGCGAGCCGCAGATGCTTCAGCGACTCCGTCAGGTCGGCGGGATGGTGGAGCGCGCGGAACCTGTTGAAGAAAGTCTGCGCGATCGCGAATTCGATCCGCCAGTTATTCGGATGCGCAGGCGCCACTTGGCCGAGGATCGCCAGAGCTTTCTCGAACTCTCCGAGAGTCCTCAGCAAGTCGGCTGCCCGCACGAAGTTCTCCAACCGCTTGTCGTGCTTCAAGCTCCGCATGGCGCTGCTGAGAAGATCCTTCGCGTAGCGCGCCCGGATGCTTTCATACACCTTGTTGACGGCGGGGCTCTCCGGAAACTCGCGGCGCCCCGTCGCGATCGCGGAGTAGGCCTCGTTGACTTTCCCGATGCGGAGCAGCGCGCGCGACAGACGCACTGCGCTGCCGGCGTCGGGATGCGATTCGAACCGAGCGCGGGCCCATCGCAGGCCGATCGCATGGATCGGAAAGAAGATCTTCGAGAATAGAAGCGTCACGTGCGTCTCGGCCCTCGGATATGGCCCCTCAGGAATTCTCGCGCGACGGAGCGGGCGTTGTCAGTTCGAGGATAGGATGACCCGTGCAAAGCGGCAACCGGAGCTGCCGGCGCGCGTCCTCGGTTCGCACTCGCTTTGCTGAGCACAGCTCGACTCCGCCTTTCGGGAACTTCTCACAACCGTCCTCACGACGGCCTTCGCGCATCGGCCGCATCGACGTTCCGAAAACCCTCGAGCGCCAGGAATATCAGTCGATTGTGAAGCAGTAGAAATTGTGATCTTCCGAGCCCACGAAATACTTGCCCTTCGCGATCACTCCGCGGCTGAGCAAGCCTTTCTGTTCTTTTTCGGAATAGCCCAGCGTGTTGTAAGCCCAGATCGTCGTCCCGGACCACAAGTCCATGCAGAAGACCTGCCCGTGCGCTGTTCCCAGCAGGAGGTTGTTTCGGAAGACGACTCCTTCGCTGGAAGAAAAAGTCATATCCGGCACTTCCCGCGTCCACTTGAGCTGCCCGGTGACGCTGAAGCATTGCAGGCTGCCCGCTGCCGTCGAAACGAGCAGCCACTCGCCGTCGACGGTCGGCGGCGCGAGGACCGGCCCGCCGCAGTTCTTCGTCCACACGACCTCCTCGCGTTCGAGGTCGAGGCAGAGGATCTTGCCCTGGGCCGTGCCCTGGAAGTAGAGCCCTCGAGCGACCTGCCCGGCTGCGTTCAGCTCGCTGCCCAGCGACATTTTGTGCCGGATCTCCCCGGTGTCATGGTCGAGCGCGAGAACGTCCCCTTGGCTGGTCGCCAAGTAGAGGACTCCCTGTGCCGAGAGGGGCTGGCCGAGAATCTGACCTGACGGACTGGGGAGCGACCATCCCGCCTTGCCTGTCGAGAGATTGAACGTCGCAACGAGCCTACGATCGCAGTTGAGGGCTACCAGGCCACCGGCGCTCGCGGCCGAAGGCGCGGTCTTGATCGGCCACAGGTCGGGGGACGCAGCGAAGGGCTCGAAAGCGAGCTTGCCGCTGGAAGCTTCCAGCGCGTAGAGCTTCCCGTCGAAGCTCCCGAAGTAGATCAGGTTGTTCCAGGCGCCGATCCCGCCCGCGAAGTCCATGGACTCGGGAATCTTGAACTTCCAGAGGATGGTCCCGGACTCCTGCTGCGCGCAGTAGATCGTTCCGCTCCGGGTTCCGAAGAAGACCTTATCCTGCACGACGGCTGGGTAGCCCTCGATGGGGCCTCCCGCGGGGACCTGCCACGCGGCCATCTTTTCCAGCGGAATTCGCACTATGTGACTCGCGAGCGTGTTGATCTCCGAGTTCCCGATTCCATCGCGCGACAAGTCGCGCGGCTTGTAGCCGGGGCGAGTCAGGACGATGTTGAGGAGCTTCCTCGGCGGCAGGCGCAGAAGGATGGGCGTCCGGCCAATGACCTGGCCTCCCATGGAGACCTCGGCGCCTTCCGGCAGCGTCTCGACGCGCACGGGGAGCAGCAAGTCTATGGCCGCGCGCGAGTACGGGTACTTCGTGAAGATCTCCTGCCGCAGCTGGTGCGAGCGGACGTAGTCCTGTTTCTGCTCGGCGATCGTGGACTGCGCGAGCAGGTCCGCCGCCCGTGAGAAATACGTCTGGATGCGCTCGTCGACCCGCCGAGCCTCCGCGGCGCGGTCCTCGGAAAGGAGGGATGCGTCCACCTGGGAAAGCAGATCCGCGGCTTTGATGTACTCCTGGCCTTCGTACGCCAGTTTGGCCCGCGTCAGCACAGTCTCCGACTGGACCCGGCGCCGTTCCCGCTCCTGCTTGTCATCCTCCACCTTCTTGCGTTGGAGCTTGCCAATCTCCACGATGTGCTGCTTCACTGCCGACACCCGCGTGGAGTACGGGAATCGGTCCATGAACTGCTCCAGGCTTGACAGCGCCGCGCTGAGGGAGCCTTTGCTCTTATCGAGTCGCATGTTCTTTATGAGTGACGCATAAGCCACCTGCGATCTGTACTCGGTGAGCGCGAGGAATGCCCCTGCTCCGAGGAAAATCAGGCAGACGCCCCCCAGGAGGAGCTTCCGGCTGAGCATTCGCCGTGAGGCGCGCGGCTTTTTCCGGCGCTTTGCGGCCTGCTGCAGCTTCTCGGCCTCCGCGGGGCGGATCCTCGCGATCATGTCGTACGTGCGGCGGAGGTGCTGGACGTCCCCCTTGCGATTGTAGAGGTCCGCCGCAGTGAGCAGGCAGGAGACCGCATCCTCGGTCTGCCGCGCGTGGAGGTGCAAGTCGGCGAGCTCTTGGTAGAGAATCGCCTCCTCCGGGTAGAAGCTGATGATCTTCTCCAGCAACCGCGCTGCGCTCTTGGCGTGATCTGGGTTCTGCGCGCTGACCGCAACCTGCCGAGCCACGGACAGCGCGTTCCGGTTGTCCTGGGCGCGGCGGTGGAGATCGAAAAGCATCTCGAGCGCCTGCAGGTTTTTGGGCGCGATCTCGAGGATGCTCTGGAGATACTTCAGCGCCTGGGCGTCTTCCGATCCGAGGAGCGGCGTAGCAAGGATGAGGTAATGCTCGGTCAGCTCCGGCGCGGCCTTTTCCTTGTCTTTCTCGAGGAGCCCGATGAGCTTGAGCCTCGTCGCGCTGTCGTCGGGCTCCGAGGCCAGAATGCTGCGGAGCGCATCGATCGCATCTTCGGGCCGGAGCGATTTCCTGAGCCGCTCCGCCAGGTTTTTCCGTTCCGTCAGGTTGAGCGGCCGGACCAACTTGCGGTCGAGCAGGCGATAGAGCGCGTGGTGCACCTCGAACGAAGAGAGCGCGGTCTGACTGATGAGTCGCGCCACGCTGTTTTCGCCGTTCAGGAGCTGCCGGAGCTCCTTGAGGACCTTCGGCGGGATGTCGAGGTCTTTGGCGCTCAGGTTGTTCCTGTTGACGGGCGTGAAAATTTCGGTCGGCGAGGTGATTACCTCGCGGATCCTCTGCATCTCGTCTTCGCGGCGCAGTGCCTCCATGAGGACCGCATTCGCGCTGAGCACGAGCTCCTGTCCCAGATCGTCCGGCTGGAAAAGCTCGAGCGGCCGCCCGTCCGCGCCCGCGTTGAACTCGTACTTCACGCCTGGGGTGACAATCAGCTCGAGGAGCAGATTCTCGATCTGGTGGCAGATCAGAGTAGTGACCTGCTCGCGGGTCAGGATGCGCCGCGCGACCAGAAAGTCGCCTGGAAACGACTCGCCCGGGATCCAGCTCGAGAAAATGTTCTGGAATTGCGACTCCGTCAGGATCTTCTGCTTGGTGAGAAGATGCTTGAGCAGGTCCGGAGATTCCGGCTGAGAATTGAGGAGCCGCAGACCCTGCTTGAGGACCGATATCTTTCGCCGCACGGGGCCGACTTCGAGCGTCAGCACTCCCTCCTGACCGTTCAGGAGCAGGGCCTGAATGATATTGGAAAGCGGGATCTGAGAGACGTCCCCTTTGAAGGACACGAATTACCTTTCAGTGAATGCGCTTCACGAGAACAGCTGTCATATCGTCCTCCTGGGGACGTCCGCCGGCGAACTCGGTGAGCTCGCGGAGAATCGTATCCAGGGCCTGCTGACAGGACATCTCGTGCTTGATTTGACGCAGCAGAAATAGAAGTCGCGGTCGGCCAAAAATCTCTCCGCGGGAGCTCCAGCACTCCGGGAGCCCATCTGTGAAGAGGAGCAGGTAGCCACCCTGCGGCACTTCCACGGCGGCCTGCTCCAGGCAACGGTCGAAATTTCGGGCGAACGTGGGTCCGATCGGCATCCCGTTCGCCTTGACGATGGTCGGCTCGTGCCGGGGCCCGAACGTGACGGGCATCTCGTGGCCCGCTCGCGCGAACGTGAAGCGGCCCGTCGCGAGCTCCAGGGAGCCGTACAGCGCCGTGACGAAGCTGCAGCTGCTGAAATCGGAAAAAAGGTCGCGGCTGGCCTGCATCAAGACCTGCGCGGGGTTCGGCTCCGGCTGACCCTCGGCGCGCAACCGGATGACCTTCTTCGTGATTCCCATGAGGATGGCGGCATCGATCCCGTGGCCCGAAACATCTCCCACGAGAAGCCCCAGATGCTGAGGAGAAGTCTTCACGAAGTCGAAGAAGTCGCCTCCGATTTTCTCCGAGCTCTTGTAGGAGAACGCGAACTCGTAGCCCTCCGCAGTCGGCGGGCTCTGCGGCAGGAAGCGCTTGACGCACTTCTCGGCGGAATCGAGACCTTTCTCGAGCGAGGCGGTTCGCTTGAGCGACTGATTCAGATGGAGGATGCGCCGGCCGAGCGCCTCGGTGTTCTGAGGCGGCGGAGTGTTCCGCGCCCCGATCTCTTCGTCTCTATCCTGCCGGAAATCGGACCGCAGCACGGCCACCGCCGGTTTCTCGATCACCTGGTACCCCTCGTAGACGCCCGTCAACTTCAGCAAGTCGACGAGCTCCGACGGAGGCTGACAGAGCAGCACCTCTCTCTTCCGCGCGCGGTAGCTGTCTCGAATGTTTCGTAGCACTCCGACGATGCTCGAATCGAACTTCTTTTTCGAAGCGGGGTTCACTTTGATGTTCGTGAACTCGAGCCCGAGATTGGTCCGGCACTCCTGACAGTGTCTCTCCAGATCCTTTCCAAGCGCCGCTGTGTACACACCGGTCACTGAAAGGATCGTGAGGTCGTTGTTCCTGATGCGCCGGACGACCGCCTGTCCATAGTCGATGACGGTTGTTTGTACGTCATCTCCATCTTTCGACAGGTCGTCCAGCGATGAGGCCTGCGTGTTGCCTTGGCCTTGCATGCAACTCCGTTTGGACCGAGGACGCTACCGACTGCTACGTTCTGAGACGATGTTCTTGAGCTGAGAGCCCGTTGCAGAATGACATCCGTCCGGCCGGTGCCGCCGGCCGAAGCCCGGACGAAGTTCTGAAACAACCTCTTTGCAGTATATTTTCGTACACGAAACCCAGCAAACGGCGGTAACGTCCTCGCCGCCCGGTAACTTTCGCTCGACTGGACCCTTCACGGAGCGCTGGCCGAAAGAAGGGGATGCAATGGAATCAGCGTTCACCGAGAGTACCGAATGCGCGCTGGTCCGGGTCTACGCGAGCGTTCATCCGGCCGAGTTCAGCCAGGCGCTCGAAATATTGCTGGAGCGGTATTTCCGGAACCCACGCTTCACGCTGCTCACACCTTCGGAGGACGGTGCTCTGTTTTGGGTCGAGCACTCGACGTGCGCGGCCGTTCCCGCCGACGGGCCGATTCCGCTTCGCTCCGCCGAGCTGACTTTCGTCCATCGCGAGCGTCTCCTCGACGCCTGCTATGATGGTCCCATTCCATTGCTCACCATCCACGCCGAGGTTCTGCCGCTGCGGCGCGTCCGAACCGTGACTTTCGGTGGCGAGGTGATCGGAATGATCATCTTTCACGATCCGTTGCCGTCCGTGGATGAATCGCCTCCGGGGGAGATCGACCTGGAAGCTGCGCTCGGGCACGCGCTGAATGCTCTGGAAGGCATCTACGTCCGCACGGTGCAGGCCGAACGCCTCGAATGCGGGGAGTCGAAGCTCCAGGGCATCAAGGAGATTGGACAGTTCCTCGGCAATCTGGACCTGAACACCCTCCTCAGCCATCTGATTTCGGTCTACGTGCGGCTCACGGACGCCCAGGTGGGCTCGATCGTGCTCGACGATGGCCTCGGCGGCGGCGCGGAGTGGGGCTTGCCGCTGGAGGTCCTTGAGCAAGTGCGGGAGCGCGGGGGGGAGCCGCTGGCGAGGCGGTCGGCGCGTCGCGGCGAGACGCTGTTGATCCAGGATTACTCGGATGATTCGCGTTACCAGCCGATCGAGAGATTCCACGTGGACTCGTTCCTCTGTGTTCCGCTCGCCTCGAAGCACCGGATCCTCGGGACCGTCAACCTGATCAAAGGGGGCGGAGGGAGAGGCGCCCGCTTCTCCGAGACCGACCTGGCGACCGTCGTCACGATCTCCGCGCTCGCCGCGGTGGCGATCGAGAACGCGTTGCTGCACCGCGACCAGCTCGAAAAGGAGCGCATCAAAGCGAACCTGCAGATCGCAAGGTCGATCCAGCAAGGCATGCTGCCGGCAGCAGGGCTCGAGATCCCGGGGTACGACGTCGCGTTCATGGCGAAGACCTGCGACGAGACCGGTGGGGACTACTTCGACTCCGTGCGCCTCGCCGAGGACCGCGCGGCGTTCGTGATCGGCGACGTCGCAGGGCATGGAATCGGCGCCGCGCTCCTCATGGCGGCTGGCCGCGCGAACCTTCGCGCGCTTTTGACGGTGAAGAGCGACCTGCCCGAAGTGATGGCGAGGCTCAACGACCTGCTCGCTGCGGACCTCGACTCGGAGCGGTTCATGACTCTCTGCATTGCCGAGCTCGACTTTCGCGCTCACGTTTTGACCACCGTCAACGCGGGACATGACCTGCCGCTCCTCTACCGGGCGTCGGACAGCAAGGTGGAGGCGCTGGAGTCGACGGGCCTTCCGCTGGGCATGTTCGAGGGAAGCACCTACGAGCGGGGTATCGAGCGGCGGTTGGAGGTGGGCGACGCGCTCCTCCTCACGACGGACGGGGTCTGGGAGTGCACAAATGCTCAGGGGGAGCGCTTCGGGAAGCCACGTCTCGCCGAAATGCTACAGCGGAGCGCGGGAAAGAGTGCTCGCGACACCGTCAACGCAATCCTTGCGGAGGTGGAGTCTTACACGCGAGGCATCGCGCGGCAGGACGACCTGACCCTGATCGTCGTGCGCCGCTGTTCGTGAGCAGGCCGGGTGGCTTGTCCCGTCCTGCGAGCCCCGATACAATCGGGTCGTGCCTTCCTCCCATGAGCCTGGCAGCGAGCCGGAGAGCTGCACTCCCGAGTGCGGTTCCAACGAAAGCGGCTCCAACGAAAGCAGCGCGGCAGGCCGCTCCCCGATCGATCGGCGCTCCAGTGAAGTCATCGCTGAGGCTTCTCGGGCAAGCTTTCTAGGCGGCAGTTATGCATTGCCGAGCGAAAGTTCTCCATCGGCGCAGGTGCAGCCCCCGCCTCTGCCGGCGCTGACCGAGGTGCCGGCCCCTGCCACCGGCGCATCCGAAGCGCGCGGCGCCGCCGCTCCTCGCCCGGCGAAGCGCGAGCATAGCGGCTTCCTCGAAGCACTCGTGCTCGTCGTCGGCGCCTTGGTCATGGCCCTGACTCTTAAGACCTACGTTGCCGAGGCTTACGAGATCAAAGGGCGCAGCATGGAGCCGACTTTCATCAACGGCGAGCGCGTCGTGGTCCTCAAGAGCTTCTACGGCATCGTTCGAGGCGACATCATCGTATTCGCATCGACCGAGGACCCGACGAAAGACCTGATCAAGCGTGTGATCGGCCTCCCCGGCGAGACCATCGAGATCGCCCGGGGCAAAGTCACCATCAATGGGCGCGCACTCGAGGAGACTTACGAGCTCACGCATGACGCTCGGGAGCTCCGCGACACGCCCCACCGCGAGAAAATCCCGGAGGGGCATTACTATGTCCTCGGGGACAACCGCCCGGACAGCCACGACAGCCGCAACTTCCTTTCGATCCCCGCGGTGAACATCAAGGGCAAGGTCGTGGCGCGCTGGTGGCCCTTCGGGAAGCTTCGAACTTTTTGAAGCGCCTCGGCCCGCGGCGAGGGGCCCGCGTCCCGCCCCCGATTGCCCGGGCTTCGGGCAGCGTTGAGCCCGGCGGGCGGCTCCCGGGACGCACCCACCCAGACGGCGCGCTCACTTCGCTCGGTCCGCGGGCCAACGAGGCCCCACCGTCTATTGACTCCCCGATGGGCACCTTTATGATGGGCCGCTACTATCCCTTCTCCTGTCGGTGGTGCAACCCTCCCGCTGGTTAGGGCATTCCTGGCGAAGCCCATCGCGTCGCACGACGCGTTCAGCGCCGCCCACTGCGCCTCCCCATGAGAAGTCTTCTCGATTCTGCTAATTTGCTAAGTTGCTATGGGTCTGATTCAGAATCCCTGAATAAACACCGAATGGCCCCACGCTCGAGCCGGAACTGTTCAGGTTTCCTCGACGACGGAGGTTTGCATTGAGCGCGTTCAACAAGAATTCCGTCGGGCAGATCCTGAAGGCGATGGGCGCCGTCGACGACGGCCAGATCCAGAAGGCACTCGAGTACTCCAAGGCGAACGGAGTCAAAATCGGTGAGGCTTTCGTCAAGACTTCATCCTGCACGCAGCAGCTGGTCTCAAAAGCGCTTGCCAAGCACTGGGGGCTCCCTTTCGCGAACCTCGCGAAAGGCGAGATCAAGAAAGAGATCATCGCGCTCGTGCCGAAGGACGTCGCCGTCGAGAACTCGATCGTGCCGGTGACGCGCAAGAACGGCACGCTGATCGTCGCCATGAAGGGCCTCGACTTCATGGTGCTCGACAACCTGCGCTTCCTCCTCAACCAGCAGGTCGACGCGGCCATTGCGACGCCGGAAGACATCGAGGAAGCGCTCGACCACTACTACCGCCTCACGGGGGACCTGAGCAACGTCATCGGCGAGCAGGAGCAAGTCGAGGTGGGCCGGACGGAGTACTCCGGCGACGACGGGGAAGCCAACGACGCTCCCGTGATCAAATATGTGACGCAGCTCATCTCGAACGCGCTGAAGGAGCGAGCGAGCGACATCCACGTCGAGCCGTTCGAGAAGCGCGTGCGCATCCGTTACCGCGTCGACGGCGTCTGCATCGAAAAGGAGAATCCACCGAAGAAGCTCCAAGGCCCCATCCTGTCGCGCATCAAGATCATGTCCAGGATGGACATGGCCGAGAAGCGGCGGCCTCAGGACGGCCGCATCAAGATCCACCTCCACGGCCGCGAGATCGACTTGCGCGTCTCCGCGCTGCCCGCGCGGCACGGGGAGAGCATCGTGATGCGTATCCTCGACAAGGAAAAAGCGCTGGTCGACCTCGAGCAGCTCGGCTTCCACGAATCGGACTACAACCGGTTCAACAAGATCATCAAGCGGCCCAACGGCATCTTTCTCGTCACGGGGCCGACCGGCTCGGGAAAGACCACCACGCTCTACGCCGCGCTCAAGAAGCTGAACCGGCCCGACGTCAAGATCATCACCGCCGAAAACCCCGTCGAGTACAACCTGGCCGGGATCAACCAGTCGGAGGTGCGCCATGAGATCGGGCCGACTTTCCAGCGAATCCTACGCGCCATGATGCGGCAAGCTCCGAACATCATCCTGGTCGGTGAGATCCGCGACCGGGAGACCGCGGACATCGCCACGCAGGCGGCCCTGACGGGCCACCTCGTCTTCAGCACGCTCCACACGAATGACGCTCCCTCCGCGATCACGCGCCTCATCGATATGGGGGTGAAGCCCTTCCTCGTGGCGTCGGCCGTCATGGCCATTCTCGCGCAGCGCCTCATCCGCATTCTCTGCCCGGAGTGCAAGGAGCAGTACGAGCCCACCGATGTCGAGCTCCGATCCGTCGGCTTGACGCGCTCGAGGCTCGAAGGAAACGTCGTCTACCGCCCCGTGGGCTGCTCCAACTGCAACGGGACCGGTTACCGCGGCCGCAGGGGCGTTTACGAGCTCATGGAGATGTCCCCGGACATCCGCGAGATGTCCTTTCGGAAGAAACCCACGATGGAGCTGCGCGCTAAAGCCCTCTCCGAGGGCATGACTCCGCTGCAGCAAGACGGGGTACGTAAGATCCTCGCCGGCCTCACCACTTTCGAGGAGATCCTCACCATCACGCATCGAGCGGAGATCTGAGGATGGACGGCGAGCTGGCAGCGTAGAAGGAGCCACGGGAATGGTTACGAAACCGATCGGACAGATCCTCAAGGAGATGGGGATCCTCGCCGAGTACGACATCCAGGAGACGCTGCGCGCCCAGAAAGAAAAGGGCGGCGCGATCGGACAGCTCTTCATCGAGAAGGGCTTGGCGACGGAAGAGGATATCTTGCGCGCCCTGGCGATCCAGCAGGGCCTCGAAGTGGTCGACCTCGACAAGGTCGAGATCATGCCCGAGGTCATCGAGCTCATGGACGCCAACGCCGTCGAGACGTTCCAGGTCATGCCGATCGAGTACGACGGCACCACGCTGACCGTCGCGATCGCGCGGCCGGACAATCAGACAGTCCTCGGCGACCTTCAGTTCACGCTGCCCAAGATCGCTGCTTTCAAGGCGAAAGTCGCTGGCGAGGAGGCGATCAAACGGGCGATCAGCAGGTACTACCAGCAGAAGGGCGGCATGGACGAGTTCTTCGCGAGCGCCGCGGGCGATGCCAGCGGCAAGGAGCGCGCGAGCCTCGACGCTCAAGGCGAGGTAGACGTCAACGCCGGGCCCGTCGTGAAGCTCCTCAACATGATCCTCGTCCAG
>Ga0075428_100004603_pt1 | contig 15252 bp, 14 predicted proteins | sample RhiMetdeltSRZDD2_FD_75291 | JGI IMG/M metagenome (GOLD analysis project Ga0075428, IMG submission 75291) | Populus rhizosphere microbial communities from Tennessee, USA - Rhizosphere MetaG P. deltoides SRZDD2 | ecosystem: Host-associated > Plants > Roots > Rhizosphere > Soil | place: USA... | reverse complement strand
AGCGCACGTGCCCCTGCATAGAGCGCTTCCCGCTCTTCGTTGGCAACATACCCGGTGTAGCGGATGTGATGCTTCAACGGCTCGCCAGCGATGCGCTGGAGCCATGAACGGGCATCTGGCGAGGCGCCGCCGGCGATCACGAGAGGTGGCACGCGGCGCGACCCACGCAGCAAGGTCGCATACGCGTCGAGCAGCACGTCGAGGTTCTTGCGCGGCTCGAGGGTGCCGAGGAAAAGGATGTAGCCATTGTGCGGGTTGTTGGGAGCGCGTCCGAGCGTCTGCCACGTTGGCGCGCCCGGCGGGCAAATGTAGACGCGCTCCGGCGACACCCCCAGATGATCTATCACCAGTCGTTTCGTATGTTCGGACGATGTGATGACCGCCTCCGCGCGGCGCGCGTGGCTGGCCGCGAGCTCGGCATAGTCTCGCCGGATCTCGGCGCGGGTGTGCTGCGGATTGAGGAGAAAAAACAGATCGTGGATCGTTACGATCCGCGCCGCCCGCCGCGACGGGATCAGCAAGGGGTGTGCGGCATGCACGACGTCGAAAGTACCGGCCAACGTCTCGACGGCCGGCCACTCCAGTCGATGCCACAGGTAATTCAGCACCGAGACCGGCACACGGCGATCCACGACGCGTGCGCGCAGCTCGCGCGCCACTGAGGGAGACGGCCGGTCCTTCCAGGAGCTCGTGAACAGGGTCACCGCGTCGTCGTGAATCGCGGTATAGGCGCTCACAATCGTGTGGATATACTCGCCGACGCCCGTGCGCGCGCGCAGGGCAGGGCGGTAGTCAACGAGGATCCGCATGTATCAGCCGGTATGATAGTAAGTAAAGGAGCCCTCAAGCAGATCGATGCGAGTCGCCGTCGTCGGAACTGGGTACGTAGGCCTGGTTGCTGGAGCCTGCTTTGCCGAATCGGGAAACGATGTCGTCTGCGTCGATAACAACCTCGCCAAGGTGCGTCTGCTGCGCCGCGGCAAGATCCCGATCTACGAACCTGGACTCGAGGAACTGGTCCGCCGTAATCGCGCCGAAAGACGCTTGACCTTCACGACGACGCTGGCCAAGGCCGTTCGCGACTCCGCAGTCGTGTTCATCGCTGTCGGGACGCCGCAGAGCGAAGACGGCTCGGCCGATCTGAAACACGTGCTCGACGTCGCCCGTGAGATCGCTCGAGCGATGAATGGCTATAAGGTCATCGTTGACAAGAGCACCGTGCCGGTTGGTACGTCAGAGAAGGTGCGCGAGGTGATCCGGCGCGAGACAACGCACCCCTTCAGCGTGGTGAGCAACCCCGAATTTCTCAAGCAGGGTGCCGCCATCGACGACTTCATGAAGCCCGATCGGGTTGTCATCGGCGCCGAAGACCCGCGCGCGCAGGCCTTGATGCTGGAGCTGTACGAGCCGTTCACCAGGACGGGCGCACCGATGATGGTGATGGACTGCGCCAGCGCCGAACTCTCCAAGTATGCGGCCAACGCCATGCTCGCCACGCGCATCTCGTTCATGAACGAGGTTGCCAACGTGTGCGAGCTGGTTGGCGCCGATGTCGACCAGGTACGGCGGGCCATGGGCGCTGATAAACGAATTGGGAGTTCGTTCCTCTTCCCCGGGGTGGGCTACGGCGGCAGTTGTTTCCCGAAAGACGTCCAGGCGATGCGGCGCTTCGCCGCCGAGAAGGAGTATGACTTCACGATCCTGGGCGCCGTCGAAGAGGTGAACAAGGTGCAGAAGACGAAGCTCCTCGCGATGATGCGCAAACACTTCGGCAGTCTTAAGGGGAAGACCGTCGGTGTCTGGGGGCTGGCGTTCAAACCACGCACCGACGACATGCGCGAGGCCCCGTCGATTCCCTTGATCGAAGGATTGCTGTCGGCCGGTGTTCAGGTGCAGGCGTTCGATCCGGAGGCGCTCCGGGTAGCCAAAGGCATCTTCGGCTCGCGGATCACGTATGCTGCAAGTGGCTATGATGCCGTCAAGGGTGCCGACGCGCTGGCGATTGTCACCGAGTGGAACGAGTTCCGGCGACCGGACTTCGGCAGGATGCGCTCTGTGATGCGCTCGCCGGTCGTGTTCGATGGCCGTAACTTGTATGCTCCTGCGCACATGAAACAACACGGGTTCACCTATTACTCCATTGGCCGCCGCTAAGCCGACCACCGTTCTGGTGACTGGGGGCGCCGGCTATATCGGAAGCCACGCCGCCAAGGCCCTGCGCCAGGCGGGTCATCACGTCGTCATCTACGACAACCTGTGTGCCGGCCACCGCGAAGCGGCGCTCGGTGCGTCTCTCATCCAGGGCGACACAGCCGACGTCGACACGATGAGACGCGCTATCCGTGAGAGTGGCGCGTCGGCGGTCATGCACTTTGCGGCTTGGCTCTCGGTGCCCGACTCTGTACGCGATCCGGCTGGCTACTATCGGAACAACGTGACCGGCACCATCGGCACACTCGAGGCGATGGCGGCGGAGGGTTGCCGACAATTCGTGTTTTCATCGACCTGCGCGGTCTACGGTGAGCCGGTCGAGACGCCGATTCGCGAGACACACCCGACCTCACCGGTCAACTCGTACGGACAGACCAAGCTTGCGATCGAACATGCGCTGCCGCACTTCGACAGGGCCTACGGCATCCGCTCGATCCGCCTGCGATACTTCAACGCGGCTGGCGCCGATCCGGATGGAGAACTCGGTGAGGATCACGCCCCCGAGATCCACGTGATTCCACGCGCGATAGAAGCGGCGCGAGGGGGACCGCCGATCGACATCTTCGGCGAGGATTACCCCACGCCCGATGGCACCTGCCTTCGCGACTACATTCATGTCGTGGATCTGGCCGACGCGCATTTGCGGGCGCTCGCATGGTTACAGGATGGAGGAGCCTCGGGAACCTACAATGCGGGGACCGAGCGCCCCACGTCAGTCAAGGACGTGATCGCCGCAGTTGAAAAGGTGACGCGTCTGCCGGTTGCCAGGCGTTCGGCGCCGCGACGAGCCGGTGACCCCGCGGTGCTCTACGCCTCCGCTGAGCGGATTCGTCGCGACCTGGGGTGGGTACCACAACGTCCTGATCTCGAGACTATCGTGGCCGACGCTTGGCGCTGGCACGCCAAACATCCTCACGGCTACGGAGGAGACCGCGAAAACTTGCTTCATTCATGACCATGCCAGCCTTTGGAGATGTCTGGGAGGCGATCGCATAGGATGGCGGCGTGACCTCGCTCTACCGCCTCTTGAGCTACGCGCGGCCGTACCGGGCACGGCTCGCCGGCGCCGTGATTGCGATGGCGGTCTACGGGGCCGGCACGGCGGGGATCGCGACTCTCATTCAATTGATCTTCGACGAGGTCCTGGCTGCGCAGAGAAACCTCCCGCAGATCAGCATGGCCATCCTGGCCCTGTATTTCTTCAAAGGGCTGGGATCCTACCTGTCGTCTTACCTGATGGCCGACGTCGGTCAGCGGGTGGTTCACGATCTCCGAAACCAGCTATTCCGCCACATGCTTGGCCAGTCGGCCGCATTCTTCTCGCTGCAGACCACTGGACGATTGATGTCGCGGATCACGAATGACGTCGGCCTGCTTCAGCGCGCCGTCTCGGAAACCATCGGCGATCTCGCGCGCGAGACGTTATCGCTCGTGTTCTTTACGGGGGTCCTCGTGTACTACGACCCCAGGCTCGCGCTCGTCTGCTTCACGGGGGCGCCCATCATCCTCTATCCGCTCGTCCGCCTCGGACAGCGCGTGCGCCGCACGACGCGGCGGAGCCAGGAGGCGCTGGAGCAGTTGTCGCACGTCAGCGCCGAAGCGTTCACCGGGCACCGGATCGTCAAGGCATTCGGCGCCGAACAACGGGAGGCGACAAAGTTCCATCAGGCATCTCATCGGTTCTACCGGACGAGCATGCGAGTGACCAGTGTGCTGTCGCTCCTTCCACCGCTCATGGAGCTCGTTGGAGGAGTGGCCCTGGTGCTCGCCCTCTGGTACGGGAGTCGGGAGATCGCCGCAAATCGGCTGACGACGGGGGAGTTCGTCGCCTTCATCACGACGCTGTTCCTGATGTACGGGCCGGCGCGAAAACTGAGCCGTGTCAACGCGGATCTGCAGCAGGCCGCCGCGGCGGCCGAACGTGTCTTCGAGACACTTGCGACGCACAGTGAAGTGCTCGACCGCGCCGACGCAACGACCATGGCCCCGTTCTCGCGCGAGATCGAGTTCCGTGGCATCCATTTCTCGTACGACGGCGCCGACGTGACGACCCTGAATGGGGTCTCTTTCACCGTCCGGGCCGGCCAGACTCTGGCGATTGTCGGACGGAGCGGCGCCGGCAAAACGACCTTGGTGAACCTCGTGCCCCGGTTCTACGACCCCGACCAGGGGACGATCCTCATCGACGGCACGAATACGCGCCAGTTCACGCTGTCCTCCCTGAGGGCGCAGATCGGCATCGTGACGCAGGAAACGGTCCTCTTCGACGACACCATCGCCAACAACATCGCGTACGGACGTCCGCAGGCGACGCGAGTAGAAATCGAGGCCGCAGCCAAGGCTGCCCACGCGCACGAATTCATCGTCGGTCTCGACAACGGGTACGACACCACGATCGGAGAACGGGGTCAGCGTCTATCCGGAGGTCAGCGTCAGCGGCTTGCGATCGCGCGCGCCATTCTTCGCGATTCGCCGATCCTGATCCTGGACGAGGCGACGTCCGCCCTCGATGCCGAGTCCGAGGCGCTGGTGCAGGACGCGTTGTCGAACCTGATGCTGAACCGGACATCGTTCGTCATCGCGCACCGGCTGTCGACGGTTCGCCGGGCGGACGCGATTGTGGTGCTCGAGCAAGGCCGGATCGTGGAAACGGGCACACACGAGGAATTGCTCGCCCGCGGCGGCGCGTATGCGAAACTCTACGAACTCCAGCTGCAAGAGGAGCCGGTTGAGCAATAGGCAACAGGCAGCGTAGAGCGCACGCTTCCGCGTGCGCGAGGTGCCGAGACCGGAGACCGATGATCAAGTCCATGACCGGGTTTGCCTCGCTTACCCACGAAGACGAGCGCGCGACGATTGCCGTCACCGTACGCGCGGTGAACCATCGCTTTCTCGACCTGCAACTTCGTGTGCCGCATGCCTTCGGTGACGTCGAGCCGCGACTGCGCGCGCTCCTGCAGAAGCGTCTTGCGCGCGGGAGAGTCGAGATCGGGATTGCGGTCCAGGTCCGTGACTTCAGTACGCCAATCGTGGAGTTGAACATGGATGTCGCGCAGGCGCTGTCTGCCGCGATCGAGCAAGCGCGCGCGCAGGGGTTGGTGTCGGGCGCGTTGAGTCCCGGTGATCTGCTGCGCCTGCCGCAGGCGATCGCGGTGCGCGACCGATCGATCGAAGCCGATCCTGCGCTCGAGGCGCGCATCGCCGTGAGTATCGAAGCCGCGGTCGAGCAGGCCCTGGCCGATCTCGACGCCATGAGAGTGCGGGAAGGCAGTCACCTGGCGGCGGATCTCGACTCCCGGCGTCACTCACTCGTCGAGCTGATCGAGCAGCTCCGTGTCGCCGCCGACCAGGGACGCGGCGCTCTCGAGAGCCGCCTCCGTGAGCGGATCGATGAACTTCGGCTCGAACTGCCGATCGATCACGCGATGATTGCGCAGGAGATCGTACGGGCAGCGGCCCGTTCCGACATCTCGGAGGAAGTGACGCGGTTCCGCGCGCACCTGGCGCACTGGCGTTCGCTGGCGGATGCCGATGAGCCGTGCGGCCGCAAACTCGACTTTCTGCTCCAGGAGATGAACCGCGAGATCAATACCATCGGATCGAAAGCCGACGGGATTCACATCTCAGAGCTCATCATCAACGCGAAAGCGGAGCTCGAACGCATGCGGGAGCAGGTCCAGAATGTCGAGTAGCCCGGGGGGCGAGGGGCGCCACGCGCGGGGGCAGTTGTTCATCGTGTCGGCACCCTCGGGGACGGGCAAAACCACGCTGGTCGAACGGCTCGTCCAGTGCGTGCCCGGGCTGCGAATGTCACGGTCTTACACGTCCCGGCCGGCCCGGCTCGGCGAGCAGGACGGGGTCGACTATAATTTCATTACACGCGAGCGATTCGAAGCCATGGCCCGCGAGGGCCAGTTCCTCGAATGGGCGGACGTTTTCGGGAACTACTACGGGACGTCTGCCGCCGATACCGAGACGGTGCTCGCGCGCGGCGAGGACGTCGTCCTCGTCATCGACGTCCAGGGCGCTCGTCAAGTCCGGTCGCGCGGACTCGAGACCATTGGCATCTTCGTCCTGCCGCCCTCGGCCGTGGTGTTGGAGCAGCGCCTGCGCGGTCGCAGCAAAGACAGCGAGGAGCAGGTTCGACAACGGCTCGAGGTGGCGAGCGCGGAAGTAGACGAGTATTCGCGGTACGAGTACGTCGTCATCAACGACGAGATCGACGCGGCGGTCGGTCGCTTGCAATCAATCGTGGGAGCCGAGCGCGCGCGCGCTGAGCGCATGCGTGCGGATGCGGAAAACATCATAGGAACATTTCATTCATGAAGAGCACACCAAAAGAGAACCGGTTTGAGTTCGTGGTCGTGGCCAGCGCCCGTGCGCACCAGTTGCTGCGGGGAGCGGAACCGCGCGAAGCGGGCGAAAAGAAGGTGACGATCGCGCAGCGTGAAGTGCTGCGTCGCAAGGTCGTCAAACTGGACGACGCGGTTTCTTAACTCCCAAAGCCCGACTCCCAACTCCCAAACGTTATCGGGTTGGAGGTTGGGAATTGGAAGTTGGGAGTTGACATGTCTTTGATCGCGCTGGGAGTCACCGGCGGCATCGGCGCCTACAAGGCCGTCGAAGTGTGCCGCGGACTCCAGAAGCGCGGCCACGAAGTGGTGGCGGTAATGACGCGATCCGCCGCCAGGTTCGTGGGCCCGATCACATTCGAGGCCATCACCCGGCGGCCCGTAATCACGTCACAGTGGCGGCCGGGAATGAACGCGGACATCGAGCACATCGCGATCGCCGATGGCATCAACCTGCTGCTCGTTGCACCGTGCACCGCCAACCTCATTGGCAAGTTTGCCAATGGCATCGCCGACGACTTCCTGAGTTCTCTCTACCTGGCTACGCGCGCACCGGTGATGCTGGCCCCGGCGATGAACTCCAACATGCTCGCGCATGATGCGGTGCAACGGAATTTGCAGACATTGGCTGCGCGCGGCGTCCGCTTCGTCGAGCCGGGCGAGGGCTACCTGGCATGTGGCTGGATCGGGAAGGGGCGCCTCGCCGAGCCTGATGCCATCGTCGATGCGGCTTGCGTGCTGCTGTCGCCGGCCGACTCGCTCCTTCGTGGCCGGCACGTGCTCGTGTCGGCCGGGCCGACGTATGAAGATATCGATCCGGTGCGTTATCTCGGGAACCGATCAAGTGGCAGGATGGGATTCGCCCTTGCCGCCGAGGCTCGTCAACGTGGGGCGCGTGTGACGCTGATCGCCGGGCCGACGCGCGTCGAGCCGCCGCCGGTCGACGAGGTCGTTCGCGTTCGCAGCGCCGCCGAGATGCACGAAGCGGTCATCACCGCTGCCTCGTCCGCTGACGTCGTCATCATGGCGGCCGCCGTTGCCGATTTCACCCCCGCGTCCATATCGGCCGGAAAGGTCGCGAAGACGGATGCGCCGATGACGCTGACGCTTAGTCGCACGAAGGACATCCTCGGCGATCTCGGGGCGCGGCGCGCCGCGATTGGCGCGGCGGGCCCGGTCCTCGTAGGATTCGCTGCCGAAACCGACGACCTCCTGCGCAAGGCTCGCGACAAGCGCGCCCGCAAGGGCGTGGACCTGATCGTGGCCAACGACGTGTCGCAACCGGATCAGGGCTTCGATGTCGAGACCAACGCGGTGACCCTTGTCAGCGACGAGGGCGACGAAGCGATTCCACTCCAGAGCAAGGATCGAGTGGCCGCCGCGATCCTGGATCGAATCGAGCGCCTGGTGCGTACTCGCACATCGGCCACAGCGCAGCCCTAATGCCGTGAAAGACGAGTTGCGTGCCCATCTCGAGTTCTTCACGGAACTCGGTGTCGATGGACTTCGATCGGAGCCGGCGTGGCGGTCTCGCGCTGACCCGTCGCCGCGTCCGGAGCCGGAATCCCTTGACGACATCGAAGCTGAAGCCGTTGAACCCGCTGAACTGCGATCGTCTGAACCGATTGAACTCTCTGAACGGCGGGGGCTAAAGCCCCCGCTCGACGGCAACGAATCCAGTGAAATGGTCCGCGTGTTTACGTCGTCAGCAGAAGCCCTCGCGTCGTTGCGCGGGGAGATTGGCCCCGACTGTCAGCGTTGCAAGCTGCACACGCTGGGCCGTCGTCAAGTCGTCTTTGGCGTGGGTCATCCTGACGCCGACCTGATGTTCGTCGGTGAAGCGCCAGGCGCCGATGAAGACATCCAGGGAGAACCGTTCGTCGGGCGCGCAGGTCAATTGCTGACCAAGATCATCGAGGCCATCGGCTTGAAGCGGGGCGATGTCTACATCGCCAACGTGATCAAGTGCCGCCCGCCGGGCAACCGCAATCCCGAGCCGGATGAAGTCGAACGCTGCGAACCGTTCCTGTTCCGGCAGATCGACATCGTCAAGCCCAAGGTCATCGTCGCGCTCGGGAAGTTCGCCGCCCAGTCGCTGTTGAAGACCAACGATCCGATCACCAGGCTCCGGGGACGTGAATATCGTTTTCGGTCGGCGACCCTGATCCCCACGTTTCACCCCGCGTATCTGCTGCGCAACCCGTCCTCCAAGCGGGAGGTGTGGGAGGATATGAAAAGAGTTCGCGCGTTGCTGACGCAAGACGCGAACGAGTAATTCTGAATTCAACTGTGCGTAGGGTCTCCGTCGCGGTCCCAGTTCCGTTCCTCGATCTCCTCACGTACAACGTTCCAGACGGTCTCGCGTTGCCACCGATCGGTGGCCGCGTGCGAGTGCCGGTCGCTACGCGCGTGCTGACAGGCTGCGTGGTCGAGTACCCCTCTGATTCGGATCTGGGTGAACTCAAGGCCGTGATCGAAGTCGTCGACCACGATCCGCTGCTTCCGGCAGAGATCGTCACGCTTTGCCGCTGGGTGGCCGACTACTACCTGGCCGGCGTCGGTGATGCGATTGCCGCCGCCATGCCGCCGGGCGCGCGACGCCAGGCAACGTCGTTCAAGACCAGGCGTGTCGCCGCCCTTACCGCTCTGGGGTCAGACCCCTTGAGTCGATCCGGCTCAAAGGGTCTGACCCCCAAACAGAACGAAGCGCTCGAGGTGCTCTCGGCGAGCGCCACTGGCCTCCCCCTCTCTGAACTGCGCGACAGGGGTATCTCGTCAGACGTGATTGGCCGTCTCGCCGCGCGAGGCTTCGTCGCACTGCGAGCCGAGGCGAGCGAGCGGGATCCATTCGAGCGTGCCACCATCACGGACGTGCCGCCGCCCATTCGCGCACTGACGTCCGAACAGTCGCAGGCATTCGAGCAACTCGCGGCCCTCACTGACGCGGGCGACTTTCGCGTGGCGCTCCTGCATGGTGTAACCGGCAGTGGAAAGACCGAAATCTATCGCCGGCTGGCGGAACGCGCGCGACGCGCCGGACGCCAGACGCTGCTCATGGTCCCCGAGATTGCGCTCACGCCGTCCGTTGCGGCTCTTTTTCGAGCCGCCTTCGGCGAGCGTGTCGCGATCCAGCACAGTGGGTTGTCCGATGGCGAGCGTCATGACCAGTGGCACCGCATCCGTCGCGGCGACGTGGACGTTGTCGTGGGCACGCGGTCGGCTGTGTTCGCGCCGCTCACACGGCTTGGCGTGATCGTCGTCGACGAAGAGCACGACACGTCGTACAAACAGGAAGAGGCGCCGCGCTACCATGGTCGCGACGTCGCCATCGTCCGCGGACGCGAAGCGAAGGCACTCGTCGTCCTCGGTTCGGCGACGCCCTCGCTGGAGAGCTATCAACACGCGCTGTCGGGGAAATATGCCAGGGCGACGCTGGAGCGACGAATCCTGGATCGGCCGCTCGCGTCCGTACGCCTCGTGAACATGCGAGAGGAGTACGCAGACCAGGGACCGGACGTGGTGATCTCACGTGAGCTCGCGGCGGGGGTCGAAGACCGACTTACTCGACGCGAGCAGGTGCTGGTTCTGCTCAATCGCCGCGGCTATGCGACTGCCGTCTTCTGCCGGCAGTGCGGCGACACGTTCGAATGCCCGAACTGCACGATCTCGCTGACGGTACACACCGCTCGCAACGGCTGGAAGGCACGATGCCATTACTGCAATTACTCGATGACGGTTCCGAAACAGTGCCGGAAGTGTGCCGCGCCTTATCTCGAACACGCCGGGTTCGGAACCGAGAAGGTCGAGGCGCAGCTGCGAGAGAGGTTTCCCGACGCGCGAATCGGCCGCGTCGATCGCGACTCCATCCGGCGCAAAGGAGTGCTGGCGTCGCTACTGTCTCGCTTTGCGGCCGGCGAGCTCGATGTGCTGGTTGGGACGCAGATGATTGCCAAGGGCCATGACTTTCCGCGAGTTACCCTCGTCGGCGTGATCTCCGCCGACGTCGGTCTCGGCGTAGCCGATTTCCGCGCCGGCGAGCGCACCTTTCAGCTTCTCACTCAGGTGGCGGGTCGCGCGGGTCGCGGCGAACGTGCCGGGGAAGCCGTCGTGCAGACACTTTACCCGCAGCACTACAGCATCCAGCTCGCATGCCGGCAGGACTATGCGTCGTTCTTCGATCGCGAGCTCGTGTACCGGCGTGGCATGCGATACCCGCCAACCGTCGCGCTCGTGAACGTGATCGTACGCGGACGATCTTTCGAGGAGGCGATGGCGATGGCGACGCAACTGACCCAGCGATTGAAACAGTCCAGTGCCACCGCGAGCTTCGTGATTCTTGGTCCGGCTCCCGCGCCTCTCGTGCGCCTCAGAGGAGAGAGCCGCGTTCAGTTTTTCTTGAAGGGTGGCCGGCGCGCCGACATGCGCAACGCGCTGAAGGCGATGCTGGCCGAGACGCCGGAAGTGCGACGAAAGATTACGGTCGACGTCGATCCACTCAACGTGTTGTAAGACACCGGGTGTGATTTCCAGGCCCGTGCGGAAATCACACCGGGTGTCTTTATCACTTCACGAAGTCGACCACTTCCAGCGGCACGGGCGCGAAGCACAACACGAACATGACGATGGCGAAGATGGCGAGCCCCTTCCGCGTCCAGTCGAGGGGCACATGCTCATCACCGGTACGCGGGTGACGTGGTCCGATGATCACGAGCATCGCCACCATGAGCACCGTCCATACCATCCACGAAGTCGACACGAACGACAACCCAAGCAGGCCCACGATTGTTGCAATGCTGATGAACAGGCTGTTTCGGCCGACCACGGCGTACGAGATATGTCCGCCGTCAGTCTGACCCGCAGGAAACAAGTTGAGTGTCGTTGCGAACATGCCGAACCATGCCGCGAATGCGATTGGGTGCATGCTCACTGTGTATCCCTCGGGCACCGAGCCAAACGTCAGCCAGGTTGCGGCCTTGAAGAGCAGTGGTTCGCCCAACTCGAGAAGTACGCCATCGAACTCTTTGGGTACTTCGATAACGCGGGACAGGTACATCCCGATCATCAACAGCGGGACGAGGACAACGAAGCCGGCGATGGGACCGGCAATGCCGATGTCGAACAATGCTTGCTTCGTGGGGATCTGCTGCCGGATGCGGATGAATGCGCCGAATGTTCCGGTCAGCACGAAGGGAACCGGGAGAAAATACGGGAGCGACGCGTCGACACCGTAATAGCGGCACGCATAGTAATGGCCGAATTCGTGCGCGCCCAGGATCGCGAGGATCGACAGGCTGTACCACAAGCCTCGCAGCACCAGCTCCCAGGCCGAGAACGGCAGGTCGATTGCCTTGAAGCCGGCGTAGAAGCTTTCGTAATGGCTGATACCGACGAGCGTCGTGGTGATCAGCGTGAGGCAGAAGAGCGCCACGTGTCGCCACATGCGCTCCGGTGGGCGCGACGCTGGCATGACGTAGACATATTCCCGCGCGGACGGCTCCGCCTTGTCGCGGATTTCGGGAAACTCGGAGTGAAAGGGAGAGCCCATGCGGGCGTGTTATCCGATATTCTGCAGGTCTTTACCGGGCTTGAAGCGGATCGTGCGACCAGGCGGGATCCGTACTTCTTTCCCGGTTCGCGGGTTTCGTCCGATGCCTCGCTTGCGCGGTTTCACCTGGAAGACGCCAAAGCCTCGTAGCTCGATGCGGTCACCACGCTGCATCGACAAGCGCATCGCGTCGAACACGGCATCGACCGCTACCTCGGCCTTGACCTTGGTAATGTCCGCGATCTTCGAAACCTCGTTGACGATGTCGACCTTGATCATGCGTGAACGCCTCTAGCTGGAAACACTGTAACTACTATAAAAATAAAATACTTAGCCTGTCAACAACAGCAAAAACGTGCCCAGGTCTCTGCCTTCTGTCGTGCTGGTCGGCCGCCCTAACGTTGGGAAATCGACCCTCTTCAACCGCGTGACGCGGACGCGTCGCGCCATTGTCACGCCCGTTCCTGGCACAACGCGGGATGTGCTGGCGCAGCCGGTCGAGTGGGAGGGCACTCGATTCGAGCTCACGGATACAGGAGGGATGTTCGGCGCCAGCGAGGATCCGCTGCGTCAACTCGTGCTCGAGCGTGGTCGACGTGCGATCGGTGATGCCGATCTCCTTGTCCTCGTGGTGGATGGCCGCGAGGGACTGGTGGGAGGTGATCGCGAAATCGCGAAGGCCGTTCGCGAGGCGGGGAAGCCTGCGCTGCTCGCCGTCAACAAGATCGACGACCGTCGCGCGCGCAGCGGTGCGCTCGAGATGTATCAGCTGGGATTCGATCCGGTATTCGAGATTGCCGCTGAGCACGGCGACGGGGTTGGCGACCTACTCGATGCGATCGTGCACGCCCTCCCGGCCGGCAGCGGTTCGAGCGCCACCGTCAAGCCGAATGAAGTCGCGGTCGCCATCGTCGGCCGGCCCAACTCGGGCAAGTCCTCGCTGGTCAATCGCTTGCTTCGGGAAGAGCGGATGATCGTCAGCGAGATGCCGGGCACGACTCGCGATGCGGTCGACACGGTGTTGACCTGGCACCGGCGCCGGTTTCGGATTGTCGATACTGCAGGAATTCGCCGCCCCGGGCGCGTCGGCCGCGGCGGACAGGTCGAAGCCGTCAGCGTGCTCCTGGCTCGGCGCTCGATGGAGTCGGCGGATGTGGTTGTCCTGGTGATTGACGCGTCACAGGGAGCAACCGATCAGGATGCCGCGATCGCGGGTGAGGCCGATCGGTTGGGGCGAGGGATCATCATTGCCGCCAATAAATGGGACCTGACGAAGGACAACGGCCCGGACTTCGTCAAGCGATTCGACGCCGAACTCAAGCGCCAATTGAAGTTCCTCGACTACGCAAAAATTCTGCACGTCTCCGCCTCCACCGGTGAACGCACACCACGACTGCTCGAAACCATCGACAAGGTCGCTGAATCGCGGCAGCGGCGCGTGAAAACAACCGATCTCAATAAATTCGTCGAGCGAGTTGCAGCCGAACATCCCCCTGCCAGTCCGGGGAAGGGTCACGTCAGGATCCTGTACGCGGCGCAAACCAGTGTCGCGCCGCCAACCTTTGTCTTTTTCACCAACGTGGCGACGACTTTCCACTTCTCGTACCAGCGTTATCTCGAGAACCGGCTGCGCGAGGAATTCGGATTCGAAGGAACGCCTATCCGGATCCATGTTCGGGCTCGGCGACGCAAAGAACGCGACGGTTCGAACGGTTCGAAGGGCTCGGATCGTTCTAAAGGGCCGGGTGGATCGGGTCTGAAGCAACGACGTCGGCGAACAAGAACCCCCTGAACGCCGTTGAACCCCTTGAACCCATTGAACCTATTGCTATACTGAGTGCCGATGACCCCGAAGCTGTTCAGGGCTGTTGATGTTTGTGAGATGGCACAGCTCCAACCCTACGTGCTGCGTTCGTGGGAGAAAGAGTTTCCGGGCATCGGGGTTCAGAAGTCGCCAGAGAGCCCTCGCTTGTATCGGCAGTCCGATATCGATCAGGTCCAGAAGATCAAGCAACTGGTGTTTGGCGAGGGGTTGACCCTGGCAGGAGCCCGGCGGCGGCTCGAGCAGTCGACGGCCCCGGGCGCGAGCGACGAAGAAGTCGCCGAAGTTCTCGAAGCGCTTGCCTCGGATGCGCGAACCCGCATCGCCAGCGTTCGGGATGGTCTGCGCTCTATTCTCAAGTTGCTGTCCGCCGCGCCGGGTACCGTTGTCGTTGTCGATGACTACCGGCTCACGCCACCGGCACCGGTCAAGGCCGCCAGACGGCCGCTCGAGGTACGACCCAAAGCGCGAGTCATTGCCAAGCAGGCAGCCAAACGCGGATCGGGCAAGTCCGCTGCCCCTAAGCGCGGGAAGCGCGCCAGCGCTTAGTACGTAGTGTCCGGCTCTAGCCGGACAGTCGGACGTGGGAAGGTAGTGTCCGCCTTTAGCGAGACTATCAGTACAATAGCCTTGTCGGGATGTGGCGCAGCCTGGTAGCGCACTTGACTGGGGGTCAAGGGGTCGCTGGTTCGAATCCAGTCATCCCGACCAACTTCTTCAGGGTCGTAGAAGTTGCGTTGATTCCGTGAAGACAGAGCGGTCGGAAAGGACCCCCTGTCTCCATGGAGTCGCTCGACCAGCACTTCCAGCACTTCCTCCGTGAACGCATTTACCTCCACGACGTCGCTATCGATCTCGCACTGTCATCAGCCGCGCTGACCTGCAGGAGTTCGTCGTTCATCTGCGCGAACGCGGAGTGAAGCCCGTCTCGTGCAACTGCTCTCTGCGGGGACTCAACGCATTCTGCCGCTGGCTTCATCAGGAGGGCCACGCCTCACAGCGCGTTCGCCTTTCGCCGCTGAAGTTAGAGAAACGACTTCTGCCAGTCCACAACGACGGTGCCCTTCGTCTGCTCCTCGGCTATCGACCCAGGACGTTCATCCAGTGGCCAGTCCACGCCATCGCCTGCACCATTCTCGATACTGGTTGCCGAATCGATGGCAGTGACGGCAGTGGCACTGCACAGCTTCGGAGCGACCGAGGAGTAGGTGATCAATTCAACGCGACAGATGACTTTGTGTTCTTTCCTTGATTGCTGTAGGCTGAAAATCGACGTCGGGATCTGATCTGAAATGTTCTTGACGTGAAATGTAGTGTAGTGC
>Ga0075428_100004601_pt1 | contig 15254 bp, 11 predicted proteins | sample RhiMetdeltSRZDD2_FD_75291 | JGI IMG/M metagenome (GOLD analysis project Ga0075428, IMG submission 75291) | Populus rhizosphere microbial communities from Tennessee, USA - Rhizosphere MetaG P. deltoides SRZDD2 | ecosystem: Host-associated > Plants > Roots > Rhizosphere > Soil | place: USA... | reverse complement strand
CGATTCGACGACTTCGCGCGCCGCATCGGTTTGCCGCCGTCCGCGATCGAGGCGGCGAACGCTATTGCAGGAACTCGGGAGGCAGTCCCTTCATCATCTTCCCGAACCGCCGCGCTCCCATCCCCTTCGAGAAGGTCTTCATCATCTTCTTCATCTGCAGGTATTGCTTCAGGAGCCGATTGATCTCCTGAACCGACGTGCCCGAGCCGCGGGCGATGCGCTTCTTGCGCTGGCCGTTGATGATCTGCGGGAACTCGCGCTCCTTCTGCGTCATCGAGTCGAGGATCGCCTGCATCCGTACGATCGCCTTCTCGTCGATGTCTTCTTCATTGATCTTGCCCGCGCCGGGGATCATGCCGATGAGCGAGGACAGCGGTCCCATTTTCTTGACCTGCTGGAGCTGCGAGCGGAGATCGTCGAGCGTGAATTTGTCCTTCGCGACTTTTTCCGCGAGACGCGCCGCTTCCTTGCGATCGACTTCCGCCTCGACCTTCTCGATGAGCGAGAGCACGTCGCCCATCCCGAGGATGCGCGAGGCCATGCGGTCCGGATAGAAGACGTCGAGGTCGGCGTACTTTTCGCCGACGCCGACGAACTTGATCGGGCGATTGACGACCGACTTGATCGAGAGCGCGGCGCCGCCGCGCGCGTCGCCGTCGAGCTTCGTGAGCACGATGCCGGTGACGCCGAGGCGATCGTCGAATTCTTTCGCGGACTTCACCGCGTCCTGGCCGGTCATCGCGTCGGCGACGAAGAGGATCTCGCTCGGACGCGCGTCATCCTTGATCGTCTGCAGCTCCTGCATCAACTCGTCGTCGATGTGCAGGCGGCCCGCGGTGTCGAGGATGACGAGGTCGTGCAGCAGCGTCTTCGCCTCGGCGAGCGCCTTGCGCGCGATGTCGATCGGATTGCGGTTGTCGCCGATCTCGTAGAACGGCACCTTCACGTTGTTTGCGACGATGCGCAGCTGATCGATGGCGGCGGGACGGTAGACGTCGCACGGCACGAGCAGCGGACGGCGTCCGCGATTCTTGAGATGCATCGCCAGCTTGCCGGAGGTCGTGGTCTTACCGGAGCCCTGCAGGCCGACCATCATGATCACGGCCGGACTGCCGACGAGCGCGAGACCGACTTCGTTCCCGCCGAGGAGTCCCTGCAGCTCGTCGCGAACGATCTTCGTGACCTGCTGCGCGGGAGAGAACGCCGAGAGCACGTCTTCGCCGACGGCCTTCTCGCGAACGCGATTCGTGAACTCCTTGACGGTCTTGAAGTGCACGTCCGCTTCGAGCAGCGCGATGCGGATCTCTTTCAACGCGTTGTCGATGTGCCACTCGTTGAGCGTGGCCTCGCCGCGCAGGGTCTTGAAGACCCGGTCCATCTTGTCCTGAAGGTTGTCGAACATGGCGCAACGATAAAGCGGAATGAGACGAAAAAAAATCCGATCGCGACCTCCGTCAAGCCGGCTTCTTGAGTTGTTTCGGCCGCGACTTGGACATGGGATGCGCCGGTCCTTCGTGATCCGAATGTCCTTCGTGATCCGAATGTCCTCCGCCTCCGGTTCCATCCGCTTCACTCTCTGATTTTTCGGGGAAGAGCTTTTTCAGATACTCCTCGAGGAAAAATGGCCAGCGCGTATCACGCGCGAAGTCCAGCTTCAGATACGACTCGGGGATGCGAGGGGATTGCTTCGGAAAGTAGATCGAGATTCCGTGCGCATTCATCACGGATGTTCCCTGAGGCCGGGAGGCGATTACGACATCGCGAATTGCCCGCTGAACCGCGAGCGCAGTCCGTCGCAGAATCATGGCCGCACATGGGCCCGCGACGGCCGCGTCGACCCGTTCCGACAGTTTCAGACAGAAATCGTAGAGGTCTACCGTCTCGGACGAGCCGAAGGCTTGGGTCTCATAGTGCACGTCAGACACTAACCGCCACACAGCTTCCTCCGCGATTGCGAAGCGAAGCGCGTCGGCGAGATTCGTAACCGCGTCCGCGAGATCTTCGATGATCGACACGTCGAGCGCGGAGATCGTCGCGAACTGATGCGACGTCAGGCGAGGAACCGCGTTGTTGACGATCGTCTTGGCTACCTCGTGCGTCGAGAGTGACGCTTCCTGAAGCACCTGCTTCACGATGTCTTTGTAATCCCATCCGGACTCTGGGATGCGGCTTTGCGAGCCGATGATGCACTTGACCGCGTTGCGAAGTTGATAGGCCACCTCGATGGTATTCATGAGGCAGGCTTCGAAGCCAAGGAGATCGAGCGGCCCGTCCTGCGGAAGCGGTCTTAGGGCGATCCCCAGTTCCAGAGTGTCGAGGTGATCTCCGCTCGTCACATCGGGCGCAATCATCATTTTGCTGATGACCTCCCGGTTCCTTTGTTTGGCTGCGCGAGCTGCCCCCGGATTGTCGGCGGTTTCGCGAGCGCTGATGGCGTCGACGATCCGCTCACAGTTTTGGGCGAGTGCCGCCTTCGGAAATATGTTGCGCGCCAAGCCTGGCGAGAGGATGCGCAGTACGGAGCGCATACTGTTTACTGTGAGGGGCGCGAGTGGTGCGTCGGCGGCAATTTGGCCTTTTTTGACGCCGCGCGAGCCACTGGATTTCGCGCGGACGAGCTTTTCGATGATCGCCCCCTTGGCGTGCGCTGCGTGAGTGTCGTCGTCGAGCGCCAGGCCGTGGGACCAAATCACGAGAAATCTCCGTTCCGAGGGGTATTCTCGTTTCGACCACCTCACAAACTCACGAAGTGTTTCATAGTTTCCGGTGTTGGACTCGGGCAGCGCGTCCGGCAGCGGACTCTCTTCGAACGTCATGTGTTGCCGGCAGACTTCGCCACTGGAGGCATCGTCATACTGCACGACGATTTCCGCCACATTGTTGGATGCGACGCTGGACATCTCTTTCAGTTTCGGCTGGATGAGACTTTCCAGATCATTGTCGCCGGCCATGAAAACGCTGAGCGTCCACTCTGGTTTCATTGGTCCTCTCCTCTCTGACTGTTTATGACTCTATGAGTGACGCGAATGAGAAATTCTTTCGGCCGCGTCGAGAAATGACGCGAGCGCTCCCTCTACATCTACGACTTGAAGACGAGAGGAGCAGCAAGCCATGTCATTCGTCATGATTCGTTTCGAGGGGCTCTGTTGTCACATCAAGAACAACGCGCTCGGCGTTGCGCGACGAACGGTTTTACCGGCCACGCCCGACCATCACCCGCACATCTCTTACATCGAAATGTATGCGGCCGACCTGAAGGTCGCGGACAACCCCGATTGGGCAGAGAAATTCATCGGATACCAGCGCTTTGGCGAAGACTTCGTTCGAGTCGAGATCCGTAACGAACGTGTCGAGTTGATCAGCGAGGTTCGGTCTACGACGTTCGACGTGCACGGTTCATTCGACCAGCGGATTCCACAGTTGACGAAGGTGAGCAAGACGTTCAAGGACATCAAGCCGGCGTTGGTCGACAAGGAAGTGATCGATTCCGGAGTCGTGGCTGGATACTTCGACATGAAGAAAGGAATGCTGGCCGCCGGTCCACCCGAGTATTTCGTGACGACGTTCAAGCCGTCTCACGTTTGGGCAGCGCGACATTTGGCGCAATGGGCGCAACTCGAGATCGAGATCGTTCCCCCGCTGAAGTTCAGAGTCACGAATCTCGCAACGAAAAAATCACGCGAGCTCGTGCTGAGCAAGAACGCCGACCTCGTGACGATCGGAAACCAGATGCGCAACGACATTCTCGGCCAGCCGGTGACGAACGGAGGGCCAGGCGCGCACTTCGATACCTATTACGATCTCGCGAAAGATCCAGTCACCGACCGGCCGAAACCGGAGGGGGACCTTGGCATGGGCACCGGATGCTCCAATAGCGGCTATCCATGAGCGTACGATGATGGCGTGGCTCTTCGCCTCCTTCGTCATGGTCTGTGGATTGGAGTCCTCGCTGCGGGAGCGGCGGTGTTCGCGCTCCCGCGGGTGTACAGTCTGTATGTCGATTGGCGGATCGAGCATGCGGTGACTCAGCTGTTGGCCGAGGCTGCGTGGGTTGCGCCGAAGCATTCTCGGCTTGCAATGGCGCAGCCGCCTGCGAGCGGCTCCAGGATGCGTAGCGCCGCCGTCACGCCGCGCTCTTTGGAGTTGATGGACGCCGTCAGCGACGTTTTCAAGCTGACGAAAGACGCGCATTCGCGCCGCGCTCGCCATGCTCTTGCGTCGGCGCGCTATGTCATCGGCGACTACGCCGCGGCGGCCAGTGAGATCGAAGCAGCAGCGCGGAATTCCGATGACGCCGCGCTCTGGAACGATCTTGCCGCTGCGAGACTCGAGAGCGCGATCGCGTCGAACGCTCCGCACGACGCGGTGCCGGCGCTAGTAGCAGTCGATCGCGCATTGCAACTGGCACCGCGATTCGACGCAGCTCTTTACAACCGCGCTGCGATTCTAGAAAGCATCGGACTGCGCACCCTCGCTCGCGACGCCTGGCAAAACACTCTCTCCGTCGAGGCCAATTCACAGTGGCAGATGACGATTCGCGATGCGCTGCGAAGGACGGAGAACCTTTCCGCGGAGAAACAGTGGGCGGCTTCTCTCGAGCGTCTGCGTGTGACATCGCCAGAATCGGCTGCCGGTGTAGCAAGTGAGATCGCGAAACGTTTCCCTCAGCAGACACGAGTTCGGGTCGAGCTTGTTCTACCCTCGCAATGGGCCGAGGCGTCGATGGCCGGCGACAGGCGGACGGCGGACGGCGAATTGCGAATCGCTCGTCTGCTCGCGAGTGCACTTCGTGAGAACAAACAAGAGAGCCTCGCGTGGGAAAGCATTCTGGCGATCGACTCTGCGATCACCAGCGATGCACACGGGCTTGCACGCGCATACCTCCTCTATCGCGAAGGCCGCATCCTTTACAGCAATCACGAACTGGCCGCTGCCGAGAACAGACTGCGCGATGCCGCGCACTCTTTCGACGCGGCCGCAAGCCCAATGCAGCGTGCGGCCGAGTATTACGCCGCCAACACCATCGCCGATCAGGGCCGCACGCGAGAGGCCGCGGCGCTGTACGAGAATCTCGCCGGTCAAATCGATCCCGAGCGCTATCGCGCTCTCTCCGCACAGTTGAATTGGCAAATATCCATCGCCGAGGGGCGCATGGGCCACTGGGACGCGGCTCTCGACGCGACGAAACGCAGCATCGCCGGCTTCGTCCGGCTCGGCGAAAAAGAAAATGCGGGCGCGACCGAGAATCTTCTTGCGGAACAGTACGACTTGCTCGGCCAACCGGAGCGCGCGTGGAAACACCGTGCGACCGCCTTCGCATTGTTGAGTGAAGCGGGCGCCATGTACCGGCTTCAGGTAGCGCTTGCCGGTGCATCTCGCGATCGGGTTCGCCGGAAGGACTGGCCGGCCTCCGTTACGCTTCTCGGGCTGGAGATCGAAGTATCGCGCCTAGCAGGCGACTCGGCACTCGTTGCCGACGCGATGGCGCGGCGTGCGCGTGCACGCGCGGCGTTAGGCGATGCTCGTACCGCGATGATGGATATCGCATCCGCGCGTGATGCGAATGCGAAGATCGCCGACGCGAGCATGCGCGCAAAGGTCGGAGCGGACATCGATGTGGCGGAGGGCGTCGTCGTGCGCAGGACGAATCGCTCGCGAAGCGTTCAGCTCCTGACGAGCGCGATCCGGTACTACACCGACTCCTCGAGCGCCTTCCTTCTTCCGGAGTTGTTTCTCGAGCGCGGAAGAACGCAGCGAGCGCACGGACTCGATCTCGAAGCGCTCGCCGATTTCGACCGCGGCATCGAGCAGCTCGAGGCGAATCGGAAAAACGTCACTGCGTTCGATATTCAAACCACGGTGGGCGACGTCGATGAGGATCTGTTTCTCGAAGCCGTGCGAGTCGCGGTCGATAGGGGAGATTCTGCGCGCGCCTTCGACTACTCGGAACGATCGCGCTCGAGAGCGTTGCTGCATCGGATCGGTCGCTCCGGTGACTGGCCATCGATGAAGACGCCCCCTCGCGTTGTTGCGGGAGTGGCGCTGGTCGAATTCATGGTGCTCGACGATCGGGTCGTCGTATTCACGCTCGCGGACGAGTTGCGAATGACGGCGATTCCGGTCGATCGCGCAAAACTCGAAGCGATGGTCGATGAGCTGACGACGGCCATCCAGAAAGAACGGTCGCTGACCACAGTGCACGAGTCGAGTCAGCATCTTTACGATCTCCTTCTTCGGCCGATGAGACCGTTGCTGAAGGACGCGAAGGTCGCAGTGTTTCTGCCGAATCAGATGCTGGACCGTGTTCCGTGGGCCGCGTTGTACGACTCGACGAGCGGCCGTTATGTCATCGAAGACGCGGCGGTCGTCACGGCTCCGAGTGTGGCGTATCTCGGGGTCGCGGAGGCTCACCCACGCAGCGACGCGCGCGCGCTCGTGCTCGGCAATCCGCGCAATGCGTTCTCGCTCTTGGACCTTCCTCCGCTGCTCGCGGCGGAAGACGAGGCGAAGACGATCGCTCGACTGTATCGATCGCCGGCTCTGCTGATCGGCTCGGACGCGACGCGAGAACGCTTTCTGCGCGAAGCTGGGAACTACGAGGTCGTGCATTTCGGCGCCCACGCGATCTCTTCCGAAATCGACGATGCGCAATCGTTTCTCGTTCTCGCTTCCGCAGGCGATCGGGATTCCGGATTGTTGTACGCCGGCGAGATTACGCAGCTGCGGCTCGAGCGCGTAAAGCTGCTGGTGCTGGCCGCGTGCGGAACGGTTCGCGGTCCGACCGTGCATCTGGACGGCACGCCGAGCATCGGCAGGTCGTTTCTCGCCGCCGGCGTGGAGGCCGTGATCGGCACGCTCTGGGACGTCGACGACGAGCGTTCGGCGGCGCTGTTCACACACATTCATCGCTCGTTCGCGAGCGGTCGATCACCTGCCGACGCTCTTCGCGACGTGCAGATTCGCGCGATTCGCAGTGGGAACAGTGAGATCGCTCATCCGAAGACATGGGCAGGCGTCGTCGTGATGGGTGGCGCCGGACCGGTTCTGGAAGCGCGGTACGAGTAACAAACTGCAAAAGCCGCAACAGGGCTGCAACGCATGAGGCTCGATCGCTGAAATGCGGTTATCGTGACGCGCATGATCCGCGTCGCCACCGTGCTCTTCGTTCTCTTCGCTACGTTCTCCTCGTCCGCCGGCGATTGGCTGACCGGCAAGTGGGATGCGGCCGAGAAGAAGCTCGATCGCGAGATCGCGGCGGCGCGGAAGAAAAGCGATCGCGTGAGTGAGGCGCGGCTGCTCGCGACGCGCGCGTCGATGCTGCTCGATCGGAGCAGCTATCACCGGCTCGATCCGGATCGCGCACGCAAAGCGATCGATGCGGCGCGCGCGGCGGCGGAGGCGTCGGGCGACCGGCTCGCGCTCGCCGATGCGATTCATGCGGACGCGCGCTGGGACTACTGGCAGAAACTCGATCAGGAAAAAGGCGAGTGGCCGGCGATCGATCAGACCATCCACGAGGCGCTGCGCCTTCGCGGAGAGATCGCGGACAAACCGGGTCTGAGCGACTCGTGGTTTTATCGCGGACTGGTGAGGCAGATGCAGGAGGACTACGTTCCCGCGCGCAAGGCCTTCGAGACCGCGCTCCACTACGCGAAGGATCCGCTGGCCCGCTCCTTCGCCGAGCGTCACCTCGGCTACGTGTATCAGGTCAACAACGATCTCGAGAACGCGCGCAAGCTCTACGTCGCGTCGCTCGATCATCGACTCGAAGCCGGCGCCGACGTGCTCGTTCCCTTCGCCATGAACCTTCTCGCGGACTTCGAGCTCGAGACCACGAAGGATCGCGAGGCGGCGAAGAAACTGCTGCTCGACTCGGCGATGATCGCGCGCGGCGCGCTCAGCTGGCGCGCGGCCAACGCTGCGGAGACGAAGCTCGTCGAGCTCGATCCCGACGAGGGGCGCGTTCACGCGAAGCGCGCACTCGACGCGGCGGAAAAGTACGGCGACGCGAAGATGATCGAGGCCGCGAAGAAATTGCAATGATGAAGATGTTGCAATGATGAAGATGTTGCGGGTTGCGAGTAGCGGGTTGCGAGTGGCCCGTGGTCAGTCGCCCGTGCCTTTTCGCCCGGGCGATCAAGCACGGGTCACGGGCCACTGACTACGGGCCACTACTCGCAACTCGCAACTCGCAACTCGGAGCGAAGCGCACCCGCCACTACGTCGCGCTGCCGATGACCTTCCGGCACCACGCCTGCAGCAGCGTCCTGCGGCTCGCGGACATGTCCCGCGTTCGCGGCATGTAGGCCGTCGTCATCCAGATCGCCGGATCGGTTCGCGCGAGGATCTGCTTCGCGGATTTCGCAACCGCCTGTTCATTATTGAGCGGGAGGAAGTTCATCACCGGGAAGAGAAGGTAGTACGTGCGCAGGACGGCTGCGTAGAGGATGTCGAACGTGAGCTGATCGTTCGCGACCGGCTCCGCCGCGGTGGGATCGACGTAGTACTGCGAGAAGTCTTCGTTCGGAAGAATGCGCAAGCTGATTCCCGGCGCGTTGGTGACGTACGGCGGATTCTCGAAGTCGCTGTACTGCTGCGTCGGCGGCTGCCCGGTCGTGTCGTTCACCACGAATGTGAAAAGCAAGTTGCCCGGCTGCGAGGTGTCGACGTTGAGCGGGTCTCCCGGCTGGAGCGCGTTGGTCAGCAATTGAGCGGGACCGGGCGACTGCAGTGGTGTCGATGCGTACTGCCACACGGTGATCGGCGGACACGATCCCGCCGCCAACGGTTGCCCGCGGTGATAGACGGCGACGGTCGCCGGCTCGTTCGTGCCCTGGTTGAGGAACGAGTTTCCCGGCCCACCCTGCTCTGCATAGATCGACTGCTGATTCGACGTCACGTAGTAGTCGGTCTCGTTGAGAACGTCTTTGTAGTTCGCGCTCACGAGGCGGAACGCCGCGTTCGCATCCTGCAGCGCTTTTTGTGCATCGGCATTCGACGAGATGTCGAAGTCGAAGATCCAGCCGCGATTGTTGCCGCCGGCCGTGTCGGCATAGTTCACCGCTGCGATCGTCGCCGAGACGCCGTTGCCGTCGACGACGAGACTCACCGCGCCGAAGTCGTATTTCGGATTCGCGCCGGCCTGGTAGTACTCGGGGAACGTTCCCGCGAATTCGGCGGAGACGACGTTGCCGCGCTGCGTGACGATCGCCGGCGCGAGCATGACCTTGCCGTTGCTGCTGTTGTTCTGCGAGTTCGGCGGTGTCGGGATCGTCGCGTCGTTCTTGATCAAGAGGCGTCCGACCGGAGCCGTGAGAATCGTTTCGTCGTCGTACAGCGGCGCGATCGTGCCGACGATCTGCGCCGTCGCCGGATTCGTCATCTGCTGCGTGTACAGAGCCGCGAGTGCCGCGTTGCTGCCGTAGATCGGCAGCGGACGATAGATGTAGTAGCGGAAGATCACGCCCACGATCCGAGGATCGTCGAAGCCGGGCACGTTGAAGATCGTTCCGGGCGCGTCTTTCCGAAGGACGTGATAGATGTAGCCGCCCGCGCCGCCATCGGCGGTGAGATTGACGTTGCGGTAGAAGTTGATCCACGCGCACGCGCCTTTCGAAGGCTGTCCCTGCAGGACGACTTGGGCTCCGTTGAAGAGCGTGAGCTGGTCGATGAAGAACTGCGTCGCGGGCGGAGATCCTTCGGAGTTGATGTCGCTGATCCCGCCGCTGCAGAGCAGCAGCGAACCGAGGATCGACGTGAGCGGCACGTTCGGATCGGGCTTCGTGTACAACAGGCCCGGAGCCGTCTGCACGCCGGCCACCGTCGCGCCGACCGCCTGCGTGCTCAGGTCGCCGTAGTAGTTCCATTCGGACGGCATCTGCACGGAGGTTCCTCCTCCGTCGACGTCGAACGTCTGCGGCTGCTGCACCCAGGCGATGAAATCGGCGTCGTTCATCCCGTACGTGCGCGGCTGCACGATCTTCGAGTCGATGAGCCCGAACGGCTGCCCCTGGTACGTGAGCGCGTTCGCGTAGTCGTCGTTGTTCGCCGTCGCCGGATTGAGCTGCAGCATCCCGGTGATGTTGATGCGCGGATAGTCGAACAGGGACATGGGGACCTCCCTCGCTCGTTCAGTTGTGGGGATTTTGGGAAATCATGACGGAAACGCGTCGGGACGGCAAGGAAGAAAGCGTTGCGTGTTGCGAGTTGCGAGTTACGAGTGCGTTTCCCTCGGGCGAAACATCCCGCGCAACTCGCCACTCGCAACTCGCAACCATGGCTCAACCCGCGCTCCGTCTCCCCGCGAACGTCCCCGGTGATTTCTACGTCGACTCCTCCTGCATCGACTGCGATGCCTGCCGCATCTTTGCGCCGACGGTGTTCAGCGACGCCGGTGATCAATCGTCCGTGTTCCACCAGCCGGAATCGCAAGAAGAGTTGCTTGCCGCGCAGCGCGCGTTGATCTCCTGTCCGACCGCGTCGATCGGCACGCTCGAAAAGCAGGACATGCGCGCGGCGGTGGCGTCGCTGCCGGAGCGGATCGCGGAGAATGTCTATCGCTGCGGTTACACGAGCGAGAGCTCGTTCGGCGCGATCAGCTATCTGATCCGTCGCAGCCATTCAAACGATCAGGGGAACGTGCTGGTCGACTCGCCGCGATTCACCGAGCCGCTGGCGAAGAACATCGCGATGTTAGGCGGCGCGGCGCGGCTGCTCCTCACGCACCAGGACGACGTCGCCGATCACGAGAAGTTCCACGAGCGATTCGGATGCGAGCGCGTGCTGCACAAAGACGACGTTCGCGCACGCACGGCAGCGGTCGAGATTCAGCCCTCCGGTCTCGATCCCATCGAGCTCGACCGCGATCTGCTGATGATCCCGACCCCGGGACACACGAAGGGCCATGCGGTGTTTCTCTATCGCGAGATGCTCCTCTTCACCGGCGATCATCTCGCGTGGAGTCCCGCGCGCGGCCATCTGTACGCCTTCCGCAGCGCCTGCTGGTATTCGTGGAGCGAGCAGATCCGCTCGATGGAGCGCCTGCTCGACTATCGCTTCGAATGGGTGCTGCCGGGACACGGAAGACCGGTGCATTTGCCGGCGGACGAGATGCATGAGTCGTTGAAGAAGTGCGTCGAGTGGATGAAGACGAAGTAGCCACTTCGACTGGAACGCCGGTTGCTCTTTCCGCACACGTGCGCGAGTACCTCGACGTTCTCAAACAAACCTTCAAGGAGTTCGGCGAGGACAAAGTTCCGCGCCTCGGCGCCGCGCTCGCGTACTACACGATCTTCTCCATCGGCCCCCTGCTTCTCATCTCCGTCGCCATGGCCGGCATTTTCCTCGGACAGGAAGCCGCGCAGGGACGCGTCTCCGCGCAACTCGATCATGTCTTCGGCGCCGCGACCACGAGCGATTCCTCTCCATGGCCATGGTTCTCGGCATCGGATTCCTTCTTCTCGTCACGCTGATCTTCGATGCGATGATCTCCGCGCTCGGCGACCGGCTCGGCCGCTACATCGGCGGCGAGGCGGTTCTGCAGACGATTCAGCTCCTCATCTCCCTCATGCTCTCGACCATCCTCTTCGCCGCGATCTTCCGCATCCTCCCCGATCTCGAGATCGCGTGACACGACGTCTGGTTCGGCGCGATCCTCACGTCTCTGCTGTTCGTGCTCGGCAAGTGGGCGCTCGGTCTCTACCTCGGCAAGGCCGCGGTCGGATCGTCGTACGGCGCGGCCGGCTCGCTGGTGATCCTGCTCGTGTGGGTGTACTGGTCCGCGCAGATTCTCTTTCTCGGCGCGGAGTTCACTCAGGTTTACGCGCGCACGTTCGGCAGCCTGCGTGGGGATACATCGAAGCAGGAAGCGTGCGCGAAGGCAGAGCGTCGGAGCGCAGGCTTCCAGCCTGCCGGTCCCCAGCCTTCCAGGCTGCGCGACGACACGCAGGCCGGAAGCCTGCGGACCGGCAGGCCAGAGGCCTGCGCCCCGAAGTAGAATCGCGCGCCGTGGCCCGGAAACGGATCGTCAAGGCGGCCATCGCTGTCGCTCTCCTCATCGCCGTCGTCGTCGCAGTGCGCATGCTGCCGATCGCCGCGTGGCTCGCGTCGTTCCAGCAGTGGGTTCACGGCGCGGGTCCGATCGGCTACGTTCTCTATGCACTCGTCTACATTTGCTGCTGCGTGCTGCTCCTGCCTGCGCTCGCGCTGACGATCGGCGCCGGCGCCATCTTCGGATTCGTCAAGGGCTCGATCCTCGTGCTGATCAGCGCGACCCTCGGCGCCATCGCCGCGTTTTTGCTCGCGCGCACCGTGCTGCGGCATCGCGTCGAGAGGATGACGTCCGGCAACGCGAAGTTCCGCGCGCTCGATCGCGCGATCACGCGCGAAGGGACGAAGATCATGTGGCTCGTCCGCCTGTCCGGATTTCCTCCCTTCACGTGGGTGAACTACGCGTTCGGCCTCACCGGCATTCACCTCACGCCATACATCGTGATTACGTTCCTCGGCATCATCCCCGGCACGCTCGCCTTCACCTGGGCCGGCGCCGCGGGAGCTGCGGCGCTCGAAGGCGGCAGCAATCGCATTCTCCTCATCGTCACCGCCGGCGGTGCCGTGCTCGTCAGCGTCTTCATCGCGCGCATCGCACTGCAGGCGATTCACCGCGCGGGCGTCGACGAGGAGTAATAGACTTCGCCTCGGACGGAGGCACACATGACCAACCCCCTCGCGCAACTCGCCAAGGCCGGACAGAGCGTCTGGTTCGACCAGATGGAGCGCAAGCTCGTGACGTCGGGAAAGCTCCAGCAGATGATCGATGACGACGATCTGCGCGGCCTGACCTCGAACCCGACCATCTTCGAGAAAGCGATCGGCGGCAGCGAGGACTACGACGCGCAGCTGCGCATGCTCGCCGCGCAGGGGAAGTCGCGCGATGAGATCTACGACGAGCTCACGATCGAAGACATCGGCAAGGCCGCGGATGTGTTCCTGCCGGTCTACGAGAAAACCGGTGGCGATGACGGCTACTGCAGCCTCGAGGTCTCGCCGATGCTCGCCGACAACACCGAGCACACGATCGATGAAGCGAAGCGCCTCTTCGCGCGCCTGGGACGCAAGAACGTGATGATCAAGATTCCGGCGACGCCGGAAGGCATCCCCGCGATCGAGGAGTCGATCGCGAACGGCATCAACATCAATGTCACGCTGATTTTCTCGAACGAGGTCTACGCGCAAGTCATCGAGGCGTACCTGCGCGGACTGGAGCGCCGCGTCGCGAAAGGAGAATCGATCGGCTACATCGCATCGGTGGCGAGCTTCTTCGTCAGCCGCATCGACACACAGGCCGACAAGCAGATCGAGGCGAAGCTGAAGGATGATCCTTCGCTCGAGCCGCTCCTCGGCAAAGTTGCGATCTCGAACGCGAAGCTCGCGTATCGACTCTTCAAAGACGTCTTCGAGAGCGAGCGCTTCCTGAAGCTTCGCGACAAAGGTGCGCGCGTGCAGCGTCCGCTGTGGGCATCGACCGGAACGAAGAATCCGAAATACAGCGACGTGCTTTACGTCGAATCGCTCATCGGCGCGGACACGGTCAACACGCTGCCGCCTGCGACGTTCGACGCGTTCAAGGATCACGGCAAGGTCGAGTTGACGATCGAGCGCGACGTCGACGAAGCGCGCCGCGTGCTCGACACCTTCGAAGCGAAGGGCTTCAGCCTCGACGCGATCACCGAAAAGCTCACCGACGACGGCGTGAAGTCGTTCAACGAATCCTTCGTGCAGCTGCTCGGCACGATCGAAGCGCGCCGCGATGCCGTCGTGCGCGGCCTGCCCGACCGCCTAACGCTGCACGGCGTCCCGAATCTCGACGACGCGATCAAGCGCGTCGAGAAAGAGAAGGTCGTCTCGCGCATCTACGCGAAAGACAGCTCGCTCTGGAAGAGCGACGACGCGCACAGGAAGATCATCGACAACGCCCTGGGCTGGCTCACGGTGCCCGAGGCGATGGTCGCGCAGATCGAAGAGCTGCAGAGCTTCACCGAGTCCGTGAGGCGCGATTTCGCTCACGTCGTCGTGCTCGGCATGGGCGGCTCGAGTCTCTGCTCCGAGGTCGTGCGGCGCGTGTTCGGAAAACGCGAGGGATATCCGGAGCTGTTGGTGCTCGACTCCACGGTGCCCGAGGCGGTGTCGATGCTCGAATCGAAGATCGACGTGGCCAAGACGCTCTTCATCGTCGCGTCGAAGTCCGGCACGACCACCGAGCCGATGATGTTCCACCGCTATTTCTACGATCGCGTGAAATCGGGCAGGAACTTCGTTGCCGTCACCGATCCCGACACGAAACTCGTCGAGGACGCGCGGCGCGATGGCTTCCGCAAAATCTTCATCAATCCCGCCGACATCGGCGGGCGCTATTCGGCGCTGTCCTTGTTCGGCCTCGTGCCGATGGCGTTGAGCGGCGTCGACGTCCGCACGCTGCTCGATCGCGCAGTTCACGCGATGCATGTCTCCACGATTCCGCAGGTCCGCAAGAATCCCGCGGCCCTGCTCGGCACCGTGATCGGATCGATGGCCACGCAGGGGCGCGACAAGCTGACCTTGATCACGCCGCGGCCGCTCGACACGCTCGGCCTCTGGGTCGAGCAGCTCGTCGCGGAGAGCACGGGCAAAGAGGGGAAAGGCATCGTGCCGATCGCGGGTGAGCCGCCGCTGGCAGCGAACGAGTATGGCAACGATCGCGTGTTCGTCGCGGTTCGACTCCGTGGAAGCGATGAAACTGTGCGGCTGCGCGAGCTCGCCGGCGCCGGCCATCCCGTCGTCGATCTCGTGCTCGAAGATCCGCTCGATCTCGGCGAGATTTTCTACGTCTGGGAAGTCGCCACGGCCGTCGCCGGCGCCGTCCTCGGCGTCGATGCGTTCGATCAACCGAACGTGCAGGAGTCGAAGGACAACACGAAGCGACTGCTCGGCGAATTCACGAACAGCGGCACGATGACGCCGAACGTGACCGGGCCGATCGCGCGTGCCGAAGTGTCGGATGCGGATGCCATCGCGTCATTGCTGGCGAAGGTAAAGCCGGGCGACTACGTCGCGCTCACGCAGTACTTTGCCGAGACTCCGTCGCGCGAGAAGAAGCTCGCCGCGATCCGCGAGACCATCGCCCGCGAGCGTCGCGTCGCGACCACGAGCGGCTACGGTCCGCGATTCCTCCACTCGACTGGACAGCTTCACAAAGGCGGCGCGGACAACGGCGTGTT
>Ga0075428_100004598_pt1 | contig 15258 bp, 10 predicted proteins | sample RhiMetdeltSRZDD2_FD_75291 | JGI IMG/M metagenome (GOLD analysis project Ga0075428, IMG submission 75291) | Populus rhizosphere microbial communities from Tennessee, USA - Rhizosphere MetaG P. deltoides SRZDD2 | ecosystem: Host-associated > Plants > Roots > Rhizosphere > Soil | place: USA... | reverse complement strand
GCGCGGGCGCGACGCGTGACGTCACCATCCTCATCGGCACGAGGAGCAAGCTCGAACAGGTAGGCGGGGTCGTTGTCCTCCGCCAGGAGACGGAACAGCACCCGCCGCGCGCGCAGCAGCGGAGGGGAGTCCTTTTCCCACCCGTACTCGAGAAGTCGACGAAACGCGTTGATCGTACCGACTCGCTCGAAATGATCCGCTCTGGCCGACGGCACTTCGAGCATCGACTTGTTCCAGATTCCGTCCGGCGACTGGGCAACGGCGAGGGCGAGCGCGGGCGAGTAGGCGTAAGCCATCACGCTGGCTTCCCGGGCAATCTCGCCGGTCAGCCGAGCGACGTCGACGATCGCGCGGTACCTGATCGCGTTCGACGCGTGGTCGAGCAACCACGTCATTGGAAACTCCACCGGGCTCGCTGGCGCTAGAGGAGCCGGTGTAGCGGTGACGTGTGGAGTCGGGTCGGTCACGGTCGTGGAGGCATTTAAGTCGTTGTCCAACAACGCTTTTGTTCCGCTCTCCGCAAGGGTCCGGCGACGGGCGCGTAAGGATAGCACATTCCCATCCGGACGCTAGAGGGTGCTAGTGCGGTCCAACCGGGCGCCGTTCCAGTCGGTATCAGCTCAGCACTTTCGCTTGTGATAGGGCCTTGGGCCGAACATCTTGCCGCGTGAACTCCATCTTCATGGCAATGAACTCGTGCCATCGACGTTTTCCGGATGCTCGCTCCGCGATCTGTCATGCGAGGTGAGTTCATCGATGTGAACGGCGCGCGACTCTACTATTACGCCGCCGGCAGTCGTGGCGCCGGCGAGCCCGTCGTTTTTCTCCACGGTTTCCCGACGTCATCGCATCTCTGGACCGAGGTAGTGCCGCTCGTTCCAAAGGGTCATCGGGTCGTGGTGGTCGATCTGCTCGGCTACGGTCGAAGCGACCGGCCCGCGGGACGGGACGTGTCGGTTCGCGGACATGCCGAGCGCATCGTTGGGCTCCTCGATGAGCTCGCGATCAACTATGCCTGTATTGTCGGGCACGATGTGGGTGGGGGTATCGCGCAGACGATGGCCGTCCGATGGCCGACTCGCGTGTCACGACTCATGCTGGTGAACTCGGTCGGGTTCGACCTGTGGCCGGGACGCGAGGTGAAGATCGCGCGCGCCATGCTGCCGCTGACGCGGCATCTGCCGGCAACGTGGCTGCTCTCGATTCTCCGCACCGATCTCATGCGCGGTTACGTCACGTCGGATCGCGGCGCGCATTCGATCGAGATGTATGTGCGGCCATTCGCGACGCCCGATGGTCGCGACTCACTGGTCGAGCACATGATGTCGCTCGACAGCGCCGAAACGAAGGCGATCGAGCCGAGGCTCAAGGATATCGTGGCGCCCACGGCGATCCTCTGGGGCGCGGAGGATCCTTTCCTCCCGGTCGCGATTGGACGTCGCCTTCAGGGGGACATACCTGGTTCCACCCTTGCGGTGGTACCTGACGCTCGACACTTCACGCCCGAGGAGGCGCCCGAGAAGGTCGCAGACGTGCTGACGGAGCTGCTTGCGAAGTGACGACGTCCCGGTTGGAAGCGATGCGCGCAATGGTGGCGAAAAACCCCTCGAGCGCGCTGGCCCGATTCGGACTGGCGAACGAGGCGCTCAAGGCGCAACTCTACGAGGAGGCTGCGGAGCATCTTCGCGTTTACCTCGATCATCACGATGATGAGGGGAACGGCTACGGCCGACTGGCTGAAGCGTTGGTCAAGTTGGGCCGCATCGAAGACGCGAGAGATGCCCTGCAGAGAGGCATTGACGCGTCACGCCGGTTCGGTCACCCGGGAATGGTGAACGAGTTCGAGGCTCGACTGGACGAGTTGGAGGGGGAGTAGATGTTCGGGAATTGGAGGGCGATGCTCGCCGTCGCCATGGCAGCGGGAGTGGCGGGACCGGTCGCGCTGCAGGCGCAGGTCCAGCCGCCGCCGCAGCTGCCCCGCGTAGGAGATCGTGTGCGCATTGGGGCGCCGACCATCCGCGAAGATCGCTATGTCGGCCGCGTCGAGGCGCTGCCGCGGGATTCCATTCGACTGGACACTGCTGGCGTTAGGCGCCGCCTCGGCTTCGACACGGGACCGGTCCTGGTGGAGGAGTTCCGGCGCGTCACGATTCCGACGAGTGCGATTCAATCGATCGACATCAGCGCCGGGCGCACACACCGCAAGTCCACGATCAAGGGGATGGTCATCGGTGCCATTGGCGGCGCCGCGCTGTTCGGCGCCACGAACCTGCCGGAGGTCAATCCGAAGTTCTCGGATTTTCTCGCCGGGGCGACGGTCGGCGCAATCGTCGGCGGAGTGGCCGGCGGGATCGTCGGGTACTTGTTAGGCGGCGAGAAGTGGCAGTCCTTCTACCGCGCCGGAGCGCTTCCCCCGTAGCCCGCCGCCAGCGTGTCGGCTGGTGCGATCGCCGCCGCCAGTGCCTCAGTGGAGTATCGGCTGCCGGGATTCCAGAGCATCCAGCTTTTCACGCCGTTGTCATAACCGGCACGCATCTGCGCCCTGACCTCCGCCGCGCCGTATCGCGGCGGGCCGAGCGTGAAGTCCTGATACCACGGGACAACCCGTGCCGCATTCGGGACGCCGCGACTGCGTCGGGCAGCATCCGCGAGCGCGTGGTCGATCGTGGCATAGGGCGCCGCGTTGGGACTCCTGAGCTTGTACGTCCCGGGCGCGAAATGAGACGGGTACACCATCGGTAGCACGACGTCCGCCTGGTCGACGAACTTTTCCCACTGCTGGCCGATTCCCATGTCCGTCGTGTCGGTGGCCGTGAGGCCGAACACGTCGATCGTCATCGGCACGCCGGTCGCGCGGAGCTCACTGCGCGTGAAGCCAAGTTGCTGGCGAATCACCTCGGCACGCACCCGACCATTCGCCAGCGGGAAGGTTGCCTCACTCACGAGGCGCTTCTCGTCGGGAAACCGCACGTAGTCGAACTGCACCTCGCTGAAGCCAAGGTTCACGGCTTCCTTCGCGAGGTCGGCCGCATAGAGCCACACACCCCGCTGATGCGGGTCGAGCCACGGCTTTCCGTTCTTGTCCAGCCACGGCTTCGTCGGATCGGACCGCCGCTTGATCGACCATTCGAGCTTGCGCTCCGCGAGGAGTGGATCCTTCGCGACGACGATCCGCGCGATGGGATAGATCCCGTACGTTCGCATCGAGTCGAGCACCGCGCGCACGCGTCGATAGGACATCGGCCTCGTGGTATCAGCGCCTATCTCGCGCGCGATCGGTACGGTCGAACGGTACAGCACGAACCCGCGATCGTCCTTCACGTCGATGACGAGCGCGTTCACTTCGGTGCGCTTCGCGACATCGATGAGCTCCCACATTCGCTGCCCGAGCGCCGCCCAGCGATTCACGTAAAGGCCGCGAACGACACGCGGCGTTGAAACGCGAGGCTGCGCGGGGCGCGTCACGGAGTCGGGCAGAACCGGTGGCGCTGAGCTGGCCGGCACAGCAGCGGCGCGAGTGTCGCCGCTCGGCGTCGGCGCAGACTTCGGGTCGCAAGCGCCGATCACGATGGCGGCGCAGCCGAGCACGACGCAGCTGCTGGCTCGAAGTTGTCGAAAGTGGCGGATCATCCTGCCGGGAATGTAGCGGCGTTCGAAAGGGCGGGACACAGCGAGTGGACGACTCGCATGCGTTCACGCAAACCGGAATACGGCCGCAGACAAATCCGAGATCGCCTATGCGGCGTACACGGGACGACGGTCACACGCGGTGTGACCCTGCGACCACCACGCTGGCCGGCCGGCAGCGCAGGAATCGCTCCCACGCCACCGCATCGCCGGAGGTCTAATGTCGCCTCAACGCTTTCCGCTGCGCCGCGCCGCGATTTCGATCGCCGCACTGGTGATGGCAGGCGCGGGCTCGCTGGGCATCGCCCTGCGAAGCTCTCTCGCCTCGGACCACCAGGACACCCCAGAAGTCGAGCTCCACCCGCGCCTCGACATCAACGATGTCTATGCCTTCCCCGGCTCGAATGCCGATCGCATCGCGCTCGTGCTTACGACGTCATCGCCACTCACCCCTGCCGCCTCGGTCGGGGCTGTGTTCGACCCCGACATCCTGTATCAGATCAAAGTGGACAACACGGGGGACGGGGTGGAGGACTTGGTCCTCCAGTTCACGTTCGATGGAGCAGGTGACGCGCAGCAGGTGACGATGCATGGGCCCGTCGCACCCGGACAGGCAGGGCGGCTCAACACGATCGTCGCAGGCGGTCCGACGATGAGCGGGCCCACCAACACCGTGCTGGGCTCGGCGAGCGCGGTACAGCTGTTCGCCGGCCTGCGCGATGACCCGTTCTACATCGACCTCGAGCAGTTCTTCAGGATCATTCCGGATCGTGCACCCGTGCAGGGTCCGCTCTCCAAGATCGGGCCAAAACCGGAGGCCAGCGCTTTCCGGAATCCCGGCGTCGATTTTCTGCGCGGCATCAATGCGCTGGGTGTCGTCGTCGAGCTGCCCGAGTCCATGCTGCTCGCGCCGAACGCCGGTGCCGATCCGAAGCTCGGCATCTGGGCGACGACGAGCCGTTGACCATCGCGATGCCTAACGCCAACAGGAGCTCTACCATGCTTCCCTTCATCCCTCGTCGGACGGCGACGCTCGCCGCGACACTCATCCTCACGGCACTCTCGCTCGGTTGCAGCAGGACAGCCGACCAGCAGGGACTGATCACGGGTACCCGGCCAGCCGTCTCGCGCTCAGGTCGAGTATTCACACAGCGCGAGCGCCTGGGGAATCCTCTCGTGAGCGAGGTGATGATTCGCAAGGCGCACCATCACGCGGACAACACCGGAATTCCCAGCACCGACGTCGCCGAGTTCACGGATGATCTCACTGGATTCATCACCGGTGTGGCGGGCCGCGACGCCGGCTATGCCAGCACCATCGCCGGGGCGCTGCTCCCCGACGTGCTCGTCACGTACCCGCGCCGTGACAACGCGAATCCGGCAACGCCGGTGTTCTGGTTGAGTTGGGTGTTTGGCGGGTACGGCGGTCGAAGCCTGACCGACGATGTCGTCGACATTGGCCTCGGCGCGCTGTTCGGGTCGCTGCTGGGTAACACCAACAATGTCACGCCCGGCCTAACGACGGACAACGTGAATGGCAACGACGTCGCGTTCGGCGCGGCGTTCCCGTATGTGGCGGCAGCGCACTGATAGAACGGGAGACGGGAGACGGGAGACGGGAGACGGGTATGAAGCGGCGAACCCTCGGGAGGCCTCTCTCAGTGAGATAAAGGATCCCGAGGGTTTTCCGTCTCCCGTCTCCCGTCTATTCCCTCACCTGCTTGGCCGCCTCCAGCACATGCCCGATATCCCGCGAAAGCGCGCGCGCCTCTTGCGTCGCCGAGGAAACGTCATCGATTGACGATTGCACCCCCGCCGATCGCAAGGCAATGAGATCGATCCGGATGTTCTGCAGCATCAGCGATGCGCTGTCGAGCTGCGAGAGCAGCGACTCGCGCCGGCCGAGCAGATCGTCCAGCGTCGCGCGCTGGCGACGCAGGAGTGCGAGCTTCTTTTCACGGTCGCTCGTTTCCGGTTCTGCCGCCGCGGCGGCGATTCGAGAGTCAATGCGCCCGAGCGTCTCGGGCGTCACGTCCTGATCGAGACGATGCAGCGCTTGCGCGAGCGCGGCGATCCGCTCGACGAGCGACTCCACCGTCGGCCGCACGTCGGGAATCATGTCGCGATCGGTCTTGGACAGCTTGTCGATGGCGTCGAGGATCTCCGCTTCGTCCTCGGCAGCTCTCAGAACTTTTGCCCCGTGCGAACCGTCGAGCACGTCGCGCGGCACGAGCGCCGCAGCCCGCTGCGGCGCGCGGCTCGCGGGGGACGTGCCTAACGGTTGAGCACCGGCGCCGAGCGCTCCGCTGGCCGGAAGGCGCGCATCCTTGCCGAAGATGTCGCGAAGTCGGACGCCATCGGCCCAGAGTGCCCCGCCCCTCCTCAGGACCGACAACGACATGAACGCGGCGGGCACCAGAAACCACGGTACGAACGGCGACGTGACGATGTTGACACCGGCCAGGATCGCCGCGCTCGCTCCGACCCGGGCGACGTGCATTCGGAACGCGCGGATTCGGTACTCGACCGGCACTTCCTGGCCCGGCGAGAAACCCGGCGGCATCAGGACGCCACGGGCCTGCGCGCGACGCTGCTCGCGAAGCTGCTCACGAAGGAGCCGGCGCTGATCCTTGTTATAGTCACGCCACTGGCGACGTACGTCACGCCAGGAGTTAGGCATCCAGGGTGGTATGGCTGGTTGCGAACCGTCAGCCGCACTACGTGGGTCCAGCCAGGGAGGTACGGGCGGCGCGATTGACGCGGGCGGCGCGACCGGCGCGACCGGCGCGGGCGGGGCGGCCGGCGGCACGTACCTTCCCGCCGGCGCGACGTCACGCACCGCACGGTGCGTAGCCGGAGGGTGGTCGTTCCACTGGCTGGCGTTAGGCCGAGGAGGCTCGGCGTGCGTCGCCACGACGTTGCGCGGCGCTACCGAACGGACCGAGTCGTCGGACAGCGCATCGCGGAAGCCGGCGGCATCCGCCCATCGTTGATCGGGCTTCTTGGCCATGGCGCGTTCAATCGCTCGCTCGAGGCCTGGCGGCACGTCCGGACGCAAATCGTGGATCGGACGCGGCGCCTCGTTGATGTGTTTCATGAGCATGGCCGGCGTGTTGTTGGCCGCAAACGGCAACTCGCCCGCAAGCATCTGATATCCGAGGACGCCTAACGAATAGAGATCGCTTCGGCCATCGATGTCCCGCTCGCCGATGGCTTGCTCCGGGCTCATGTACGACGGAGTGCCGACCGCGATCCCCGTGACCGTGAGGCGCGAGTCGCCCTCGGCGGCACGCGCGATCCCGAAATCGGAGACCAGCGTCCGTCCGGTCACGCGATCCATGAGGATGTTGTCCGGCTTGATGTCGCGGTGGATGATCGACCGCCCGTGCGCGTAGGCGAGTGCGTCCGCGACGTCTCGAAGGACGCGGTGCGCGAAGTCGAGCGGAGCGCGGCGCTCCCGCTTCAGATAGGCGCCGAGGCTTTCACCCTCCACCAGTCCCATGACGAAGAACACGAGCCCGTCGACTTCGTCGACGCTGTAGATCGGTACGATGTTCGGGTGACTGAGTTGAGCGGCGGTCTGCGCCTCGCGAAGAAAACGCGACCGCACCTCTTCGCGAAACGCGAGCTCCGGCGGCAACAGCTTGATGGCCACCGAGCGGCGGAGCCGGACATCGCGGGCGCGGAAGACGACACCCATGCCCCCGCGCCCGATCTCGTCCGAGATCTCGTATCGGGCACCAACGGCCGCGGACAGGCGAGACTGGAGCTCGTCAGGCATCCCGTTCACCCAACGACGCCTGCGATGGCGCTAGCGACGACCTCACGAGGTCCGCCGGTTTACGACGCCCGAGTCGCGAATTCCCAACTTTCGCATCTCCTCGGCGACGTAGACCGCGTTGTCGACCTCCTGGGCGAGCGCCATCGCGCGCTCCGCGAGCTGCGTGACCTGTTGGAAGCTCTGGCCGCCGGTTTTCAACTTCAGCACGTCGTAGCGCATGTTCTCGAGCGCCAGAACGCAGTTCTCGAACCGCGCACCCTGGCTCTCGCGTCGCTTCTTGAGGTCCCGGAGTGAGATCAGCTTTCGCCGCAGCACCGACAGACGGCGAATCCGTTCCTCGCTCCGACCGTCCAGCGGGTTGGCGGCCGCCTCGAGCTGCTCGATCTCGCGCTCCACCTTGTCCCCGTCGTCCACCGCGAACCCTCGATCGAGCTCCGTCAGGTCCCCGGCAAGCAGCTCGACGCGACGGTAGAGCGCATCAGCTGTCGCGGGCACCTCGTTCACCTGTTCACGCTCCCGCTTCGGAAGGGTCTCGATCAAGCGGAGAATGTCGTCACGGTGGCGTGCGGCGTCGCGAACCTTCGAGGCGTACGTGGGAGACACGCGAGCGAGGTTCGCCGAGGGAATCTCGCCCGTCGGCAACGCCCGCACCACGGTATCGTCAAACAGGCGTCGGTTGGACCTGCGTGCTCGCACGCGGTCGCGCTCGAGCACCTCGCCGCGCTTCTTCTTGTCGAACAGCGCGCGGAAATCGTCGATCGATTCTGCCACCACATCGAAGAACAGCCGATCCCTCGGCTGCTTGAACACGTCGTGCCAGTCGAACCCGTCGGTCCACAACTTGGCATACTGATATGCCAGGTAAACGCTCCAGATCCCAACGACTCCCATCAGGTTGAGCACGCCGAAGATCGCCAGCACAGTGATGACTGCACTCACGGCGAAGAAAGGAGCGAGCTTCTTCCGGAACGCAACGACCTTCTCGTCCTTCCACCGCGCCCTTTCTTCAGCGGTCACCGAATCAGCACCCTCGCCCGCCACGACGGACCAGGAGTCACGCGACTGCGTCGGAATGCTCGCGAGACGATTCGGTTCCTGAGTGAAGCTCGATGACGGCAATTCGGGTACGTTGCCGGTATCGAGCGCCGTGACCAGCGCGTCGGCGGTCGGAAACCGATTGCCCGGGTCCTTCTCCAATAGCATCATCACGGCGCGCGCCAGGTCGGGCGGCGCGTCGGGGCGATGGACATCAATCGGTGTCGGACGCTCGCTGATCTGCTTGACGAGCAGAGCAGGCGTGCTTGGCGCGTTGAACGGAAGCTCGCCCGAGAGCATCTGATAGCCGACTACGCCTAGCGCATACAGGTCGGCCCGACCGTCGATGTCGCGTTCTCCCATGGACTGCTCCGGCGACATGTAGGCCGGTGTACCGATCGCCATCCCGGTTGCCGTCAGTCGCGAGTCGGACCCCTCGCTCACAGCGCGCGCGATGCCGAAGTCGGTCACCATCACGCGACCGTCGTCGTCCGCGCAGAGCAGAATGTTGTCGGGCTTGATGTCGCGGTGGACGACTCCCCGCTCGTGCGCGTATGCGAGCGCCTCGGCAACCTCTTTGAGGATTCGTCGCGTTTCGCCGGACTCGAGTCGCCCCGCTGAATTGAGCCGCGCTGCCAGGTTCTCGCCGTCCACGAACGCCATGACGAAGTAGACCAGCCCATCACGTTCGTCGACGCTGTAGATCGGAACGATGTTCGGATGGCTCAGCTGCGCGGCGGTCTCGGCCTCCTTCAGGAACCTCGACCGGATCTCGCCCCGAAACGCGAGCTCGGGCGGAAGCAGCTTGACTGCAACCGGTCGCTTGAGGCGGCGATCTTTCGCCTTGTAGACGATTCCCATCCCGCCTCGGCCGATCTCACGGTCGAGCTCATAGTTGGCGCTGAGAACGCGCTCCACATGCGCGCGTAGCTCAGCGTCCGAGGACGAGACGACGGGATCCGGCACCGAGATTATCCGTTGGGAGGAGGGGCGAGTGGAATAGTGTAGCACCGCGACGGACATCTGAAAAGACGAGTAAGGTGGCGCGCTGACTTGAGATGCATCGCCACGGCGGATTCCGCGTGACCTCGCACGCCGGCGTCTCCTGCCGTTTGCGTCCACCCCTACGACATAGCGGCCGCTGAAAGTTGCAATCCCCGCCAGGTTGGCGTAACTCACGTGCCCGATCCATGCACTTAACGCCGCCCAATGCGAACGCGTCAGCGATTCGCAGCCGGTTCCATGATGCGTTGCTGGTTCGCGGCATGCCGTGGAATGGAGTGTGCGCCGACACACCCGGCCCGCCGGACGCGGGACGTTCTTCACAACAGGTACAACAATGGCTCAACGCCAAACCCTTCCGGTCCTTCCGCTTCGCGGAACCGTGATCTTTCCGGGGCTTACCGCGCCGATCGCGGCTGGTCGACCGGGGACGCTCCGCGCGATCGAAGCGGCGTTGAAAGGCGACCGCCTGGTCTTCGCCGTCGCGCAGCGCGACAACACTGATGAGCCGACGCCGGACATCCTCTACTCGATGGGCGTCATCGCCCGAATCGGGCAGATCCAGCGCGGCCTGGGTGGCGTTCAACTCCTTTTACAGGGTGAGCAGCGCGCCACCGCCCTCCAGTATTCGACTTCGGAGGGATATCTCACCGCGGTCGTCATGTCGTCCGAGGAGATGACACCGCTGAACGACCACGATCCGGCATTCGAGGCGCTCCACAAGGAGATCCGCGAGCGCGCCGCCGAGCTTGGTGAACGGCGCGGGTTGCCCGAGGAGGTTGTTCACCAGGTTCTCGATTCCGTCACCGATCCGGGTCGGTTCGCAGACCTGGTCGCGGGCTACATCGAGCTTCCGGTCGCGGAAAAGCAAGGCTTGCTCGAGACCCTGAGCGTCGAGGAGCGGCTACGACGCGTCCTCGTGCACGTCCAGCGGCAGATCGGCCTGTTGGAAGCGCAGGAAGAGATCAAGTCGCAGGTCCAGGAAGAGCTCGGGGAGCGCCAGCGCGAGATGTACCTACGCGAGCAGCTCAAGGCGATCCAGAAGGAGCTCGGCGACGACGACCAGGCCAAAGAGGTCAGCGAGCTTCGCGACAAGCTGACGAAGCTCAACCTTCCGAAGGAAGCGCGAGCGGAAGTCGAGCGGGAGCTCGGTCGCCTCGAGCGATCGGGCCGCGAGTCGATGGAAGCGCAGGTGATCCGTACCTACCTGGAATGGATCGCCGAGCTTCCGTGGAATACCCGCTCCGACGACCACCTCGATCTCAGACACGCGTCCGAGATTCTCGATGACGACCACTACGGGTTGCAGGACGTCAAGGACCGCGTGCTCGAGTTCCTCGCAGTCCGACAGCTCCGTGCACAGCAGTTGGCCGAAGAGGTCGAGAAGACCGGCGAGCTGCCGGCGTCGAAGATCAAGCCGGCGAAGGAGGATGCGACGCCCGCGCTGAACGTCGCGGACGACGAGGATCGAACGATCACCGACGCGAAGGAGGCGAAGGCCCGTGCGATGGCAAAGGGCCCGATTCTGCTGTTCGTCGGGCCGCCAGGGGTCGGCAAGACATCGATCGCGAAGTCGATTGCCCGTGCGCTCGGACGTGAGTACGTCCGTGTGGCGTTAGGCGGCGCGCGCGACGAGGCGGACATTCGTGGACACCGCCGCACCTACGTCGGTGCCATGCCGGGACGGATCATCCAGGGAATGAAGCAAGCCGGAACGAAGAACCCGGTGTTTCTCCTCGACGAGGTCGACAAGCTGGGCGTGTCGTTCCAGGGCGATCCATCCAGCGCGCTGCTCGAAGTGCTCGACCCGGCGCAGAACGACAGCTTCACGGATCACTACCTTGGCATCCCGTTCGACCTGAGTGAAGTCCTGTTCATCGCGACGGCAAACTTCATCCAGAACATCCCGGGGCCGCTGCTCGACCGAATGGAAACGGTCGATTTCGCGGGCTACACGGAGCGCGAGAAGGCGGAGATCGCGAAGAAATACCTGATCCCGCGTCAGCTCGAGGACGCCGGCCTGGCCGACAAGAATGTGAGCTTCACCGACGATGCGGTCATGTCGGTGGTATCCAACTACACGCGCGAGAGTGGCGTGCGCCAGCTCGAGCGGCAGATCGGTGCCGTCGCACGCAAGGTTGCGCGGCGGATCGCTGCTGGTGACACCGGAATGATCGACGACGGCAAGATCGACGCGAACGAGGTGCGCGAGCTGCTCGGTCGACCAAAGGTTCATCCCGAGCGCGCGGCGGAGACGAACGAGGTGGGCATCGCGACGGGCATGTACTACACGCCGATGGGCGGAGACATCATGTTCGTCGAGGCGTCGATTCGTCGGTACTACGGCGGGACGCCTAGCGTCGACCAGTCGATGCAGGTCGGCCCCGGCGGTGCGGTGTCGCTCATCCTCACCGGCCAGCTCGGTGACGTGATGAAGGAATCGGCTCGGGCGGCGTTCACCTACGCCACGAACAATGCGGCCAAGCTCGGAATTGCGAAGGACCGACTCGGCGCGATCGAGGCGCACATTCACGTTCCCGCCGGTGCGATTCCCAAGGACGGTCCGTCGGCTGGTATCGCGATCGCGACCGCCCTGGTGTCCGAGATGTCGGATCGACCGGTGCGGCGAGACGTCGCGATGACCGGTGAGATCACCCTTCGCGGGCGCGTGCTCCCGATCGGCGGTCTCAAGGAGAAGGTGCTCGGCGCTCATCGCGCTGGTATCAAGGTTATCGTGCTGCCGAAGGAGAACGAGGCGGACATCGAGGACATCCCGGAGGAAGTTCGCTCGCAGCTGAGCTTCCACGCCGTGGAGACCCTCGAGGAGGTGCTCAAGATCGCCCTCGTGCCCGAAAAGGATGCGGAGGCGTCCGAAGAGAAGAAGGAGGCGATGGCGGCGGCGTGAGGTGCCACCGTCGCTGACCCCCGGACGGAAGGAGACTGCAACACAGAACCGTGCTGGCTCGTACGTGAGCCGGCGCGGTTTTCTTTGTCGTTCACCTCTGCCTTCGTATTTCGATGCGATTCTCGGTCGTCAACGCTTCGCGTGTTGGGTTTGACGCGCTTCTCGTCAATCCACTGAGGACGGCGCTTTCCACGCTCGGCGTGATCATCGGCGTCGCATCCCTCGTGGCAGTGCTGTCGCTAGGCGACGGCATGGAGCGGATGGCGCGAGCGGAGGTCGAGCGCACGACGGACGTTCAGACAGTGAGCGTCACGTCGAAGACGACTGAGACGGTGGACGGGCAGACGCTGCCTGTTCGCGACTACCCCGTGTTCACGCTCGCCGATGCAAGCTCGGCCCGCACCGAGATCGAACGCGCAAGCGGCGTTTCGCTATCTCTGTCAGGCCGGGCCACAGTGGAATCGCCCCAAACGGGCAAAAGACGGTCGACCGGCGTGACCGCCACACTCGCAGACGCCGACCAGTTCATGCGGCTGGAGTTCACGGACGGGCGGTATTTCTCGCCGGTCGAGGCCGCGCGGAATGCGCCAGTGGTCGTGCTCTCGAACAGGCTGGCGCAGGAGCTGGCAGCCGGGCGGTCGCCATCGTCAATGCTCGGACGCGCGGTCAGAGTGAACGGCGATCCACGCGAAGTGATCGGAGTTCTCGCACCGTACAAGGGCGAGATGGCACTGAACCTCTACGTGCCATTCGTCGCCGCCAGCACTGTCCTTCCACCGACCACGGCACCCCGAACGCCGACGCTGCTGGTGAAGGCGAAGCGGCTCGAGGACGTCGATGTCACGAAGGCTCTGGTCGAGGATTGGGTCGCCCAGCGCTTCGGCCGCTGGGAAGGGCGTATCGAAGTGCAAACGTCGACGCAACGGCTCGCTCAAGCGACGGAGGGCATCTTCGTCTTCAAGCTGTTCATGGGCGCGATCACCGGCATTTCGTTGCTCGTGGGCGGCATCGGCATCATGAACATCCTGCTCGCCTCGGTGACCGAGCGAACGCGCGAGATTGGCGTTCGGAAAGCGATGGGTGCCCGGCGTCGCGACATCCTCCTCCAGTTCCTTGCTGAATCGGTCGCGATCTCCGGCGCGGGCAGCTTACTCGGCGTGGCGCTCGGTCTCTCGGGGGCATTCGCCATCGTCGCCGCGATCCGAGCACAGGCCCAGGCCATCTACCTCGACGCGACGTTCTCCTGGTCGACGGTCATATCGGCCGCGTTGTCGGCAATCATCATCGGCCTGACGTTCGGCACGTACCCGGCGCGGCGAGCCGCGCGCCTCAGTCCGATCGATGCGATTCGCCACGAGTGACCGAATCGGCGCAGCTCGTTAGGCTCGCGCGGTCAGAACGCGATTGGTCCGTTCTTGAAGAGCTGCCAGCCGTTCACACGGAGCGGGAGTGGCTCGGTGCCCGCGAGAAAGTATTCCATGTAGCGCCGGTCCGGTGGCGTCGTCGAGTCCGCCAGCTGGCCCGTGACCCGGTCGAGCTGCGCGGCGATGAGCCCCGGTGGCGGGGTCCACTCCGCCGCACCACGAGCCGAGTAGTACTCGGCCATCATCTTGCCGAAGATGGGCGCGGCGAGCGTCCCGCCAGCGGCGCCCGGGGTGATCGTCTTCGGTTTGTCGAACCCCAGCCAGACACCGGCAACGATCTCGGGCGTCATGCCGACGAACCACACATCGCTATTGTCATTCGTCGTCCCGGTCTTGCCGGCGACCGGGATGTGCGCCGGCAGGTAGCGGCGCACCGACGTCGCCGTCCCGCGGTCAACGACCTCCCGCATCATGTCACGAACGATGAACGCGACCTTCGGATCGATCACGGCGCGCGGCGGTGCTGCGGGATTCGTGAACACGGCGCTCCCCGCCCGATCCTCGATGCGATAGATGAATCGCGGGTCGACGTGCGCACCGAGGTTCGCGAAAACGGTGTACGCGCCAACGAGGTCGAGCGGCTGGAGCGCCGACGCCCCAATGGCGCTCGCGGGGTACGGCGCCACGGGGGCATCGATCCCGAAGCGACGCGCCAGGTGCACGATGGTGTCCATCCCGACGTGCTCGGCGAGCTGCACTGCGACGACGTTTCGCGATTTCGCCAGCGCCTCGCGCATCGTGATCGGGCCCAGGAACTGATTATCCGAGTTGTCGGGTCGGTAGACTCGGCCGCGGTCGAGCGGAATCGCGATCGCGGTGTCCGGGATAATCGTGCTCGCCGTCAGGCTATCGGCGATCGCGGCCGCATAGACGATCGGCTTGAACGCGGACCCGGGTTGGCGCATCCCGTCGATGACGCGATCGAAGGACGATTCGCGGTAGTCGCGGCCACCGATCAAGGCGCGTACGTCGCCTGTCGCCGGATCCATGGCAACCACCGCGCCCTGGAGAAAGTCGGTGCTCCCTTTGGGCCGCGAGGCGAACTTGGCATGACGGTAGCCCGGCAGCGACTCGACATCCTCGATGCCGGCGACGAGCGCCGCATTGGCAGCACGTTGCAGCAGCGGATCGAGGCTGGTGTACACCCGGTACCCGCCCGTCGACACCGGAACCCCCGCGCGCTCGGCCTGAATGCGTACGACGTCCAGGAAATACGACGCATCGACGGACAGCCCCGCGTTAGGCACCGTCTTGAGCGGAACGCGTTTCGCGGCTTCCGCCTGTGCGGACGTCACGTATTTCTGCTGCGCCATGAGCGTCAGCACGAGATTCCGGCGCTCCGTCACGCGCTCCGGGGCCTTGATCGGATCGTAGATCGCGGGGCCTTTCGGCAGCGACGCGAGCGTTGCCGCCTCCGCGAGCGTCAGTTGGGCGGCGCCCTTGCCGAAGTAGTGCCGCGACGCCGACTCGATCCCGTACCAACC
>Ga0075428_100004595_pt1 | contig 15265 bp, 14 predicted proteins | sample RhiMetdeltSRZDD2_FD_75291 | JGI IMG/M metagenome (GOLD analysis project Ga0075428, IMG submission 75291) | Populus rhizosphere microbial communities from Tennessee, USA - Rhizosphere MetaG P. deltoides SRZDD2 | ecosystem: Host-associated > Plants > Roots > Rhizosphere > Soil | place: USA... | reverse complement strand
AAGCTAGCCTTCTGCCCCTACGACGAAACATTCCACCACATCGTACTCCCACAGGTTCGCCACACGGGTGTGCAATGGTGCAGCAGGGACGCACGGGCAGTCCTGATGTGGTAATGCAGCAGTGATGTAGAGCCCCTCCTCCTCGGCACCTAACGTCACCACACCATGCAAGCGCACATTGGTGCAGGGTGTCCCATCCCAGTACGTCACAATGGGGAGGACAAGCATGTCTGGAACATGAGGAATAAGCATATGGCCATCCTGTCCTGCGGGGCTAGGCTTTTGGGTAAGCATGGCCTCAGACATCGTACCACTAGAGTGGGGTCTAGGCGGGATGCATACAACTTCTTGCCAGAGACGGGAGAGCTACTCAATGGGGCCCGCGTCTGCCGGGCCCCATACCACCAACCTACGTCTTGAGACGCGTTAGACTTCGTCAAACAAAAACGAATTGACAAATTGATGAATACGTTGCTCACACGTCTCGGGATACATGAGCCAAGCCGTGGCGGCGATACTGCTCAGTAAGGCATTCCCATCCTGCGGGGTAAAGCAGAAGCCGGTGATTTCATGCCCATCCCGTACCGTCAACGTCGGCGTGGACACCACTGTCTGGTTGAGGATACGGCCAAAAAACCCATGATCACGGCCAAAAGAAAAGATCGGGCTGGACATGGTTTTTTCCGTCAAGGCGACATATCTGTTCGCTTGGAGTTTCTCAATCACCTCGTCCAACGTCACCGGCCGTTGGACCTTGAGGTTGAACCAGATGCTATGCATGTACTGCGTGTTCAGCTTAATCGCTGAAGAAAAGATATTCAGATCGAAGCCACGCGTGTGGAACAGGTGCCAGGCGTCCTTCGCGTGATGTGTGCCAAACTTGGCATCTTTGTGTCTCCCAGCCTCTGGCGCTGCAATAAAACTCTTTTCCTGGCTAATATCGCTGGAGCGTCGCATGCAGACAAAGCGGCCTTCAAGCAGGTTATCGGGGGATTCGTCATGTAGGGCCAAGGTTTCCGTAAGCACAGCGAGGTTGTGGGTGTTACAACTGACGATTTGGATAAAACGATCTTCCCCCGGCACCAATGCTGTATCGTTGATGCCACGCGCATACGGCTTCCCAAACCCAAATTCGCTCCCCTGGGCGAGAAATCCCTTGGGTGTTGGCATATGTTGGAACCTGTCAATTTTATGCTGATTCGCCACGCCGTCCGGCGTGCAATCAATAATGACAGTGGCCTGGTCCATGGCTTGCTGGACCTCATAGGTAGGCTGCATACCAAGCTTTTCAAAGTCGCTCATTTTCTCTGCGGCCACGACGAGCTTCGCACCACGCCGAATGAGATTTTTCACTTTGGCACGATCGCTGAGCAGAGGCCGATTCTTATGGAAGGTAACCTCATCGAGTTCGAGTTGCTCGCGCAGATTTAAGAAGAGGCCGATCAGCGGTTCACCGATCGTCCCGGTGCCAATGATGTGTACAACCTTTTTTGCAGCCATGGTGTCTCCTTTCAGACTAGACCTGTTCTTACAGGGCTGTTATGCCATACCACAGCATACAGCTGACGCGTTTCATCCTCATAGCCCCTGGTAAAGCTGCACGCTCCATCACTCTCAGACGTTGCTTCACGTCACATAGGCTGCTCGCCCACCTCGCCTGTCCTGGACACCGAGCACGCAAGTCCAATTTTACACTATCCTCGCAGGGAAAAAACGTGAATAGAAATACATTTCCTCTTAGAATGAGATAAAGAGTCTACTCCATTGTAGAGGGCAAACCTGGATATGACGTCTAACGCTAGACTGAGTGTTGAAGACAATTTTTTGTGATTGTAGCACAGGGTCACTGGTATTGTGTAGTTGAAAAACAATGCGGGAACGTAGTCCACACGACTACATCGACATCTTGCCTCTACCAGCTTCGGTTTGGAGTAGAAATGAGTGTGCCCTTTCCCTTTCGGTTCCCCGTAGTGTACACTGCTGTGCATATGGCACCTCCTTTCTTGAGAATTGATCACTCGTTCCAGAGATCAGTTGGCGAGGAGGAAAGCTCTCCTGTACACTAGTGTGAGGTTACAAGCCGAAGAAGTCGCAAGTGAAGTACCACCACGACACACGCTGTTGAGGCTCTGCCATATAATGCTGGCATGGAGGTTATAGATGAACAGTAATCAAACGAACCGTAATCGTAAAGGGATGGGCCCAGGATTGCCTTTTTCCTTCTGGTATGTGCTGGTAGCGATCGGTTTTTTGCTCGTGATCCAAAATGTCTTGTTTGCCCGACCGTTTGAGCAACTCCCTTATAGTGACTTCAAAGCGGCCCTGCGCCAGGACCGTATTGAGGACGTGCAAATTAGTATCCACACCATTCGTGGCACCTTACGGCCTAATACAGGGGACAAGGCCCCTCCCCTCCGTTTTATGACAGTGCGCGTCGACGATCCAGACCTCGTCCAGGAGTTAGAGGCCCATAACGTCAAATATACAGGTCAGTATGATAGTGATGTACTGAAAACGCTGCTATCCTGGATTGTGCCGCTAGTATTCCTGTTTATTTTGTGGGGCTTCCTGTCGCGCCGCCTTGGCCCTGGCCAAGGGGTGATGAATTTTGGCAAAAGTCGCGCCCGGATTTATGCAGAGCGCGAAACAGGGGTGACGTTTGCCGATGTGGCCGGTGCGGATGAGGCCAAGGAAGAACTGCAAGAGATCATTGATTTTCTGCGGTATCCCCAGAAGTATGCCACCCTGGGAGGACGTATTCCCAAAGGCGTCCTGTTAGTCGGCCCCCCGGGCACGGGCAAAACTCTCCTGGCACGCGCGGTGGCAGGAGAGGCATCCGTCCCTTTCTTTAGTCTGAGTGGCTCTGACTTTGTGGAAATGTTTGTGGGGGTAGGGGCGGCGCGGGTCCGCGATCTGTTTAAGCAGGCACAAGAAAAAGCGCCCTGCATCGTGTTTATCGATGAACTGGACGCGGTGGGCAAGGCCCGTGGGATCAACCCCATCCAGCAAAATGACGAACGCGAACAAACGCTGAACCAGTTGTTAGCCGAGATGGACGGCTTTGATCCACGCAAGGGTGTGATTATCCTTGGTGCCACCAACCGTCCGGAGATCCTGGACCCAGCGTTGCTCCGCGCCGGCCGTTTTGATCGCCAGATAGTAGTTGGCCGGCCAGATCTCCAGGGGCGTCTGCACATCCTCAGAATCCATGCGAAGAAAGTGCGTCTGGCTGCAGATGTCGATTTGCAGATCATCGCCGCGCGTACGCCTGGTATGGTAGGGTCTGACCTGGCCAATGTGATCAATGAGGCGGCCCTCCTCGCCGCCCGCTACGGCAAGGACGCCGTCACCATGGACGAACTCGACAAGGCCATTGACCGCGTCATGGCTGGGCCCGAAAAAAAGAGCCGGGTCATGGCACCAGAAGAGAAACGGCGGGTGGCCTATCATGAATCAGGGCATGCCCTGGTGGCGGAATCTCTGCCGACAGCTGACCCGGTGCGCAAAGTGACCATCATCCCTCATGGCGTCGCAGCCCTGGGGTATACGCAGCAACTGCCAACGCAGGATCGCTACCTGTACACGAAAGAGGAACTCCTGGATCGTATCACCGTCATGTTGGGTGGACGCGCTGCTGAAGAGGTGGTCTTTCACGATGTCTCTACGGGCGCCCAGGATGACTTGCAACGTGTCAGTGAAATGGCCCGACGTATGATTACAGAGTTAGGCATGAGCGAGCATCTGGGTGCCTACGCCGTTGAACAGGTCCGGCAACCGATGTTTTTAGATAGTGGCTACCAGGGTTCACGGCACTACAGTGAGGACACCGCCCGGCGCATTGATAATGAAGCACAAACGCTGGTCGAGCGCATGTACCAGCGAGCTCGCCAAATCCTCGAAATGCATCGTGATAAACTCGAGGCGCTGGCGCAGTACCTGCTCGAACACGAAGTAATTGACCAGGCATCGCTGGCTATGCTGCTTGGTGATTTGCGTTCCGGGCCTCAGCCCCAACTGATTGGCTAGAAAGCTGTTTCGTACATGCCCTCCTAGGGCCCTAGGAGGGCGAGCGGGAAGCCACCCTCCCAGGTGCCGCTACAAGGTATCCACCTCAGGGGTAACAGTTAGACAAATGTGGTCAAGGTCTTTCACGTTGGTGCAGGCGTTAAGACTCTCCACGTCATAGGACTCGACATCCGTAATAAATAACCGTACTGGCCCACCTTGCTGCGTGGACAGGGGCTCGAGTCCTTGACGGTACACGAGGACGGCTCTGTCGATGACAGCGGCGAGAGGTACACTGGCAGAGAAATTATCGGCACTCGCGCTGAAAGTAATGTGCGTCGCGTGCTCCCTCACGCCAGCTACCTCAAGGAGAGCCCGCAGCCGCACCGCATTCCCGGCGCGTCCAGGAATCAATGTCCCAACCTGGGCCACCTGATCTGGGAGAGCAGCCAGGTCAACAAAACCGAATGTCAGTGCCCTCGCAACCTCACCATCCACACGCACAGCAGTAGCCTTAGCCCGTCCGTAATTATCCTGGCGCCGCACGATATCATCTTCACCGAGATAGTCACCACACTGGACTTCGATCACCACCAGATCAGACGTCTCAGGGTTGGCGAGCCGATGCCAGGCCTCTCGCGGGATATCAATCGCCCCGCCAGAGGTGCGCCGGTGCTCAACATCATTAAGAGTTATGAGGGCTTCCCCCTGTACCACCGTCCAATGCTCTTCACGCCGAAAATGTTTCTGATAACTGAGTCGTTCTCCTGGCCAAACAGTGAGTCGCTTGACTTTATATGTCGGTGTATCCAGGAGCACCTCCCAATGTCCCCAGGGAGGAGTCGCATGGTGAGCACGCGCTTTTTCCTGCTCCAGGAGCTGAATATAGACCTTGACGTACGCATCGACCATACGCTCTTGAGAACCATACGTAGCAACCCAGTCACGGCAATACTGGCGGCTTATAGCCGGCGTCTGGGCCAGACACGAGACAGCCTCAGCCACATCCGTCACCACATATCCGGTTTTTCCGTGACACACAATATCGGCCATGCCTTCCCCAGCAAACGTCACCACGGGCGTGCCACAGGCAAGCGCCTCAATGGCACTCAGGCGCTGCACTTCAACGTCACCACCCGGCTGGAGGAGAGCGTATGCTCCTCCTAAAAGCTCGTTATATGCATTCGCAGCCACAGGACCAACGTAGCAGAGATGCTCCTGATCAAGATACGGCATCACATGGGCCTCAAAATAGACCCGATCCTGGATAGGACCGGCGATAACGAGCGGCCGGCCACACTGCTGTGCAATAGCCCGTGCTTCAGTGATGCCGGCGTGGGCCTGGACACTCCCATACAGCAACAGATAGGTGCCTGGCTGTGGCTGATAAGTAAATACCTCTAGATCGACCCCAGGAGGTATGGTAGCAACGTAGGGCAAGTCAGGATGACGGTCCCCAGGGCACAATGCGACGTAATAGCTTCGCTCCACATGGCGCTGCAACAGGGGCAAAGCTTGTGGGGCAGGACGGCTATAGAGGGTCGTCACCACGGGGGTAGGGAGGGGGCGACTATACGCCAGCGGCAACGTGTCACAGTGATTGTGGATGAGGTCGAACTCGTCAGCCTGCGCACTGAGATGCGCGATATGCAGGCTCTCCCAGGTCTGTGGATCGCGGGACGGATCTGCGGTACAGGCCACCGGGCATACGGCAGCCAGTCGTCCTGCCGTCATTGAATCCCCACTGGCAAACAATGTCACATCCACTCCCTGGCGTACCAGTCCGGCGCAGAGAAGCGCAATCTGTCGTTCGCGAGGGCCATCATACCTGGGTGGGATACTCTGGGCGATAGGGGCCAGCAGGGCAAGACGCATAAAATGTCCTTCCGTTCAAACGATTCGTGTACACCTGAATACAAGAAAGGTAGAAATTTTATCAGCACTTTTCAAGCCTGTTGCAGCATGCGCATATACCCACCACTGTCCTCGCTGCCAAGCCCTACTAGTATCATGCTTCGCTCCTGGGGGGCACAATGGAAAAATGCGCCGGCCAGGCAGTTAAGGTTTTGCGAGAACTGTCCGATAACTTTCAGTAATTCATGGGCATGCCTCAGGGAGAACGATACGAGTATGCAACGCAAATTTTTTGGCACATTCCGTCCCTCCGTCCTCATGACGCTGGGCGTACTCTGGAGCGTTGGAGTTGGGATCGGCCTGTATATACTGTTAGATTACGAGATGACTCCTGGGCCAGGAGGCGAAGCCCCAGAGGTATGGCCAGCGCAGAGTCGCATCCCGCGCCATCCCGTAGTGCCCACCCTCGTGATGCTCATGCATCCACGCTGTACTTGTTCGCACGCAAGTCTACAAGAGCTTTCCCGTCTGTTGACGCAGGTTCAAGAACAGGTAAGCGCTGTTATCCTATTTTATAGCCCCGACAGCGTAGAGCACAATTGGGAAAAAACTGACCTGTGGAGCACAGCTACCTCTCTCCCGGGGGTACGCGTACTACGTGATAGCAATGGGGCTGAAGCGACGTTGTTTCGGGCATATACTTCCGGATATACGGTGCTCTATGACGCCGCAGGGCATCGCCTCTTTCATGGTGGTATTACCCCATCTCGTGGGCACTCCGGCGCCAACGCTGGGAGTCAAGCGATCGCTGCACTTCTTACCCACCATCGCGCAGCTCATCAGCGTACACCGGTCTTTGGCTGTGATGTATTCGAGGCCACAGAGCAGTATAGGGACCTCTTATGACGCCTGGACAGACAGACGCGGAGAGGGCTCCGCTCCTAGAGCGCAGTACATACCTTTTTCAGGAGCATCAGCGAAAAATCATCCATCAGACCAGTCACCTCTTTGCCTACCTCATGATCGTGCAGTGGATAGGAGGGGTCGTCGCAGCACTCGTCATTACACCGCACACGTGGGCTGGCACTACCAGTACGGTGCATCTCCATGTATGGGCAGCTCTCGTTCTAGGCGCGACGATCAGCAGTCTACCGATCTTCTTAGCCTTTACATGCCCATGTCATACGTCAACGCGCCATGTCATTGCCGTAGCGCAGATGTTGACCTCAGCATTGCTCATCCACATCACTGGGGGCAGAATCGAGACCCATTTCCATGTCTTTGGCTCGCTGGCCTTTCTCGCCTTTTACCGAGATTGGCGGGTATTCATCCCAGCCACTATCGTCGTCGGGCTTGATCATATGGTACGCGGTATATTCTGGCCGCAGTCGGTCTATGGCGTCCTCAGTACGACTCCATGGCGCAGCGTGGAGCACGCCGCCTGGGTGATTTTTGAGGACATCTTCCTGATCCTATCGTGTCGCCGGGGCCTACAAGAAATGCACGACATCGCCAAGCATCGTGCCCAACTTGAGGACACCAATCAGCTCATAGAGGCAAAAGTCATAGAGCGCACGCAGGAGTTGACTGTAGCCTATAAAGCCTTGCACCAGGCAAAAGAGGCGGCCGAAGCCGCCAATCGGGCCAAGAGTGCCTTCCTGGCCAACATGAGCCACGAAATTCGTACGCCCATGAATGGCATTCTTGGTATGACAGAACTCGCACTCGATACGCAGCTTACCGCTGAACAGCAGGAGTATTTGGCGATCGTCAAAACTTCAGCCGGCTCGCTGCTGAACATTCTCAACGATATTTTAGATTTCTCCAAGATGGAAGCCGGCAAACTGCTGCTCGACTCGGCGCCCTTTGCTCTACGCGAGTACCTCGGCACGACGATGAAAACCCTGGCTCTGCGTGCCCATCAAAAGGGGCTCGAACTCGCGTATGCCGTGCATCCCGCAGTGCCTGATAGGCTGTGTGGGGACGCCGGACGCCTGCGGCAGATTCTCGTGAACCTGGTCGGTAACGCCATCAAGTTCACCGAGCAGGGGGAGGTCGTTGTCGATATCCAGCCAGCGGTTATGGCAGAGGACGCAGCCAGCCTGGACCAGGAGACCATAGTCTTGCGCTTTGCCGTGCGCGACACCGGCATTGGCATCCCCACGGACAAGCAGCGGACGATCATCGAACCGTTTGTACAGGCAGATGGCTCGACGACCCGCACGTATGGTGGTACGGGCTTAGGGTTAGCCATCGCCAAACAATTAGCCGAGTTGATGGGGGGGCACCTCTGGATCGAGAGTGAAATCGGCAGTGGCAGCACGTTCGGCTTCACCGTCCGCTTGCAGGTCTGCGACGCACCAGAGACCGCAGCGCCGGCCGCACTCATGGTCGATGTGCACGACCTGCCCGTGTTGGTGGTCGACGATAATGCCACCAATCGACGTATTCTCCAAGAGATGCTCAGTCGCTGGCAGATGCGACCCACCCTGGTCGACAGTGGGCGGCAAGCACTCGTCCGGCTCGCCCAGGCTCGAGAGCAGGGCGAGCCCTTTGCGATGGTGTTGCTCGATGCGCATATGCCCGAGATGGATGGCTTTACCGTCGCCATGCACATGCAGCAGGACCCGGCTTTGGCGGGGACGACGATTCTGATGCTGTCTTCGGCAGATTTGGCGGGCGATGCCGCACGCTGTCGAGAGGTGGGCATCGCTCAGCACCTGATGAAGCCCATCGCCCAAGCGGAACTTTGGGATGCTATCCTGACGGCCCTAGGTGGCGCCGCCCACACGCCGGCAGCGCTGCCCACCGCCTCCCCTCCCACAGAGCCTGGCGCCGACCGTCCCCTGCACATCCTGCTGGCCGAGGATAACCGCGTCAATCAGCGGGTAGCCCTCCACACGCTGGAGAAGCAGGGCCATACCGTGGTGGTTGTCGGCGACGGCCAGGCAGCCCTGACAGCCCTAGCGCAAACACCGTTCGATCTCATCCTCATGGACATACAGATGCCGGTCCTCGACGGGCTGGCAACGACGGCCACCATCCGCGCCCAAGAGCAGAGCCAGGGCACCCATGTGCCCATCATTGCGATGACGGCACATGCCATGCGCGGAGACCGCGAACGGTGTCTGGCGACCGGGATGGATGGCTATGTGACCAAACCGCTTAACATAGCCGACCTCGCAGCGGCTATTGCCCAACTGCGGCCAGCAGTGTCCTCACCGGAGACACGGGTCGTGACGCCGCCAGTTGACATAGCAGCCACGTTACAGAGCGTCGAGGGGGATCAGAACCTACTGGTGGACCTGTTCGAGGCGTTTCAGCAGGATTATCCTAAACAGCTGGCAGAACTCCAGGATGCCATTCGCGTTGGCGACGCCGAACGGTTGGCACAAGTGGCGCATAGCCTGAAGGGCGCTGTCGGCTACTTCGGGGCTCAGACGGTACACGCTCTGGCATGCCAACTGGAAACAATGGGTTATCAAGCAGAGTTCGAGGGAGCGTCATCCGTCTTGCAACAGCTAGAGCGGGAATTGGAGCGGCTCAGGGCTTTTGTGGCTGAGATCAACTGGACAGAACGACTCTGATCAATTCCATCGAGCACTTCCACAGAAGGCCATAAGGGGTTGGCGGGTAGCCAACCCTGCAAGGTACACAACTGTCTAGAGGCGGCCAGGCGACAGCTAGAGCATAGCGGCTCGTAATGCCGCACAGCGGGCCGCACCGTACAGCGCTGTCTTATCGTTCATGATCACGCGGACAGGCATTGCTGCAAGGACCGGTTGCAACCGGCCTTTAGCACAAAATGCCTGCATGAAGGTCGGCTCCTGCAGTTTGGCAACAATTTTCGGTGCGATACCTCCGCCTATGAACACCCCACCAGTCGCCATTACTTTTAGTGCGAGATTCCCAGCCTCTGCCCCAAACAGCGCCACACAGAGGTCGAGCGCCTGCACACAGAGATCACACGTACCAGCCAGAGCAGCGCCGGCGATTGCTGCCGGGGGGTCCACCTGGTGCAACTGTTCCGTAAGCCAGGCCGGTTCAACACCACGCTGGGTATCACGTAGAAAGGTATAGATATTGTATAACCCCGGTCCAGAGAGGACACGCTCCCAACTCACGTGCGCAAACCGTTGCTGGAGATACTGGAGGAGTTCCACCTGCAGGGCATCATCTGGCGCAAAACTGGCATGGCCACCCTCTGAGGCAAACGGCAGGTGCTGCTTACCGTCCCAGTAGAGGCCGGCTTCTCCCAAACCTGTCCCAGCAGCAATCACTGCAGCGTTGCCCTCGGCCGCTGGCGTGCCCTCATTCAGTATGAAAAAATCTTCAGGGGCAATGGCCGCAACGCCGTAAGCATTGGCTTCGAGATCGTTAATGAGCCACACCGTGGCCAGGCCAAGTTGGTGGGCGAGTTGCTGTGCATCCACCACCCACGCCAGGTTGATGGCCTCACTGCGACCATGCTGTATCGGCCCAGCAATCCCAAAACAAGCGTGCGTAACACGCAAGTCATGGGCCGAGATGAAATTGCGGACAATGTCACCGAGACTCGCATATGCATGACTGGGAAACGTCTCTTCAACACGGAGGGTCAGATGCCCTTGTGTCGCCTCGAAACCCGCTAGTCGTGCATTTGTACCGCCGATGTCACCTGCTAAAATCATGTCCAGATCCTTCTCGCTCGCCTCTCTTACTCTGCCTGATCACGGATCAGACAGTTCCTTTTTCGCCCCTACTCTAGGCAATCATGACGGCTCCACCATCAACATTATACGCCTGTCCAGTAATGTTGTCGGCGTCAGGGGAGGCCAGAAAAACAGCCATAGCAGCGATATCTTCAGGTTGATTCCGACGCCCAGTGGGGAGGGTAGCGACCCGCCGTTGGATTTCCTCCTCCACAGGAACCTGATTCCGCTCAGCTCGTGCGTGCATCGCCATCATAGACATGTCAGTTTCAGTAGTTCCAGGACAAATAGCATTTATATTTATATGATAAGGTCCGAAGGCCACGGCAGCACTCTTCGTCATAGAAATCACACCAGCCTTACTGACGCCATAATGCAAGAAGTGCGGCTCAGGTTGTTTCCCGGAAATAGAAGCCGTATTAATAATTTTACCACCACTTCCTTGCTGGATCATCTGGCGCGCCACCGCTTGCATGACAAAGAATGCCCCTTTGAGGTTGACATTGCACACAAAATCCCAATCCGCCTCGGTGATGTCCAAGACCTCCTGGATGCGCAGTACACCAGCATTATTCATCAGGATATCTATGCGCCCCATACCCTCGACGCTGCGCTGGATCATCTGCGCAATATCGGCCCGGCGTGAGACATCTACCGACACAGCTAGGCTCTTGCGCCCAAGCCCTGTAACCTGCGCGGCAGTTTCTTCCGCCAGACGTCTATCAATGTCGGCGACTACTACGTATGCTCCCTCTTGCGCCAACCGCACAGCCATAGCGCGTCCGATACCCCGCCCTGCTCCCGTCACGAGCGCTATTTTCTCGTCGAGTCGTGCCATGCACTTGCCTCCTTCGCTGCCGGAGGGCCGGCGGCCTTCTACGGCTACGATCATCTTCCCTACTATTACACAACAGATATATGAAGCCTGCACGAAGATGCGCGGTGGCAGAGTTGTAACAAAAACAACTGACGCGTGCAATAACGAGCCGCGCCGGCTTGCGTGGTGCCAGGTCGATAGCGTATGCTGGGGACAGATATGTTCCCAACCGCATCGTACCAGAAGGGAAAGAGCATGCGCGAGCCTGTCGTATACGTCAACGGACATCTGGTACCGGCCAATCAGGCCACCGTGTCAGTGTTTGACCGTGGCTTTCGTATGGGCGATGGAGTGTTTGATACCGCCCGCACGTTCCGGCATCGCCCGTATAAGCTGCGTGAGCATCTTGAGCGTCTGTATCGTTCGCTCTACTACATTCGCATCGATCCTGGCATGACCATCGCAGAAATGGAGACGCATACACTCCAGGTGGTCGAGCATAATGTAGCGTTTCTCCAACCTCATGATGATGTCTGGATCACACAGGTCATTTCACGCGGGCCATTACGCACGACAGGAGCGGCAACGGTCGTGATCCTGACTGAGCCATTACCCTTTGCCAGCTTTGCCCGCTACCACAAGCTGGGGGTGTCGCTGCTCACACCCGGCATCCGTCATACTCCTCCACAGAGCGTGGAACCCCGTGCCAAGACTGTAAGCCGTATGAATCTGGTGCTGGCTGAGCTGGAAGCGCAGCAGCGCGATCCGGAGGCGTGGGCCTTGCTCCTGGATCTCGACGGGAACGTCACCGAATATACCTCGGGGAATTTTTTCATGGTGCGTAAGGGGAACCTCATTACTCCCTTTGAACGCAATGCGCTGGGTGGGATTTCACGAGAGGTGGTGATGGAGCTGGCCGAGGAGCTCGGCATCCCGTGTCGTGAGGCGGATATTACGCCCTACGATGTCTACAACGCTGATGAAGCGTTCATTACCAGCACCAGCAAATGCATCCTGCCCGTGGGGCGTCTCAACGGGATCCGTATTGGTCAGAAGATACCTGGTCCGGTGACCAACCGCCTCTTGGAGACCTGGAGTGCACGGGTGGAGCTGGACATTGTGGAGCAAGCCCTGGGGCACTTGTCCCCTGAGGAACGTCAGACGTTAGAGGCCCAGGTAAGGTGAAAGAGGCCGCGCTACGCGGCCTCTGCTAGTTCGCGGGCGTTGCGCTTCATGCGGCTGAGCAACGCCGTTAAGCCGCGCAAGCGTAGCGGTGAAAGCACTTTGTGCAGACCAAGCTGCTGGTAGAGATCGTTCGGTGCGGCGACGATGGCCTCAGGGGGAGCACCATTCAGGCCTTCGTAGAGGATACCGGCAAAACCGCGCACGGTAGGGGCCTCACGCGGCACGTCGATATAGTAGTGGACTTTATCGTCGAGGAGCTTTGCCAGGAGAAAGACTGGGCTCTGGCACTCGTGCACCTGCTCCATGGTGTCGCGGGCGTTGTGCAGCTCCTCTGGAAGCTCCGGCAGATTCATGGCGTATTCCAGGAGCATATCGAGCCGTTCTTCCTGGGAGGCATCGCGAAATGTCTCAATGATTTCCTGGAGGGCCTCAGGGTAGGTGTGGTCCGTCATAGTATTCTCCCTCTCCTTAGAAAATACCAAGCTGATCCCTGGCCTCCTCTGACAGCATATCCGGACTCCACGGCGGTGTCCATACGACCCGAATATCCACGTCCTCCACACCCTCCATCTCTTTGAGCTTGTCGTCAACCTGTTGCAGGATATGCGGACCAGCAGGACAGGCAGGGCTCGTCAAGGTCATGATCAAGTCGATCTTACTCCCTTCGATCTCCACGCCGTAAATGAGCCCCATATCAACGATATTGATCCCTACTTCCGGGTCGTATACTTGCTTCAACATCTCATACACAACTTCTTGCCCAGGCATCTTCAGGTCCTCCTCGTTCTGCCTGGCACCACGCGTGCCAACCTCTTACAGATCCACTTCCACGAGGATATCGTTGCCCTCAACCTTAACCGGATAAGTCTCCACAGGCTCAACCGCCGGCATGGTCAGGGCCTTGCCCGTACAGACATCAAAGCGTGCACCGTGGCGCGGGCAGGCAATAGAAGTCCCGTTAAACCTGCCGCCAGCCAGAGGCGCTCCGTCATGCGTACACACATCCTCGATGGCATAGTACTGGCCACCTACATTGAAGAGGAGCACGGCGATACCATCGAGATCGATCGGCTTCTTTTGTCCTGGTGCTACTTCACTAACCTGAGCAACTTTGACCCATTCTGCCATGGCTTCTCAGTCCTTCTCACTGCTGCACGCGTGACATGGTCCAAGACCACAGCCAGGAGCTCATACTCCTGGCTGTCCACTGCATCCTTGCGCTTAGGCCGTCTTCTCAATTGGGGCACCCACAAGATTACCCCACTCCGTCCAAGAACCGTCGTAGTTCCGGACGTGAGAATACCCTAATAAGTACGTCAGTACAAACCAGGTGTGGCTTGAGCGTTCGCCAATGCGGCAGTATACCACAACATCGTCCTGCTGCTTAAGCCCGGCCCGTCCTTCGTACAGGGCTTTGAGTTCATCCGCACTCTTAAACGTACCGTTTGGCGCCACCGACTGCCCCCAGGGAACACTTGCTGCCCCCGGAATATGCCCACCACGCAGGGCACCCTCTTGGGGATAGTCGGGCATGTGCAAGAGTTCACCACTGTATTCGCCCGGTGATCGTACATCGATGAGAGGTTTGTGCGCCCCGATATGATCCGTCACCTCCTGCCGGAAGGCACGAATGGAGAGATTCGGGCCACTAGCCGTATAGGTCACAGCAGGATAATTGGGGCGTTCCTGCGTCAGGGGACGTCCTTCATCGATCCATTTTTGCCGCCCACCGTTCATGATGCGGCAGTCTTGATGACCGTACATCTTGAAGACCCAGAGAGCGTAGCAGGCCCACCAGTTGTTGCGATCACCGTAGAACACGATAGTATGATTGTTGCCGATGCCCTTGCTGCCCACGAGTTTAGCGAACGCATCCTTATCGATGTAGTCGCGCACCACTTGGTGCTGCAGTTCGGTGTGCCAGTCCACTTTGATAGCGCCAGGAACGTGTCCAACGTCGTACAGGAGCACATCTTCATCAGACTCAACAATGCGCACATTGGAATCGTTCGCATGCTCTGCGACCCAGTCGGTACTAACGAGCACTTCGGGATGGACATACTCTGTCATAGGCTCTGCCTCCTCTGCCTCAGATCCGGCTTTCAATCGCCAGACGAATTTTTTCTTGCACACCTTCCACGGGGAACTCCGTGATCACCGTCTCAAAGAACCCCTGGACGATCATCCGTTGTGCCTCCTGCCGCGATAACCCACGACTCATCAAATAAAAAATTTGCTCGTCGTCCACCATGCCAGTGGTCGAACCGTGCTTACAGCGCACGTCGTCTGCCTCAATCTCCAGGATAGGCAGCGCATCGGCGCGCGCTTTATCGCTCAGTAACAAGCTATGCGTTGATTGATAGGCACTGGTCTGTTGCGCCACGGGCCGCAAATGAACCACCCCCCGCAGGACTGTGCGCGCCCGGTCTAGCAGAGCGCTTCTGAACAGCAAGTCACTCTCCGTATGTGGCGCCAGATGGTCTTGCCGCGTCTGATAATCCAGATGCTGGCGACCATCAGCGAACACCAGGCCATAAAGGTGTGCACTACTACCGGCCTCATTGAGTAGCACGCTCTGTGCCGTCCAATGCAACCGACTCCCCAAAGCCGCCACAGCCCAGCGCAGCTGACTGTTGGCGGAGAGCACGGCGCGTTGATGGCTCACCCCCCACAGGCGGCGGCTCCAGTTCTGCACCTGGAGATACGTCACCTG
>Ga0075428_100004593_pt1 | contig 15269 bp, 11 predicted proteins | sample RhiMetdeltSRZDD2_FD_75291 | JGI IMG/M metagenome (GOLD analysis project Ga0075428, IMG submission 75291) | Populus rhizosphere microbial communities from Tennessee, USA - Rhizosphere MetaG P. deltoides SRZDD2 | ecosystem: Host-associated > Plants > Roots > Rhizosphere > Soil | place: USA... | reverse complement strand
GCGATTCACGAGATGACCGACAAGGCCAAGTCTATCATCGGCGCTTTCTACGGCAACGCACCAAAGCGTTCTTACTTTGCGAGTTGTTCAAACGGAGGACGACAAGCGTTGATGGAGGCGCAGCGTTACCCGGACGACTACGACGGACTGATCGCCGGAGCGCCCGCGAATGCTTTCACTCAGATCCTTACCGGGTTCGCTTTTAATCTTCAGGCGATGCACGTCGATCAAGGCAGCTACATTCCGCCGGCAAAGTTGAAAGCAATTGAATCAGCCGGGTTGGCTGCTTGTGATGCGCGCGACGGTGTGACTGACGGAGTCCTCGACGATCCAACCAAATGCGGCTTCGACCCATCGGTCTTACTCTGCAAAGGGCCTGAGTCAAACGAATGCCTCACCGAAAAACAAATAGCGGCGTTGAAAAAGATCTACTCGGGCCCACGCACCGCTAAGGGAGAGCAAATCGTGCCGGGCTTTGTCCCCGGCGCTGAGACGGGACCAGGTGGTTGGTCGGGTTGGATCAATTCGAGTGATCCGACCAGAGCGGCTCAGTTCTTTTTCTCGACTCAGGCCTTTGCGAATATGGTCTACAACGATCCGAAATGGGACTTCAAAACTTTTGATCTCGAAAGGGACGGCAAACTCGCGGAGAAGAAGCTTGGTTCGAGTATTAACGCGATCGACCCGAACCTCAAAGCATTCAAGGCGCGCGGCGGCAAGCTGATTCTTTACCACGGCTGGGGGGATGCAGCTCTTCCGCCGGTCAACACCATCAACTATTTTCAAAGCGTGGTTTCGAAGATGGGGCAGCGCGAGGCGGGGTCTTTTTTACGTCTCTTTATGGTGCCGGGCATGCAGCATTGCGGCGGCGGCCCCGGGCCGAATAGTTTTGGAGCAGCTGTCAGCGCGACCCAGTCGGACGCGCAGCACGATATGTCGGTGGCGATAGAACGATGGGTTGAGCAGGGAATCGCTCCGGACCAAATCATTGCCTCGAAACGACAGGGTGACGCCAAGAGCCCGGTCGTCCGCACGCGCCCGCTGTGCCCGTACCCTCAGGTGGCGCGTTACAAGGGAAGCGGCAGCACTGACGACGCCGCGAATTTTGTTTGCACTGTCGAGAAGCCAGCCAACCATGGCAAGAAGGACTGAGGTTGTTCTTCTTTGAGGTCTTCTTTGCGTCTTGGCGCTCCTCTCGAATATAGGTCATATAGGTCCTAAGTCCTATATTGCGAAGGACCGCCAAGACCGCAAAGAACTTTCGATAAGCCTTTCACTTAGCACCAGGGAAAACCGCTATGGCTAACGAACCGAACCTAGGCAGCGATCCTGTTGAATGGCGGCAGGTCACACAAATGCCGGAATTCAAAAGTATGCTGAAGGCCAAGTTAAGATTCATTGTGCCGGCGACCCTGTTTTTTGTGGTCTATTATTTCGCGCTTCCGGTACTTGTAGGCTATGCGCCTGGTCTGATGGCCAGAAAAGTATTCGGTGTAGTGAATATCGCCTACTTGTTCGCGCTCTCCCAGTTTTTTATGGCGTGGATCATAGCCGCGCTTTATTTACGAGCGGCTTCACGGTTCGACGAAATGGAGCAAGGCATCATCGAGAAGACAAAAAAGAACTGAGATATTTCTATTTTCTATTTAGTATTTTCTGTTGGCACGCCGGGAGCAATCAAAATAGAAAATCGCAAATAGCAAATAGAAAATAGCAAATAGAAAATCCCCTATGACAATGTCTCTCCTGATATTCCTGGTCTTTGTCGGCATAACACTGGCCATTACCTATTGGGCGGCGCGCCGGTCGAGCGGGGCGAATGCGTTCTTCGCCGCGAATCGTCAAATCACCGCTTGGCAAAACGGGTTCGCCGTCGCCGGAGATTATATGAGCGCGGCGTCGTTCCTGGGCATCGCCGGGATTATCGCGTTCCAGGGCTACGACGGGTTCATGTATTCGGTGGGCTGGCTTGTCGCTTATCTGACGGTGCTGCTGATAGTCGCTGAGCCGCTCCGAAACGCCGGCAAATACACGATGGCCGATGTGCTGGCTTATCGCCTCAGTCCAAGACCCGTGCGCGCGATGGCCTCGTTAAGCACCCTCACCGTGAGCATCTTCTACATGATTGCGCAGATGGTTGGCGCCGGCGCGCTTGTGGCCCTGCTGCTCAAAGATTCGGGAATCAACTATCAAACCGCGGTCATCGGCGTTGGGGTGCTGATGATCGTTTATGTCGTGTTCGGCGGGATGCTGGCGACAACCTGGGTTCAAATCATCAAGGCCATCCTGCTAATGAGCGGGACGATCCTACTGAGCGTGTTAGTGCTAGCGCATTTTGGTTTCAGCTTCGGAAGCTTTTTCAATGCTATAGGGAGCGTGACCTATCAGGAGAATGGCGTTGCCGTCACAAAAGACTTTCTTCAGCCGGGTTTGAGATTCAAACCACCTTACGGCGCGCTGGATTTGATCTCGCTCGGGATGGCGCTGATCTTTGGCACCGCAGGTCTGCCCCACATTCTTGTGCGCTTCTACACTGTTCCCGACGCCAAAACGGCACGCGTCAGCGTCGTGTGGGCGATGGCCCTCATCGGCACGTTTTACATTCTGACGACGTTTCTCGGTTTTGGCGCGGCGACCATTGTGGGCCGTGACAAGATCGCGGTAGGCGGCGGCACAAACATGAGCGCTCCGCTGCTGGCTCAAGCGCTCGGCGGCGATTTCTTTTTTGCGTTCGTCTCAGCCATCGCTTTCGCTACGATTCTGGCTGTAGTCGCCGGATTGACGATCAGCGCGTCTACGTCGTTTGCTCACGACTTCTACACAAATGTAATTCATCGCGGTACGGAACGCCGGGCTGGCGAAGAAGTGCGCGTCGCCCGTGTGACGGCTTTTGTAGTTGGAGCGATTGCGATTTCAATCGCAATTCTGCTTGGTCCAAACGCCAACGTAGCTTTTTTGGTCGCGCTCGCGTTTGCCGTCGCCGCATCTGCCAATCTGCCGGTGATCGTGCTGTCTCTGTTTTGGCGTCGATTCAACACGCGGGGGGCGGTCATCGGACTAGGTACTGGGCTGGCGGCATCCATTCTGTTGATCATTCTGAGCCCGAGCATCATGGGTATTGATGCGCCGGGAGTCAGTGCAGCTGCGCGTCACTTGATCCAATCGCCGCCAATCTTTCCTCTCGAGAATCCGGGAATAGTCAGCATACCGCTTGGATTTCTCGGGGCAGTGGTTGGTACGTTGCTTGGGCGGGAACCCGAGGCGGAAGAGAAGTACGATGAATTGCTGGTCCGGGCGTCAACGGGACTGGGAGCCGAGAAAGCGACGACTCATTGAATATAGGTCCTATTGGTCCTATAGGTCCTGTACTGGAGAAGAATGCTTACAGTGGAACTGATACGTCGCGGAGCTCGATACTTTCCCGAGCGAACCGCGGTGCTGTTCGAAGATAAATCTTTGACCTTCGCCGAGGTCGACGCGCTATCTAATCGATTCGCGCACGTTCTGGCGAAGAACGGCATCGAACGAGGCGGCCGGCTAGCGATCCTGGCGAACAACAGCCTTTACAGCGTGCCCGTCGATTTCGCCTGTGTGAAAGCAGGCGCGGCTCGCACGCCGTTGAACGCAAGACTCTCGATTAACGAACACGAACACATGCTGCGCGAGACCGGAGCGCGGCTGGTTATCTACGACGCCGAACTTGCCGAGCCGGCCGAAGCTCTGGCCTCACGAGTCGAAGGGCTCAAGATGCTCGGATTGGGTTCCGTTCGCTGCGGCGCCGATCTGCTCCTGGAGGCAAAGTCAGCCTCGTCTGATGACCCGCTAACACCCGTCGATCCGGACGATGTGATCTTGACGATTTTCACATCCGGCACAACAGGCCGCCTCAAAGCAGCGGAGCATACTCAAGCCAGCTACGGCGCGGTGTCAATCAACACCTCGATCAATCTTGAAGATGTCGAACCGGATGACGTCATGCTTCACGCTGCGTCGCTTTTTCATGCGAGCGGTTGCTTTGTGCTGCCTTACTGGATAAAGGGCGCTTGCAGCGCGGTGCTCTCCCGGTTTGAGCCGGCCGAATTCCTGAACGCCATCGTTCGTTATCGTGCGACATCGATTCACGTAGTGCCTACAATGCTCGCGATGCTCCTGGCTCAGCCGGATATCGAGAAGGCCGACATGTCATCGGTGAAAACGATACTCTATGGTGCATCGCCGATGCCGCTGCCGGTTATAAGGCGAGCGATTGAGCTTTGGGGTCCGCGATTCATCCAGTACTACGGCCAGACCGAAGCGCCGTTGTTCATCACAAAGCTCGACCAGAATGATCACCGTTACGAACGCCGGCTGCTGGCGTGCGGCAGGCCCTCAGTCGATTGCGAGATTCGATTGATCGACGACAAGGGTGACGATGTCGCGCCGGGAGAGCAAGGCGAGATTGCGCTGCGAGCGCCATTCGCGATGAAGGGTTATTTCAACGCGCCGGACTTGAACGCGGCGACATTTGTAGAAGGCGGATGGTTACGCACTCGAGACGTCGGACGTTTCGATGAAGACGGTTATCTTTATCTGGTGGATCGCACGTCGGATATGATCATTACCGGCGGCTACAACGTGTACCCGCGAGAAGTCGAGGACGCGTTGATGGCTCATCCGGCGGTCTTTGAATGCGCGGTAGTCGGCGCCCCACACGAAAAGTGGGTAGAATCGGTAACGGCATTTGTGGTCTTGCGCTCAGGCGTTGACGCTTCCGAAGAAGAGCTCATCGAGTTCGCGCGCGAAAGGCTTGCGACTTACAAGGTTCCCAAGTCAGTTCGGTTCATTGAGCAGATCCCAAAGAGCGCTGTCGGTAAGCTGCTCCGCCGCGCGCTCCGCGACCCACTTTGGAAGGATGCTTCTTCTTAGCGGCTTGGCGGTCCTTTGCGTCTTTGCGCGGAACTGCCCTTTCGCAATGGTTCTTTTAGCGCAAAGACGCAAAGGACCGCCAAGACGCAAAGAAGAAGAGACAGATCCCAAGCATTATTTTCCCGCCGGTTCGCTCGGCAGCGCGAAGACCATGATGGTGGCCGAACCGGGCGGTACCCTCCAAAATGCGTTTGCGGCGCCCGTCGCAACTGCAACATATTGCTTGCCGTTGATCGCGTAGGTGATGACCCCGCCGTTCATACGACCGCCGGTGTTGAACCGATAAAGCACCTCGCCGGTCTTACCATCAAGCGCCATGAAATCGCCCAGCAACTCGCCCGTGAAGATGAGATTGGAGGAGGTAGTCGTCACCGCGGCGAGCAGCGGTTTTGGAGATTCATATTTCCAGCGTACGGCGCCGGTCGAGGCGTCTATCGCAGTCAGCCAGCCACGAGCTTTGTCTGGCGGGTCATCACGCACTCCACCACCCATGTAGAACGATCCCGATACGAAGCGCGTCTCGGCAGCCTTGTTGAACGTGCCGCACCAATCCACCGCATTGACGTACAACATATTCGTGCCGGGGTTGAATGCCGGTCCGTTCCACTGAACGCCTCCCAGCACGCCCGGACAAGCTCGTAGTCCCTCTCGAGTCGGTGGCTTGTCTACATTGAGCCGGGTGGTAACCGGGACTTCGTAGACCTGCTTGCGTGTTTCGCGATCCAGCACGTGCAATAGACCGTCTTTGCCCGATGTGGCGACGAGCTTGCGAGTTTTGCCCCCTATGGTAGTCGAGAAGAGCGGACTTACTTGCGTAGTGTCCCAGTCGTGCTCATCGTGAGGAACCAGTTGATAGAACCACTTCAGTTTTCCGGTTCGAACATCGAGCGCGATCATCGAACAGGTGTAAAGGTTTGCACCGGGCCGAGCTTCGCCGAAGAAGTCCGGCGCGGGGTTAGCCACGGGAACGTACACAAGTCTCTCCGCAACATCGAGTGACAGAGGAGCCCAGACAGCTCCCCCGCCTATAAGTTTTGCGTCAGCTTTCTCCCAGGTCTCGGCACCGGGTTCTCCGTCATCGGGCACGGTATTGAATCGCCAAACCTGCTCGCCATTCGATAGCTTGAATGCGCCAACCCATCCTTTTACACCAAGCTCGCTTCCCGCGGGACCGATGATGATGAGGTCTTCGAAGATCACCGGAGCCATCGTGAACCCGCCCTCGTGCTTGGTCATATCAACCAACGCACGCTCCCACACAATGTTGCCAGTCGAGGCATCGAGCGCCACAAGATATCCGTCGTGGGTACCTCGAACGACCAGCCCATCCTTGATTGCGACGCCCCGATTCATCGGCCAGCCCTGTTTGCCTTTTCGCTGCCAGTCGTTGCGCCATTTTAGTTTGAGAGTCACCGCGTCCAGAGCGATCGTCGAGTTGTTTACGGTGAAATACATTAATCCGCCCGACACAACCGGGTTTGTATGAAACGGGCCCGGGTCACTAGCCGGATACGTTGCCACTGGTTTGAGCGAGGCGACGTTCTCCCGATTTATCTGTTTGAGATCAGTAAATCTCTGACCGGCGTAATCGTGATTTGACATAAGCCAGTCCGTCGTGGCGCCTGCGGCGTTCAACTCTGTTTGAGTAGGGCGGGCGCTTGCGGGCTTGGCGCCAGGTCCAGCTGATTCCCTGGGCGCTTCGGCGGTCTCGACTTTGGCAATGTCAGGCTTTCCCGACCCGCCTTGACGCGAGATTGTCAGCGTTTTCAGCAACGAGGCAGTTGGCCGCAGCTCTTTGCTGCCCGCTCGATAGCCGTTCTGTTGAAGCATATACGCGACGATATCGATGTACTGCTGAATGGTGAGCGACTCGGGCGCGCCGTACGGCATTTGGAAGCGGGTGACAAAATAAAGATCGTCAACCGAGTGCTTACCGTCGGCCCACTTGGCCATAAACCCCGAACCCTTCAGAGCTAATGTAGACCCCCCCTCGAGGTTTGGGCCGTGACACGATGCGCAGCTTTTTGCATAGACGGCGGCGCCTCGGGCGGCCTGGCGCGCGGTGAACAGCCCGTCGCCCTGAGCAACACTTGCCGAAATAATGTTCTCGGTCAAAAACGCCGCGCTGCACAATAAACAGCCAAGTGCGGCTATTGCGACTCTCGGGGTTGTTTTTATTTTCATTGCTTTATTCCTTCCAGACCAAACTTGCGCGAACTATACTATTCCGCGTTGATGCCAGCAACAACTTATTTTCTATTTACTATTTCCTATTTTCTATTTGTTATTTGTCAGGTTCTACCGCACCGGAGTAAATAGCAAATAGAAAATCGCAAATAGATAATGTTATTCTCGAATTTCGAAAAACTCTTTTAAGGAGACACGAGTTGTCAGCACAGGGCGTAACGCCGGATCACATCATGCAGCTCGGACTCGGATTCTGGGGTTCGAAGACTCTTTTGAGCGCTATTGAGCTGGGCATATTCACAGAACTCGCGGGCGGTCCGTTGAGCACCAGCGAACTGACCGCACGATTGAGCTTGCACCCACGCAGCGCGCGAGATTTTTTTGACGCGCTGGTTTCGCTAGGCATGCTTGAACGTGAAGGCGAGCATTATAGGAATACTGCTGAGACTGGCCAGTTCCTGGTACGGGGCCAGCTATCCTACATCGGTGGTTTTTTGGAGATGGCGAACGAGAGGCTCTATCGTTTCTGGGGTTCGCTCACCGAAGGACTCAGAACCGGTGCCCCTCAGAATGAGCTGAAGTCAGGGGGCGAGGGACTATTCGAACAGGTCTACAGCGATCCGCAGCGATTGCGGCTTTTCCTCGGCGCAATGACCGGTTTGAGCATGGGCGCTTCGCTGGCTATCGCTGAGAAGTTTCCCTGGAAGAACTACAAGACGGTTGTCGACATTGGTGGCGCACAGGGGGGCTTGCTTGTACAGCTCGGCCTTGCTCATCCCCATCTAATGGGGACCAACTTCGATCTGGCGGTGGTCGGCCCGATATTCGACGAGTACGTTGCGACAAACGGACTGAGCGAGAGGCTCAAGTTTCAACCAGGCAACTTTTTCGAAGAAGACCTTCCCGCGTCAGATGTGATCACGATGGGGCACATTCTCCACGACTGGAATCTGGATGATAAGCGAATGCTCCTCGAAAAAGCTTATCGGGCAATCCCCGAGGGTGGCGCACTTATTGTATTCGAAGCTCTGATCGACGACGAGCGGCGACAGAACGCGTTCGGATTGCTGATGAGTTTGAACATGCTTATCGAGACCCCCGGCGGGTTTGATTATACGGGCGCGGATTGCCAAGGTTGGATGCGCGACGCCGGTTTTCGCGAGACCAGGGTGGAACATCTAATCGGCCCTGATTCTATGGTTGTGGGAATCAAGTAATTGGTGAGATGAGGATTCTGTCTTGTCGCTTCAAAAGCAGCGGGGACGACCTGATGCATTGAAAGCGTGGCGACGCCCGGTGTCTACGGCCGTTTTTGCGGTCTGGATCTGCTTGACGCTCGCCGCGCTCTCTCACTACGACGTCAGGGTTGCTGCCAAAAGCGCCGATCGTTGCGTTGAATGCCATCGCCAGCAAAAAGATGTGTTGGGTCGCGTGGTTTCGATCTTTCAAACCAGCGCTCACGGACGCGCCGGCGTCGGGTGCGATGGCTGCCACGGCGGCGATGCCTCTCAATCAGACAAGAACAAGGCACACGCAGGTCAATTCATTGCCCGACCAAATGTAAGCGCTACGCTCGAGATGTGCGGGGCGTGTCACAGCCAGCCTCTAGAGTTCTTCAAAAAGAGCAAACACCTTGCTGCTCAAGCTAACGCACGGCGGCTCGACTGCGCCGAATGTCACGGGGTTCACGGAATCGGAGCGGCTTCAGAAACATTCCGCTGGCCGCAGTTCTGCACTGGCTGCCACGGGCTGGAATACCTGCCTCAATTGCCCGGCCCTTTTCAACAGATGCTGGCTCTCGCCGATGACCTGCGAGAGGGCCTGCACGGATTGGAATCAAAGGGACGCGCGACACCGGAACTGGTCGAGCGCCGCAAAGAGATCCGGCACATGATATCCGAGCTTGTCCATCAGACGGATTCTAAAGGCGGCGCGGAACGCATCCCTCGCATTCTCGATTTGGGCGCGAGTTTGAAACAGCGGCTCGCCGCAGAGGCGAAGCGCTAGCGACTCGCTGATTAAACACGCTCAACCCGGACACTCAGCTTGCGTGAACCTCGCAGAAGAAGTAGGCTTTTTGCCACTTGAGCAACCAGAAACCACGAAATTGACAAGTTAATCTTTTGCTATCGCTGATCGATCCAGCGGAAAGGAATAAGCCATGTGGACTCGCAAATGTTTCGCCGATGAAGATAAGCCAATTCAATCTCCGATACCAACCGAATTCTTTTCAAACGAAGAGTTCATTCCGCCGCCGCAGTCGATCCAGCAACAGCGCTGGGAAGCCCGCATAGTCGAAATGTCGGATCAGTGCGCGAAAAAGCTCGGAGTCTCGCGCCGCAGCTTCCTGCAAACCACCGGTGGTATGGCCGTAGCTATGCTCGCCTACAACGAGGTCTTTGGCAAAACCTACGATGTGGATCCCGTTGAAGCGCTGGACCCCGCGGCTTATGCCGAGAAATGGCCTAAGAACGAGTTCATCTTCGACAATCAGACCCATCACGTGGATGTCGAGAGCCGCTGGTTCGAGACACCCGCAGGCAAGCCGGCCGCGGACTTTCTGCGCAACTTCCGGCCGCAAGCAAACTCGACAGCCGAACGTCTCGCGCTGCTCAACGAAGCGAACTACATCAAAGAGATGTTCATGGACAGCGACACGGTGATGGCCATCATCAGCGGCGTCCCGACCGCCGAATGGCGCGAGAACATCCTGCCGCCAGACAAGATGGTCAAGACACGCAACGACATCAACCGGCTGGCTGGCGGGACGCAAAGAATGATCAGCCACGGTCTGCTGCGTCCGAACCTGGGCAAATCCGAATTCGAAGAGATGGAGCGCCAGGCCAAGGTTCTCAAGATCAACTCATGGAAGATGTATACCGGCTCGTTGATCGGCGACGGGCCCTTCTGGCTCGATGATGAAAAGGTCGCCTATCCGTTCTGGGAGCGAAGCCGCAAACTTGGCATCAAGAACGTCTGCGTTCACAAAGGCCTGCCGCTCGGCTTGTTCAACGAAGAGTATTGCCATCCAAAGGACGTCGAGAAGGTCGCAAAGGATTTTCCCGACATCAACTTCATCATCTATCACTCGGGTTTGAATCCGGCGCCTGCCGGCGCGCGTCGCCGTGAGGGCGCAGACGCTGGCCCGCAGTACATTCCGTGGTGCTCGGAGCTGATTGATATCGTGAAGCGTGGCAATCTGAGGAACGTCTACTTCGAAGTCGGCAGCACCTGGAACGTGCTTTCGGGAGGCTTCGGCGGTAATAGCGAGGGCAAGCCCGCCATGCACTTCCTCGGGCAGGTGATGAATCTCCCCGGCGGCGAAGATCGCATCATCTGGGGTACCGACTCGATCTGGGGGGGCAGCCCTCAATCGCAGATCGAACGTCTGCGACGGTTCCAGATCAGCGATGAAGTTGCCGAGAAGTTCGGCTATAAGAAGTTGACGCCCGAAATCAAGGCGAAGATCTTTGGTCTAAACGCGGCCCGAATTTACAAGATCGACGTGAAGGCCCAACGCAAGGCGATCCAGGGAGACAAGATCTCCCAGATGCGCGAGGAGTACCAGGAGACGCCGCGCCCAAGCAACACTCAGTATGGTTGGGTATGGCGCACGCGCGGGCTAAGGGGCTAGCGCCAATCCACAACGATTGAATTATCATGAAGGGCGCCCCCCACGGACGCCCTTCTTTAGTTGAGGGATAACCGCGTAGCGGTGACCACCGCCGCAATCCAATCGGATCGTCCTCCTGTAGATGAAGAACGCCGGCGTTCATCAAGAACACTCCGCGGCGAATGCAGCAGCGCTCTCACCAACATCGCGAGCCCCAGTTGCAAGAAGATAACTGGTTAACTCCTCATTGCTGTGCCGCAGACAAAACTCCTGAAATGTCTCGGACTCGATTCGCTGATCCTTGTAGGTCTGGAACAGCCGCGCGAGCGACTCGGCCAGCGCATCAGACGGGATCCGAGCGCCGACCCGCCGACCAAAAGTTTCGTGTGCGCCCACACCACCTCCGAGAAAGACCTGAAAAGTCTCCTTTTTGACTCCTTCGATGGTGGTCAGCGAACCCTCGAGTCCTACATCGCAAATGTGATGTTGGCCGCAAGCGTTTGGGCATCCAGTCACGCTGATTCGGGGGCGATCTTCCAGATCGACTCGCTCGGCGAGGTATTGGTCGAGCTCTCGTGCGCGGTTTTTGGTTTCGGCAATCGCCAGCTTGCAAAACTGTATCCCGGTGCAGGCAATCAGCCCTCGCTTCGCCCAGGACGGCTCGTAATCCAAACCCGCGTAACTCAGGTCGTGCTTCAGTGTCTCGAGATTCTCACTGTCGATGTCCAGCAGTATTATGTTCTGGGTATTCGTTGTGCGCAGGCGGCCGCGCCCGTGCTTCTCGGCGAGCTCAGCCAGAAGCTTCAACTGGTCGCTCGACGTCCGCCCGCCAACCAGCGCAATGCCGGCGTAGTGAAACGAGTCGCCGCGCTGCCGATGAATTCCGAGATGCGTCCGGTCCCGGTCGGTAACTGCAGCCGCCTCCGCTTGGTCTGCGCGTCGGAGTTTCCATCCAAGCCGGGATTCCACTTCGTCGCGAAACCGCGGTATCTCCCATTGCTCTACAAGGAACTTCAATCGAGCGCGTTTGCGGTTCTCGCGGTTGCCATTGTCGCGAAAGACCGCCGCAATGGCTGCGCACAGCTCGACAACCTCGCCGGGTTCGACGAGCACTCCGAGATCTTTTGAAAAGCGAGGCGATGTCGAAAGCCCGCCTCCAACCCGAGCGCGAAAGACAACGCCGCCACGCTCTGTGTCCTCCACGGCAAAGATGCCGATATCGTTGATCTCCGGATAGACGCATCGAACCGCGCACCCGGTGATAGCAATCTTGAACTTGCGAGGTAGATTCGAAAAGTCCCGATTACCGACAAAGAAATCGTTCATCCGGTTAATGAGCGGCGTCACGTCGTAAAGCTCATCCCGATCGACTCCGGAAACGGGACAGCTGATTATGTTGCGAACGGTATCGCCGCATGCGTCGGTAGTAGTCAGGCCAGCACGATCGAGCGCCTCGAAAATTGTTGGGATGTCGCCGATCCTTACCCAGTGAAGCTGAAGGTTCTGTCGAACCGTCACATCGGCGAGACCCCTCCCGTAACGGTGAGACAGCTCGGCGATTGTCCGAAGCTGGCTCGCATTCAACTGCCCCCCCGGAATTCTGATCCGCACCATGAAGTAGCCGTCCTCTGCCGGGCGCTGGGTATAGACGCCGTACCATTTGAATAAAGCTTCGTCTTCAGAGGTAATTCGAGGCTCCCCCTTCGCGGCGTATCGATGAATGTCTTCGAGCACGTCGAGACCATCTTTCCGCAGCTTTATCTCTTCAATTTTGTTCATGACCTATTCCTCGCTGTGGCGGGGCGAACGCTTCGATTCGCGTTGCGTCATCGTATGCCGGGCCCGGATTCAGAATATGCGAGAGGATCCTGGTCGTGCTCTCTTCAACCGTTTCAGTGGAGCTATCAACGGTTACGTCAGGAGAGAGCGGTTCCTCATATGTATCGCTAATGCCGGTGAAATGCTCGATCTCTCCCAAAAGCGCTCGTAGGTAGAGGCCCTTAACGTCGCGCTGTATTAGAGTTTGCAGCGGGCATCGAACAAACACCTCAAGAAACCGGATACCGTCGCTTTCAATCGAATGCCTAACATCGTCACGCGACCGCTGGTATGGAGAGATAGCAGCGCCGAGTACTACTACTCTATTGCGCGCCAGCAGTCGCGCGACGAAACCGATACGCCGGACATTCGTGTCACGGTCCTCCTGCGAGAATCCCAATCCGCGGCTCAGGTTCTCGCGCACCTCATCGCCGTCGAGAGTCTCTACTTGAAACCCGGCGGTCTTGAGTTGCGCGGAGAGCGATCGGGCCAGCGTGGTTTTACCCGCGCCCGATAAGCCCGTAAGCCATACCACTAACCCTTCGTTACTCGCGTAGCTCGCATTCTGTTTCACGTCGTCTTTCTCCGTCGGTATTAAGTCAAGCGTTTGCGGCTCACCATCTCCGTTCGAGTGATAAACGCAATCGGGCGAGCCGCCACGTGCATGCCGCATTCCTTTTTGTCGCGTCCGGACCATCTGCCGGAGCGTTCGCCATCACCGTCTCGAACCGGCTGTGTGCAATGAGTGCAGCCGATGCTCGGATAGCCACGATCGTGCAACGTGTTGTAAGGAACATCGTTTTTTGCGATGTAATCCCAGACTTGCTGCTTGCTCCAGCGGACCAGCGGGTTGATCTTTACCAGCCGCCATTGATGGTCCCACTCAATGACCCGAGCATTTGAGCGCTCGAAGGTTTGGTCCTGGCGAATCGCAGTTATCCACGCTCGTCGTCCCCGCAGCGCATCCTTGAGCGGCTCGAGTTTTCTGAGCCTGCAGCAAAGATCCGGGTTGGTTGACCACAGTTTCGCGCCGAATCTGTCTTCCTGCTGCTCGGGCGTGATATCAGTCTCAAATTCCTTGATTTCAATTTGATAGCGATCTTCGAGTCGGCGTCGAAGCTCGTAGGTTTCAGGAAAGAGGAAGCCAGTGTCGAGAAAAAACACGTGAGGTTGCGGGTTTATCCTTACCGCCATGTCGATAAGCGCAACCCCTTCGGCTCCGAAGCCGGTAGCTATTGTTACGCCGTCTTGAAACTCATCGAACGCCCAGCGAAGCGTTTTCTCGGGTGAGGCCGTGTCCAACAGTGATGCGGCGGTCTCAATTCCAGCCTGCGGGCTCGGCGGCTGTCCCAATGTAACGATCTCATTAACTGCTTGCGACATGATCTCCTCCGCCTAAATTCCGACAGACTCAGTTTGTCGAGAGTCCCTGATTCACCGATCGGCAACGACAAACTGAAGTTGGTCGGAGAAGTCTGACAATTCGTGTCTTAGCTCGGCGCTTCCAAACCAGTGAAGCCTGGCGCCAAGCGCGGCCACCTCTCCAACAATCGCGATGACCGGCGATTCGATCTTGAAGTCGCAGATTTCAACCGCCTCGATCAGGTCCTCGAGCGTTCCAGAGTAGACTTCCTGATGCTCATAAGTACCCCAGCGGACGACTGCGATTGGCGTCGTGAGAGTTCGGCCGCCTGCGACCAGCTCGCGAGCGATGCCCGAGATTGTCTCAGCGCACATAAAAATCACCAGCGTTTCGGTAGCGCGCGCGAGGAGCGACCAGTCGGCACCTGGTTGTCCTTTCGCATTGTGACCGGTTACGAACGTAACGCTGGATGAGAAATCTCGATGAGTAAGTGGTATGCCTGCATAGGCGGCGGCGGCGACGCCTGCCGAAATACCCGGAATCACTTCCCAATCGATGCCGGCTTCGACAAGCGCTTCGGCTTCTTCGCCGCCTCTGCCAAAAACGAACGGATCTCCTCCCTTGAGCCGGGCTACAGTCTGCCCTTCGATAGCGTGTTTGATCAGCAAGCCAGTGATTTCCGCTTGCGAGACCGACGTCTCCCCCCCGCGTTTTCCTGCGTAGATCAGCCGGGCGTCCCGGCGCGAGTGCGCGAGGATTTCGGGATTCACCAGATAGTCATAGACTATTACATCGCTGGCTCGGATCGCTTCGGCTGCCTTGATCGTGAGCAGTTTGGGATCGCCCGGTCCCGCGCCGATCAGGAAAACCTTGCCTGTTGATGTCTTGATAACGTTTGACAAGCACCCGCTCCAAAAACGAAAAACCCACCACCGGCAGAGCCGATAGTGGGTTTTTCCGATCTCTATATGAGCTAAAAGCTCTTTTGAGCTTTACGTCTCAGGTACCATCGCAACGGACTCCACTAAAGGCTCGAGGTGGGCGCGGCATCGCCGCGCAACAACAGATGCAATAAGAATTTCGCATCATGCTTCTCATAAGCCTTTAGAGAACGAACTCAGGTTCTTACGTATACTCCTGGTCTCGACACGAGTCAAGCACAATTTTTTGAATGCGAGCTTCCGTGAGGACTATTACCCTGTCGGATGAGAATTTTCTGTCGGATGAGAATTTTCTTGACACCGCCAGACAGGAGTAGTATTCTGCGGGCCTCAAAGAAGGACGTGGTGATTTAAGCCAATTGCTCCACGTTAAACATGTGCTAAACCGCAAGCGAGAAATTTAAAAAGCCTGCGCTGTTTAGCGCGGGCTTTTTTTGCTTTT
>Ga0075428_100004590_pt1 | contig 15277 bp, 14 predicted proteins | sample RhiMetdeltSRZDD2_FD_75291 | JGI IMG/M metagenome (GOLD analysis project Ga0075428, IMG submission 75291) | Populus rhizosphere microbial communities from Tennessee, USA - Rhizosphere MetaG P. deltoides SRZDD2 | ecosystem: Host-associated > Plants > Roots > Rhizosphere > Soil | place: USA... | reverse complement strand
AAGGGTCACGCCGCCGATGTCTATTGCCTGGCATTTTCGCGGGACGATCAGTGGCTGGCGTCCGGCAGCTATGACGGGGCGATCAGGCTGTGGCACGCTCCGCGGCCGGCCAGTCTCGGCGGCGCGACACCGCCGATCAAGGAGAACGTCGAGCATGCAGCCACGACACGCTGAGCGCATGGCGGATTCGATCTCGCGGCGGACGTGGTTGAAAGCGTCTCTGGCGGCAGCCACATACATACTGAGCCGGGGCATGATCGAACCATCTTCCGCCCGCGGAGCGGAGAGTGGGCCTGGCCGCTGGCCGAAGCCCGAGGCGCTCACGCTCGATTACGCCTTCCCCAAGGAGCCGCGGCCACGCCTGGCCATCACGCTCGACTTGGAAATGAGCGCTCAGTATCCCAAACCGGGCATGACGGAATGGAACTACGAGAAAGGGAATCTCGACGAAGCGACGAAGGAATACTCGCTCAAGGCAGCGCGGCTGGTGAAAAAAGCCGGCGGGGTGATCCACTTCTTTTGCGTCGGCCGCGTGCTGGAGCAACCGGACGTCGAGTGGCTCAAGGAACTGGCGAAGGAAGGGCACCCCATCGGCAATCACACCTACGACCACGTCAACGTGAAGGCGACCAAGGCGGAGGAGACGCAGTTCCGCTTCCAGCGGGCGCCGTGGCTGGTGCGGGGCAAAACGGCGCTGGAGGTAATCCGCGAGAACATCCGAGTGACGACCGAGTCGCTAGAGCAGCGGTGCGGCGTCAAAGTGAGCGGCTTTCGCACCCCTGGTGGATTTAACAACGGGCTTTCCGATCGCCCGGACCTTCAGGAGCTGCTGCTCGATTTGGGATTTACCTGGGTCAGCTCTAAGTACCCCGCTCACGCGACGGTGAAAGCCGGAGAGCGGCCTGGGGATGAGGTTTTCGCCTCGATCCTCAAGGCACAGGAGGCGGCTCAGCCCTTCCGATATGACAGCGGTTTGGTGGAGATTCCCATGTCTCCGATCAGCGATGTAACTGCCTTTCGAGCGCAAAAGTGGACGCTGCAAGAGTTTACGAAGGCGATTCGGATGGCGATTGATTGGACGGTTGAGAAGAAAATGGCGTTTACGCTGCTGGCCCACCCCTCCTGTTTGGTGGTGGAGGACCCGGATATTGCATGTAACCAGTTGCTCGCGGCTGGGTCGTAGCTGTCAGGTGGCTGGCTCGACTGGCTAATAGACTACGAGGAAGCACTCTTGTTGGGGGTGGACTTTCTGAAGTGCACGCCCAATTAGGATGTTATCTATGTCTTGCGCCCGAAGGATTGCGATTTGGATTGTTGCGACAGCCGTGACAGCAACGCTTGTGCTGCCGGCTATTTCGTTTGGGGCAATATCGATCGACCTGGGTGTTCCCAATGCCGCACTGAGTGTGTACCCAGGTCCATACGCAACGCTGACGGTCGATCGAACCGATGCCACGCACGCAATTATCACGCTGACACGTATTAATCCGGCTGGAAACGACGATTATCTGATTGGAAATGGTTCGTCGCTGGCCCTCAACGTGAACGGCAGCTACTCCATTGTTGGCGATACGGCGGCTGCCAATATTCAAGGGATTACAACGACTCAACCGGCGGACGCATGGTTTGACACGCCTGGGCCGTTCGACTATCCCAACTCTCTGCCTGCAAATGTAAGCGACTTTGGCTCGTTCAGCCTTGTCATCGACAATTTCGATGGCGCCAAGCACTCGGCTTCGTCGATGTCGTTTACGCTGCTCAATACCAGTGGCACATGGTCATCGGACAGCGACGTCCTGGTTAACAACGCGGCTGGGTTCCAGGCTGCGACCCACATCTTTGTGTTTGATCAGACGAATTACTCTGCCGGAGCTGTAGTGACTGGATTTGCCGGGAACGGCACTCTAGACGAAGGTCCCCTCCTTCCCGAGCCCACTTCGATCGTCGCCTGGCTGCTAGGAGCTGGCGGACTTGGCTTCATACTTCGCCGCCGGATGAGCAAGGCTGCGGCATAGCGGCTACCCGCAGAATAAACTGACATCCCCAAGGGCCGGACTCGCTAGTCCGGCCCTTTTTTGCTGCGCTGGCCAAATCTGTCAGGAAACTGCCACCGGCGGCATAAGGATTTATTGAAGTGCCCGTGTTGGGGTTACTTCGAACGAACGCGATTCGAAGAGGCAGTTTGTGCGAAGTTATTGTCTTGCCGCGCTGGCGTGCGCAGTTTTTGCGTCTGCGCAAAGCCCAATTCGCGCCTTTGGCGCGATCATCAGCGGAACTGTCGCACCCGGAGACGGGACGCAGTCGTTTTCATTTTCCGGCACGGCAGGCGGTGCTACTGGCTCCGCCCTGCTGGACGTCAATGTAACGAGCGCCGGCGGCACCACCACGGTCGTCGCCAACATCTGGAACACCTCGCCGACCAGCTATCTCGATAGCAACTCACAGACGCAAACGAACCTCGCGGCCATTACGGGCTTCGGCTTCGACGTGACCGGCGATCCGATTGTCAGCAGTTACTCGATCGTCGCCCGCCAGTGGAACGGCGCGAGCTTCTCCAGCGTCTTGCTTGGCGACGCCAATCCCACCGGCAATGTGTGGAACGTCGTCGAAAACGGCGGCTCGGGAAACATCACGGTCGATCTGTTTGCAGACAACGGCGGCGGCATTGCCGGCGGACTCTACAATCCGCTTCTGGCCGGCAACCCGGCCATTGGCGCCACCAATCCATACTTCACCCAGGCCACCCTCACCATCACCTTCGCCGACCCGGATGTCGGCGTGAACTGGGCCTATTCCGATCAGCCCGGCATCCAGGGGAACGGCAGCTACGTTTCCCTCTTCGTGCGGATGCAGCGCGTGGGGGCTGGCGGCAGCCTCAAACTCGAGCCGGAGCTCCCGCCCGAAGAAACCTTGCTGGTACATACGCCCGAGCCCGCCTCGCTGGCGATCTGGCTCCTGGGAGGCGGCGCCCTGGCACTAATCTATCGCTGTCGGAAGCGCCCCGCCGCGACTTGAAGCGCAGTCCGAATCTCTCAGGATTGAACGACGACGACGTGCCACTTGCCTGGGCCGTGAACGCCGGTGGTGAGCTGCAGCTCAATGTCGCCGGTCTTACTCGGACCGGTGATCAACACGACATTGCTGGGTAACTCGCTCGCGCCGCCGGACAGGCGCTCGACTGCGTCGATCAGATCCGGGACGATCTGCGCTCGCTCGACCACCGCTACGTGCGTCGGCGGCAATAGCGATGCCACTCGTTCGCGTCCGCTCCGCGAGCACATAAGCAGGCTTCCAGTCTCGGCAATCGCGCAGTCGCAGCTAGTGATCCCGATTTGACAGCGCAGCATTGATTCGCGGCGCCTTTCCGGCGACATGGCCGCGAGCGAAACGTAATCCAGCCTCTCAATGCCGCGGACGTCGAGCAGTTCGGGCAGTCCGAGGCGGGAGAGCAGCTCGTGCTGCCAGCAGAGGGCTGAGTAGGTCCCGCCAGTGGCGGGATCCACCTCCTCCAGCAGCTTTTCGAGGACCGCGCGGGCGCCCGCCAGGTCAGCCACGAGGTGTGCCATACCACCGACCGCATCCACTTCGGCGGCAAAACGCTGGCACAAGTCCCCGTCGCAACCGACGTAGCCGACATCCGGGGGCAGAGGATGAAGATGCACGCGATGAGCCAGTCCCACTTGCGCTGCTTGGCGAACACGCTCCAGAAAGATATCGCGACTCATCGCGCCGACTCCTCGTTTTCGCTGCCCGCATTCCACCAGTCCCGAAAACGCTCGCGTGCGGGCGCGGGAAAATCCCGTCTCTCCGTCCAGCCGCCGAGCTTGCCAGGCATGCGCTTGATCCACGCGTCGCGGCGGTGCCACCAGCCGATTGTCCGCGACGCGAGCCAACTGCCGAGGCGATAGAGATAGGGACGCCGCAGCGCCCAGGCCCACAGGCCGTAAGCCCACCGCTCGAGACGGCTGCCGCGTTGCTCGGGCGTGTGATGAAGCTGCTCGCGGAGCTGGACCAGCATTTGCGGGATCTGAATTTTCACCGGGCAGGCCGCCTGGCACGCGCCGCACAAGCTCGATGCATGCGGCAGATGATGGTTGGCGGCCAGCCCGTCGTACAGCGGCGTGAGCACCGCGCCGATCGGCCCGGCATAGACGCCGCCGTAGGCATGGCCGCCGACGCTGCGATAAACCGGGCAGGCATTCAGGCATGCGCCGCAGCGGATGCAAAACAGACTTTCCCGCAGCGGACTGCCGAGGATTTTCGAGCGGCCGTTGTCGAGGATGATCAGATGGAATTCTTCGGGTCCGTCGAGCTCGCCTTGACGCCGCGAGCCGGTGATGAGCGACGTGTAGATCGACAGCTTCTGCCCCGTGGCGGCTCGCGCCAGTACTTTGAGGAAATAGGGCAAGTCCGCCAGCTTGGGAATCACCTTCTCGATCCCCATGATGGCAACGTGCACCCGCGGAAGCGCGGTCGTCAGCCGGCCATTCCCTTCGTTGGTGATCAGCACGATCGAGCCGGTCTCGGCAATCGCGAAGTTGACGCCGGAAATGCCTACGTCGGCCTGGGCAAATTTCTCGCGCAGTTGCGCGCGGGCAAACGCGGCCAATACTTCGCGCTCGGCGGGGAGGCGCTGGCCGGCAGGCTTGCTGAGGATGACGGCCACGTCCTGGGCGGAGAGGTGGAGCGCCGGTCCGACGATATGGCTGGGGCGATGGCCAGCGACCTGGATGATGTATTCGCCGAAGTCCGTCTCGACGACTTCCTGGCCCGCGGACTGAAGGGCCTCGTTGAGGTGAATCTCCTCGCTGGTCATCGACTTGCTTTTGACGATCCGCCTGGCCCCAGCGGCGCGGATGATGTCGAGCACCTGGCAACATGCTTCCGCGCCGTCGTCGGCCCAGTAGACGTGGCCGCCCCGGTCCTGGACGCTCTTTTCCAGCGTCATGAGGTGGCGATCGAGGTCGGCCAGCGTCTGGTCCTTGATGGCACGGGCCTTTTCGCGGACCAGATCGGAGTTTTCCAGCAGTTGCCACGCCTGGCGGTTGCGTGCGCCGAGCGTGTCGCCGAGCCGGCCAAGGATTTGCTGAAGTCCCTGATTGGCAAGGGCCTGCTCCGATGCGGCGACAAATTCATGGTGGGTGTGGCGGAGATAGTCGGTTTGCGTAGCCAATGGATGAGCGGTCCGGTGATACGAGACGTTACGTGAGGCAGCTCAAGACAACCAATGTAACCAGCGGCGCCAGGCCCACCACCAGGGCGGCTGCGACGATGGCCAGCGGCGGCTTGATCTGCCGCAGCCGCCAGACCAGGGGCGTGAGTGCCAAGCACAACACGCCAGTGACCAGCGCCGCAAAGACGAGCGCGACCGTCATTAGCTGCGGCACGGTCGGTGTAGTGTCCGGCGGCGATTGCCGTCGCGTGAGAGCCAGGCAGGCCAGGGCGACGAGCTCCGCGGCCAGCGTGCAAAAAAGCGTTAGCATCCATACGACCGTCACCGCCGCTACCGTGCGGTCCTCGGTTGGCCCGGTGCGGTTACCGGCCGACGGGGGGGATTTTGCCGGCAATTTCTTCCGTTTTGACTTTGGCACCGGTACCGATTCCTCCAGCCGCGCGGGCCGCTTCATCGTATCGTCCCCGCCCCGTGTCGCCAGGGAGCAACAACGATCGCTCGGCGGTTGCGGCGCGCGGATCATTCTCGAGCGCTGCAATTGGGCTGATGTAACCCCGTGCGCAGAGCGGGCTGGGTTGCCATCCTCGGCCGGATTTGCACCCCTTGCGTTTGCGACCTAAGTTTCCAGTGGCGGTGTGTCCCCCTGGCGCAACGCCTGCGCGGAAAAGTCGACGGCCTTCACCGGAAGCGATCGCCCTCCGTCGGCGTGCGCTGCGCACCAGGTATTAACATCGAGCGCGGTTGGCCTGGCGGCCAGTCGCGGTAAAAACACTGGGATCGCCATAGCCGTGACTGCCACACGTTCACCACGCCTGCCACTGGCCGCCTGGGGCCCGCTCCAGGATGCGGCGTCCCAATTCCGCGAGGAGTGCGCGGCCTGGGAGCAGGCCACACACAATCTCTTCTCGGACCTGGACCGGCTCAGGGAGGAACTTTCCACCAAGGCCCAGGCGCTAGACGACGGCCGTCGCCGGCTGGCCGAGCGCGGCCGGCAACTAGCCGACCAGCGCAAGGAAGCCAATCGGCTCGCGCAGCTCCTGGAACAACAGGAGACGCGGCTGGCGGAAGCGCTCACGGAGCTGCGCGGATTGCGGGAGCAGCTCGATCAGGAGCGCGACGATTCACGCCGCCGCGAAGACGAGCGGACCGAGACCTTGCAGTCGCAGGTGAACGCGCTCAACGAGCAGATCGCGCGGCTGCAGACCGAGCGCGACGAGTTGAAGACATTGCTCAGCCTGGCGCAGGCGGAGGGAGGAGCCACTTCCGCTCAGGTGGTCGAGCCGCTGCTGAAGCACTTTGCCGATTTGAAGCACTCCATGGACTCCACGCGCAGCGAGCTGTCCGGCGCGATCGAGCGGGTCGTGGGGCGCGTCGCCGAGCGGCCGGCGGGCGGCGCCGGCCCGCCGCTGGGGGCCAAAGACCTGGTCAAGATGCAGGCGCTGGAGAAAGAGCACGTCGAGCTGGAAAGCGAGCTGGAACTGGTGCGGGCCCGCGCCGCCGAGCTGCAGGAGCTGGTCCAGCAGCTCAAGCGGGAGCTGGTCGAGCAGCGCTCGGGCATGACAGACGAGCTGCGCGAGCTGCGGCGCATGCTCGGGCAACAGGCTGAAGCTCCGCCGCACCGCGAGGGTTTCCGCGAACCGCCGGCCGAAGGGTTCGCGGAGAGCCGGCCCGAAGGGCGTCCGGCGATGACCATGACGCTCCCCGCCCGCGAAGTGGCGCGCGAGAACGTCCGCGACTCCGTTCCCCTCTCCGCCACGGCAGACGCGGCAACGCATGCCGTGATGGCCCAATTCGCCAAACTCCAGAAGGACGTCGCCTCGCGGCGGAAGAAGAAATAACCCCAGCCAGCCAATCGGCTTTCCGCGGGCGGCCTACCGATATCCCTTTTGGCCGCCTGTCACGGGAGTTGAATGATGCTCCAGAAGTATCCATATCTGCCCCTGGTGATCCTCGGCCTGGCGTCGGCGGCGTGCCTGGCGCTGGGCGCCTGGCTCGGTCAGTGGATCATCGGACTGGGCGGAGCTGCCGCCGGCCTGTGCCTGATGGCGCTGGTGGAACCGATGCGTCGCCACTTGGGACTCGGCGGCAATGAAGAAGAAAAATTTGTCAACGTGGTCGAGCTGACGCCGGCTCCCCGCCGCGCTCCGCCACCGTCGCGTCCGCTCCCCGAGCCTGCTGCCGACTGCTCAGACGGGACGGCAGTCGAGCAGATGCTGGCCCAGGGAAGGTATGCGCTGCTGCTGCGTCCGCAGATTGCCAGCACGCTGTCGCTGGCCGATGTTCGCATGGCGCAGGAAGCCCTCGACGTCTGGATGGGAATCGTGCCGCAGGGCCCCGTCATGATGCGCTGCCAGCGGTACGATGAACTTGAGGAGGACGACAAAGACCGCGTCGAGCGGCGGATCGAGGTCGACGGCTTCTATCTCGACCGCTACTGTGTCACCAACCGCCAATACAAGCGGTTCCTCGATTCGGGTGGATACGAGCAACTGGCGCTGTGGGACGAGGCCATCTGGCCCGCCATGCTGCAGTTCGTGGACCAAACCGGCGCGCCCGGACCGCGATTCTGGCACAACGGGACCTACGAATCGAGCAAGGAGGACCATCCGGTCGTGGGCATCTGCTGGTATGAAGCCACGGCCTATGCCCGCTGGGTCGGCAAACGGCTTCCCAGCGATCCGGAGTGGGTCAAGGCCGCATCCTGGCCGGTGGTAGCCGAGAACGGCAAGCTGCTCCAGCGGAAGTTTCCCTGGGGAGACGCCATGGACCGGTCGATCGTCAACCTGTGGGGCTGCGGACCCGGCGATACCATCCCCGTCTCGTGCCACCCACAAAGCGCCTGCCTCGGGGGCCCGTACCAGCTCATCGGCAACGTGTGGGAATGGACCAGCACCAACTTCGGAGTGTGGGAGCCGTCCACCTTGAGGCTAGAGTCGGAGATGCCTCTCAAGAGCCTTCGCGGCGGCGCCTTCGACACGTACTTCGACACCCAAGCCACGTCGTTCTTTCAAAGCGGCGACAATCCCCTGGTCCGCCGCCACAACATCGGCTTCCGCTGCGCCGTCGGCGTCTGCGACATCTACAGCGCCGACGAACTGGCCGCGGACGGCGAAGGGGGTGAAGCGAGCACGAAACACGAGGAGGCGGTCCTATGAATCGCAACGGCGTTGTCCTCCTGGACTCGTACCGCCTGACGCAATACGCGGAAAGCGTTTGCTGCTACATCTGCGGCCACGGAAACAACTTCGATGCCGAACTGTGCCGTCACTGCTACGCCCCGATGGCGCTGGCCCATCAGGCGGCGTCGCAGCGCATCTGCCCCAAGATGGTGGCCGCGATCGGCCCCTCAGGCACAGGCAAAACCGTCTACCTGGGGATGCTCACTGATATGCTGTCGCGGCAGACCGAGCCGATGCAGCTTTTGGCGCGGGGCGCGTTTTCCATCGCCCTGCAGCAAACGACGATGGCCGCCCTGGCGCGCTGTGAGTTCCCCAACAAGACACCGAACGAGCCGGACCGCTGGAACTGGGTCCACTGCCAGGTGCTGCGGAAGCACAAACGACCGGCGGAGCTGATCATGCCCGACCTGGCGGGCGAATCGCTGATGGAGGAGATCGAACATCCCAACACCTATGCGGTGATTCGCGCCTTCCTCGAGCGCTGCTCGGGCGTGATGGTCATGATCGATGCCGCCCGCGCCCAGCGCGGCGACAGCGACGAAGACTTCCAGATCATGAAGCTGGTCAGCTACTTGTGCGAGCTGAACCCCGACCAGAAGAGCGGCTGGTCCGCCCGCCCCGTTTCCCTGGTGTTTACCAAGGCGGACGAGTGCGAACGCTGCTTCGAAGACCCGCAGCTCTTTGCCACGCAGCACACGCCAGGGCTGTTCCAGCTCGTCCGCGAGCGGCTCACCCGCCACCGTTTCTTCGCCGTCGGCGTCGCCGGCACCACGGGCTATCGCAACGAATTCTTCGGCCGCATGCACGTCCCCTTGAGGATCGAACCCCGCGGCATTGTGGAACCCTTCCAGTGGCTCGTGGAGTCGCTAGGACCGTAGATGAGGAATGACCAATGACCAAATAATAATGACCATTGGTCACTGGTGCAGGGTCATTCACTATGCATATCCCTCAAGCCATCTTCACGTCGGTGCGCGGCAAACGCCTGGACGGCTACCAGCTTGCCGCGCGGAGCGAGGAGGTGGACGACGAACTGGCCCGCGATCTCCAGGCTTGGGGACCGGCTCACGACTCGCTCCTGCACCCGCGCGAAGGGATTGAGAGCATCAACTTTCATCCGCTGGCGGGAGGGAAATGGTACGTGCTATCGCGGACGGTCTGCTCCGGGGCGGAATACAGCGGGCGGGCCGGCGGACGAGTGTACACGCAGATGTTCCTGCTGCCGCCGGACGGCCTGTCGCGGTTCGCAAACAATCCGTTCCTGGTGCTGCGGGCGCTACGGGCCGCCGGGCGACTGGTGGTCTATGACGACGTGCCCGATGCGCTCCGCTCGCTCCGCCTGGTGGGCCGGGCCGCCGAGCACGAGACCGACGATCGCAACCAGGTTCCGTCCGGCACGCTCACCGCGCTGGAGCGGGCCCTCCGCGAAAGCCACTCGGTCGCCGTCCTGGGCGTCAAGGAAGCGGAACCCTGGTTCTCCGCTCTCTTTCGCCGCCTGGGGGTGGACGATCGGCTGCAAACCTCCTTTTCGACGGGTCTGAAACCGTCGCTGGGGCGCCCCTTCAAACTGTTCGTCGCTCCCGACGACGCCGTCCAACAGCGCCAACTCAGCCGCCAAAGCGGCGTTCGCATGGTCGAACTTCGCAGCGACGCGAAAGAGTAATTCCAGACGCCTTGCGCAGTCGTGCAGCCCTTACGCTGCGCGTGATGCCTGCACTGACACGGACGCACTACGGAGTCAAGCGGCGAATTATCGCGCCACTTCTCCCCTCTGGGTGTCACCGCTATACTGCGAAGTTTCAGGCCAATGGAAGCAAAATCGCTGCGGGGCCAATTGGCGGCAGTCCGACGGCGGGCTGGCAACGGAGCACCACGAGGGAACCATCGATGGCAGATTCGGCCAGGCTAAGTGTCGGCGGCAAGGAATACGAGCTTCCAGTGGTCGTCGGTTCGGAAGGGGAACGGGGGATCGACGTCTCCAAGCTGCTGGCTACTGCCGGTCACGTCACCCTGGACGACGGCTACGCCAACACCGGCTCCACCTCCAGCAGCATTACGTTTCTGGATGGCGATCGCGGCATTCTCCGTTACCGCGGCTATCCGATCGAGCAGCTCGCCGGCAATTGCGATTTCCTGGAGGTCGCGCACCTGTTGATTTACGGGGAGCTGCCGACTCGCGAGCAATTCGAAAAATTTCGCAGCATCATCCTGCATCACACGATGATCCATGAGGTGATGCGGGCGTTTTACAACGGCTTTCCTCGAGACGCCCACCCGATGGCGATCTTGTCGAGCGTCATCTCCGCTCTCTCCACTTTTTACCAGGATTCGCTCAATCCCAACGACGCCCGGCAAGTCGAGATCTCGATCCATCGGCTGCTGGCCAAGCTGCCGACGATTGCTGCCTATGCCTACAAGAAGTCGATCGGCCAGCCGTTCATCTATCCGCGGAACCACATGCAGTACGCGGAGAATTTCCTGCACATGATGTTTGCCACGCCGTGCGAGGAATATGTGGTTGATCCCGACGCGATGGCGGCACTCAACCTCCTGCTCATCGTGCACGCCGACCACGAGCAGAACTGCAGTACCTCCACCGTGCGGATGGTCGGTTCTTCCAACGCTAACCTGTTCGCCTCGATCAGTGCCGGCATTTGCGCGCTGTGGGGCCCGCTGCACGGCGGAGCGAATGAAGCTGTGGTGCTGATGCTGGAGAAGATCCTTCAGGAGGGAGGAAACGTCGGCAAGTTTGTGGACATGGCCAAGGATAAAAAGAGCAATTTTCGGTTGATGGGCTTCGGCCATCGGGTCTACAAGAACTTCGATCCGCGGTGCACGATCATCCGCCAGGCGTGCGTCAAGGTACTGTCCAAGCTGGCGCTCCGCGACCCGCTGTTCGACGTGGCCAAGCAGCTCGAGGAGGTCGCCTTGCACGACCCCTACTTCATTGAGAGGAAGCTCTATCCCAACGTCGATTTCTATTCCGGCGTGATCTACCGGGCGCTGGGAATACCGGTGCAAATGTTTACTGTCCTGTTCGCCATGGGGCGGCTGCCGGGCTGGATCGCCCACTGGGTCGAGATGCACAACAACCCGGCCAAGCGGATCAACCGCCCGCGGCAAATTTACACCGGCCCTACCGAGCGCAAATTCGTCCCGATGGACCGGCGGTAGCAGCTAAGCCTCAATGACCAAGTCCCAATGACCAAGGAGAATCAGCCCATTGGTCATTGGTGCTTGGTCATTTGGTCACTGCCGCCGCCAATCCACTTGGCATATACTTTAAGACAGCAGAAGATATTTTGTATCTGTTTACACTTCAATGAACGACCGCCAGCGAGCTCACGACATCCTGCGAGAAGCGAAGGACGCGCTGGCCCAGCGGCTGACCGAGCTGGTGCTCCAGTCGGCCGAGGACATACTGGCAGATGCCCGCGGCGACTCGTACATGAACGAGATCGAGTCGCTGTACGAGCAGGTCGGCATGAAGCTGGCCCACGTCAGCCAGATGCTCGCCAACTTGCCCGCCGAGCTGCCGCCGCCAGTCGAGCCCGCTCCGCATGCCGGCGTGGCCGAGCGCGGCGACACGTTCACCGTCGCTACCGAGCCCTCTCCGAGTGCCGACGCCGTCGTGGCCGATACGACGCCAGCGCTGATGGGACCGGTCTTCGTCGCCACGCCCGCACTCCCCGCCCCGCGCACTGAGGCGTGGACCGAAGCGAGTCCGCAGACGTTTCAGCAGTTTGCCGAGCGGATTCAAGCCAGCGACCTGACAGGGGCCGGCGCTGTGCTCGGGTCGCTCCTGGGCCTCTCCAAGACGCGGGCCGTCGCGTGCGCTAAAACGTTTTCGCGCCGCCTCCGCAGCGACCCCGATTTTCTCCCTAAAGTGTCGCAGCTTCGCCGCGAACTGGCCGCCGGCAGCCCCCAGGGGGCGATGGCCCTGCTCGTCGATTGCTTTGGGCTCACCGGAGTCGAGGCCTTGAGTGTCATGAACACCCTGCGCCGGCGGCTGGAAGAATGAATGTCCAATGACCAAGTCCCAATGACCAATGAGACTGGAATTGGTCATTGGTGCTTGGTCATTCGTCATTTGCCAGCGGCTGCTGGTTCGCGATTGGCTGCTCCCTTGACGTGCTTCTGCCACCCCACCGGCCGCGTCCAGGCCTGCTCTTTTTGGTCCTCGAAGGACGGGTTCTCGGGCGCGCGGCTCGACGTCACGACCGCCCGCACGTACAACTCCTTGCCCGTGAGCTGATATTCGGCCTTCGTCCCGGTCACCTTCGCGAGCACCTTGCCAATCTGCTCGGAGTACCGCTGCGTGGCGCGGATTTCCTCCCCCTTCTCGTTGACCACCGGCTTCCCCTTCACGTCCGTGCCGATCAGCGTGCCGACGAACTGCGTCTCGTACGTCGCTCCCTCCTGCGGCACAACTTCCAGCGACAGCCGCCCCTTGTCGGCATCGAAACGTACGTCGTGCAGCTCAATGCCGCTGGACGCGTAAAAATCTCCTGCATGCAGCGCCTTGATGAGTGAATCGGGGGCGAGCTTCTCGGCGCGGACCATGACCCAGCCGCGTCCCGGCGAGGACCCGCGCGTGCCGAAATAGTTGTGCGAGTCGTCGGTGGCCATCCCCATCAAGGGTGGGCTCTTGAACTCGACGATGCGCAGCGAATTGGCGATGTCCCACATTTGCTCCATGCCGGCGTGATGCTTGTCCCCCAAATGGTTTACCCCGGGATGGCCGTTGTAGATTTCGAAGAACCGCTCCTGGAGAACTGCCGCCATGTCTTCGGCCGTCACCGCGTAGCCGTAGTTGGGATGGTTGAGATGGGCGAGCATCGGCCGACCGACCGCCTTGCTCTGGTTTTCGACGGCACTGAGGTTGTTGGCAATCGTTTCGCGGAGCGAATTGCCGCGCTGCGGCTTGATCAGGTCGCGGAGATTCGTGGCGTTGACGTGGATCGGCAGGGCCTGGAAGCTGTCGGTGATCTCCTCTCCCTGGATGAGCAGGAATTTTTCATTCTCCTCCAGCAGTGGGCGGAACTCGGTCAGGGTTTTGAGCCGGATTTCGGTCTTGCCGTCTTTCTCGCGTGTCTCGACCCACTTCTCGCCGAACCGCTCGCGATAGCGGGCCAATCCGCCGATGGCGTCCCGCGTCTGCGCCTTTCCCTCGTCGATCCACTTCTCCCCTTCGCTGAGGATGTTGTGGTCGGAAAGGGCCAGGAAGTGATAGCCGCGGCTCTTGTACCAGTCGCAAATCATTTCCGGGAAATCATTGCCGTCGCTCCACAGGGAGTGGGTGTGGAGGTTGCCTTTGTACCATTTGGCGCCGGAAGGCTCCTGGGCTTGGAGCGGGAGGGTGAGTGCGATCGTAAAGATCGGGAGCCAGTGTCGAAGTAAGCGGACCATGATCAGTTCGAAACGTGGGAAGGTCTGGGGATTGCTGTAAATTCGCGCGATTGGCTTTATAGCACAGCGGCAAGGAGGCACAAAGTCACGGAGGAGCGGTATTGCAAAGTCTAAGTGGATGAACTCATTCATTCGCCGCTGGGTGCCTCCGTGCCTTCGCGTCTCTGCGTTGAATTCGAGAGACCTCGCAAACGAATACCGTTTGCAATGAATCTGGGAACCCTTGGTATACTGACGCGGACTTCCAATTCGCTTAAGTGACTACCTTCACGCCTTGCCTGACTACGAAGAGGGTTCGTTTTATGAAACCGGTTGTCGCTCGCCGCCATTTTCTCGCTGCTGGCTCCGCCGTCGCCATGGCCGGCCTCGCCGGACTGCCGCGGCAGTCGCCGGGCATTGCCGCGGAGCAAACTGTGGACCTGGAAAAACACCCCTACATCGACGCCCACTCGCACGTCTGGTCGCCGGACACCAAGCGCTGGCCGCTGGCAGGCAATCTGACCAAGGCGGACCTTGCTCCGCCGAGCTTCACGCCCGAGGAGCTGCTCAAGCTGGCTCACGAGCAGAAAGTTGGCCGCGTCGTCCTCATTCAGCATCACCTCTATCACGGCTGGGACAATACGTACCTGATCGACTGCGCGGCCCGCTTCCCGGGCGCGTTCGTCGTTACCGGCATGATCGACGATCAGCACGAGAAGGACATCCCAGCGAAAATGGATGAACTACTCAAGAAGCGAGTCAAGGCGTTTCGCATCACGTCGTGGATTTATAAGGACCAGTGGCTCGCCAGTGACGGAATGGAAACCATGTGGAAGCACGCCGCCAAGACCGGCCAGATCATGAGCTGCCTGATCGACGCCAAGGACCTAGTGGCAGTCGATGCTATGTGCGGCAAACATTCGGAGACGAAGGTCGTCATCGACCACTTCGCCCGGATCGGGGTCGATGGGACGATTCGCGACGAAGACGTCGCCCGCCTCTGCGGCCTGGCCCGCCACAAGAATGTCTACCCCAAGCTGTCGGCCTACTATGCCCTGGGCAAGAAGCAGGCGCCATACGAGGACCTGGTGCCGATGATCCGCCGCGTGCTGGATGCGTATGGCCCGTCGCGGTGCATGTGGGCCAGCGACGCGCCGTACCAAACCGACAAGGGGCACAGGTACGGCGACTCGATCGCCCTGATCCGCGACCGGATCGACTTCCTCTCGGCCGGGGACAAGGAGCAGCTACTGCGAAAGACGGCCGAGCGAGTGTACTTTTCGTAGGACTGGTTTCCAACCTGTCCCAAAACAAATTGCTGGCCACGCTGTATCCAGCAGCCATTGGCCGTCATTTAACGACCTGTTTAGGACAGGTTGAAAACCTGTCCTACGCACCAAACACTTTGCCACCCTCGCGCACTGAATTCGAGAGCGCATGAACGCTTCCCAGTCCATCGACGTCGGCGCGCTTCCGGCGCTGGCCGGCGGCATCGCCCCAGGAGCGCGCGGCTTGAGCCCGTTTCGGCGTCTGCTGG
>Ga0075428_100004588_pt1 | contig 15278 bp, 10 predicted proteins | sample RhiMetdeltSRZDD2_FD_75291 | JGI IMG/M metagenome (GOLD analysis project Ga0075428, IMG submission 75291) | Populus rhizosphere microbial communities from Tennessee, USA - Rhizosphere MetaG P. deltoides SRZDD2 | ecosystem: Host-associated > Plants > Roots > Rhizosphere > Soil | place: USA... | reverse complement strand
ACTGTGATCGCGCCGTCCACAATCTTCAGCGCCGGGCTAAACCAATGGGCGTATTCCTTCACCCCTTCTTTGTACTCCTGCCATGGACCGATCTCCGGCGTGAACGCCGCGAAGTGCAGCATATAGACGAACCCAAATCCGCCTGAAATGTGCGCCGTCGTCGGCATGCCGCGCAACAACGCCATGCGCGCCACGCGCGCCGAGCGAATCAAACCGCCATAATAAAACAGGTCCGGTTGCACGATGTCTGCCACACGTTCGCGAATCACGTCGGCAAATCGCGCTTCACTGGATTCCTGCTCGCCCAGCGCAATCGGAATGCGCAACGCATCCGTCACCTGCTTCGTGGCGTGAAAATCATCGAACGGACACGGCTCCTCGTAAAATACCGCGTCGATCTCCTCCAGCATGCGCCCGACCTTGATCGCCTCGCGCGCGTCATATGAACTGTTCGAGTCCGCGTGGATCGCAATCTTGTCTCCAAGCACCTTCCTCGAAAGCGGAACCAGTTTTTCCGTTCGTCCCGGCAGTGCATCAACGTTGCGATTCATCCGCCCGCCGACGCGGTACTTCACCGCCTTCGCGCCGGTTTCGGCGATCAATTTCTGAAGATATTCCACCTCCTGTTCGGGCGTCGTGTCGCGCCGTCCGCTGGCGATATAAAACGGCACGCGCTCGCGCACCTGCCCGCCAAGCAACTCATAGATCGGTTTGTTCGCGATGCGTCCGAGCAAATCAAGAATTGCAAACTCAGCGAGCGCTACAGCGCACCACAATGCCAGTCCCTGGTACTTATAATTGTCGCGATAGCGATACACCTGAAACAAATGCTCTTCCAGATCGCGCGCGTCCTTCCCGATAAAATACGGATTCACCAGCCGGTTGATGACCGGATGAATTACCTCCCCTCGCCCATTATCCACCGAAACGCCTTCCGCCCCGCCCTCCGCCCGCACCCGCACGAAGTACTCGCGCCCCTTCTTCAACAACTCCATCGACTCGATCACTACCGACTCCTTGAACAACTGCGTGTTCAACACAGGTCGTGCCGCCGCCTCCTCCAACCTCTGCGCAAGCCCATTGCTCCGCCCCGCCGAAGCGCACCCCGAGATCAACCCAACCGTTCCCGCCGCCCCTATTCCCAAAAAGCCTCGCCTCGCTATTTTCATGGATGACTCAACCATGCTCTCGGCAGCACTAAACCCTCAAGTCCAATCATGGACGGACGCGCTCGCGCTCTAACACGTTCGCAAGATGCCTCCGGTCCCGGTGCCGATGACTGCAAGAGCTACGCCAGTTAGCAAACCAAAGAGGATAGCCATGACAACTTTCACTGCGGACCAGGGTGCTGTTTCTGCGGGCGGTTCGACGTGACGGCGTCCGCGAGCGGCGATGGATTGATTTTCGGCGCATGAATGCTGCTTCGAACAATGAGATTCCCATAACCAAACACTTCCGCTGGTTTGATGTGGCGACACTCACGCTTCAAAATTGTGTAGGTGTGAGGATCGATCCAATAATTTTCCAGGTCATGGAATCCGGCTACTTTTCTGTCAAGGGTAAGTCGATAAACAGACCGGCCATTTAACCGATCGGTAGTCGCTTGCGCGGTTTTTACTTGCTGACTTTCGCCAATGCTCATCGTTCCACCGTCGAGGCCATGGAATCCGCGAAAGGGTTCGACAACGCACAGCAAACGCGCGGTCAGCGGCATCAGGCCGTAGGATATCGCGAGACCCGATCCTGCCACAGTATCTTCGTCGGCGTCTGTTTCCGCAGCGTCCCGGTCAGAGAGCCAATTCAGAGAGTTATATTCTGACCAGTGATTCCCATTCCAATTGTAAACAACGAGATATGGACCCGCATGATGGAATCGCTGGCTCTCGATAGTCAGTTGGAAAACCTGGTCTCGAATGAATCGTACATGGAAGTTCACGAGAGAGACGTTGGTTTCACCATCGTCCACTTCGATATCGTGAATTGTCCCTCGATCCTCGAAACTTTGTACGCGCGCATGCGCGTCTGCCATGCGCCTCATCAGTTCTGAACTTTCGATTTGCGGAAGCGAAGAACATCCAACCAGCGACGCGCAAGCAAGCGCTGCAACAACAGCGAGAAGCCTCATACCAATTCCATCGGTCAAAAGTTACGCGCTGTTAAACGGAACGTGAGCCGTTCAGACTTCGCAGTTCACCTCTTTATCGGCCCGATGTATTCGCGCGCTACGACCACGTCGTCGAACCAGACTGATTGGCTCTGCTTCCAATACTGCTTTGTGGGGTCACCTTCGTCGTAGCCGTAGTGCTGAAGCCAAAAGGCGTTCACTTTCAGGTCCGGGTCGTTGCGCCAGCGGATGCCTGTGAATTCGCCGACCAATTCGCCGTCGAGCCACATCGCTTGTATGCCATCCGATTTGTCGGGCGCAGTGTTGGCTTGGACCATGAATTCCCAGCATTGCCATTGATCGAGTTTTGGAATCACGCGTTTTGCGCTCGCGGGTTGGCCTTTGTCAGGGCCGGGCGGGAAGAATCCGTTGCCCCAATATTTGTTCATCTTTCGGTCGGGCTCCATGTCGAGATAGTAAGTGTAGAGGTTCAGTTCGCCCGGCGACGGATTCTTTCCCCACGCGAACCACGGTTCCATTCCAGTCGAGTAGTACGTGCCGTTTGGCTTCAAGCCCGCTTTGCCGAAGGCTGACCATTTGTTCGTGCGCTGGTTCGCGAGCAGCGTGATGAAATGATGGTTGTATTGATAATCCGCAGAAAACTTCACGTAACACCGCGCGTAAACGCGGTCCGCGCCCGGCATGAACCATTTCACCGCGTCGCCGCCACTGTTCTTGCCGCGCTCGGCCTTCATCTCCACGCACCAGCGGCCGTTGTTCGGACCAGCCTCGCTCGTCGCCACGCCTTTTCGGTGCTGGTCCCATTTCTTCATTTCGCCGGACTCAAAATTATCCGCGAAGATCACGGCGGGATCGTCCGCGATGCCATCATCACGCGAGTACTTCGCTGCGAGACCGGCTGAGGTCCGTTTCGGAAGCTGCGCCAGGCGCTCGCCGGAGCGGCGATCAATCCACGTGTCCGGATACTCCTTTTGCAAACGCTCGAACGCCGCGCGCGCTTCGTCGGGCTTTCCCGCGCCCACGAGTTTGTTCGCATCCCTGAACTCCTCTTCGCCGACCGTCAACGCGCGCGCCATGATGCGCCCCATCTCTTCCCGCGTTTTGTCGATAGGCACTTTGTCGAGCACCGGCGGATTCGCATCCGTCAAAATTTTGAACGCCTCGGGATTGCGCTCACGAAACAGACGCGCGCGCATGTCGCGTTGCCGGTTCATGGAATCACCACCTTCGCGCCCGCCGCGCACGTCGATGTCGGCAATCGCCAAACCATCCGGCCCCTCCGCTTTGGCGACGATCGTCCCTTTCGGCGAAATGATCATGGCCCCGCTGCCGCGATGCGCCACCACCAGCCAGGTGAAATTCTCCGCCGCACGCACGCGCAACGCCTGCACGCCGATGTCGTCCTCGCCGATCGCCGCGCCGCCCATGGTCGGAAAGAAGATGATGTCGGCACCCTGCAACGCCAGCGCGCGCGCCGTTTCCGGAATGACAAGGTCGTAACAGATGAGCATGCCGACGGTGCCGACATCGCTCGTCTGGAAAACTGGAAATGAACTCCCGCGTTTCCGCGCACCGCCTTCGCCCCAGGTCGGACAAACCTTATGATAACGCCCGATCTCATATCCATCTCGCCCCAGAAAAAACGCGGTGTTATACATCGCGCCATCGCTCTCGATATGATCGCTGCACACGACGAGATACATCCGATGTTGAGCGGCAGCGCGGCCGAGTCGCTCGATCATTCGATTGACAACTTTCGGCAACACCTCCCTCGCCAGCGTTTCGTTTACGCCAACCCAGTTCAGCAATCCCGCCGTGTCCTCCGGCAACGCAAGCACATCGCATTTCTCCGCGCCCGCTTTGTGAACAATCGCTTCGAGCGCTTCGAGGTTCTTCTCGACATTGGCGAGCACGGCCGCGGAGTTCGTCAAACGGAAGTCGATAACGCGTCCCTGGGCTTGCGCTGTGGCCACGCGCACCGTGTGATTCGTCGCAGCGCTGCCAGCCAGGACGCCTGCGAGAAGAAATAGACAGACGTGTTTCATCTTCACTCCTTTGCTTTCCATTGCATGCGCGCGATGCGAATGCCTTTCAAACTCGGCAACAGCGACGCCATGTACCATTGGCCTTTGTGCTGGATCAGTTCCGGAGCGGCGACAGGCAGGCTGCCCACCAAATGCTTGTCATCGTTCACGCCAAAGTTCAGAGGATCACGAGAGTGGTAGACGCGGCTGATCGCGTTCTGCCCGTAGCGCTGCGTGCGAAAAAGGTAAAACTCTCCCGGGCTCACCTCGACCACGAACGGGCATTCCGCGGAAACCGCGTTCGTTCCCGCTTCGCCTCCAAACGCCACGACCTTCGACTCGCTCCACGTTTTCGTGTCTTTGCTCGTGCGACAATAGACCGCTCCCTGTCCCTTCGGATACGCGGTGTAATAACAGTGCCACAGATCCTTGATCGGAATCACCATCGAGTCGCGCGTGTTGTTCCCCTGCCCTTCGCTGAACATTCCGGTTTTCCCGTTTGCATTCACGCGCCGCGCAAAGGTCTTGCCATCGTTGCTCGTCGCGGCGCAAATGTTTTCCCAGTCGCCATAGAACATGTGATACACGCCGTCAATCTTCACTACGTAGGGCGCCTGCAAGCCTCCAGCGGTTTCGCCGCGTTCGGTTTTCGCTTCTTTCGCAATCCCCATCGGTCTCCAATCCCGATCCGTGAGTTGCTTGCCCTCCCAACGATAAAACAGCCGCGTCTTCCCGCCGCACTTCGTCCCGCGAATGCACGACCAAAGTTGCCACGTCCCGTCCTCCGCGGGCCACACTGCAAAATCCACCGGCTGTTGTTTTGGGTCCGTGTACGCGCCCAAATCCGGGTCACCCGCGACCGTCCACCAATCCCCTTCGATCACCGGCCTCATCACTGGCGCTGCGCGCAGAGACTGCGAGACCAGAACCGCCATTGCGGCTACGACTAAATGTTTGTGCATAACACAACGTTCTAACCGGCGCGACTAGGAAGTAGCAACTTCGTCCTGGCGCGCCAAATCTACTTACTCGCGAGACATCGATCGTCCGGCGATCCAGCCGGTGGTCCAGGCGGCCTGGAAGTTGAAGCCGCCGGTGAGGCCGTCGATGTCGAGCAACTCGCCCGCGAAAAACAGGCCGGGACAAAGTTTGCTTTGCATGGTCTTGAAGTCCACTTCGCTCAGGCGCACGCCGCCGCAGGTGACGAACTCGTCCTTGTTCAGACTTTTCCCGCTGACCTCAAACGCGGTCGCGGTGAGTTGCTGAACCAAGTCGTGCTGTGCGGCTTTGCTCAAGCCAGCCCAGCGCGTCGATTCATCGATGCCTGCGGCGAGCACGAGCGCTCGCCAGAGACGCGCTGTTAATGGCGCGATCGGCGCATTCATGACCAGCTTCGCGCGATGGTCTTCGATGCAGCGTTTGAACTCGTGGCGCAGTTGCTCAGAGGCAAGGTGCGGCAGCCAATTGATTTCGAGCCCAAATTTGTAATCGCGCGCGTGCAACTCGCGTGCGCCCCACGCGGACAGTTTCAAAATCGCCGGGCCGCTCAAACCCCAATGGGTGATCAGCAACGGCCCGCGTTCGCGGAGTTTCGATCCGGCGATGCGGGCCTCAACATCAGGCACGGAGACTCCGGCCAGTTCGCGCAGCCACGGGACATCGATGTGAAACGTGAAAAGCGACGGGACGGGCGGCTCGATGGTGTGGCCCAGCGAAGCCGCAACCGCGCCGAACGACACGGTTCTGCATCCGCCGGTCGCCAGGAGCACGCGATCGGCCTTGACGTGCTCGCCAGTCGTGAGCGCAACATCGAACGCGTTGTCACACCGGCTCACGGCCTGCACGCCGCAATTGGCGCGCAGCTCGATTTTGTTGCGTCGCGCTTCGCGCACCAGGCAATCGATCACGGTTTGCGACGAGTCGGTGATCGGAAAAACGCGCCCGTCGCTTTCGGTCTTCAGCGCGACGCCGCGTGTTTCGAACCACTTCACCGTCTCGGTCGCCGAGAATTTATGAAATGGGCTAATGAGCGCGTGCTCGCCGCGAGGATAGCGCGTGGTGAATTCGCGCACATCGTGCGGGCCGTGCGTGACATTGCAGCGGCCGCCGCCGGAGATGCGGACCTTCGCGAGAAACTGCGGTCCTTTTTCAAAGAGCAAAACGCGCGCGTGCGGGTTGACTTCGGCGCACGCGATCGCGCCAAAAAATCCAGCGGCCCCGCCGCCTGCGACCACCACGGTCGGATGCGCGGCCATGGTTTAATCGCCTGCGGCAATTGTATTGGGCGGCAAGGCGGTCAGCGGCAACTTCGGATTGCGCTGAACGAAGTAATCGCAGGACCACTGCGATTCAAAGAGTAGCACGGTCTTGTCGCCGGCGTCGGTCGCGAGGCGCGCGCCGGAGGGCAGGATGTCTTCGCTGACTTCCTGCGGCTCGCCGGCGAGCCAGCGGGCGATTTTCCATGGCGCGGATTCGAGGCGCGATTGCGCGCCGTATTCGGTTTCGAGGCGGTACTGGACGACTTCGAATTGCAATTGGCCGACGGCGCCGAGCAGGGGGACGCGTTGCCCGGTGTTTTTGACCAGGAAAGATTGCACGACGCCTTCCTGGAGGAGTTGCTCGAGGCCTTCGCGGAAGCGTTTGAACTGCGCGGTCGTCGGGCTGTGGAGCCAGGCAAAGACCTCGGGAGGAAAGCGCGGGATTTCCCCGTACTTCAAATCAGGATCCTCCGCGAGCGTGTCGCCGATGTGAAAATCGGAGTGGCCGACCAAGCCGACGACATCGCCCGGCCAGGCTTCGTCGACAGTCTCGCGCTCGCGGCCAAAGAGCTTGTGCGAACTGGAGAGGCGCAGGCGCCGGCCGGTGCGGGTGTGGATGACGTTCATGTCGCGCTCGAACTTGCCGGAGCAGACGCGGACGAAGGCCAGGCGGTCGCGATGCTTCGGGTCCATATTGGCCTGAATCTTGAAAATGAATCCGGAGAAATCGGGCGCGCCGGGTTCGATGACGCGGTCGTGAACTTTGCGCGGGCGCGGCGTGGGCGCGAGCTGGAGGAAGCCATCGAGGAGGAGTTGCACGCCGAAGTTGTTAACGGCGCTGCCGAAAAACACAGGGGTGAGCTGGCCGTGGAGGATAGCGTTTTCATCGAATTTCGCGCCCGCGCCTTCGAGCATGGCCAGTTCTTCGACGACGTGGTGATAGACATCCGGGGCCATGCGCTCGCGCACGACGGGATCGGAAAGGTCGTGCACCGAAACCGGGGCGCGATATTCGCCTCCGGGAACGCGCTCGAAGAAGTGGACCTGCTTCGTGCGGCGGTCGAAGACGCCCTGGAAGTCGGCGCCATCACCAAGGGGCCAGTTCATGGGATAGGAATGGAGGCCAAGGACGTTTTCAAGTTCATCGAGCAGAGCCAGCGGGTCGCGCGCGGGGCGGTCGAGCTTGTTCATGAAGGTGAACACGGGGATGCCGCGCATGCGGCAAACCTCGAAGAGCTTGCGAGTTTGAGCCTCGATGCCTTTGCCAGCGTCGATGACCATGACGGCGGCGTCGACCGCGGTGAGCACGCGATAGGTGTCTTCGGAAAAATCCTTGTGGCCGGGGGTGTCGAGGAGGTTGACGCAGTAGCCGCGATATTCGAATTGGAGGACGGTCGAGCTGACGGAAATGCCGCGTTGCCGTTCGAGTTCCATCCAGTCGGAGGTGCTGGCGCGCTGGTTCTTGCGAGCGGTGACGGAGCCGGCGAGCTGCACCGCGCCGCCGTAGAGGAGGAACTTCTCGGTCAGCGTCGTTTTGCCGGCGTCCGGGTGCGAGATGATGGCGAAGGTGCGGCGTCTTGAGATTTGGTCATTCATTGGGTGAGATCAGCCCCCTGCTTACGTCGGGGGTTACAAGGATACAAGAATGTTCGCAGTGAGAAAATCGGCGTACGCCGATTTTGATTTGTTGTAAGTACCTGGTACAGCGTAGTCGGGTCGGTTGGAAATCGGCGAGTACGCCGATTTTGCGCCGATTTTGTACAGTCGGAAAGTTTTGCCGGATCGTGGAACAACCACGAATAAACACTATCGGTCCCCACCCTTTTGTACCACAAATGTACCAGTTTCGGCCGCGACGGCAGGCAGACTGGAAGTCCGCGATACGGCAGGTTGGGAAACCTGCGCTACGACGCAAAATCGCTGGCACCGAACCGCGTACGCGGAGAGCGCGATGTGGCCTGCGCGGACGTAAAACGAGAAGTGCCCCCTCCTTACGTCGGGGGTTACAACTGCCAGCGGGCGCCAGGACGCTACACTTCTTGCGCATGCGTTATTATATCATGGTTTTTTGAAGTACCGGTGGGCGGCGGGCTTTGAATGTGACACGAGAGGACAGGAAGTGACACGAGAGGACACCAGAGGACATTTTTTTGCGAAGATTGGGCTTGACGGTTTTTTGGAAACTTCAAGTTCCACAATACAAGCTCCAAAGAAGGACCAAGAGGGAAAAGGATCTCAAGGACTAAAAGGACGTAAGCTTGTTTGAGCGGCTGCGGGTTCGGTAGAGTGTCGCCGGTGTTTGTACGGCCGATACAATTTGTCTGGTTGCTGGGGTTTGCCCTTTCCGCGTGGGCACAGGCGCCGACGCCGCCTCTGCCGCCTGCAGCGGCGCCAAGCCAGCCCGCGGCGCAACCGAAACCGACGAACACTCCGGCGGCCCAACCGGTCGCAGGGCCAACCAACGCAGGGGCCGCCAAAACGAACGTTGCGGGGGTCACGAATGCCGCGACGCCGGTTGCCAAACCGGCGAGTCCATTATCTCCGGCGCTGCAAGCTCTGCTTGCCGCCGCCGAGAAGGGGGACGTGGCTGCGCAATTCAAATTGGGCATGGCTTATCTCAGCGGCAAGGAAGTCCAGCGCGACGCGGCGAAAGGAATCGAGTGGCTTCGCAAAGCCGCTGAGGGCGGAAACACGGCGGCGCAGTTCAATCTCGCGGTGCTGCACTTGCAGGGCTCGGGGGTGGCGCAGGACAACGCCGAAGCCGTTAAATGGTTTACAAAAGCGGCCGAAGGCGGTGATCACGCGGCGCAGTACAATCTGGCCGTGCTTTACGCGAACGGGGAGCGCGTGCCGCAGGACAACGCCGCGGCGGCGAAATGGTTCCGGGCGGCCGCGCAGGGTGGCGACGTACGCGCGCAACTTGCCTTTGGCAAAGCCGCCGCCGCCGGGCTCGGCATACCGCAGGATTTGCCGGAAGCGTACCTTTGGCTGAGCGCTGCGGCGTCGGCAGGCGATCTCGTTGCGCACGATCTGCGCGAGGAGTTGCTGGAAAAAATGTCGGCGTTGCAACTTTTCGAAGGGCGGCTGCGCAACGCGAAGCGGGGCGATACCGAAGATCAGTATCAAACCGGCAAGGCGTTTTCTGAGGGAACACTGACAAAGCAGGACCTTGCGGAGGCCGCGAAATGGTGGCGCGAAGCCGCCGGGAAAGGCCATGCGGAAGCGCAATTGAAGCTTGGCGTCGCTTTGCTCGAAGGTCGCGGCGTGAAGAAGGAATCCAGTGAAGCGTTCAAATGGCTGAAAGCCTCTGCGGACCAGGGCCACATCATCGCACAACTGCACGCCGCCAACGCGCTCGTCGAAGGCAACGGCGTCGGGAAAAATCTTTCCGAAGCGGCGCGGTTGTATCGCAAATCCGCGCAGCAAGGAGTTGTGCAAGCGCAGATGCGACTGGGGTTGCTGCTGCTCAAGGGCGAAGGCGTCGCTCAGAACTTCGCCGAAGCGGCGCAATGGCTTCGACGCGCCGCCGAAAAAGGAGAGCCGCTCGCCGAATACAATCTGGCGGTGCTGCTGGAAACGGGCCGAGGCGTCAAAGGCGACGCGACGGAAGCCGCAAAATGGTTTCGGGCCGCCGCCGAGCATGGCAATGCCGACGCGCAGGAGCGAATCGGCCTGGCGTTTTGGCAGGGTCAGTCGGCGTTCGGAACCAACGCGACCGAGGCAGTGCAGTGGTTCCGCAAAGCCGCCGACCAGGGCCACGCGCGCGCGCAGTCCCACCTTGGTTTTGCCTACAGCGAAGGCAGAGGGATCGAGAAAAACCATAGCGAGGCCGCCAAGTGGTTTCGCAAAGCCGCCGACCAGGGAGAGCCTCGCGCGCAGTTGAATCTGGCCTTGCTGCACGAGACGGGAACTGGCGTGCCCAAAGACATGGCCCAAGCGGTGCGCTGGTACCGCCTGGCGGCCACGAACGGAGTCGCCGAGGCGCAGGTGACACTGGGCACGATGCTAGCCAGCGGCAACGGCGTGGAACAGAATCTGGCCGAATCCGTTCTGTGGTTTCGTCGCGCGGCGGAGAACGGCGACCGGACGGCGCAATTCAATTTCGCAGTAATGTACGACCAGGGCCGAGGCCTTTCGCGTAGCGAGGCGGAAGCGTTGAAGTGGTACTTGAAGGCGGCGCAGCAGGGGCATGCGAGGGCATCTTACCACGCGGCCTACATTTACTCGCAGCAGAATCCGCCGAACGACGCGGAAGCGGCGAAGTGGTTTCGCAAGGCTGCCGAGCAAGGCGAGGTGGCCGCGCAGTTCAACCTCGGGGTGATGCTCGACCTTGGCCGTGGCGTCAAACGCGACATGGCAGAGGCGGCGCACTGGTTCCGCAAGGCCGCGGAAGCGGGGGACGCGCAGGCGCAACTTAACCTGGCGACTCTTTACGATGCCGGCGAAGGCGTCGCGCCGGACGCAAAGGAAGCAGCCAAATGGTATCTGAAGGCGGCGCAGAGCGGCATCGCGTCCGCGCAATATGCGATTGGGGCGCGCTACGCCGACGGCGAGGGCGTGCAGCAGGACGTCATTGAGGCGTATAAGTGGGTGGCGCTTGCCGCCAGCAACCGCCATCCCGACGCGCAATTTTTTCTCGAGGCGCTCGACAAAAAACTGTCGCCGGAGCAAAAGACGCGCGCCGAACAACTGGTCAACGCGGCGAAGAAATAGGGCATGTTGAGTGCAGCCAAATTTGGCGGGGCGAGGCGAAGTTCGAATTCGGGTGACTTCGGTCCCTAAAAATAGGCATTGGACCCATAGCGGCATTGGGACCGCTCGACCAAATTACATGCGGGATGATGCGGAGGGAACGGCTTTGGCCGTTCACGCACATGCGACCGGCCCAGGGCGGGCGAGCTTTATCAAACGAAATTTACCAGCCTTGGGCCGGTTTGTGCTGTTTACGGCCGGTTTTCGCCATTTAACAAAATCCTTGAAATTGCGGGGCCGGGTCTTTAGAATTACGCCTACTTACGTGCTTCCTCCTGGGCCTTTTCCGAGTAGTTCCATGCTTTTTGCCGGCTGAGTGGCTTCACTTGCCAGCGCATCAGAGCACGGTCATCCTTCAGCCATGACAGAACCCAGACTGGATCGCGACCGGCTGGCCGGAGTTGTCGAGCGGGTGGTCGGCACGACGCCGGTCTTCGATATCCACACGCACCTCTACGATCCGGCGTTTGGGGAACTGCTTCTGTGGGGGATCGATGAACTGCTGGTGTATCATTATCTGGTCGCGGAGGGGTTTCGCTATTTCGATTTGCCGTATCAGAAGTTTTGGGCGCTGCCGAAGCAGACGCAGGCGGACATGATTTGGGACGCGCTGTTTGTGCGCAACTCGCCGATTTCGGAGGCGTGCCGGGGCGTGCTCACAACATTGAATGCGCTGGGGCTCGATCCGCGAAAGGGCGACCTGGCGAGTCTGCGGCAGTGGTTTGGGCAGTGGAAGGTCGAAGATTATATCACGAAGTGCATGGAGTTGGCGGGGGTGGCCAAAATTTGCATGACGAATTCGCCGTTCGACAACGTGGAGCGGCCGATTTGGGAACGGGGCTTTACGCGGGATCAACGGTTTACGGCCGCGCTGCGGATCGATCCGCTGCTCGTCGCGTGGGGCGACACCGCGCCGGTGTTGAAGCAATGGGGCTACGATGTCGGGGTGAGTCTGCCGGAAAAGACAATCAGCGAAGTGCGCCGGTTTCTCGATGATTGGACGAAGCGAATCCACGCGCACTATTTAATGGTGTCGCTCGGTCCTGAGTTTGATTTTCCGGCGGACACTTTTGCGGCCCGGTTGTTAGAGAAGGCGGTGCTGCCGCATTGCCGTGACCAGGGATTGTCGATGGCGCTGATGTTTGGCGTGAAACGACAGGTCAATCCGCGACTGCGGCTGGCGGGCGACGGCGTGGGATTGAGCAGGCTCGGGGCGCTGGAAAGGCTTTGCGCGGCTTTTCCTGAGAACAAGTTCCTGGCGACGGTGCTGGCGCGGGAAAATCAGCACGAGCTTTGTGTGCTCGCGCGCAAGTTTCGCAACCTGCACATTTTCGGTTGCTGGTGGTTTACCAACGTGCCGTCCGTGGTCGAGGAGATGACACGGATGCGTCTGGAATTGGTAGGGCTGAGCGTGACGCCTCAACACTCCGACGCGCGGGTGCTCGATCAGTTAATCTACAAATGGCGGCATTCGCGGCGAATCATTGCCAAAGCGCTTGTCGATAAATACCGCGACCTCGCGGACGCGGGCTGGAGCGTGACGGAGGCGGAGATTGAGCGCGATGTGAAGAATCTTTTTGGAGGGGCGTTCGCGCGATTTTGCGGCGAGCGGTGCGGGGGTTAGTCGAACCACTCGTCGGACTCGTCGAAGGCGGGGACGGGGATGTTAATGATTTTGAGTTGGCCGATGGCGCGATGGCGGCAGCCGGGGCGAATGTAAATCGCGGTCATGGGCTTAACTGGAAACAACTTGCCGTCCAACTCCATTTGGCCTTCACCTTCAAGAACGAGGTAAATCTCGGTCATTCTTTTGTGGTAGTGGGCGCGCGAATCACTCTGGATATCGACCACGTGCATGCTTGCGGCGTGACCGGGTTCGGCAAAGGCGCGGCGGGCAAATCCGCAGGGACAGCGAGTTGACGGCAGTTCGTCGAGTTGGGCGATTTGGAAATTGGTCATACCGCCTGGCCGGCGGGGGCGGTATTAATGTCCGGGGCTTTGGGAGAATTCGAGGCCGAGACTGGCGGAGCCGTGGGCCTGGCAGGGGCCGGCGCGGGAACCGGGGTATCGGCGGGTTTCACCTGGGCAGCTTTCTTGAGCACCGGCTCAAAATGCTTGAGGATATCGAGCAACTCACGCTTGCCGACCAGACCCACCACATAGTGTGAAATGGTGGCGCGAACGATTTCGGCTTCGAGAGGAGGGAGGTTCCTGAGCCAATCCTGGATCAACGTTTTGACGACGCAGCCGAAGGTGTTGCCGTTGTTGAACATGAACGGGGCGGCGTTGTGGCATTTGCGGCAGACTTCGAGGACATCGGCGAGGGGCATCGACTTTTTTACGGCGGCCTCCCAGCACTGCTTTGCGATGCCGAGACCTTTGGCGTTGGTTGTAAACGCGATCTGCTGGGCCTGGCAGAGCGCTTTATTGATGTCCACGAGACTGTCCCAAGGGACTTCTTCCAACCAGACTTTCTCAACGCTCTTCACATTCTGTTTTCCCGACGCTTTTCCGTTTTGCGCACCGAGGCCTTTATCTGTTGCAGACGGGACACGCCATCTTTGGGCGCGCTTCGCTCGGTGGCCTGCTGCATGCGCAGACCCGCCTTGATCGCCGCACGCACAAACCGCGTGGTCTCAGCAGAACGGGCCATGTGCTTACGCTATGATGCCCTGGTTCACAGGTCAATTCACAAGATACGCTGTGGTTTAGATTTTTCCAGCAGCACTTTGGATGACGTGATGGGCGGTGGCAGACCGCGTAACGCGGCGAATGGTTTGTGGTCTGTGGGAAGTCGCGATGAGAATTACCCCCCTCAGTTGGATCCTGTTTTGCACCGAGGCTTCGCCCTCAGGTCGGGGGTTACAGCGGCCTATCTGGTAATCCAGCCGCCGCCGATAACCAGATCGTCCTGGTAGAAGACGCAGGCCTGGCCCGGGGTTACGGCGCGTTGCGGGGTGTGGAGTTTCACAGTCGCGCCGCCGTCCGCATTCGGAGTCACCGTGGCTGGAGTGCCGGGATGGTTGTAGCGAATGCGGGCTGTGACGTGCACTTCCGAGGGCGCCTGGGGGAAGGGAATCCAGTTGCAGCGTTCGACGCGGAATTCGCCGCGGTCGAGAGCGGTTTCGTCGCCGACAATGACACGGTTGTTCGTCACGTCGAGGTCGACAACGTAGAGAGGGCGCGGGGAGGAAATGCCGAGACCCTTGCGCTGGCCGATCGTATAGAATTCGATGCCATCGTGCTGGCCAAGGACGCGACCGTGCAAGTCGACAATATCGCCTTTGTGTTTCTGGACGAGGTTGGCCTGCTGGAGAAAGCGGCCATAATCTTTATCGGGCACGAAACAAATTTCCATGCTCTCTTCTTTGTCGGCGGTTTTGAGGTGGCTTTCGCGCGCGATTTCGCGGGTGTCGTTCTTGGTGAGTTCGCCGAGCGGAAAGAGGGCGCGGGCAAGCTGATCCTGGCGCAACGAAAAGAGGAAGTAGCTTTGGTCTTTGCGGGCGTCGCGTCCGCGTTTGAGGAGGTAACGGTCGCCGGATTTTTCGACGCGAGCGAAGTGGCCCGTGGCGATGTATTCGGCGCCGAGCTGGCGCGCACGGTTGATCAGGTTGCCAAATTTCAAGCGCTCATTGCAGACGACACAGGGGTTGGGGGTGCGTCCGGCCTTGTACTCTTCAGCGAAATAGTTGATGACCTGTTTCTGGAAATCAGCGGCTTCGTCGATAAGGTAGTAGGGAATGCCGAGTTTGTGCGCGACGGCGCGGGCGTCCATGACGGCCTGGGGGCCGCAGCATTTGTCGTCCGCTCGAGAGACACAGTCCTGCGGCCAGAGCTTGAGGGTGATGCCGATGACGTCATAGCCCTGCTCGAGCAAAAGGGTTGCGGCGGCGGAGGAGTCAACGCCACCGCTGAGGCCAATGACGACGCGCTTTTTCTGCTCGGTCACGCAGGGAACATAATGGGGGAAGGGGTGCGCTTCAAGAGCACCGGGGCTTGAAAAGGGCGGAAAAGCTGGAATAATAGTGGTCGATCCTGGAAGGGCGGAGAATCGCTCCGTGCTTCGGCACGGGGAGGAAAGTCCGAACTCCAAAGGGCGCGATGCCGCGTAACCCACGA
>Ga0075428_100004586_pt1 | contig 15280 bp, 13 predicted proteins | sample RhiMetdeltSRZDD2_FD_75291 | JGI IMG/M metagenome (GOLD analysis project Ga0075428, IMG submission 75291) | Populus rhizosphere microbial communities from Tennessee, USA - Rhizosphere MetaG P. deltoides SRZDD2 | ecosystem: Host-associated > Plants > Roots > Rhizosphere > Soil | place: USA... | reverse complement strand
TCTCGACCTCGACCACGCCGCCGATCGCGTACTCGATCTGGTGGACCTCGTGCGAGTGCCAGCCAGTGATCAACGCGTCGCCCTCGTACAGGTAACTGCCGCCCAGCGCACGCCCGCCGCGACGCAGCTCGATGACCGGCCGGAGGTTGGCCGATTCGGCTAAAACTCTGTCCGAAAGCGCAGAGACGGTCACACCGCTAGACGGTACTACTTGGGATATGAAGACCGACGACCTGATTCTGATGAGCATCGACGACCACGTCGTAGAGCCTCCCGACATGTTCCTGAACCACGTGCCGGCCAAGTACAAGGACGAGGCGCCGATCGTGGTCACCGACGACAAGGGCGTCGACCAATGGATGTACCAGGGCCGGCCGCAGGGCGTCAGCGGACTCAACGCGGTGGTGTCGTGGCCGGCCGAGGAGTGGGGCCGCGACCCCGCCGGCTTCGCCGAGATGCGGCCGGGCGTGTACGACGTCCACGAGCGCGTGCGCGATATGAACCGCAACGGCATCCTCGCGTCGATGTGCTTCCCGACATTCACCGGCTTCTCGGCACGGCACCTCAACATGCACCGCGAGCACGTCACGCTCGTGATGGTGTCGGCGTACAACGACTGGCACATCGACGAGTGGGCGGGCTCGTACCCGGATCGCTTTATCCCGATCGCCGTGCTGCCGACGTGGAACCCCGAGGCGATGTGTGCCGAGATACGGCGAGTCGCCGCCAAGGGCTGCCGCGCGGTGACGATGCCGGAACTGCCTCACCTGGAAGGACTTCCGAGCTACCACGACGACGAGTACTGGGGCCCCGTGTTCCAGACTCTGTCGGAGGAGAACGTGGTGATGTGCCTGCACATCGGCACCGGGTTCGGGGCGATCAGCATGGCGCCCAACGCTCCGATCGACAATCTGATCATTCTGGCGACTCAGGTGTCGGCGATGTGTGCGCAGGATCTGTTGTGGGGTCCCGCGATGCGCAACTATCCCGATCTGAAGTTCGCGTTCTCCGAAGGCGGTATCGGCTGGATCCCGTTCTACCTGGATCGCAGCGACCGGCACTACACCAACCAGAAGTGGCTACGCCGCGACTTCGGTGACAAGCTGCCCAGCGACGTGTTCCGTGAGCACTCATTGGCCTGTTATGTCACCGACAAGACGTCGCTGAAGCTGCGCCACGAGATCGGCATCGACAACATCGCGTGGGAATGCGACTACCCGCACTCCGACTGCTTCTGGCCCGACGCGCCCGAGCAGGTGCTGGCTGAGCTCACCGCCGCGGGCGCCGACGACAGCGACATCAACAAGATCACGTGGGGGAACTCCTGCCGGTTTTTCAGCTGGGATCCATTCGCCCGCACTCCCAAGAACCAGGCGAACGTCGGTGCGCTCCGCGCCAAGGGGGCCGATGTCGACGTGTCGATCAGGCCGCGTAGGGAGTGGGCGCGGCTGTACGCGGAAAAACAGCTCGCCAAGGCCTAATGATCCGTATTTGCGGAAGAAATTAGTCGATTGGACCGCATCTGCGGTTAAGATGCACGCAATGGGTTTGATCCGAGTTCGTGAAGCGGCCGAGCTGTTGGGCGTCAGCGACGACACCGTCCGGCGCTGGATCGACGACGGAAGCCTGCGGGCGAGCCACGACGAATCGGGCCGGAAGGTCATCCCCGGTGACGTGCTAGCCAAGTTCGCGCGTGCAAACCCTGCTGCGGCACCGAAGGATCCGCTCACCGTCGCCAGCTCCGCGCGCAACCGCTTCGCCGGACTGGTCACCAAAGTAGTGACGGACAAGGTCATGGCACAGGTTGAAATGCAGTGCGGGCCTTTCGCCGTCGTTTCGTTGATGAGCACGGACGCGGTGCGTGAGCTCGGGCTCGAGCCGGGCAGCGTGGCCGTCGCCGTCGTCAAGGCCACCACCGTGATCGTCGAAACTCCCGGAGGGCAATCGTGAAACGTTGGCTGATCGCCGCGCTGTCCGTGCTTCTGATCGGTGGGTGCGGCTCGCCGGAAAAACCCGCAGCTGAAAATCAGAAGATCATGGTGTTTGCGGCCGCGTCGCTGAAGAAGACCTTCACCGACCTCGGGGAGCAGTTCAAGACCGAAAACCCTGGCGCCTCAGTGGAATTCTCGTTCGCGGGCTCATCCGATCTGGTTACCCAGCTGACCCAGGGTGCGCAGGCCGACGTGTTCGCATCGGCCGACACCAAGAACATGGACAAGGCCGCGCAGGCCGGGGTGCTCGCCGGCGACCCGGTGAACTTCGCGTCCAACACCCTCACAATCGCCGTCGCGCCCGGCAACCCGAAGAAGATCGCGTCGTTCAAAGACCTGACGCAGCAAGGCCTCAACGTGGTGGTGTGCGCACCACAGGTGCCGTGCGGATCGGCGACCCAGAAGGTCGAGCAGGCCACCGGCGTGACGCTCAATCCGGTCAGCGAAGAGTCGTCGGTGTCCGACGTCCTCAACAAAGTCACTACCGGCCAGGCCGACGCCGGACTGGTCTACGTCACCGACGCCAAAGGTGCGGGCGACAAGGTTGCCGCCGTGGCGTTCCCCGAAGCCGCCGGCGCCGTCAACACCTATCCGATCGCTGTGCTGAAGAGCTCCAAGAATTCGGAGTTGGCGCGCAAGTTCGTCGACCTCGTCACCGGGGAGTCGGGTCAAAAGGTCCTCGACGCAGCGGGTTTCGCCAAACCCTAGATCATGTCCTTGTCGGTTAGCCAGCGCATGATCGGCCAGCCGATGAACACGGGTAGCCAGCACGTGAGGATCCGGTAGAGCAGGACCGATGGCACGGCGATTGCGGTGGGAGCGCCGAACGCGGCGAGGCCGCCGATCAGAGCCGCCTCGACTGCGCCGACGCCGCCCGGGGTGGGGGCAGCCGAGGCGAGGGTTCCGCCGACCATTGTCACCACGGTGACTGTGACGAACGTGGTGTTGCCGCCGAAGGCCTCGATGCTGGCCCATAGCGTCAGCGCCATGCCGAGAGTCGTTGTCCCACAGCCCAGTACGATGATCGAGAGCCGTTTGGGTTCGCGGGCCAACTCGGCGAGGTCGCTGAGCACTTCCTTGAGCCGGGGCCGCACCGCCGTCGCCAACCACCGCCGCAGTTTGGGCACGAACAGAAAGGCCCCGATGAGTCCGAGCAACAGTCCGGCGATCAGGTAGAGGAGAGTGGGAGAGGGGACGAAATGGGAAAGGTCCGCCGTGGCTCCCGCAGCCGCACTGAAGAAGATCAGTAGCGCGACGTGGGTGATGACCTGAACCGTTTGTTGCAATGCGACGGCCGCCGTCGCACGGAGCGCGCCCAGGCCACCCTTCTGCAGGAAGCGGGTGGACAACGCCAACCCGCCGACACCGGCAGGCGTGGTGGTCGCTGCAAACGTGTTCGCCACCTGCATGATGACGAGGTTTTTGAAGCTCACCAACCCGTCGGCACACGCCCACAACGCCGCCGCGGCACCGACATACGTCAACGCCGACACCGCGAGGCCGAGCAGCGCCCACCACCAGTTCGCCGTTCTCAGCTCGGAGAAGAACGCGGGCACTGTGCTGATGAACGGGTAGGCGACGTAGACGAGCGCGACGAGTAGCACCATCTGGATGAGCTGGTTGCGGGTGAACCGGGTGATCGTCTCGGTCTTGATTTGATCGGCTCCGGTCTGCCGCTTGACCTCGTCGCGGGCGGCGGACATGACGGCCCCGGCATCGCCCACCGACTTGCGGATTCGAGATGGCATGGCGGACTTTGTCAGTCGTCGCGATGCCAGCAGGACCGCATCCTTGCCGAAGACGTCGATCGCCGCGCCGACCGCCGCCTCGGCCCCGTACACCTCGGTCGTCGTCAGCAAGAGTTGGGCGACGTCGGACTGAAGCTGCTCGTCGGTGGCTCCGTACTCGGCGTTGCCGAACCCGCCGAACCGCGCTGTGCCGTCGTCGATGGTGATCTCCTCACTGCGGAGGTCACCGTGAGAGATCTGGCAATCGTGGAGTGTGCCAAGCGATTCCCAGACCTGGGCGACGGCACCATCATCTGTGCAGTCCTTGATCGGGGTGCCGGATGGGAGAGTGTGGGCGTACAACGTCCATCCGCGATCGAGTGGAGCCATGGCCGTCGTCGAGGTACTCGCGACCCCTAAATCGCCGATCGCGATGGCCATCAACGCCCGATGCTCGACGGCGCGCCGCATGGAGGCCTGTAGCGGCGCAGTTTCGCCACCGCGCAGCCGCAGCCAACGCCAGAACTGGCGCAGGAATCCGCCGCTGCGCTGGTTTGGGCCGTACATCTCCACGATGGCCACACTGTCGGGGCCGTCAGACTTGGCTGACAACACCAGCGGCCCCGTCCCGGCTGGGTGCACGACCGTCAGCGTCGATGCCAGGAATCCACGCCGGGCCAGCGCGCGGACGGCACCGTCGAGCGGCACCTCGAGGGCAGGCGTGCCGACCACGAGCACAACGAGCGCGCCGACGAACCACCCGACGGCGAGGCCGAGCAGCGACCGAGCGGGTACCACCGCGCTGACGACGAGGTGGATCGGCACGAAGGCGAGCAGCAGCGTCCACCACCACCGCCGCCACCGCGCGGGCAGCCACGGGCCGGACACCGTGAGCACGGCGGCGAGCATTGCGATCCAGCGCGGGTCGTCGAGGAACTGCGAGAGAAGTGTGTCCAGCCGGTCGGACAGGTCGAAATGCCATCTGGGAGCGGAGATGCCGTTGCCGGTGATCGACAGCGAAACAAACGCGATGAACGCCGCGGCCGCGTACGCGGTGAGCAGCTTCCACTGCCGCGCGACGATCAAGCCGACCAGGATCGCGAACGGCAGCGCCAGAATCGCGAGGCCGTACACCAGATACACCAGATTCGACTGAGTGGGGGTCAGGACTCCGACGATCTCTGAGATCGATTTCTCGAGTGCGACCCATTCGTTGCGGGTGATCAGCGAACTCGTGATGACCGCCGCCAGGAAAACCGCCGCAAGGACGACTCGCAGGATGTCGTTGGTCCGCCGGGTCAGTGGTTGCAGCAAGCTGCCCGAAACGGTGATGTCCCGCCCGTCGACCCGCATGTCCCAGCATCCTTGCACGTCGTCATGCATGTGGGCGGTAGCTTGGCGCCATGAGTGGAGTGGTGGTCACGGGCGAGGCGTTCGGAATCGGGCGAGCTCGGTGATTTCGGCGCGCTAACGGTCGCTGAGCGACAGGTCGCTGAGCGACCGTATCCGCGCCGAAATCACTACACAGGCGACGAGATCTGTGTCAGTTGCGACCGTCCGCGCAGCATCTCGGAGCCCTGAAGGGCCCAGCATCGCCGCTCGGCCTCATCGGCCCGCTCGATCGCCGCTTCGGAACACAGCACCCGTCTGCCGAAGTCTTTGGCGCGGTCCGCCAGCCGGGCCGCCTCGTTGACGGCATCGCCGACAACGGTGTACTCGTAACGGTTTTCCGCTCCGATATTGCCGGCGAACACTGGGCCGGCCGAGACTCCGATGCCGAAGTCGACGAGCAGCCGCTGTAACTCCTCGCCCAATGCCCGCGCGGTGGCCAACGCCGCCGACGCGGGATTTTCGATGCGCAGCGGTGCGCCGAACACCGCCAGCGCGGCGTCGCCTTGGAACTTGTTGATCAAGCCGTCGCGTTTGTCGACTTGCGCGACCACGATGCGGAAGAAGTCGTTGAGCACCGCGGCGACCTCATGCGGTTCGCGCCTCGTCGCCAGTTGCGTAGAGCCCACCAGATCGATGAACAGGATCGCGACCTCGCGTTCGTCCTCCGCGACCGACTCGTGGTCCTCGACAGCGCGACGGACCACTTCTTCACCGACGTGACGGCCGAACAGGTCGCGTAACCTGTCCCGTTCTTGAAGTCCGGCGACCATACGGTTGAAACCGCTTTGAAGTTGGCCAAGTTCAGACCGCTCGTAAACGTCGATCTTGTTCCCGAGCTGTCCGCGTTCGACCTCCGCCATCGCGTCGACGACCTCGTGCACCGGATCCGAAATCGACGACGACACCAGAATCATCGCCCGCAGTCCCAGGACCACCGCGACGAGTGCGAGTACCAACACCGGGGTTTCGATGGGCGCGTCGGGCTGGATGATCCAGCCGTTGGCTCGCAACATGACAAGTACCACGATCCCCGCACCCGGAAGCGCGGTGCACATCGTCCACATCAGGATCAGACGCGCTCGTACTCCCGGTGCCCTCTCGGCGTGCTCCAAATCCACTGTGGCGGCGATCATCAGCGCACGAAGAGCGCGTTGTGTGAACAGAAAGCCCGTGCACACGGTCGCCGTGGCGCCGAACATGACTGCCGAAACGAGCAATGTCAGAACGCGTATGCCGCCGTCGAGGTTCAACGGAATCAACACCGCAGCCGCGACGGCCCATGGCGTCAGCAGGATCGCGGATTGGCGCCTGGTGATATTCGGTGGCTTCCGGGTTCGAGCGGGGCCCGCTCGGTGAAGTGCGCGAGCGACGAGTGCGACGCCGCTCAGCCATACGGTGAAGGTTCCGAAAATGACGATCGCCACGGTGGCAATCAGATTGTTTCTGCTCAGCACGGCCTGCGCACCTATGACGGACTCGCCGCTCACCGAGATGACGATTGCGACGACTTCTCCGGCGGAGAGCAGGTAGGCGAACGCGAGGCCTGCCGCGTACCGAACCAGCAGGCTGCGTGGCCTCATCAGGCCATATTGTCAGTCGCTGGCGGGGAGCGGCTTGGCTTCCTTCAGATTCAATGCTGTCGTGCCGACGCTCAGTGTTCCTGCGCCCGCCTTGGTGACGAGCACCTCGGCGCCGTTCTCATCGACGTAACGCTTGCCCATCACGTTTCCCTCGGCGAAATCCGGATCCAAGGTGGCGTCGGAAGATTTCTCGGCGTCGAGCGGCACCATCGGGAAGCCGCCGGCACGCAGATCGTCGAGGCTGTCGGCGCTGCGCACGACGATCACTTGCGTGTCGCAGACCTGGCTCTGCAGCCGGGTGCCGTTCTTGATCATGTTCGACTCCTTTGCAATTCATCGACCAGTTCGCGGCGCAACACCTTGCCCGTCGCATTGGTCGGCAGCTCATCGCGGAACACCACGCGATCGGGCGTGCGTGAACCGCGCAGATGCGCTCGCACATGCTCGCGCAGTTCGTCAGGGTCTGGTGCAGTGCTCGCGGCGGGCACCACGACGGCGACGATGATCTGACCCCATTCGGGATCCTCCGGGCCGACGACCACACAGTCCCGCACCGCGGGATGTTCGACGAGCACATCCTCGATCTCCGCCGGTGCGATGTTCTCGCCGCCGCGGATGATCGTGTCGTCGGAACGGCCACCGATGAACAGGTAGCCTCCCTCGTCAAGCATCGCAACGTCTTTGGTGGGGAACCAGCCGTCGGCGTCGAGCACCGAACCGATGTCGGTGTAGCGTCCCGACACCTGCTCGCCACGCACGAACAGTTCACCGGTCTGGCCTGGCCCGAGGACGGTGCCGTCCTCGCCGCGGATCTGCACCTCGACGCTGGGTACTGGCTGTCCGACCGACCCGAGCCGCCGAGCGATAGCCTCATCGGTGGCGTCCAGCGCGGCGCGGTGGTCGTCGGGGGTCAGCACCGCGATGGTCGAGCTGGTCTCGGTCAATCCGTAGGCATTGACGAAGCCAACATCGGGGAGCAGGCCAAGCGCCTTGCGCACCAAGGGAAGAGCGACCTTCGAGCCGCCATAGGCCAGGTTGCGCAGGGTAGGCAGGTCGACGTGCTGAGCCTCCAGAACCGACACGATACGGTCCAGCATGGTTGGCACGACGGTCGCGGTAGTCACGCCCTCGTCGCGCACCAGGCGCACCCACTCGCTCGGGTCGAACTGCCTGAGATAGACTATCTTTCGGCCCGCATAGAGATTCGACAATGCGGCGCTGACGCCCGCGATGTGGTAAGGCGGCACACAGATCAACGCGGCGTCACTGGACTCCGCGGAGTCGAGTTCCACAGTCCCCATCACGTAACTGGTCAGGTTGTTATGGGTCAGCTCAACGGCTTTGGGCTTCGAGGTGGTACCTGACGTGAAAAGGACCACGCCGACGTCGTCGGGGTCGGGGAATTCAGCGGCAGGCTCGGCGTTGCGCGCGGCATCGATGAACTCGTCGGAGGTGATCACTTGCTTGCCGGCGTCGGCGACGACATCGCGGTACTCGGCGTCGGCGATCACCAGCGGAGTCGGTAGGCGGTCGATCAACCGCCGCAGGCCGTCCTCACTGAGCCGGTAATTCAGCGGCGTAAACGCCACTCCGGCGCGCGCGGACGAAAACAGCAAAAGCGGCAGCAGTACGCCTCCGGTGCCGACGTAGGCCGCGTGTTGGGCGCCGGACGCCGCGATGACGCCGGCCCCACCGTCGGCGAGCTCGCTCAGTTCACTTGTCGTCAGCCGGATCTCACCGGACACCACCGCGGTGCGGTCCGGATTCGATGACGCCGCCATTTCCAGCAGCAAAGAGATACTCATGGCTTGTCGACGAAGATATCAAGGATGGGATTGTCACCGCCGCCGTAGCGGGTCAGGTCGGTGACACCGGCTTCGGCCAGCACTGCGGAGTCGATGAAAGTTTTGCCGTTCACGTCCGCGGGCGACCGGGACAGAATCTCGACCGCGGCGTCGCCCATGATCTCGGGACTGCGCGACGAGGACATCAAGTGGCTGTCCAGGTTGGCCACCGCGGACGTCGCGATATAGGTCTCCGGCCACAGGGAGGCAAAGCCGATATTCGCGTCGGCGTACTCGGCGGCCCAGCCGAGCGACAGCAACGTCATCCCGTATTTCGACAACGTGTATGACGGGTGAGCGCCCAGCCAGTACGGGTTCATGTTCAGCGGCGGCGCCAGGGTCACTACGTGGGCGTTCGCCGACTTTCGCAGGTGCGGCAGCGCCGCCTTCGTCAACAGGAAAGTGCCGCGGACGTTGATGTCCATCATCAGGTCGAACTTCTTGGCGGAAAGCTCTTCGGTCGGGTCGGTCGCGATCGCGCTGGCGTTGTTGATCACGATGTCGACGCCGCCGAAGTGCTCGACCGCGGTGTCGACGGCACGCTGTACGTCGTCTTCCTTGCGCACGTCACCCACCACCGCTACGCCCTTGCCACCCGCGGCTTCGACGTCGGCGACGGCGGTATAGACGGTGCCGGGCAACTTGGGGTGCGGCTCGGCCGTCTTGGCCAGCAGCACGACGTTGGCGCCGTGTTTGGCGGCCCCCAGCGCGATCGCCAGCCCGATGCCGCGACTACCGCCCGAGACGACGAGCGTGCGGTCGGTAAACGTAGACATGGGCCTCCTCGGGTGCCGGCTACCCGGATGCTACAGGATTGGAATTGTCATTCTCATTCTACGCAAGTCTCATAATCGCTGTGTACCGGGCCTTCATGGGCCGCTCGGTGCACAACGCAGGCCGCACTCAGTGCATGTTTCCACCGAGCGGTATTGGCATTCTCATTTTTTGCAAGTACGTTATCCATTGATGAGCGACCCTGTACAGACCCCTTCAGGTATCCCGCTCGAGCCCGTCTACGGACCGGCCGATCGGGCCGGTGATCCGCCTGCACCGGGCACGTACCCGTTCACGCGCGGCAACTTCGCCAGCGGGTACCGCGGCAAGACGTGGACGTTCCGGCAGTACTCCGGCTTCGGGACCGCCGAGGAATCGAACCGTCGCTACCGCTACCTGCTGGACCAGGGCGGCACCGGGCTCTCGGTCGCGCTGGATCTGCCCACCCAGTGCGGCTACGACTCCGACGATCCGGAGTTCGGTGAGGAGGTCGGCCGCGTCGGGGTGGCGGTCGACACGCTCGCCGACGCCGAGATTCTGTTCGACGGAATCCCGCTCGACAAGATCAGCACGAGCTTCACGATCAACGGCACGGCCGCGATCCTGCTGGCCTTCTATGTGGCGGCGGCCGAGAAGAAGGGCGTGCCGCGCGCGAAGCTGACCGGCACCATCCAGAACGACATCCTCAAGGAGTACGCGTCGCGCGGCACCTGGATCTGGCCGCCGGAACCGTCGCTGCGGCTGATCGCCGACACCATCGAGTTCTGCGCCGCCGAGGTGCCCAAATTCAACGCGATCTCCGTGGCGGGTGCGCACTTCCGCGACGCCGGCGCCAACGCCGTCCAGGAGATGGCATTCACGCTCGCCGACGGTGTCACGTACTGCGACACCGTGGTCGAGCGGGGTCGGATGACCATCGATCAGTTCGCGCCGCAGATCTCGTTTTTCTTCTACACCCACGGCGACTTCTTTGAGGAGATCGCCAAGTACCGGGCCGGCCGGCGGCGGTGGGCCACGATCGTGCGCGAACGCTACGGCGCGACTACGGACAAGGCGTCGATGTTCCGGTTCGGCTGCGTCGCCGGTGGTGCGTCGCTGTACGCGCCACAGGCGCAGAACAACCTTGTGCGGGTGGCGTATGAGGCGATGGCCGCGGTGCTGGGCGGGGTGCAGTCGATGTTCACGGCCGCTTGGGACGAGCCGTTCGCGCTGCCCAGCGAGGAGTCCGCGACGCTGGCGCTGCGCACGCAGCAGATCCTCGCGTGCGAAACCGGCGTGACGAAGGTGGCTGACCCGCTGGGCGGTTCCTACTTCGTCGAGGCGCTCACCGACGCCACCGAGGAGAAGATCATCGCGATCATGCACGATCTCGAGACGCACGGCGGCATGGTGTGCGCCATCGAGGACGGCTATCTGCAGGGCCTCATCGCGGACGAGGCGTTCAAGATCCATCAAGAAGTCGAATCGGGCGAGCGTCCCGTCGTTGGCGTCAACAAGTTCGTCTCCGACGAACCGCCGCCCGAAATCGCAACGTACGAACTGGACGCCGAGGGCCGCGACCTTCAACTGAAGCGACTGTCCAAGGTCAAGGCTGAACGGCATCCCGCCGCCGTCAAGGACGCCCTGGCCGCCCTGTCCCGCGCCGCGGAAGGCGATGACAACCTGATGCACAAGCTGATCGACTGCGCCAATGCGTATTGCACCGTTGGCGAAATGGTGTCCGCGCTCAAAGCAGTCTGGGGCGAGTTCCAGCAGCCGGTGGTGTTCTAGTGGCTACTCGCGTTCTTGTTGCCAAACCAGGTCTCGACGGGCATGACCGCGGCGCGAAGATCGTTGCGCGCACACTGCGCGATGCGGGTTTTGAGGTGATCTACACAGGTATCCGGCAGCGCATCGAGGACATCGTGTCGATCGCACTGCAGGAAGACGTTGCGCTGGTAGGACTTTCGATCCTGTCCGGAGCGCACGTGGCGCTGACGACCCGCACCGTCGAGGCGTTGCGGGCGGCCGACGCGGGAGACATCGCCGTGGTGGTGGGTGGCACCATCCCGCAGGGCGATGTCCCAAAATTGCTGGACGCCGGTGCGGCCGCTGTCTTTCCGACGGGTACACCGTTGGACGTATTGGTGGATGAGGTGCGCAAGCTGACGTCCGAGAGGGTTGACTGATGCGCCTTGGCGTGATGATCGGGGCCGAGCGCGGCGACATGGCGCGCAAGGTCAAGAAGCTGCTCGACGACATCGAATGGGCCGAGGGTGCGGGCCTCGACACCGCGTGGATGCCGCAGGTGCCCAACGACTTCGACTGCCTCACCATGGTGTCGCTGATGGGTGCGCGCACGTCGCGCATCGAGCTCGGCACGGCCGTGGTGCCACTGCAGGCGCAGCATCCGATCGCATTGGCGCGCCAGGCGCTGTCGGTGCATGCGGGGACCGGCGGGCGGCTGGCGCTCGGTGTCGGGCCGTCGCACCACTGGATTGTCCGCGACATGCTGGGCATCCCCTACGACAAGCCGGCCGCATACACCCGCGACTATCTCGAAGTGCTCAACCAGGCGCTGGCCGGACCCGGCGACGTGGACGTCGAGAACGACACGTTCACCGTGCACAACCCGACCGTGCTCGGCGCGGAGACGCCGATGCCGGTGCTGGTCGCCGCGCTCGGACCCGTGATGCTGCAGATCGCAGGCGAACTCGCCGACGGGACGGTGTTGTGGATGGCCGACGAGCGTGCGATCGGCGACCACATCGCGCCGCGGATCACCAAGGCAGCGGACAACGCGGGCCGCAAGGCGCCGCGGATCGTCGCCGGCATCCCGGTGTGCTTGTGCGCCAACTCCGAGATCGACGCCGCGAAGGATCGCGCGAACCGCATCCTCGCCGAGGCAGAGACGTCGCCCAACTATCAGAAGCTGCTCGATCGCGGCGACGCCCGTGATGTCGGCGACCTGACCGCGGCCGGTGACGAGGAGGCGATCCTCGCGCGGTTCCGGCGCTTCGCCGACGCCGGGGTCACCGACCTGTCGGTGCGCCTGCTGCCGATCGGCGAGAACCGCGACGAGTTGATCGAGTCGAAATACCGTACGCGAGAAGTGATCTCTCAGCTCGCCAACGAAGTGCGATGAACCAAGGACCGCTTTCCGGTATCCGGATCCTCGAGGTCGGCGTGATGCTGGCCGGCCCGTACGCGACGATGCTGCTGGCCGACCTCGGCGCCGAGGTCATCAAGATCGAGCCGCCGGGCGGGGAGATCTCGCGGCAGGTCAGCGACAGCTACTTCGCCAGTTTGAACCGCAACAAACAGAGCGTGTGTCTGGATCTGCGGTCGGAGGCGGGACGGCAGCGGCTGGGCGAGCTGGTCGCGAATTCGCATGCGCTGCTGGTGAATATGAAGCCGTCGGCGATCATGCGGCTCGGTCTCACCTACGAGGCGCTGCGGACGTTCAACGAACGCATCGTCTGCGTCGCGATGACCGGCTTCGGGCTGGACGGCGGCGACGACCCGGCGTTCGATTACGTCATCCAGGCGGGAACGGGCGTCGCGTCGATGACGGGCCATCCCGACGGCCCACCGACGCTGCCCGGCTACTCGTCTGCCGACAACTCGACCGGGCTGGCCGCCGCGCTGGGGCTGCTCGCGCAGATCGTCTCGGGCCGCGGCGGACAGGTCGATGTCTCGCTCCGGGACGTGATGTTCTCTCAGCTGAACTATCGGGCGTCGGCCTACCTGAATGATGGCGCAGCGCCGCAGCGGTACCCGTTCGGCGCGCATTCGTATTACGTGCCGGCGCAGCTGTTTCCGACGGCCGATGGGTACCTCGCGCTGTTCATCACCCACGATGCGTTCTGGAAGGCCTTCGCCGACGAAGCGAAGATCGATGGCTTCCCGACGATGGCCGAGCGCGCGGCGAAGCGCGACGAGGTGCTCGAAGTCGTCACCGCCGCGCTGGCCTCCGACACCGCCGCGAGTTGGCAGTCACGGCTGCAGCCCCTGGGCATACCCGTCGCGGCCGTGCGGACGCTGCCGGAGGCGTTGGAAGCCACGCCAGAGGCGCTTGTCACGGCGGGCGATTTCCGGTTGGTTGGCAGTCCGATCCGGATCGCGGGATATGAGCCGGACTACCGGCCGCCACCGTTACTCGACGAGCATGGCGTCGTCGATGGTCAGTCGTCGTAGGTGACGCTGATGGACTCGGTGTCCGGAACCGCCTGGCAAGTGAGGATGTATCCGTCGTCGATTTCATCCTGCTCGAGGGCATCGTTGACGCGCATGGTCGCGCTGCCTTCGACGAGCTTGCCCATGCAGGTTCCGCAGTTGCCGGCTTCGCACGAAAACGGCGGGGACAGGCCGGCGCGCCGGGCACTTTCCAGAAGCGTTTCGTCTGCCACCCGGGGCACCGACACCTTCTTACGATCGAGCACGATCGTTACCTGCCCACTACCGTCTCCGGCGGGCGCGGTCGGCACCGGTTCTGCGGTCATCAAGCCTCTCCTGGCACATCGGTTCTGATATTCCGAGAATACCATTCTCGATAAGTGATACGCTATTCTCAGTAGCGCAGGGTGTACCAGCCGCATCGAGTGAGGACAGCGTGTGAGTCAGGCGATCGCGCTCGCTTTCGAGGACCGCGAATACACGCTGCCGCAGCTCGACGCGCTGACCAGCGGCATGGCGATCTCTCTGGAAGACCGCGGGATCCGGGCCGGAGACCGCGTCGCTCTCATGTCATCGAACCGCCCCGAGTTCGTGATCGCCTTGCGGGCCATCTGGTCGCTGGGCGCATCGGCGGTGCTCCTCAGCCCGGCGTGGAAGCGCACGGAGGTCGAGAGCGCTTTGGCGCTCACCTCGCCGGCGCACGCCGTCGGCGACCATCCGGTACTCGCCGAGTTGATGCAGATGTTGTCACTGGACGAGCCGATAGACCCCGCGCATCGGACGTTCGAGACGCCCGGTGCAGATTCCGATGCGCTGTTCGTGTTCAGCTCGGGGACGACGGGCATGCCCAAAGCGGTGCGCCACACCCATGGGTCATTCGCGGTCGCGGTGCGGCACTGGCGTGACGCCCTGCAGCTGACGTCGGCCGACCGGATGCAGATCATGACGCCGCCGTCACACATCCTCGGACTGCTCAACATCGTGATGGCGCTCGACACCGGCGCCTGGATTCGATTGCACCGCCGGTTCGACATCGACCTGATGCTGCACCACATCGAGAAGGACCGCATCACCATCGAGATGGCGGTTGCACCAATCGCTTTGGCGCTGGCCGCCCATCCGAAGTTGGAGAGCTATGACCTGTCGTCGCTGCGCTACATCATGTGGTGCGCGACGCCCGTTACGCAGAGCGTCGCCGAGGCGGTCACCGACAGAACGGGCGTGAGTTGGGTGACCGCGTATGGCACCAGCGAATTGCCGGTCATCGCGTGCAACGAGATCGAGGGCGCGCGGCTCGACACCGTTGGTCGGCCTGTGCCAGGGGTGCGCTTGCGCATCGTGTCGCTGGACGACGGCGAGCCGCTGTCGCCAGGCGCGGTCGGCGAGATCCAGGTGCGGTCGGATTCGGTGATGGCTGGCTATCTGCCGAGTGAGGCGACGGCGCAAGCGTTTACGGATGGCTGGTACCGGACCGGTGATGTCGGATACCTGGACGCCGACGGCTGGCTGCGGATCACCGACCGAGCCAAGGAGATGATCAAGGTGCGGGGATTTCAGGTCGCCCCCGCCGAGATCGAGGCCGTGCTCCACGGGCATAAGGCCGTTGAAGACTGTGCGGTGTTCGGGGTTGCAGACCCTGCGAACGGAGAGGCCATCGTGGCCGCGGTTAAGACCTGCCGCCCGGTCGAGGCGGACGAGCTCATCGCGCTCGTCGCGGACCGGCTGGCGTCCTATAAGCGACCTAGCCAGGTCGTTTTCGTGGCCGAAATACCACGCCTGCCATCGGGAAAGGTGTTGCGCCGAGTGTTGAAGGAGCG
>Ga0075428_100004583_pt1 | contig 15288 bp, 11 predicted proteins | sample RhiMetdeltSRZDD2_FD_75291 | JGI IMG/M metagenome (GOLD analysis project Ga0075428, IMG submission 75291) | Populus rhizosphere microbial communities from Tennessee, USA - Rhizosphere MetaG P. deltoides SRZDD2 | ecosystem: Host-associated > Plants > Roots > Rhizosphere > Soil | place: USA... | reverse complement strand
CGCGTTCCCCCCATCTCTTTTCACCCTAGCCGAGAGCCCCCCGTGTTGCAACGCCGCGCGCACCCGGCCGAGCGCGCGCTCGGCTCGATGCGCCACCGCCGCGCAGCGATTATGCTCGGCAGAGAGGTTGGACGCGCGCAGCGGCAGCGGGGTCGCGCGCGCGGCGCAGGGGAAGTGCAGATCGACTCGGCCATCGCAGCAGCGCCGCGTTCGCGCGCGGCGACACCGGGCGCGGCGCACGACTTCGACGTCGCCGGCGCGCTCTGGACCCTCGTCCGCACCGACTTCAAGGTCCGCTACCACGGCACGGTGATGGGCTTCGTCTGGGCGATGCTGAAGCCGCTCGCGATGTTCGTCGTGCTGATGAGCGTCTTCACCTTTGTCTTCCCCTCGCAGGACGACTACGCGCTGCGCCTCGTGCTCGGGCTCTTCCTCTACGACTACTTCCAGGAGGCGACGAAGACCGGCCTCGTCTCGCTGCACGCGAAGGGCTACCTGATCGGCCGCAGCCACTTCCCGCGCTGGCTGCTCGTGGTCGCGTCGACCGCGAACCCGCTGCTGGTCGTCCTGACGGCCTCGGGAGCGATCCTCGCCTGCCTCGCCGTCACCGGCCGCACGCCCGCGCCCCTGGCCCTCGCGCTCTTCCTGCTCTACCTCCTGCTCTTCTCGGCGATCGTGATCGCCTTCTCGCTGGCGTCGAGCGTGCTCTTCGTGCGCTACCGCGATCTGAACCAGATCTGGGAGGTCGCCGTCCAGGCGGGGCTCTTCGTCGCTCCGATCATCTACCCGATCGACGTGCTGCCGGAGCGCTACCACCGCCTCGTCTACCTGTGGCCGCCGAGCTCCGTGATCGAGTTCTCGCGCGCCGTGCTGCTCGACGGCGCCCCGCCCTCGCTGCGCGCGCACCTCTGCCTCGTCGCCGCCACCGCGGCGAGCCTCGCCGCGGGGATCGCGGTCTACCGCCGCTTCGGGCCCGGCGTGCCCGAGCACCTCTAGGCCGCGCCGTGCTGATCGAGGCGCACGGCCTGCGCAAGGCCTTCTGGATCCCGAGCGAGGAGCGGCGGACGATCCGCGAGCACCTCTTCGGCGCGCTGCGCCGGCGCAGCTTCGAGCGCGTGCAGGTGCTCGACGACGTCGACCTCGAGCTCGACGCCGGCGAGACGCTCGGCATCATGGGCCGCAACGGCTCCGGCAAGACCACGCTGCTCAAGATCCTGTGCGGGATCTACCGCGCCGACGCCGGCGAGCTCGCGGTGCGCGCTCCGATCACGCCGCTGCTCGAGCTCGGCATCGGCTGGAACCCGGAGCTCGACGCCGTCGACAACGTGCTGCTGATGGGGACGATCATGGGCATGAGCCTCGCGGAGGCGAGGCGGGCCGTGCCGGAGATCCTCGACTTCGCGCAGGTCGAGCGCTTCGCCAACCTCGAGCTCAAGCACTACTCGAGCGGGATGGCCGCGCGCCTCGCCTACGCCGTCGCGTTCCGCGCCGTCCGCGAGGTGCTCGTGATCGACGAGATCTTCGCGGTGGGCGACGTCGGCTTCAAGGCGCGCTGCGAGGCGCGCTACCGCGAGCTCTCGGCGGCAGGGCACACGACGCTGCTCGTGAGCCACGACCCGCGCACGATCGAGGCCTTCTGCCCGCGCGCGCTGCTGCTCGACTCGGGGCGGATCGCGCTCGCCGGCAGCGGCGCCGAGGTCGCGAGCGCCTACGTCGAGCTCGCGCAGCGCGCCTCCGCCGCCTGAGCGACGCTAGCGCGCGGCGACGGCCGAGCGCAGGAAGTCGGCGAAGGACTCCGCGTCGGCGGCGTGGACTTCGAGGCGCGGGAGCCGCCAGGGATCGCTGCGCGCGGAGACGGCGCGCGCCTCGCAGCCCACCGCGGTCGCGAAGCCGGCCGCGCGCACCCGGCGCGCGACGCTCGCCGAGACGTCCCCATAGGGATAGGAGAAGTCGTGCACCGGGGCGCCGAGCAGCGCCTCGAGCGCGCGGCGCCCCGCGGCGATCTCGCGCTCCTGCACGGCGGGCGGCTGCTGGGCGAGTGCGAGATGCTCCTCGCCGTGCGCCCCGATCGCATGGCCGGGCCGCGCGGCGAGCTCGCGCAGGCCCGCGGCGCCGAGCGGGCGCGCGACCGCGAGCGGCGCGTGGTCCGCCCAGGCGGCGAGCTGGGCGAGGACCGCGTCGCGCGCCGCGGAGTCGAAGGCGACGAGGCGCCGGTGCAGCGCGTCGTGCGCCGCATGTCGCTCCGCCGCCCGCGCGGTCGGGAAGCGGTGCACGCCGCCGTCGAGCCGGATCGCGAGCTCGTCCGGGCGCGGGCCGGGCCCGAGCAGGCGCTCGGCGAGCACGTCCCACCAGAAGGCGCTGCCCTCGCGGCAGGCGCCGGCGACCGCGAAGAAGGTCGCGGGCACGCCGTGCTCGAGCAGGATCGGCGAGGCGCCCAGCAGCGCGTCCTCGTAGGCGTCGTCGAGCGTGACGGCGACGGCGCCCGGCGGCAGCGAGCCCTCGCGCGCGCGGCGCGCGAGCTCGGCGAGCGGGAGCGGCGCGAAGCTCCGGCGCAGCTCGCGCATCTGCGCGGCGAAGTCCTCGGGCGGGAGGGCCAGGCGATGCGGGTCGAGCGCGGCCTCTGCGACGCGGTGGTAGAGCAGGATCGCGCCGCGCGGGCTGCCGCCGACCTCGAGCGCGGGCCGCGCCTGTGCGTCGGCGCGCTTGCGCGCGCGCACGCCGAAGAGCAGCGGGTACCACGGGTCGTAGGGCGCGAACTCCGCGGGGTCGAGCTCGTGGCAGGCGAGCCCCTCGAGGAACGCGAGCGTCGTGAGCAGGTTCCCGTAGCGCCGCACCTCGAGCTCGTCCTCGGCGAAGGCTCCGCGGAAGAGCTCGCGCACGCCCGCCTCCGTCGCGCGCCAGAAGTCGCCCTCGCGACCGTACTCGACGCAGACGCGGCTCGCGGCGGGGAAGGTCGCGAGCAGCACGCCGCCGGGGCGCAGGATGCGGCGCGCCTCGCGCAGCACCGCCGGCACGTCGGCGATCACGTGCAGGGTCTGGGTGAGGATGAAGCAGTCGTAGCTCGCGTCGGGGACGTGCGACATCCGGCGCAGGTCGGCGAGCAGCGTCGCGCGCGGATTCGCCGCCTCGACGTCGACGACGTCCTGGCGCAGCACCTCGCCGCCGCCGGCGCGCTCCGTCAGGTCCGACTCCTGCACCTCGAGCACCGCGCCGCGCACGTCCTCGCGATACGCGTCGACGAAGGCCTCGATGTAGAAGCGGTCGATCGGCCGGCCGCGGTCCTCGCCCCACTGGCGGCTCACCGGCGCGGTGCGTCGCAGCTCGCCGAGGTCGACCTCGGGGAGCCCGCCCCGGCGCCGCTCGGCGCGGCGCTGCGCGATCTCGCTCTCGAGCCGCGCGATCTCCGCCAGCGCGGCGTCGCGGCGCGCGAGCCGCTCGGGGTGGGCCTCCGCGGCGCGCGCGAGGCGGCGCTGCGACTCGAGCAGGATCGCGGCGCCGTCCGCCGCCGGCGCGGAGAGGTGGCGGCGCGCGAGCTCCGCGAGCGCCGCGCCGGCGCCCTCGGGCGCGAGCGCCTCCGCGCGCGTCCGCCGCACCAGCAGCGCCTCGTCGAGCGCGAGCGCGCGCCAGCCCGCGGCGAGCAGCCGCAGCCAGAGGTCGACGCGCTCGAAGGGGTAGAGCCCCTGCTCCGCGTCGCCGACCGCGACGAGCGCCGCGCGGCGGCAGAGCGCCGCGCGCGGCGCAGACCACGGGTCGGCGAGCAGGCCCGCGCGGTCGAGCTGCGGCGCGGGCAGGATCTCGTCGCGCCCCGACGCCCACTCGCGCCGCACGCCCGCCGTCACCCAGGCGAGCGAGGCATCGGCGGCGAGTGCTGTGTGCGCGCGGGCGAGGAAGCCCGGCGCGAGCACGTCCCCCGCGTCGAGCAGCAGCACCGACTCGCCCGCGAGCGCCGCAGCGGACGACGCCTCGGGACGCAGCGCGAGCCGGCGCGGCGGCACCGCCGCGATCGCGCCCAGCGCGGCGCGCGCGCGCGCGTCGGCGACGCCGTCCGCCGCGAGCACGATCTCTTCGAGCGCCGGCGATTCGCGCGCGAGCGCATCGAGCGTCTCGAGCAGCGCGTGGCCGAGGCCGCGCACCTCGACCCGCGCGCTCGTCGGCGGGGGGGCGCCCTCACTCACCGCGCAGCGCCCCCACGACCGCGCACCTCGACCCGCGGGCTCGTCGGCGAGGGGCGCCCTCACTCACCGCGCAGCGCCCCCACGACCGCGCGCAGCGGGCGCGTGACCCGCCAGCTCCACGAGGCGCGCAGGGCGGCGAGCTCGCGCTCGCGCGCCTCCGAGACCGCCGCGAGCGAGCGCTCGAGGCCGGCGATCCCGCGCGCGCGCTCCTCGGCCAGCGCCACGGCCGCGGCGCGCTCCGCCTCGAGCTCGCCAATCCGGCTCCGCGCGAGCGCGACCTCGGCGCGCGCCTCGAGCAGCTGCGCGTCGACCGGCCGCGAGGGCAGCGCCGCGGCCTCGGAGCGGCGATCCTCGAGGCGCGTCGCGAGCCATCCGTCCCACTCGTGGTCGAGCGCGTCGAGGTCGAGCCGGCAGCGGCCGAGGTCCTGCTGGCGGCGTGCCCAGAGCGCGGGAAGGTGGCGCGCGAAGCTCTCGGGATGGCGCTCGATCAGCGCCGAGTAGAGCCTCAGGTGCTGCTCGCCCACCAGCGCGCGGCTCATCGAGTCGGCGCGGCGCCGGTAGTAGAAGAGGATCTCGGGCAGGATCGCGCCGCGGTGCCCGCGCTCGACGAGCCCGATCCAGAAGTCCCAGTCCTCGCAGCCCTCGCGCAGCGTCTCGTCCTGCCCGCCGACGGCCTCCCAGACCGCGCGGCGCACGAGCGCGGCGCCGTTCACGGTGTTCACGTCGAGGAGCGCCGGGAAGCCGCAGTCGCGAGGCGTCCAGTCCCACTCCTCGTCGCCGAAGGCGCGCAGCCAGTGCGAGACGAAGGCGAGCCCGGGATCCGCGTCGAGCGCCGCCACCGCCTTCTCGAGCCACTCGGCGTGCAGCCGGTCGTCCGCGTCGAGGCAGCAGAGGAGCTCGCCCGCGGCGTGGCGCGCGCCGTGATTGCGCGCCGCCGGCAGGCCGCGGTTCGCGGTGCGCAGCACGCGCGCGCGCGCGGGATCGACGCGCGAGAGCGCGGCGAGGGTCTCGGGATCGCTCGAGCCGTCGTCGACGATCAGCACCTCGAAGTCGCGGAAGCGCTGCGCCTCGACGCTCGCGAGCGCCTCGCCGAGCGTGCGGCCGAGGTCGAAGCAGGTGACGATCACCGAGACGCGCGGAGGCGACATCAGCCGGGAGTATAGAGGGGCCGTCCGGGCCCCCGCGTCAGCGCAGGTAGCCGAGCACGCGCAGCGCCTCCGCGTGCGACTCCGAGCCGACGCCGGCGGCGGGCGGCGGCGCTGGGCGGAAGGGCCCGACGAGCGCGGCCAGCGCCGCCGCGGCCGGGTGGCCCGCGCGGTAGACGTTCCGCGTCTCGCCGGGATCGGCCGCGAGATCGTAGAGCTCGACGTGCGAGCCGGGCTCCGTCCAGGCGGGGTTGGTCGCCGCGTCCCCCGCCGCGGGGCCCTCCACCGTGAGGAGCCAGCGCACCGTGCGGACTCCGATCTCCTCGCGCGCGGCGCCCTCGAGCACGATCGCCTCGTGCGCCGCGGCGCGGAGCAGGCTGTGCCCGCGCCACCCCGGCGGCGCCGGTACGCCCGCGAGCTCGAGCAGCGTCGGCGCGAGATCGAGGTTCGTCGCGAGCCCCGCGCGGCGCTCGCCGGCGCCGATCCGGCCGGGAGCCGCGAGGAGCAGCGGCAGGCGCGTGACCTCGGCATGGAGGCCCTGGTGGCCGAAGGCGAGCGCCGGCCCGTGCTCGAGGAAGTTCTCGCCGTGGTCGGCGACGAACGCGACCACGGCGTCGGCGTTCCCGCTGCGCGCGAGCGCGTCGAGCACGCGCCCCACCTGGGCGTCGAGGTAGGCGATCTCGCCCCGGTACTCGGCGTGCGCGCGCGCCCCGAGCGCCGCGAGCGACACACCCGCCGGGATCGCTCGCGCATCGAGGTAGACGGGCGATCCGTCGGCGGCGCGGGGATAGGCGAAGCGCAGCGAGGCCGCCGGGCCGACCGGGAGGTAGGGCTCCACCCAGCCCGGGGGCGGCAGATAGGGCTGGTGCGCATCGTAGAGGTGGATCCAGGCGAAGAAGCGCTCGCCTTGGCGCCCGGACAGCCAGTCGAGAAAGCGGGTCACGGTGAGCTCGCCGGGTCGCTCGTGATAGGAGGCCCTGCACCCGGCGCCGGGATCGAGCGCGAAGACGTCGCCGTAGTAGTCGAAGCCCTGGTCGAATCCCAGCGCGCGCGACACGGTGGTCGAGCTGACGAAGGCGACGGTCGCATAGCCGGCCGCGGCGAGCACCTCGGCGAGCGTGTCGTTCGCGTCGCCGAGCACGCTGGCGTTGTCGTAGACGCCGTGCTCCGACGCCGGGCTCGAGGTCATCAGTGAGGCGTGCGAGGGAGCGGTCCCGAAGGCGACCGAGTGGGCGTCGAGGAAGGTCGCTCCGGACCCGGCGAGGCGGTCGAGCGCCGGGGTCCGCGTGAGCCCGCCGTACGGCCCGATCTCGTCCTGGCGCAGCGTGTCGGCGGTGATGAGGACAATGCTCCGCGCGGGCTCGATCGGGGGGGAGGTGCGCGGCAGCGTCCGCGTGAGCGTGGCCTCGATCCAGGCCACGTTCGCGAGCGCGCCGGCGGCGTTGCCGCGCTCGACCGAGAGCTCGAGCACGGCGTCGGCCGCGAGGTCGGCCGGCAGATCGATCGCGAAGGGAGCGCTCGCGCCCGGGGCGAGCGTCCGGTCGAAGATCCGGGTGCTCCGCCCGGCGGATTCGAGGCGCATCGTGGCGGTCGCGCCGGCACGCGCGTCGCCGGCGATCTGGGCCCGCACCTCGATCCGGCCCTCGAGGCGCCCGCCGGCGAAGCCCGCGATGCGGAAGCGCAGGCGACCGCCCGGCTCGCCGAACAGGGAGGAGCGGAGCCCCTCGCGGTGGTGCTCCCACTCGGGCCACCACGCTCCCTCGACCTGCACCCGGTCGGGGCTCTCGGAGCGGAAGGCCGCGAGGTGATAGCGCTGCACGCGCGGCGCGGCGGCGCGGCGCCGCTCGGGCGGCGGCGCGTCTTCCGAGCCGGTCCCGCCGAGCGCGTGGTGCGCAGCCGCGGCGGCGAGCGCGACGCAGAGCGCGGCGGCGGCGCGCATGCGCGTCCGCGCCCGGCGCGTCATCGCGCGATCTCGGCGTAGAGGTCGAGCAGCCGCCGCGTCGAGGCTTCGGGCGCGAGCTCCTGCTCGAAGCGCGCGCGCGCGGCGCGGCCGAGCGCCGCCGCGAGCGGCGCGTCCCCGAGGAGCCGCCGGCACGCGGCCGCGAGGCTCTCGGCGTCGCCCGACCGGAACAGCATCCCGTTCGCTCCGTGCTCGACGAGCTCCGGCAGCGCTCCGGCGTCCGAGGCGACGACGGCGCGGCCCGCGGCCATCGCCTCGGAGGCGGAAACCGGGGAAACCTCGTACCACAGCGAGGGCGCGACGACGAACGCGGCCTGCGCGAGCAGCGCGGGCACGCGCTCCCGCGGCACCTCGCCGAGGAAGCGCACGTGCGCGATTCCGCGCGCGCGCTCGCGCAGCGCGGCCTCGTCGGGCCCCGCGCCCGCGATCGCGAGCTCGGGCTCGCCGGGGAGCCGGCGCCAGGCGTCGAGCAGCAGGCCCACGCCCTTCTCGGGCGAGAGGCGGCCCACGTAGAGGGCGCCGCGCCCCGGCGGTCCGGGCGGCCCGGGATCGGGGACCGGATTCGGCTTCACGACGATGCGTTCCGGCGGGAGCCCCGCGGCGGCGAGCTTGCGCCGCGTGAACTCGCTCGGCGCGATGAAGCGGTCGACGCACTCGAGCCAGGTGCCGCGGCGGCGGTGCGCGGCCGTCGCCTCGGCCCACACCGCCGTCGCGAGCCGCGAGCCGCGGTAGCAGCCGTAGCGCACCGCGCGCCACGGTCCGTGCGCCACGCACTCCTCGCAGGGCCGCCCCTCGCGCAGGAAGAGCCCGTTCGCGCAGGCGAGGCGGTAGTTGTGCAGCGTCTGCACCACCGGGACGCCGAGCCGCCGCAGCGTCGCGTGCGCCGAGGGCGAGAGACGCGGGAAGAAGTTGTGGACGTGGGCGACGTCGGCCGGGTGCGCGGCGAGGAAGCGCGTGAGCGCCTCCACCGTCCGGGGGTTCCAGCGCGCGTGGAGCGCCGCGCGCCAGCGCTCCGCGCGCGAGTGCACGAGCTCGGCGCTCTCGACCGCGAAGAGCGAGACCTCGCAGCCCGCCTTGCGCAGGCACTCCGCCTCGGTCTCGACCACCGAGTCCTCGCCGCCGCGCCGGGCGTAGCGGTTGTGGAGGATCGCGACCCTCACGGCCCGCGGCGCCGGCCCGGCGCCGCACCGCGGCCGCCGTAGATCTCGACGTCGCCGCCGAGGCGCGCATGGAGGTGACCCGCCTGCGTGCAGAGGCGCATCCAGGCGCGCAGCGCCGCGCCCCGGCCGCGGAGCGCGGCGAGCGGCAGCGCGGCGGCGCACACGAGCGCCGCCGCGAGCGGACGCGCGAGGCCCGCGCGCGCACCGCGTGCGCGCTCGATCCGCGAGAAGGTGACGCCCCCTCGGAATGCGCGCCTCGCGAGCCAGCGCGGCTTGTGGCGCCCGGGCTCGATCCACTCGACCACGCGCGCCTCGTCGCACCACTCGAAGCGCGCGCCCGCGCGCAGCATGCGGCCGAAGAGCTCGGCGTCCGAGCCGCCACTGCGGCCCCAGGCGGGGTCGAAGCGCCGGCCCTGGAAGAGCGCGGCGCGCAGCAGCGCGTTGCCGGTGCGCAGGTCGCCGCGCCCGAGGATCGTCCCGGTGGCGAAGCGCGGCCGCGCGTAGAAGGCCTCCGCGTCGAGCCACGGCGTCACCACCTCCTCGAGGCGCGGCAGCACCGGGCCGAAGAGGCCATCGGCCTCGCCGCGGCGCACGCGCTCCTCGAAGGCCGCGAGCCACTCCTCGTCGGCGGTCTCGTCGTCGTCGACGAAGGCGAGCCAGCGCCCCGCCGCCGCGTCGACCGCGCGATTGCGCGCGAGCGCGATGTTGGGCACCGGCTCCTCGAGCCGACGCAGGGGAGCCGGCCCGCTCCACGTCTGCACGGCGGCCCGCGATGCCTCGCAGGGCGCGTTGTCGACGACGATCACCTCGAAGGTGAGGCCCGGCGGGAGCTTCTGGCGCGCCAGGCTCGCGAGCAGACGCACGAGGCCCACGGGCCGCGTCGCGGCGATGCAGATCGAGATCTCGGGACGCAAGGGATCCCCCGTCAGAACGCGCCCCGGCGCGAGAGCACGGCGCCGGCGGTGCGCAGCAGGATCGACGCGTCGAGCGCGAGCGATCGGTTGCGGATGTAGTAGAAGTCGTACTGCAGGTTCTGGTGCATCGGCAGGTCCTTGCGGCCGAGGATCTGCCAGAGCCCCGTGATGCCGGGCTTCACCGCGAGACGGCGCCGCTGCCATTCGTCGTAGCCCGCGACGATGAAGGGCATCTCCGGGCGCGGACCGACGAGCGACATCTCGCCGCGCAGCACGTTCCAGAGCTGCGGCAGCTCGTCGATGCTGGCGGCGCGCAGCCAGCGCCCGTACGCGGTGACGCGCGGGTCGTGCCGCGAGGTCGGCGCGACCGCCGCGGGCGGCGTGTCGCGGAGCATGGTGCGGAACTTCCACATGCGGAAGCGCCGACCGTCGCGTCCGACGCGCTCCTGCGCGAAGAGGGCCGGACCCGGGCTCGTGCGCCGGATCCGCCACGCGCAGAAGAGCAGCAGCGGTGCGAGCGCCCCGAGGCCGATCAGCGCGCCGGCGACGTCGAAGAGGCGCTTGCCCAGGTCGTAGAGCGGATGCGGGCGCTGGCGCCCGAGGCGCACGAGCGGCAGGTCGTCGACGAGGTCGAGCTGCGTGCCGGCGGTGAGCACCTCGAAGAGGTTCGTCACGACGCGGAACTCGGTCCCGAGGTCCTCGCAGTCGAGCACGAGCGAGAGCATGCGCGTGTGGCCGAGCCCGGGGTCGGCGACGAAGACCTCGCGCACGCCGCGCTCCTGCGCGATCCGGCGCAGGTCGGCGAGGCCTCCGAGCACCGGGTGCGAGGCGACGTCCTTCGCATCCGGACCGGCCGCGTCGTCGAGGAGCCCGACGACGCGGTAGCCGATCTCCGGGTGGTCCTGGAGCTTCTGGAGCAGCCGGATCGCCGCGACGCCGGTGCCGACGACGAGCACCGGCACGTCGTGCGCGCCGCTGCGCCACATGCGCCGCTCGGCGCGGTAGAAGGCGACCCGGCTCACGCCCTGGAGCAGCAGGTTGTTCGCGGCGCTCAAGACCACGACGAGGCGCCCGAAGCCGAGCTCGCGGAAGAAGAAGGAGAGCGCGCTCACGACCAGGAGGCCGAGCGCCACGCCGCGCAGCAGCGTCTGGAGCTCGTCGACGAGCGTGCGCATGCGCGCCGCGCGGTAGATCCCGAAGATCCAGCAGGTGGCGATCCAGGGCACCACGACGAGGGGCAGCGCCTCGACGTAGCGCCCGAAGGGGTTGATGCGCTGGCCGATCGCATCGTCGAAGGCGAAGCGGATCGCCCACGCGCCGAGCCAGCCCAGCGAGACGAGCGCGCAGTCCGTGGCGACGTGCAGACGCCGCAGGAACGGGAGGCCGGGCGTTCGCATGCTCAGCTCCCGTGGACGACGCGGTACTCCTCGCGGTGGATCCCCGCGAGCCCGCTGAGGCGCCCGGCGCCGAACGCGGCGAGGCGCAGCGCCCGGACCGCGCCCGCGCGACCGCAGAGCGCGCCCACCGGAAGCAGCGTCGCACCCTTGGCGATGCACCAGCCGCCGTGCGCGAGGAGCCTCGCCGCCCCCACCGGGCGCTCGCGGCGATGGCGGTCGACGAAGGCGCTCGAGGTCCCGACCCGGAACGCCCGCGCGAGGATCCAGCGCGCGTTGGCGCGCGAGCGCGGCACCCATTCGAAGACGCGCGCCTCGTCCGCCCACACGATCGGGTGTCCCCGGCCCGCGAAGCGCCGGAAGAACTCGACGTCGCTTCCGCCGGAGAGCGCCATGCGCTCGTCGAAGGGCGAGGCGAACTCGGCGAGGGCGCGCGTGCGCACCAGCACGTTGTGGGTGAAGGCCTGGTCGAGGCGGGCGCCGGTCGCGTGGCGGGGCCGCGCGAAGAACTCCCCGCGCTCGATCCAGCGCGCGACGGGCTCCTCGAAGAGCGGCTCGCAGGGCCCCGTCACCGCGTCGGCGCCGGTCGCCGCCTGGACGCGCAGGAGCTCGGCGAGCCAGAGCGGCGAGGGCACCTCGTCGTCGTCGATGAAGGCGAGGAACTCCGCGCGCTCGAGCGCGGCGGCGACCGCCGCGTTGCGCGCCTGCGGGATCCCGCGCCGCTTCTCGACGCGGTGCAGGACGGGGAGCTCGAGCCAGTCCTCCGCCTGCTCGCAGACGGCCCGCGCCGACCCCCCGGCGTCATTGTCGACGACGATTACGCGCAGGTCGGGCGTGCCCGCGGGGAAGCGCAGCCGCTCGAGGCCGCCGAGCAGGCGCGCGAGCCCCCTGGGCCGTCGATAGGTGGCGATCGCGATGTCGACCTTCAAGGCCCGGACCCCTTCCCCCCGGCGGATCGGCGGGCCGGCCGCGATCTTGAGCGCCCTCCCTGCGTCCTCCCGAGCCGCGCCCGCCCGTGCCCACCCCGCCTCATCGGGATGCAGGTGTTCACCGCGAGCCCCCGTCCCGCCGATGGGGAATGCGATGCGGGGCGGAGGGATGGCCGGCGAAGTGCGCAGCGAGCCGCAGGCGGGCGGAGCCGTCGGCGGAGGACGCGGGGGGCTGGCCGTGGAGCGCCCCGCCCGCGCCTACGCGGTGCTCCTGCTCCTCGGCACGTCGATTCTCTGCGCCGGCGCGCTCGAGCTCTCCCTCCGCGCCTTCCTGCCGGCGCCCCCGCTCGAGGGCGACGCGCCGCCCCCGCGCCAGCGCACGCTGCGCTACGCCGAGAGCGCCTTCTCGCGCCATGCCCTCGTCGCGGCACCGCTCGAGGTCGACCTGTCGCGAGACCTCCACTATCGCATCAACGACAAGGGATACCGGGGCAAGGACTTCGACTGGCAGAAGCCGACGGGAACGCTGCGGGTCCTCGTCTACGGGGGCTCCTCGGTCTTCGACATCTACCAGAACGAGGGCGAGGACTGGCCCGCCCGGGTGGAGCGCCAGCTCGCGGAGCGCGGGATCCCCGCGCAGGTGATCAACGCGGGCGTCCCGGGCCACACCTGCCTCGACTCCGTGGGGCTGCTGCTCGCGGAGGGGCACCGGCTCCACCCGGACTACGTCCTGCTCTCCCACGGCTGGAACGACCTCAAGTACTTCCGAGATCCGACGCCCGTGCTGCGCCAGATCCGCCCGCTGCGCGTACGGGAGTCGCTGCTGCGCCCCCAGGGCCGGCTCGACGCCGCGCTCGCCGCGGACTCGCATCTCTATCGCCACCTGCGCATCCGCTTCCTGCGCTGGGACCGCGAGCTCGGGGACGAGGGGGCGCTTCCGAAGGGCCCGCTGCGCGATTCCTTCGCGCCAGAGCAGGTCGAGCAGTTCGCGCTCGCCGTGGCCACCTTCGTCGACCTCGCGCGAGACGCAGGCGCCGTCCCCGTCCTCGTGACGCAGCCGCTCCTGGTCGCGCCGGAGAACGGCGACGAGGAACGCGCGATGATCCGCTACGAGCTCGTCGGCCTCGAGCACGCCGCCCTCGTCGAGGCCCACGCGGCCGCAGACCGCGCGGTGCGCGAGGTGGCGCGAGCCAAGCGGGTCGCGCTGATCGACGCCTCCGCACGGATGACGGGCCGGAAGCCCTGGTTCCGCGACGCCGTGCACCTGAGCGACGAGGGCTCCGCGGCGCTCGCCGCGCTCGTCGGCCGCGAGCTCGCGGCGCTGATCGAGCCCGACCCCGAGGGATCCGTTCGAGACGCGGGGAGGGTCTCCGACCAAGACGTCGCAGGTCGTGCACGAGGGGGAGCGGCGAGCGGAGCCGTCGCCGGAGGAGCACCGTGATCCCGCGCGTGAGCGCGATCGTGCCGGTGCGAAACGGCGCGCGGCACGTCGCGCGCTGCCTCGCGGCGCTGCTCGCGCAGACCTGGCCGCCGGACCGGCTCGAGATCCTGGTCGTCGACGACGCCTCGACCGATGCGACCCGGGAGCGCGCGCGGGAGCTTCCGGTCCGGCTGCTCGAGCAGGCCGAGCGGCGCGGGCCCTACGCGGCGCGCAACGCGGCGCTGCGCATAGCCTCCGGCGAGATCCTGGCCTTCACCGACTCCGACTGCGTGCCGGCCAAGGACTGGATCGAGCGCGGCGTCGCGGCGCTCGCGCGCGAGGGCGCCGACCTCGCCGCCGGGCAGGTGCGCTTCGCCCTCTCGCCGCGCCGCAGCGCGTTCGAGCTGCTCGACTCGCTCTCGAATCTCGACCAGGAGCGCAGCGTCGCCGAGCGCGGCGTCGCCAAGACCGGGAACCTCTTCGCCGCGCGCCGCGTGCTCGACGCGATCGGACCCTTCCACGAGCGGCGCTCGGGCTGCGACGTCGAGTGGACCGGCCGCGCGACCGCCGCCGGCTTCGAGCTCGTCTACGCCCGCGACGCCGTCGCCTGGAAGCCCGCGCGCGGCGCGCTCGCGCTCGTGCGCAAGCAGTACCGCGTCGGACGCGGGCAGCAGGCGCTCTGGCGCGCCACCGGCGAGCCGCTGCGCGCCGTGCTGCCGCGGAGCTTGCGCGGCTTCCGGCCCGCTCGTCCCTCGCTCTGGCGCGCGCGCCTGCGCCGGCGCGCGCCCGAAGGCGAGCGCGCGGGGCTCGCCGCGCTGTGGCTCGCCGCCTGGGGGATCTCCGCCGTGCAGAGCCTCGGACAGCTGCACGAGCTCGTGCGCGGAGCGCGCGGGTGACGGGCCTCCACGACGTCCTCGCGCGCAGCGCCGCGGCGGGTCTGCGCCTCCAGCGCCCGGACGGGAGCTTCCCCGCCGGTCACAACGGCCCCTACGGCGACCCCGAGACCCCCGTGCGCAACACCGCCCACTGGCTCGTGCTGCTCGCGACGACCCATGCCCGGGGAGGCGAGCCGCGGCTGCGCGACGCGGCGCTGCGCGCGGCGCGCTACCTCTCGGGTCCCGAGGCGCGCCCGACGGGTGCCTCGTTCCTGTGTCGGGCGCGCGCCGAGAAGGACGCCTGCAACGGGCTCGTGGGACAGGCCTGGGCGATCGAGGCGCTCGCGGAGGCGGCGAGCTGCCTCGACGCCGAGCCGTTCGCCAAGCTCGCGGAGGCGGTCTTCCTGCGCCATCCCTTCGACGCGCGGACGGGACTCTGGGACCGCGTCGAGGTCGATGGGACCCCCCTCGGGCCCGACTGGACGCTCAACCACCAGATCTGGTTCGCCGCGGCGGGCGCCGTGCTGTCTCCGCTCGCCGCCGCCGAGGTGGGCGGACGCGTCCGCGCATTCCTCTCCGCCCTGCCGCGCAGCCTCGCCCTGCACCGCGACGGCGCGATCCGGCACCCGGTCTCCCCCGCCGCCGCGGCGCGCGCCCTGCCCCGCGTCGCGCTGCGCCTCGCGCGCGCGCGGCTGCGCGAGAGCGCGGCGCTGCGCGAGAAGGCCGTCGGCTACCACGCGTTCAACCTCCACGCCCTCGCGATCCTGCGCACGCGCGTCCCGGACCACGAATTCTTCTCGAGCGCCGGCTTCGCGCGCGCCTGGCGCTTCGCCGGCTCGGAGGCGTTTCGCGCCGCCGTCGCCGGAAACCGCTACGCCTGGCCCTACAACCCGACGGGGCTCGAGATGGCGCAGGCACTCGAGGTCTTCGCCCCGGGCTCGCGCGGCGAGCAGGAGCGCTGGGTCGGCGAGCAGCTCCGCCGCCACTTCGATCCCGCGACGCAGCGGCTCGAACGCGCGACCCCCGACCCGGCGACGCTCGCGGCGCGCCTCTACGAGGCGGCGCGCCTCGGCGACCTCGCGATCCCCGACGAGGCGCTCGAGCGGCGCTCGTGACGCCGGGGGGGCTCGCGAGACCGCGCCTCGGCGCGGGGATCGCGCTCGTCGGCATCCTGCTGCTCGCGCTCGGGCTCCGCCTGCCGCTGCTCGTCGGGCGAAGCCTCGGCTACGACGAGCTGCAGTCGCTGACCCACGCGGCGCGCGGGATCCCGACGGGGCTCCTCTCCGCGCTGCTCCACGACCCGCACCCGCCGCTCT
>Ga0075428_100004580_pt1 | contig 15292 bp, 4 predicted proteins | sample RhiMetdeltSRZDD2_FD_75291 | JGI IMG/M metagenome (GOLD analysis project Ga0075428, IMG submission 75291) | Populus rhizosphere microbial communities from Tennessee, USA - Rhizosphere MetaG P. deltoides SRZDD2 | ecosystem: Host-associated > Plants > Roots > Rhizosphere > Soil | place: USA... | reverse complement strand
CCGTGGAGCAGGGGCATCAGCTTTCGGAAATCGAGCGTCACAAGGTCCTCCAGTACGTCGAACCGGAGGACTTGATCAGCTTCGGGTTCATTCCGGAATTCATTGGTCGTTTGCCGATGGTCACCGTGCTCGAACAGCTCACCGAAGAGCAATTGGTTTCGATTCTCACCGAACCGAAGAACGCGCTCACCAAGCAGTACACGAAGCTCATGTCCATGGAAGGCGTGGAGCTGGAGTTTACGCCTGACGCGTTGATGGAACTCGCTTCCCAGGCTTGCAAGAAGGGCACCGGCGCTCGCGCGCTCCGCAGCCTGCTGGAAAAGCTGATGCTGGACGTGATGTTCGACGTCCCCAGCAGCGGCGACATCCTCGGCATCCGGATTACGCGGCAGACGGTCCTCGGCGAAAGCAAGCCGCTGATGCGCCGCAAGAGCGACAAGGCCGCTGCTTAACCACTGCGGCGCTGACCGATTTGCATTGCGGCCAGCCTGCCGCTTCCTTTCAATTTGCGCGTAACGCAAGCGTACATGTCCACGTCATTCCAGGCTGAAAAGTTCATCGCCGCCAACGTCCGCAACATTCCGCGGTCGGGCATCCGTGACTTTTTCGACATCGTCCAGGGAATGAAGGACGTAATTTCCCTCGGCGTTGGCGAACCAGACTTCGTCACGCCGTGGCACATTCGCGAGGCGGCGATTTATGCGTTGGAACGCGGACGCACCAGCTACACATCGAATCTGGGACTGCCAAGGCTGCGCACAGCCATTGCCATCAGCCTCGAGAAGCACTTCAAAGTCACGTACGATCCCAAACGGCAAATCCTGATTGCCGTGGGTGTAAGCGAAGCCATGGACCTCGCGTTTCGCGCGATCATCAATCCGGGTGACGAGGTCATCTATCACGAACCGTGTTACGTCAGCTACTCGCCGGGCATCGCCATGGCGCACGGCGTGCCGGTCGCCGTCTCGTGTAGCGCCGGTAACGGCTTTGCGGTCACCGCCGAAGCGATCGAGAAGGCCATTACGCCTCGAAGCAAGGCGCTGGTCCTGAATTTTCCCACGAACCCGACGGGGGGCACGATGACCCGCGACGAATTGGAAAAAATCGCGCGCGTCGTCCAGCGGCACAACCTGATCGTGATCACCGACGAAATTTATTCCGAGCTGACCTTTGAAGGGGAGCACGTGAGCATCGCGTCGTTGCCGGGCATGATCGAGCGCACGATCTTTCTTCATGGCTTTTCGAAAGCGTACGCGATGACTGGCTTCCGCATTGGTTACGCCTGCGGGCCGGTCGAGATCATCGAAGCCATGATGCGCGTTCACCAATACTCGATGCTGTGCGCGAGCATCATCAGCCAGGAAGCCGCGATCGAAGCGATCGAACATGGCGAACCGGATACCATTGAGATGCGCGAGCAGTACAAATTGCGCCGCAACTTTATTGTTCACGGGCTGAATGAGATGGGCCTGAAATGTCACCTCCCGCGCGGTTCCTTCTACGCGTTTCCGTGCATCCAATCCACGGGCTTAAGTTCGAAGGACTTCGCCGTGAAGTTGCTCGAGGAAGAAAAAGTGGCCTGCGTTCCGGGCGGAGCCTTTGGGCCTGGCGGCGAAGGCTACTTGCGCTGTTGCTTTGCGACTTCCCTGGAGCGCATCCAGGAAGCCACGGCGCGCATTAGCCGGTTTGTCAAACGCGTGCGAAGTTCTTAGAGGACAATCTCAGACAAGCCCTTCGCCAGGTCGAAGCAGATTGTCGCCGTGTCGTCGCCGCTGCGCGACCAGGTGTTGCTTGTCAGATCCAGTGTTGCTTTCACTTCTCTCAACGGCAGCGGCTTTCCTTCAACGACGATCTTCGGCGGCGTGTTCGGTCGCGCTTTGCAGCGAAGCGTAAACAGCGGGGAGGCAAACGGTGCGTGGAGGCGCAGTCCGGTGGGCGTCTTTTCAATGCGCGTCAGTTCCTTCGCGGCCCAGTAACGCGCGATCTCGCTCAGCTTCATCCAGATCAAATTGTCGTAGCGCGTGTGCAGACGCTCCACGATTTGCTTGAAGATATTAAAGCCCACCTTCTCTCCATTGAAATAAATGCCCGGCCAGTGGCAGACCATAATTGCCGGTTCGCCGCGCGCGATCACTTCGGGCAACCTGCCACCTTTCAAGTCCGCGGTGATGAACTGATCCACGGACCCGCGCTCCAGCCCATCCCACCCGCCGAACCAGTCGCCGGTGCAGCCAATGATCGAAACGACACAACGCGGGTCGTTTATGTCCAGGCCGGATGCATACTCAACGCGCGGAGCCACACTCCGGTCGTCGGTGTAAAGGTGCCGAAAATAGTGCGGAATCTCCACGCGAAACACCTCCCGGCATGCCTGCAATGTCGCCTGCGCAAGTTCCGGCAGGACCCGATTGCCAAAACCACCGGGCGTCGTCATTCCTTCGCAGGGAAGCTCAACATTTTTGAGGATGCGCAACGCGTAGCTGATATATTCAGCAATTTCATCCACTGACCTGCCATCCGTCCATCGCCAGTTCTCCATGAAGCGATCCGTGCGCTCCGGATAAGGCCGCCCGGTCTTTGTATCGATTACCCATGTGTGCGTCACCATTTCGGGATGAATGTCCCAGTTCGGCATCATGAGCGTGCGCACCAGCTTGAGGCTCTCGTCGAGCGCGCCTTTCGACCACCCGGGAATGTCGCGATCCATCCAACCGACGCACGCAGGGTAGGGGACGATGCTGTATTTGCCGCGGACGCCGCGTTCGGCGCACCATTCGCCGAACTCGCGCACAAAGGAGTCGGGGATTTCGACGGGAAGATCCTGCCAGCGTTGTTTGTAGCGGTCTGGAAACACCTCCGCGAATTGCGGAATGCAAAAGTGCGCAAGATTAACCAAACAGGTGGAGTCGTCGATGATCAGACTCACCGGCGCGCGGCCACGGGGGTTAAGAACCGTGACGCCATCGACGGACTGTGGCCGCTCACCGGCAATTTGCGCGCCTGATTCGCGGGCTTGCGCGGCTAATGCCAGTGTTCCGGCGGCTTTGAGAAAATTTCTGCGCGTAATGTTCATAAGTTTATTTTCGCGGGCCGTGCTCCTTTATTGCGAAAGACTTTGGTCGCCGCGCCGTTTTGTGTCACGGCAAGATCGACGTGGCCATCGCGGTCGAAATCCGCGGCGGCACAACCGCGCTGCTCGCCAAAAACGCGGACGCCACTTTCTGTGGCCGACAGTGCTTTGAAGCGTCCGTTGCCTTGTCCGAGAAGCACGAGACCAGGCCCTGCGTCCAGCCGCGGACTCTCGGGATGCGTCGCAAAAAAGTTTTGTGCAAGGAACAAATCCTGAATGCCGTCGCCGTCAAAGTCGGCCGCGCAGACGCCGAACGCGGGCGCCATTTGCGCTTCGTCCGGAAGAGGAATCGCTTCAAAGCGGTCTCCGCGATTGAGGAACACAGTCGAATCGAGCCACGCCGCCTTCAGCGTGTTGTCTACTTGCCCGGGAAAAATTTCCTCGATTCCAACCTTCGCGAAGGCTTCGTGGGTCGCAAAGCGCTCGCGCAAAAATGGCATCGCTTTGCCGACGTAATCGAGACCGTGGAATGGCACGCGCTTTCCAAGCGCTTCGTCGTAACAGACGATCATGCAATCCGGGATCGCATCGTGATCGAGGTCTGTTCCCACAATTTCCAGCGGCTTCGCGCGATGGTTCTGATACTGCGTGTTGCGACCCCAATTGCATGCCACGATGTCCTGGCGTCCGTCCCGGTCGAAGTCGGCGACTGCAAGAGCGGTCCACCAGCCCGTCAGTGAGTTGAGAGTTGAGGGTTGAGAGGTGAGAGTGACCGGTGGATTCAAGGGATTGAAGCGCCCGCGGTCATTGCTGAGAATTCGGATCGGTCCCCAATCGCAAGCGAGGACCAGGTCCGGATCTTTGTCGTTGTCGACATCGGCAAAGGCGGCGCCACTCACCATGCCCATGTTCGTCAACGCGGCCGTATTGGAATGATCGAACTCAAAGCGATTGTCGGTGTTTTTGAGCAATAAGGACGACGCGGCCATCGGATATCGGCCCGGAATGCATCGACCGCCTACAAACAGGTCCTCGTCGCCATCACCATCGATATCTGCTATCGCCAGCGGACCAGCGGTGGCGTCGTGCGGCGCGAAGTCATCCGCCCGATCAGTGCCCAAATTATACGCGCGCACGCTCGTGTTCGAGGTGCCCTCTTCATAATTGGACATGCCGGCAAGCAGGACCAATTCATTCGTCGATTTGCGCCACGCACAAATACTCGTTTGGTCTCGATCTGCGATTTGCGTGAGCACCTGTTTCTTCACGGGAGCAAATGATTTGCCCGCGTCATTACGAAACACCGCCAACGTACCGCCTCGCCCCGGAGTAATAACCAAATCACTCCACCCATCGTTATCTACGTCCGTCCAAAGAACGGCGGGACCCGACTGCGATAACTTGTGAGGCAACAGCGGTTGCCGGGCAAAGTCGTCGAATGGTGCGTCGACATGCGTGTGGGTCAGCAGATGGCTGACATCTTCAAACAACGGCGTCACCGCTCTCTGCGTTGAGGTAGAAACTGCCACCGCCTGAACCTCCGCGATCTCGTAAACCGAATTTGGCAGCGCGTTCGAAACGATGTTCTGCTTGCCGTTGGGCCATCGAACACGAAGTGTCACCGCCTCCGCTTTCCCGCAAGCGAAAGTGCGCGCTGGATCGTCGCATGACAAATATTTTCCGCCCGCAGTGATTTCCTGGGACTGTGCGACCGGCCCGCCGACCACTTCAATTCGGGCGCCGATGCCAAACGCATTCGGCCCGTTCCCCCGCAAACGCACGGCGATGCGCGGCTGCGGCGCATCGTTGCGGTAAACACTCACGGGGTCATTAAGATTGTTCACCACAACGTCCTGGTCGCCATCGTTATCCAGGTCGGCCAGAGCGATCCCGTGCGACACGCCCACGAAATCAAAACCCCAGTTCGTCTTTTCAAAGGTCAGGTTGCCGCGATTGCGAAACGCAAGGTTCGGAGTCGCGAGTCGCGGAAACAGATTGCGCTGCTCTAGAACTTCTGCCGGTGTCATGGGCCGTTGCGCCTTGCGTCGCGCCAGTTCCGCGACAACGTCCATATGACGCGCCGCCCGTTCGTGACCGTTGCTGATCAGCACGTCTTCCCAGCCGTCAAGGTCAACATCGATGAACGCAGCACCCCACGACCAATCGGATGCTTCCAACCCCGCCATGGCGGCAATTTCGGCGTAGGTGCCATCGCCGCGGCTGAGAAACAACGTGTTGCGCATGTAACCGGGCCGGTCGTCGAAGACTCCAATTCGGGGAATCAATGGATTGCGATCGCCCGCCGTCGTCAGGCGATGAACGCGGTCGCGCCCGAGCATGTCGAGCACCAGAAAATCGTCGTGTCCGTCGCGATTAATGTCTGCGAAGTCGATCCCCATTGAGAAATGACTCATTTTGCGGAGAGCAAGGCGGTCAACGAGGCGAAACCGGCCGCCGCCCTGGTTGATCCAGACCTCGTCCGGCGAATCGAAATCGTTGCACACATAAATATCCGGCTTGCCGTCGCCGCTGATGTCACGGATCGCGACGGACAGACCCCAGGACAGAGGCGCGCGCGCAAGAGGCCGGCCGTCCTCATCAAGAAATGCGCCTCCCGTAAACGGCCAGGCCACGAAATTCGTCCCGCGCTGGCTGCGATAAATAACATCGGGCTCGCCAAACTCGTCGATCCCGCCTTTCGCATTCACCGTGAACCGGTCCGCCCACTCGGGGTCAGTAACAGGCCGCCCATTGACGCTCGTGATCACTTGCTTGCCGCCCACGCGCTTAAGCGAGAAATGTGTGTTCGGCATGTCCATCAACGCCGAGGTGCGATAATTCGCAACGTATAGATCAAGAAAGCCGTCGCCATCCAGGTCTCCGGCCGCGAGCGACATCCCGCCTTTGCCGCGATTGAGAATCGTGTGGTGTGGTTTGAATCGGCCTTTCCCGTCATTGAAAAAAATATAAGTCCCCTGGCCCACGGAATTGACCGCGAGATCAAGGTCCCGGTCGCCATCGAGATCGGCAAAGAGCGCCCCGCTGGCATCGACGCCGGGACAACCGACGCCCGCGCTGGCCGTAATGTTCTCGAACCGCCAATTGCCGAGATTGTGGTAAAGCACGTTGTCGCCTTCGAGCCGGCAAAGATAAAGGTCGCAAAGGCCGTCGCCATCCACGTCTCCCGCAGCGACGCCGCAGCCGTTCAGGAGGATCTGGTTCGTTTTGTAACGCTCGACGGGAAGGAAGTTCGTGAACTGAATGCCCGTCGCGCTCGCCGGCATGCTCGTGAAGCCGGCTTTTGCACTCTGAGAGACTGAGATTGCAAGGCGGCGGTAGCCTTGTCCCTGTTGCCATTCGGCCATGGCTGAAATCGCAACGCAACCCATCGCAACCCAAAGGACGAGCGCAGTCCTCATATCAATCTGTCATGAGATAATGCACGAGATCGTTCATTTGTTCAGGCGTCACCCCTTGTTCGAGGCCTTCGGGCATGAGCGATACACCGGAACTGGCGATCTCTTTAAGCTCTTTGCGCAAAAGCACGTGCTCCGACCCGCCGGCAACGCGAAGCGTGATGCTTGATCCACTCTCAGACGCAATGATGCCGCTCAATTCGCGTCCATCGTTTGTCACGATCGTGTAATTCACAAACGGCGTCTCGACCGATTGGTTCGGGTCGAGGATTGCCACGAGCAGACTTTCAACGGATCGGTCCGTGAGGCCGCCCAGGTCCGGCCCGAGAGCAACTCCTTCGCCCTTGAATTTGTGGCAGAGCGCGCAGTGCTGCCGAAACAATGCCAACCCGTTCGCCGCATCGCCGGCCTTGTTGAGTTGGTATTGGCGAATGAGTGCCTGGCGATCGCTCGCAACGCTTTGAACAACCGTGGCGGCCCTCTCGCGCACTCTCTGGTCACGGTGCTTGAGCAATCGCTGCCGCGCATCGGCCGAAACGTGAGTGTGAGCAAGCTCGCCGCTTGCAATGGCTGACAAAAGAACTCCGGCCCACGGTGGCTTGCTCACGAACACTTGAAGTGCTTCGGTGCGCGTCGCCGGCGCCAGGCGCGGCCACAATCTGATAATAGCACGGGCCGTTTCCTCGTCGCTTCGTTCTCCCAACACCGCGAGCGCCGCCTTCTGCAAAGCAACCGGCTCAGTGGGAAGCAACAGTTCCGGCAGTCGCTGAAATTTGCTGTCGTTGGACTTCAATCGTCCGAGAACGCGCACTGCCATTGCGCGCGTGTCCGGCTTGACTTGAACATCAAAAGCGACGACGCCGGCACGCCGTTCCAACTGGGGCAACCTCGTCAGCAGCGTTCTAACCTCAGGCGAGCACCGCTTTTTAAAATCCTCCAGCGACTCCCCGCGCCGTTTCAGCGCATCGAGGAAAGCATCTGCCATCGAGAACGAACCGCCGCCAAAGGCGCTTTTCAGAAGTTGTGCTGTTGCTGTGCCGCGGTCCAGTGCCATGGCCACTTGCAGCAGCGGCTCCTGAAGCCCAGACGTTCCACCCGAATCCTCCTTTACGAGACTTTCAACAAGCTCATCGAGGCACGCCGGGGCCGACGTCAAAATCGCTGCCTGCATATAACGGTCGTTCCCATCCTGCATCGCTATCTTTGCCAGCACCGGACCTGCATCGCTCGCGGGCCAGCCCTTTTCGCCGAGCGTGAGCGCAAGTTGGAAGCGCACACGCGGGTCTTCGTCACTTACCAGCCCAAACATCTTCGAACAGTCGCCTTTCGCGCTCACGTGCTCACTCAAGCGCACAGCATGAGTCCGCACCATCGGATGTGTATCTCGCCAGACCAATTGCAAATCATCCATAGTCAGGCTGCCCAGGCCATCCAGCGTGTACAAAGCGTGCAAGCGCGCCTTCGCGTTCGCGGAGGTGCTGAGCATTCTGCGCAATGGCTTGATCGCGTCCTTGTCCTGTCGATGTACTAGCAACCGCTGGGCCGTGTCGCGTTGCCATCCATTTGGACTCTCGAGTGCGGCCACAAGCTCGCTCGTGGACATCTTATCCAGACGCGGAACTTTGCGTCGACGCGCTTCCTCCGGAACCACTCGATAAATGCGCCCGCGATCTGCTCCCGCGCGCACGTCGATCTGTTGGTCCATTCCCGGCAGCGCGTATTCCGTGTGCTCTATCACCAGACGATACATGTCCGCGATATAGAGCGCGCCATCCGGTCCCACCTTCAACATGGTGGGACGAAACCAGTTGTCAGTGGAGGCAAGAAATTCACGATTCGGTTCGTCGTCGGCGCGCCGGCTGTCGAATGTGACGCCTTCCGGAACCAACTTCTCGCGGTGCACGAGGTTGTGCGCCGGTTCGCTGACGAAGAAGCTGTTCGCGAAATCCACACCGAACAACTCGTCGCGATATGGCGTCAGACTGTTCGCCGACGTGAGTGTGTTCACGAGGTTGGGCCAATTGAACCGTTGCAGTGCCTTGCTGATCGCGAATACGCGCGTGCTGTTCGGGTAATTCGCGAGATTTTTCCGCGTCGAACCGAATGCCACGTGCTCATTGCGTCGCGCGTAACGGTCCGAAATCCAGTAGTGCCAGCCCCAATTCGGATTGTTATTTCCGAACCAGTTTCCCCAATCGTCGCGGCGCCGGCCAAACTGTGTCTGCCCTTCGATCGCTTCGAAGACTCCAGTGTCCGGCTGAAAACGAAGATCATGGCCGCGCAAATTTACACTGGCCGATTTGCCAGACGCCGCAGTCACTCCGGCCAGTGCTCGAATCGTCCCGCTGCTGTCACCGTTCGCGGCATACACCCAATTATCGAGTCCATACTCAAACCCGTTTACGCGATGCTGCTGATTCCCCTCGCCGAATCCGCTCAACAAATCGACGCGGTGATCGGCTTTCCCGTCCCCGTCGCGATCCTCCGCATAGAAAACGTGAGGCGCCGCGCTCACCAGGACGCCCTTGCGCCACGGCATCACCCCGGTTGGAAACGGCACGCCGGAAAGAAACACCGTCGACTTGTCATAGCGGCCATCGTCGTTCGTATCTTCAAGGTAACGAACGATCCCGCCGGCTTTGCCTTTTCCGTCGAGGCCCATCGGGTAATCGCCCATTTCGATCACCCACAATTTTCCGTCAGCGCTCCAGTCGAACGCCACCGGATCCATCACCAGCGGTTCGGCCGCGACCAACTCAACCTCAAATCCGGGCCGCACTTGCATGCACTTCAGCGATTCCTCCGGCGATTTCGGCGCCGGCGAATCGAACGCGAGCAGTTGCTGAAAAGACCGCCGGTCAACCTTGTCAGGCAAGTGCGCGGTCTCCTCGTTCTGCAGCCACATGTGATCAGACGCGAACCACGTGCCATTATTGGGCCGGTCGCCGGCGCGAACGATCGGCGGGATCGCGAGCGGATCATTGTCGCTGCGTTTCCCGGCGCGCACTTTCCGCGTCCACCCCACTTCAAAACGCCAATCCTGCTTCGGCTGCGGCATGAACAGATACAACCCATAGTTCTCCCCATTGGAGAAGATTACGTCGTCATAGTCGTCGCGATTGAAATCCACGAACCGCAAACCGGCATCCTTTCCACTCTCGTCCACGAACAACGCTCCCGCCGGCAGAGAGTAGGGGAGCTTCGTCCACCGCTTGTTCTCACGCGAACACGAGTAAATCGCGCTTTCGCTGGGATTCGCAACGAGCAACTCGCAATTCCCATCCCTGTTCACGTCCCGCAACCGCAGTCCGAAATCCTTGTCGCCGGACACGCGCCAATCCTTCAGACCGCGCAACAGAGTCGGCTCGCTGACCCATTCATTGTTCCGCAAAATCCACGCTCCGCTTTTTTGCCCCGCAGGCGCCAGCACGATCGCCTCTCGGTCGATAACCCCGAACCGAACATTCGCATCGATCGCGACAGGGAATTTGCTCTCCCTCCACGCGCGCTTCTGCGGGTCCCAAATTCGCGTGCGCAGCGACGAATTCCCAACCACCACATCCATATAACCATCCGCATTGAGGTCCAGAAGTCGCACACGACTGTCCTCCCCACGCCCATCGCGGATCGAATTCCCGCCAAGGAGAAACTTGTCGAGCCGTTCCTGCGCTTCACGAAAACTCAGGAACTTCACCTTCCTCCCGTATTTGCTCGCTGCGTAATCGATGAACTCGATGAGCTGATCGTTTCGGACCCAACCATGCGGATGAAAAATAAAACTGAACACGCCTTGCTTGAGCACCGTGATGTCCAGCGCTGCTTTCCAGTCGGCCACCGTCACTCCATTGGTCGAACCGTGCAGGTTGTGCGCTTCCCAATCGCTGGGAACGGCGCACGGAAATTCCCAGCAGCGATGCCCGATCACGTACGGGTAGGGATAGTCTTGAATCGTCGTCACAAACGACTTCATGCTCACGCGCGTCGTCGCGTTCGTTTCCGACGGCAAATACTTCTGAAAGCGCGACTGCCCGCCGGCATCAGCGACCAACTCGCGCGGCAACGCCCGGTCTTCCGCCGTCGGGATATTCATCACCGACGAATCGAGGGTCAGGAACTGCCCGTAGCTGTTCGTTGTATTGAAAATTTCCGCGTAAAACCGCGGGCTCGGACTGTTCATCGAGTCGCAACACGGCATGCGAAACGCCACCGGCTTGTTGCCGGGCACCTTGTTCAACAGATCCACGCAGCCTTGATACGTGTTCGCCGCCGCCTCGAAGTCGCCCTTCGCAAGGCAGGGACACGGATGCGACAGCGTGTGGATTTCCAGCGATAATCCCTCCTTCAGCCATGCCTGCAACTGCGGGTGAGTGGGATCGAGCGCATTGCAAAAGATGCTCAGCGCCGCGCGCCCCTCGATCTCCTTCAACCGGTTCAGGATAGGCCGCAGGAACGTCTCGTACTTCACCGGCTCCCGCATGTCGTCGATGGATAAAATCACCACCGCCTCGACGTTGCTCTCTCCAACCCATTGCGGCGTGACCAGCTTCGGAAACTCGCGATGCGGATAAAACGGATTCGCCTCGTCAAGATACGTGAACCGATTCCCGTCCGAAGCCGACGCAAACAAAACGGATGCCGCCAGGGCGAGAGGCGCGGACCAGATCAAACGCGCAGGGAGCATGCACGGCATGTTATCGGGCCCCTTGCCCCGTTGTCTATTGCGAACCGTCGCGACTTATGGCTCGTTCTTCGTAAGCAGAAGCTTTTCCAGTCTTTCGAGCCGCTCTTTCAACTCGGCAATCTCCGTCGCCTTACGCTTCAACTCCGCGCCCTGTTCTTCGACCTTCTGGTTCAAACCCTGGATCGCAGCCAGCGCCACACCGTCGGCGTCCACCATGCTTATATGTTTATCGTCTGCGCCGACATCAAAGGCCGCATGGAAATCCTGCGCCATGGGACCGACGTGCCTGACACCTTTTTCGTCTTTGTAATTCCAACGCGAGATGGGCAACGTCGCAACTTTGTCTAACACCTCACGTGAATTGAGCGATTCCAAATTCTCTTTCCGATTCCGATCACTCGAACCGGTAACCGTCCCGCTGGCCAGAATATTCCCAATCACGTGTAACCGTTGACTTGGTGAAGTAGTACCGATGCCGACGTCGCCTCCCGTAGTGACAGTGACACGATCCCCGCCCGCCACATTTAGCTTCCATTTGTTGCCATCCAGCCCGTCAAGATAGGTCCACGCCACGCCGAAGCTCCCGGAACTGAAATAGCCGTAGAATGGCAGCCCCGTCCCGGCAGTCTCGATGTACATACCACCGTAGCTGTTGGTCACCGGTGCGCGAATCCCGAAGTATTCGGCGCCAGAGAGGGGGTTGGCGCGATTGATGCCCACGAAATTGGCGCGAACTAAAAACTGATTGTCTGCCATCGAGTCGAAGTCGGCGTCAGTCGAATCCGCCCACACAAACGCGCCATGGTGATGTGCCTTGGCACGCCGCCCGGCCGCGAAACTGTAATCCCCCGCAGCGATATTCAACCGGCCCCCAGGCACGCTCGCGTACGGGCCGCCGCTCACATTTTGTTCTCCTCCGCCGACAAACGCGTGATCGCTGCTGACATTGTTCTCACCACCGGCGACCGTTGCCGCCGGTCCGATGCTTCGATTGTTCAGCCCGCCGCCGACGCTGCCGTAATTTGCCGTTGCCTGATTTCCCACTCCGCCACTCACGGTGCTCCAGTTGGCACCGCCGATATTTCCCTCACCGCCGCCAATGAAAGCGCCGCGAACTCCGAAATCGACCGCGTTTGCCGGCGAACCGCCGATGACGTTGGGCGCGCCACCAGATGGTTCGAGCCGCAGTGCCCGTATATTGCTTACTTTGAATTCCAGAGGCTGGTTGTCTGTCGTGCCAACAAAATGTGTGCCCGCCGTTGTCCCGGCGTTGCCGTTAACGTGCCAGTCCGTCGGCGAGTCCAAAATCAACGAATTGCCCGCTGGTGCGATCGTCATGTTTGCCCCAGGCAAAAGCGTTACGTCGTCCTTCAACGCATTAAGGCTTTTCACCACCTGACCACCGCCGATCTTAGCCGCGGTGACCGCGCCATCAGCCAATTTCGTCGTCGAGACCGCGTTGTTTGCGAGTTGAGCATTACCGATGGTTCCACTCAAGAGAGGAAAGCCATCCAACGTCGCTCCGCCGCCGCTGGTTTCCAACCGTATCCCTCCAGTTGCTCGCACACTAAACTGATTCGTGGCCGTTGATGCGAAGTCCGCATCCGTCGTGTCTGCCCAAACAAATGCGCCGGAGTGAACCGCTTTCGCGCGACGGCCCGCGGCAAAGGCGTTGGTTCCTGAAGCTGTGTTCAAGCGCCCACCGGGAACCGTGGCATAGCGTCCGTCCACCACGTTTAGGGCACCGCCGCCGATAGTCCCTCCCACGGCATTAGTTTGAATCCAATTCTGGGAGCCACCTCCAATCGTCCCGACTGTAGAGTTCATATCGATATAGTTGCCGCTACCTCCCGCGATCGCTCCACCCTGCGCATTCGTTGCGATCGTATTGAAGCTTCCCCCGCCGATCGTTGCATGCCGAGTCAACTCGCCCAACGTATTGGCAAAACCGCCCGCGATCGTGCCCGCTTCCGTATTCGTGCTGATCGTGTTGCTGCGGCCGCCCGCGATGGTTGACCAATCCGCATTGGTCTGAATCGCGTTGAGAATGCCGCCGCCAATCGTTGAGTCGGAAGCGTCCAGGCCAATCGCGTTCTGAGCTCCTCCGGCAATGGTACTCGTGTCCGCGAGATTCGTGTTCCTGATCCCGCCACCAATCACGCTGAGGCCTCGCGCAATCGAATTGGCCTGTCCACCGCCAACGAACGAGAATTGCGCCGACGTCTGAATTGAGTTTCCCGTTCCGCCGCTGATCGTCGAGCCAACCGCGTTTGTACCAAGCAGATTATTGGCTCCTCCGGCAATGGTCCCGCTTGAACCGTTAATCGCGATGGTATTGTTCAAACCACCGCCAATGATTGAATACCGAGAAGCAACCGCGTTGTCCTGCCCACCTGCAATTGTTGACCAGGTCGAAGCGGTTTCGATGGTGTTTCCGGTTCCAGCCCCAATAAATGAAAAGCCCGCGTTGGTGCCGATCATGTTTGCAAAACCGCCGCCGATAAACGATTCGCGCGCGCCGGCGCTTATCTGGCTGTTGTTACCGCCGCCAATAACCGACTGATCGGCGCCGGCCTCGATAAGGTTGCCCCATCCACCGCCGATCGCTGATAGGCCAGCAAAGGACTCGATGAGGTTCTCCTGTCCCCCGGCGATCACCGAGAAGCCGGCGTTCGTTTCGATACGATTTATATATCCGCCGCCGATGGCACCGTAGGCCGCGTTGATGTTGTTTCCCGTGCCGCCAGCGATAGTCGAGATACCCGCGTCGGCGCCAATGAGATTGAAGGTCCCTCCCGCAATTGTAGACGCGGGCGCATTGGTTCCAATGACGTTCGTGTAGCCCCCGCCAATCGCAGAGTTGAACGCATTGGGCTCGATCATGTTCTGGTAACCGCCGCCAATCGTGGAAGAAAATGAATTCGGTTGAATGACGTTGCCACCCCCGCCGCCGATTGTCGCGTAAGAGGAATCGTGGTGCACCGTATTGAAATACCCGCCGCTGATAGTTGAAACACTTGTGTTGCTTGCCACCGAGTTGACGCCGCCGCCGCCGATGACGCTTGAGTAGCCCGCTGCCGTATTGTTCCAACCGCCCGCCACCACGCTCCAGTCGCCGCTCGCCAGGTTCGGATACGGCCCTCCACCGAACGCATCAAAACCACCACCGCCGCCGATTGCAGCACTGCGTCCGCTCGCATAGTTATGACCGCCACCGCTCACCGACGCCTGCACCCCGCTCGCTACGTTAGAAATCCCACCTAAAACAGAACCGAAATTTGCAGTTACCCGATTGTTGAGATTCACACTGCCGCCGCCGCCAATCGTTCCACCCACGACTCCAGGGCTTGCCTGGTTGCCACCAAAGCCGCCCACCACGTTCGGCGCGTTCGTCGTCGGCTCAAGGCGCAGGACACGTTGGCCGTTCACTCTCAATTCGAGCGGTTGGTTATCGGTCGTTCCCAGGAAGTTCACATTCGGGCTCGTTCCCGGATTGCCTGTTGTCTGCCAGAACTTCTCGGGGCCCAGGCCACCGAGACTGCTCGCGTTTACGTTGGTAAGGCCGCTCCCATTCCCCGCAAAAGAATTGGCGCCGTTCGTGAAAGCCACCGCGTTCGAATACGTCCCCGCAATCGCCCCGCCGGGCAGTGGACCGCTCAACGCGGACGCATTCAGGTTTGAAATCCCGCCGCCGTTGCCGTTAAACGTCCCCGCGAAACTGTTGCTGGCATTGGTGGCCACGACGACGCCATTGAAAATGTTCGATCCGGCGAACGTATTGTTCACTCCCAGACGCGGCACGATCGCGGTGTCGATGGCCAGGGTGCCGGACGTTGTAATGGGACCACCTGTCAGGCCCGTTCCGGTGTTGACTGTAGTCACTGTGCCGCCGGAATCGTTGTCCGCACCCCAGGCGGGCAGTCCGCCGGTGATCTTAAGCACCTGTCCGTTGGCGCCCGGCGCCAACGGACTCCACGCTCCCGTTCCGGTGGTCCGCAGGAGTGAACCCGCCGGAGTCGCAGACGTATCGATCCCCGTCCCTCCCCTCGCGGGGCCCAGCAGGCCGGACGTCACGTCTCCCGCAGCGTGCGTGTGCGCCGCCTGCGCAAACGCCGTAAAATTCAT